>SXGS01067774.1_pt1 | contig 12241 bp, 12 predicted proteins | sample 3174681 | NCBI WGS metagenome assembly SXGS01 (sample SAMN11356861, study PRJNA531348) | freshwater metagenome | isolation source: freshwater sample F1-80 | place: China: Fuxian Lake, Yuxi | collected 2017-12-25
TCGCTTGCGCCTACCTCGCGCGCTCGCCCGACGAGTCGGTGCGATACCGCGCCCTGGCCTTTGCCTTGTGGGACCGCATCAGGCTCCGGTGCTGGCGTGACGCCAACCGGGACGGCCTCGCCACGGACTCCGAGCGCGCCCACCCGCTGACTTGGGTCGGTGGCACGTTCTCAACGTCGACCGCTGCTCGGCGGTCGTGGGACGACGTGGACTGATGGTCGCCAGAATCAAGGCATCCGTCGGCCTCATCCGCCGTCCTGGCTTTTGGCAGCCCGGCGACAGCCTGATTCTTGGCAAGGCGCACCGCGGGCTTGTGATCAAGCGCGTTCGCGAGCGCCATCTTGACCAGAATGACCTCCCGTTTCGCATCTACTCGTCGCGCTATAACACGTGGAAGCGGGCGATGGCGTCAGGCATCCGCGCGCACGCTGTCCAGGTCGCCGCCCAGGCCGCAGGCGCCCGCAAGAAGCCATCGAAGAAGGCCCTCTCCGCCCTCGACGCGGCCAAGGCCTTCTTTGACGCTATCCCCGAGGCCGGCCCGCTTCCTGTTGACCTCACACTGACCGGAAAGCACCTCGACGGTATCGAGGTCGTGACCTACGATGAAGCCGGGTGGATGCTACAGACGGATGCCGTCGACAAGGACCGCCGCCACTACTCTGCCTACGTCCAGGCCGACCGCCCGCACCTCGGGGTGAGCCCGTCCGACCGTAAGGCGCTCACCGGCATCGCCATGAAGATCATTCGCCGACGCGCGCGGAGCTTCAAGGGTGGGAAGGCTCCGAAATGAGCTATTTCCCGACCATCCTCGATGCCATGGTGAGCACTATCCAGGCGCTCACGCCCGCTCGCTACCCCACGCAGCCCTTTGTCGTGCCCGACCGCGACGAGGGGCCTGTAACCACGCTCGTCGACCGCATCGGGGCGCAGTCACGCATCGTGGAAATCCGGCTCGACCTCGGGCCCGGCGACGACGGGGCCGCTGGCGTCTCAGACAGGCACCGCGCGGACATCTCCGTCAGCATCGGATACTCGACCGCCGACCGAATGCGGTGGCACGACGTGGCTCGCGCGCAGGACTGCGAGGCCGTCCAGGGTGCCCTCCGCGACCCCTCGTGGTGGCCCGTGGGCACCTACTCCCTCGAGGTCCTTGACCCTGCCACGCACGTCGAAATCGACGACGAGACCGGCCGCGAGGTCGGACGCATCGTCACAATCCCCGTGACTCTACGCTACGAATCGGAGCCGTAACGATGGCAACCGCACAGGTCCGCTCGATTGCCCTTGCGACCGAAGTAAGCTTTGGCTCGGTCAGCGCCACCACGGGGCTCGTCGATGTCTCCGCGTTGACCTTCCGGCAGATGGAGGTTGAGGACAGAGGCGCCCTCACGACCTTCGGCGACATGCCGATGACGCCACGCGAGTCCATCGCGCGCGATAACTTCTACATCGACCCTCCGGAGCCTGCGACCATCGTCTCGAGCGGCATCAAACAGCGCCGACGCAAGGGTGAACTCACCATCGCCGTCCCGCTCCGCCCCATGGGAACCACTGGCGACTACTCCACGATGGCGCTTGCGCTCGCGCTGTCCTCGTCGATGGCTCGCCAGTCACCCGCCGTCGATGCGACCGACGTGGTGGCCGGTGTGAGTGCGAACCGCTTCACCCCGACCGCGCTCGGTGACTACACGCTCGGCGCTCTGGTCAAAACCGACCGCTTCGGGCGTCCCGAGTACTCGCAGGTCGTGGACAACCCCGCCGACGTCTATATCAGCCCGGCTTTCTCGGGCACCCTCGGCGCGGCCGACACCATCCGTCAGGTCGAAACCTGGTACACCGGTCCGAGCGTCACCCTCGGCTCATCGCTCGCCATCCGAATCGACGGCGATACCTGGCGCACCTACGCCAGCGGGTGCCGTCTCAAGTCCATCAAGGTGACCCCGAACGATGCCAAGCTGGCCATCGCGGAACTCACCTTCACGTGCGCCTTCGTGGACGACGACCACAGCAGTTACAGCGTCGGGCGCCCGACCAAGACGGACGGACAGCCAGGCCACGCCCTCGGGTCCTATTCCGTGGTGTCCGCGACGACCGCGCAGCCTGGGACCTCGGCCCCGTACACGCTCGCCCGCGCCTCTCTCGCCATCGATACGTTCACCTTTGCCATGGATTTCACCCTGGTTGAGCGTGGGCAGACCGATAGCATCGTCGGCGCGTCGAATCTCGATGTGGTCGACGTCGCCACCTCCTGCGAAGTGACCCTGTCGTCGCCGGTGAGCACCTACAATGACGACATCCTGACCCCAACGTCGCGGAGCGTGTTTCTCGGGCTCAGCACCACGGGCGCGGGTAACGGTGTCTGCCTCGCAATCCCCGCCGGCATCATGGTCGACGACGGAAGCAAGCGAGACCTGTCGAATGGTGCCGTCAGGCAGCTGCTCAAGTGGAAAGCGGGCCTATGGACGGGCGTGGATGCCTCGACGGCCCTGGCCGAGTCGCCCGCGCTCATCGGGATGAGCTGCTGATGCGTTTCCCCTCACTCGCACCCACCCCGATACGCCTACCGCTGGCCTGCGACCCGCTGATGGTCGCGAGCAACCAGCCCGATGCGCTCTACCGGTACATCGAGACTGGCGACCCGTCCGGTCTCACTGTGCCCGAGGGCACGACGCACATCGTGGTCCGGCCCCTCACGCCGCTGCGACGGGCGGACGTGGAGCGCGCGGCGGGGTCCGGCTCCGCCCTTGGGGCGGCGCTCGCGTCGATGCTGCTCGATGCCGACCCGGACACGCGCAGCAAGGCCTCTGCCGAGGCTGAGAAGCCCGGCGGTGCGGAGGCCCTCGCCACGCACAGGGCCTGGCTCCGGCGCCTCACCCTGGCGGGCGTAGACGCTTGCGTCACAGTCGAGGGTGCGCCCGCCGGCATGACGGCAACGGACGCGCTCGGGGCTATCCAGGCCGACACGGACGTCGAGGCCTGGAGGCTGCGCCGCGAAGCCGTCGAGGAGGCCGCTTTGCGCGTGTGGTCCGCGTCTCTCCTCGGTGCCCTCCCAAAAGTACCCTGACCGCTGGGTGGTGGCTCTTGCGCGCACCCACCCTCGGCGGTCAAGTCTGGTCCTGTGCGGACTGCCTCGGGCCCGATTCTGTGCCCGGGGAGTGGGACCGGCGAGGGCGGTGCGGAGGACCGATTGCGGCGGACTGCGAGGGGCGCGCCTGCGGCCTCGACGGGACGCCGATTGAGCCGCCGCAGGTGTCCGGCGGGCGCGTGGTCACCGCTGCGGGTGCGTCGCTCCATCGCGAGACCTACCGGAGCTGTCCGGTGGCGCTCGCCAAAGAGCCATGGGTGGAGCGCGTGGCCGAGCTCGAGGCCGCGCTTGACGTCGGCGCGGACCTCGACCTGACCTCCGGCGGGTGGCAGGCCGTCCGCTGGTGGCGTACACTACGGGCCGAGCCTTCCGCGAGTGAGGCCCGAGCCATGGAGCGCCGACCGTGACAGCCAGGACGAGAATCGAAGCGGCGGACGCCGTCGTCTCGGTCCAGGCCGAGGGCGTCGACCAGGCTACCAAGAAAATCAAGGAGGTCGACAAGGCCATCGGTGCGCTTCCGGCGGCGGCGAAGGCAGCCGATGCGGCGGCGGAAGCCAGCGGCAAGCGCTGGCAGGAGCTCGCGGGGAAGGTCGGGGCGGCCGTGGGCGCATTCGCCTCGGTGCAGGCGATGGACCTGTCCACCTCGTCGGGCCTGATGGGGTTGGCGGGCGTTGCCGCGATGGCCACCGCGGCGCTCGGACCCGTGGGGATTGCGGTCACAGCGGTGGCTGCGGCGGTTAACCTGCTGTCGAACGCGATGGATGACACCGGACCGCCGTCGAACTTCTTCTTGGATCATCTAGGCATGATCCGCAAGCGGGCAGAGGAGACAACCAAGTCTGTCGACACCCTGACCAAGATCACAGGTGGGTGGATCTCGACGCTTTCGGGCGCGCAAGGCGCAGAGGCTGTCGCCAACGTCGAGCAGATTGAGAAACTCAGCGCGAAAGCGAAAGAGAACGTCGCGGAGCGGGCGATGGTGGCCGAGCGGCTCGCGGCGTCCGAGAAGCGCCTTGCGGAGCATGCTTACGCCTACGTTAGCACCTACGAGCGTCCCGAATACCTCCGCGCCGAACTCGCCCGGATTGAAGCATCAAACCAGAGCGTGGACGCGAGCCGGGCCGCCCTGGAGCAGCGCAACGCCGAACTCGAGGCCGAGGCCAAGGCAACCGCGAGCGCGCGCGGGCTGACCAAAGAGGTCGAGAGCAAAACCGCGGCGGTCAAGGCTGCCACGTTCTCGTGGGCAGAGTACGTCGACAAGCTAGGCCAGGTGCGCGCGGGTGAGCAGGCCCTCTTCGGCGACCTGGAATCCTCGCGCAAGGCCAAGCAGGACGCCGACAAGGCCGAGTTTGACCGAGCGGTCGACCTCATGCTGTGGGCTGAGCAGACACGCGCCGACGAGGCATCCGACGCTAAGAAAGCCATCGCGGGCGAGAAGCGCGGGCTCCGCGAACTCCAGGGCGCGCTGGCTGACTTCTACCAGTGGAAGGCAGAGGAGAGGCAGCGCGACCTCGATACCGCGATGGCGGTCAACTCGGCTGCACTCAACGCCACGGTCGCCGTCGCGGGTGCCTTCGGGGCCTCCGAGGCGACAATGAACAGGATCAAAGGGGTCTCTGCCGCGGCGGATGCCATCCTTTACGGTGCCAAAGCCTACAACGCGGCTGGCGGCCTCAACCCGTGGTCGGCGGTCCAGTTCGGACTGGCTGCGGTAGCCTCGGCCGCAGCTTCGGTGGCGTACTTCCAGGCCGCAGGCGGGGGCGGTGGTGCATCGGCGAGCCCGTCCGTGCCTTCCGGCGGCGGCTCCGGCGGCGTCTCGGCTCCGCCCGAGAATCGAGGCGCGGGCGATGGCGGCGGGACGACCATCAACGTGAGTTTTGACCGCGCACAGCGGCCCCTGACCCGCGGCGACGAGCGAGCCATCTACGCCGGGGTGTCGCGGGCGTTGTCCGGCCCCGGTGGCGCTCGGGGTCTTGGCTCTCGGAGGGTGGCATCATGAGCAGCGGCACCTACAACCCGCTCCCCGCGCTGCTCGCGGAGGTCGACGGCGCAGACTGGGAAGGCGCGACCATCTGGACCCTCGGCGCGCTCCCTGCGTGGACCCACCCGTCCGGCGTCCGGTACTACGACGACGCCCTCGCGATGCTTTGCGGCCGGTGCTCCCAGCCGACCCGGAGTCTCGGCGAGGAGACACAGGCTGTCCTCTTCGCGGCGGGCTCCGTGTCTGCGTGGAGCGTGGGGTTCCTCTCCGATCTCACCCCGGTTGTCCGGGCGGGCCTCGGGCTCGGCGCGCTCGACCTCGACCGCCTCTACATCCGGTCGAGCCTGACCGACTTTACCGTGACGGGCGTTACCCTCGGAGTCCCGCACGGGCAATGGCTCGGGTATGGGACCTCCGCGCTGCAGGCCGCTGTGAACGTCTTGGGCGCGTGGTACGCGGTGGCGCCGGAGTCGTGGACGCGCGGGCAGGTCCCGCGAGCGACCTACGTCTTAATCGACGAAGCGGGCGGCGTCGCGGTGCAGTCGGTGCCCGCGACAACGACGCGCATCATCCAGTCGGTGCCCACCTGGGTCCGCGCGACGACGACGGTAGACGCAGACGACGACTATGCCACGACCTGCCTCGAGGCGAGCCTGAACGCCGACCAAGACCCCGGCGCGGGCGGCGCGAGGATGCGCCTCTCCCTCGACGCCGCTGGCCGCACGGTCGCGACGTGGCCGACGGTGCTCACCGCCTCGACCACGCCGGGGTGGGTGTCGACGGACCTGCGCGATTACCTCGGCTACACCGGCTGTGAGACCGGCGTATCATCCGCCGGCATGGTGACCTACACGTCGACCAACCGGTGCGCGGGCGTGCTCGCCTTCGGTCTGACATGGCGGCGCCTCGACGAGTCGCAGACATGGGAGTCGTCCGGCGCCCGGCTGCGCTCTGGTGCGGTGGTCGCCACGGGTCGGCTGTCTCGGCGGTCTTACGAGTACACGGTAATCGTCCCCGGTCCCGCGCGCCCGACGGCAGATCTCCGCCACCACCTGCTCGACCGCTTCCTGCCTCAGATGATGCCGGGATGTGCGGGCGCCTTCTACCATCAGTGGGGCGATCCGCGGCGAGTCCTTCGCACCCTCGACGTGCGCTCAGGCGCGACCGTCGAGACGCAGGCCCCCTACACGTCGTGGCAGACGTCGGAGATGGATGGCGAGCGCGGTCGGCTGCTCATCCGGCGTGGGCTGGACGATGCTGCGACCCGCACGCTCAGCTACCCGGGCGGCCCGCGGGTCGAGACCCAAATCGCGATCCGCTTCGATGAACTGGTGACCTCCTAATGGCCCGCACCATCCCAGCGGTCCCGCTGACTCAGACTGCCGAGTCGACCGCGATGGCGCCGGGGTCGAGCATCATCGCAGGCACGTCCGCGGGCGCACTCGGGCGGGTGCTCGACCTGGCGAAACTCGCGAATCTCGCCTACTCCACAGTGTGCGCGCACCCTGTCTGGGCGCAAGCATGGCCGGACGGGCAGGCAACTCAAGGCGCGACAGCGGGCGCCTACGTTCTCCAGACTGCCGTCCGAATCCCCGAACTCAGCGCGCAGCACACCACGCTGACGGTGAGCATCTACGCCGCGAGCCCGTCCGGGACCGGCCTCGTCCGCTTCCGCGCGGTCAACGCAGTAACTAACGTCGTCCTCGCACCCGCGGTGGCTGCCGGGTGGGTCCAGGGTACGCTCAGCGTCGCGGGTGGATTCGGGCCGGGCTACGAGCAGGTCGAGATGGACTGGCAGGATGATGTCATCGTCTACTCAGTCAGGGTCATCTACGAGCACCTCGACCCGACCGCTCTCTGGCCCGCGGCGGACGGCGCCCTACCTGCTGGTATCCTCGACACCGTGGGCGTCGACACCTACGCGATGGACACCGTGGAAGTGAGCGCGGAGCGCCCGCTGACTGCGGCGGTGCTCGAGAAGCTAAGCGCCATCGTCGTTTCGGTCGCCGCTCGGAAGCGGACTATCGTGGCCGCTGCCGCACCCATCGCTTGCGCGCCCGCCCTCGCGGAGCCCACTGTCGGGTACCTTCCGCACCGGTGCGCGGTGGTCACCGACGCAGCCCGCGCGGTGCGTGTCTACGCACAAGGCACAGAGCTCGCCAACCTCGGCACCGACCTGATGGTTGTTGCGGGCACGCAGACCCGCGGCGAACTCGCAGAGGGAACCGGGCTCTTTGGCTACCAACCCCGCCCCGGTTCCTCTCGAGGGAGGCTCGGCGCGGACGCGGGCGGACTCCGGTGGGCGGCGCTCGCAACGGGGTGGCGAACCGGGGTCCTCTACCTGCCAGAGACACGCAACCTCGACCGGCGAGTCGCGCGCGAGAACCCCGTTTCAACCAGGCTGGAATGGCGAGAATGCCCGAACATCGCCGCCACGGTAATCATCGCTGCGGGTAGCCAAGAGATGGACGTGACGTCGTTCTCCGCGTGGGAGGCGCCCTGATGGCTCGCGTCACACCCTCACCGGTGGATGGCCCGTCCGCCGACGAAATCAAGGCCGGGCTCCCCATGTCTGGCCGCATTATGGGAACTCTGGCTGATGCCCTCGTGCAACAGGTCGCGAGCCGGGGACTGCAGCGCACGACGTTCATCGTCAGCCCCACCGACTGCACGTCCGGCCCCGTGTCGCAGACGATTCGGATGCTCCATCGGGTGGGACCGCTCTCCCGCTACCTGTGGGCGGGGTTCAGCTACGACGCGGACGAGGCGACGGGCGCGCCCGCTGTCACCGTGACCGCGTACACGCTCGGCGGCGCGGTCATTGACGGCCCGGCAACCTGGTCCCGCGCCTTGGGCACCCTCGGGCTCTCTCCGCCCGCTGCGGGCCTCGTGGGCTCCGCTCGGATGCTCTCTCGCGACGACTGGCAGTCGTCCGAGCGGGTCGATAACCCCGGCATCAGCCGGCCTCGGCTGCTCGACCTCGACAGCTACCAAGGGACGGACGTCGAGGTCCGCGTGAGCACCACCAACGTCCGCATTTGGGACGTCATCCTCGCCGACGATTACAGCGCGGAGGTCTGACCGATGCCCGCCCCGGACCTCACCGGACTCGAGCATGATACCCGTGTCCTCGGGTGGGTGCTCATCGTGGACGGCATCGAGCCCGAATGGGACGACCGTTCAGGCACGCACACCCCTGGCACGAATCGCACGGCAGAGGGTGGCGTCGTTAGCTGCTCTCCGACGAGCGCGAGCATCGACGGCGACACCCGTCGTATCCGAGGCGGCGACGTCACCGTCCGGATTGGGTCGACGCGGGCGAACACGGTCGCCGCAATCCTCGGGCGGGTGACTCCTCGAGGTGCGACCCGCTCCGCGCGGCTGGCCGTCGACGTGGCGCAGACGCCGCTCCTCGGCGCGACCGTCGAGGTGGCGGACTCAATCGCCGCATGGCCCGCGACCGGGGTCATTTGGGTGGGCCAGGAAGCGATGTCCTACACGGCGAGGACGGTCGTCGCGCCCTTTCAATTCACGGTCCCGGTGGGCGGGCGCGCCTACTACGGCAGCCCGTGCCAAGCGCACACAATCAGCGGCGACGGCGCGGCCCCGGTAGTCACGTCGGAGTGCGTGTCGTGGCGCGGGCGTCCTGCGGCGCTCCGCGTGGCCGAGGTGCGACGACAGGTCGACGGATCCATCGTGTGGGGCGACCTTGTGGACGAGGTGCGGGGCTTCCTCGATGGGAGTCCGCAGCGGCTCGGCGATGGGACCTATGAACTAACCATCGTCCCGTGGCACGCCAAGATTGACGTGGACGTTTTCGGGGCGAAGGTCGAGACGAGGCTGCAACCGGGGTGGCATCTCTTCGATGGGTCGAATGCCTACCGAATGACCCTCACCCATCAGTGCGTCAGGGGTGAGATTTGGCGCGTGCCGGTGGACGGCGGCGTCATCCTGGGTAACGTGCTCGATGGCATCGCGCACTCGACCAACAACAACTGGTCGGACGTGACCCTGGTGGGTGGTGCCTTCGACCTCGGGCGCCGCGGCCCCGTCAACCTCGCGGGCGTGGGTGGGACATTCTGGGCCGCCGGCGGCGGTGCATACATCGGTCCCGGCCTCGGGCTGATTGGCGTTGCGGGCGTCGACCAGATGGTCCTCGACCGCAACCCGATTGGCTTCGTCGCGGGCGACTTCGCGGAGAACGCGAACGCCTGGGATCGCAAGACGGTCCAGCTCGGCGCGCCCGGTGCAGCCTTCGCGCTCCAGTGGCCCGCGGGTGCCTTCGCGCTGCTCAACGCCGTCGCAGGGTGGGCGGCGGCGAACCCGAACGGCGCCGCAGGGTCGTGGATCAACCTCCTTGTGCAAGAGGACGCGGGCGCGGGGCCGGACGCGGCGCAGACCAACGCAGCGGGCGCCCTCACTGCTCGCCTAACCTTCGAGTCAGGCGGCCCCGTGCATGTGACCTGGGCGCCCGAGGTGAGGTGGGGCGACTCGGCGGACCTTTGGTATGGGATCGACCTGTCCGAGCCCGGCGACACGGTGTCCGGGACGATCCAATCCGTCGGCGGATTCGCCTTCCTGCAATCGGTCGATGGCGAATCAGTCCGGGTGGCTAAGCCGTACCGTCTTTTCGATGTGAGCGCGACCCCGAACGACGTGGACGACAACCGGGACGTTATCCCAATCCGAGGCGTAGCGTCCGCTTTCTGGCAGACGGGCGAGCAGTACATCCTGGCAGAGACGGATGTATTCCCATTGGCGCCGTTCACGCTGTCTGCGCGGTGGACGGAGCCCGTGGGTAAGGAGTTTTCGCGCTCCATCCGAATCAAGAGCAAGCAAGCTGCAAACGCAGTCGTCGCCGGGTGTCTCGGCGTAGCTCTTGAGGTAGAAGACGACGACCGCTACCGCATCCCATCGTTTGGCTCATGGATTCAGGCTGATGCCAAGCTATCCACGAGGGTCGCATGGTGGCGCCAGTCACCCAGGACGGCGCTTTACGACCTCCTGACGGGTGGGACGCCCTCATCTACGCTCCCCGACGGGGCTGGCGTGCCTGCGGGGTACGTCGACCTCGACTCATTCAACCGGTACCCACTGCCCGCGGGCCGATTGGCAGAGTGGACCCACGAGGTAGTGGGAGAAACGTCGCTCTCTGACCTCATCCGCGGCCTATTAACCCAGATTGACGCCATCCTAACGGAGCGGCTCGACACTGAGACCGGCATCCGAAAGCTGGTCTTGGCCCCGTCCGGCATCCCAGCGGCCTCGATGTCGGAGGAAACGGTCGCGAATGGCGATTGGACAACCGACGAGGTCATCGGGACATGGGATGAGCGGCTGGTGAATGCCCGAACCTACCTACTCCGGCGCGGGTTGTCGGGTGGGTACGGCACGCCGGAGGCCCCGACGCTCGCGGTAACGCTCCGCGACGTGGCGTCTATCCAACAGTACGGGGAGCAATCCGGAGGAGAACTTGAGCTCCAAGGCGTCGACCCCGCATCATCGAATCCTGACACGCTGCGTGCCACGCTGCTGCCACTGTTTGCGTCGGAAACGGCAGAGCGTGGCGACGTCCGGCTCCTCGTTCGTGGGTCCATCTCCGCGCAACAGGCTCTCCGTCTTTACCCTGGCGCCGTGGTGGGTGTCTCGTGCGCCGACGTGCCAGGCTTCGATGCTTCGCCGCTCTCTGGCGCCATCGGACGGGTCACGAGCGTTGAACGGGACAACGACGCGAGCGTCTGCGCGGTCGAGGTGATGGTCTGGCCGGCGCATGGTGCGGGCATCGCTCCCGCTCTGCGGATTACAGCTATCCCCGGTGTAAACTCGGTGACCGTTTCGGCCAACTACTACGCACCATCGACCAATCCCTTGACCGGTGCGGCTCAGGTCGACTCGGACCTGTTCGCAGTCGGCGACCAAACCCGCATCTATTCACTGGACGGGACCCTCATCTCGTCGCCGACCATCCTGACCATCGTGGGTGCCACGGTGACATTCACCGGCGCGCACGGCCTCGTGGCTACGCCGGCCTACCTGTCCGGCCCCGTGGCCGTCCTGGCAACGCCCGCGCTCCGCGCCTACGCCTACCTTGGCACCGATGGCGGGCTCGCGGGCGGGGTTTCGGTGGACGTCTACACCTAACGAATGTAGGCTATACAGCGGAGGTGCCTGTGACTGAGGCCAACCCGCCCCGCGATGATGGCTGGCTCCCCGGCGTGGTGCGCGTACCCTCGCCGCACGTCTACCCCGAGGGCCACTCGCAGGTGAAACCCGCAACCCTCGCAGTCTGCCACTGGACGGCCTCACCTCGAGGCACCGATCCGCACGGCGCGCACCCTGGGCGCGTGGCCCGATGGCTCGAGGGCAAAGGCTCCGAGTCCTCCACGCACTTCGTCGTCCTCCGCGACGGCCGTACCTACCAAGGCGCGCCGCTCACCGCGCGGACGTGGCACGCGGGCGCGTCCTCGTGGGGCGGAAGGCCGGGTAAGAGCGTCAACGGATGGTCCATCGGCCTCGACGTCGAAAACCTCGGCCCCGTGCGGCGAATCGAGGGGTCGTGGCGCGATATCTACGGGCTCACCTACTCCGGCCCCGAGCCCGAGCGGAGCGGCGCCGTATGGTTCGAGCCTCTCTCCGCGCCGCAAGCCGAGGCCCTCCTCGTCCTCGCCGCCGAGCTCGCCCGCAGAATCCCCGCCCTCCGCGACCCCGCGGCGTGGGTGGGACACTGCGACGTCTCGCCCGGGCGCAAGCAAGACCCCGGCCCCGCATTCCCATGGGACCGTCTGCGAGCGGCGGTGGCGCGCGTGGCGCGAGCCAACCCGTGATGCGGCCTCGCTCAATCCGCACCTCCGGCGTAACCGCGCTCGCGGTGGTTGTCGTCGGCCTCGTGGCCGTTGTGACACAATCCGACACGATGGTGGGGCTCGTGGCTGGCTTCGCCGGGACCGCGCTCGGACTACTGAGCCAGCGGCACACGTCCGAGGACCTGGCACGCTCGCGGCCGGTGGAGCCGACCGATGCGTCCCATTGAGCGCGCGTTCCGATGGGCGGTCGACACCGTCCTTGACGCTGGCTTGTGCGCCTGCGTCACAGCAGAGCACATCCTAACGAAAGGGAGGCACATGTGGACTGGCTGAGCGTACTGAACGCCCTCGTGGGAGCCATTGGCCCCGTAA
>SXGS01519688.1_pt1 | contig 12240 bp, 4 predicted proteins | sample 3174681 | NCBI WGS metagenome assembly SXGS01 (sample SAMN11356861, study PRJNA531348) | freshwater metagenome | isolation source: freshwater sample F1-80 | place: China: Fuxian Lake, Yuxi | collected 2017-12-25
CTTCCACAACCTCGTCTTCGTCAGCATCCGCAAGACCTACCCGATGCAAGCCTACAAAATCATGCACGGCCTCTGGGGCATGGGGCAGATGATGTTCACCAAATACATCATCGTGGTGGACGACGACGTGGACGTTCACAACACGAGCGAAGTCCTCTTCCGCCTCTGCGCCAACACCGACCCGCAACGGGACAGCATCTTCACGAGGGGGCCTTCGGACGTCCTGGATCACGCGACCTCGGAGATCGCCATGGGCTCGAAGCTGGGAATAGATGCCACGCGCAAAATCGCCGGTGAAGGATTCAAGAGACCGTGGCCGCCGATGATCAAGATGGAAGGAGCGGTGAAGGCGGCCATCGACAAACTTTTCCCATGACGATGAGTTGACGAAACCGCTTGGTTCCAGAGGCCCGAGCGCCTCCGCGAGTCCGCTGGCATCAGAAGCCGGCAGGGGTTCGCCACCGCCTGTTATCCTTAAAACGGCAGTTGCCCAAGGCGAATCTTTGCCAGATCCGGGCGATAAAGTTTTTCCGAATCACTCGCCAGATCCACAAGGGATATGCCTCCCTCCTCGTCAAACCTTTCTCATCCAGACTTTTGCAAATCTCCACGATGTTCAACTGCCGTTTTAAGGATTATCCTTCACCTCCTCACTGCAACCAGCTCCCTCGCCCCATCCGATGGGGAGAGGGCACGGGGAGAGGGGTTGTTTTGCCGGAAACGAACACTCAATTCTTTCTCACAAATGGCCTCAGAAATTCTGAGGTCTGGATCACATGAGGGGCGGTTGCGGCTATAAAACACTTCAATCAGTTGGCGTTGGTGACTATCTCCTTGCCAGCCGGCGCTGGTCCGGTGCACAAGAGGGTGGAATCACATTCCACATCACTGCAGCAGGCGTTAACATTTGTTGAACCTTTCTCCCGGACGATGAACCTGCACTTATCAACCGCCATCCAGGGCCGCCCCGCCGGATCGCGATGCGCGACGGCGGATTCAACAGCGACGGCCAAGAATCGGGGGCCGCGTCTCATCCGTTTCGGCGTCATGGCGGTCGCTGCAACCGTCCTGCTGCTGGAGATTCCACGCGTTTCAAGCGCGCCTTCGGTTCCGGCACCCTTTGAGTTGACGACGCTGGTGGCCCATTGGGCGGAGTATGATAAGCCGGATTACCTCCGATTTATCGAGGAATCTCAACCGGACGTGGCCCAGGTGGGCTTCTATGGCGGGCACTTTTGGAGCTTGGGCCATACGCCGCAATACAGCGGCTATCCGGCGCATTTCCCCGTGCGGGGCCTGGCCGAGTTGGGGGACTGGTTTGAGAACCTCAATCGCCAACTGCATCAGCGTGGCGTCAAGGTGGTCGGGCATTTCAACGTCGAATTCCTGGTGGGCGATCCAGCGGGGCCGGACGGGCCGCGGGGGTTCTTCAAGTTTTACCGCGACCTTTGGGACGAAAAGGAGCTGGGGCCAAAGCCGGTCTCAGACCCGCTGCAGATGATGGAGAAGAATCGCGACGGATCCCCCATCATCAACCGGAGTTACTCCATTGGCGGCATGGCGGAGTATTGGGCCTGCCTGCGCAACCCCGCCTGGCAACAGGTGCTCAAGGCCTGGGTAAGGCAGGGTCTTCGCCGTGGAGTCGACGGATTCGTCAGCAATTATTTCTACCGCCACAACTGCCTGTGTGACCATTGCCGGCGGGAGTTTCGGAACTATTTGCGCGGGCGATTCACTGACGCGGAGTTGCGGACCCGGTTCGGCATCGAAGATCTCGCCAATCACGAGTTTCCCGAGATCGTCTCGTGGCATCCCCCGGGGGAGTCGACCCCGCTGCGGCTGGAGATGCTGCGATTTTCCCAGGTCTCCAACAAGCAGGTGTTCGATGAGGTGTTTGTGCGATATGGGCGCTCCCTGAAATCGGATTTGATCGTGGCCCAGTGGAATCATCTGGGGAATCTGTCCCAGATCGATGGCGACGAACGATGTCTTTTGCCCGCGGAGCACTGGGGGCGGGACGAGAGTTACTTGTGGTATAGCACGGGCGACGCGGCGAATCGGACCGACCTCCAGAACCGGGTGTTGGGCGACGGCACTCTGCAGGCGCGCTATGTCCGGGGTGCCTTTCAGGACCGGCCATTCACGCTGGGGAAGTACGAAGGCACTCGCGTTCGCGCGGCGATAGCCGAACTGGCCGCCAACGGTGGCGCGCCCATGGGGTTTTACACCCGATTCACCGACCCGGCGGCGCGTGCGGAGATCATCCGCTATTACCAGTTCATCCGGCGACATGACGCCTTGTATCGGGGTAATCGGCCCGGAGGCGACGTGGCCCTGCTGTTTCCCCGGAAGCAGGTGCATCGGGGCGTGGTCACGGCGGTGGAGCAATTCCGGCGCCTGGGGCGCGCGTTGCTCGAGGCGCACGTGGTGTTCGATGTCTGGCCTGACGATTCATTCACCCCCGAACTCGCGGCGCGCTATTCGGATGTCGTGGAAACCGGCACACCTGCCAACCGGGTGCTGGCGGCCGCGCCGTCCGCGCGGTGTCGGGTGAACGCGCCGTTCACAGTCCAGGTCTCCGCCAGCCGGCCCGCGGGCAGCGAGACCGAGTATGATCTGCACTTCGTGAACTACAACCGGACCGAGCTGCCGGCAGGTCCAGATGGCTCGAGGCCGGTAGGGAGTGGAATTCGGGACGAGCAGCCATTGGCGGTCCCGGCGTCGGAGGTGATGGTGGATTGGCCTTTGCCTGCCCAGCGAAGCCTGGCTTCCATTCAGTTCATCACGCCGGAAGAATCCGAAACGGCGACGATTGCGGCGACCGTCGAGAACGGGCGCGTTCGATTTGTGCTGCCCCGATTCCTGGTTTACGGCGTGGTGCGGATTCAAGTGCGCTGAAAGCGATTCAAAGCGGCGAGGGTTCCGCCGGCACCGTGCTCAGGGTAGGGGAAAGCGCGTTGAGGAGGGGATCCCAAAGAGACATCAATCTTCAAACGGCATTTGAAGTTCGTGCAGATTTGCAAAAATCTGCAGGAGAAAGAGTCGACGAAGAGAGAGGCATATCCTTTATGGATCTGGTGAGTGATTTGGAAAGGCTTTATCTTCAGGATCCCGCGAAGATTCACCAGGGGCAACTGCCGTTGCCAGGCTCTCAAATGGCTCCAGAAATTCTGACAGCAGTCTCATTTTGATCGGAGCGCGACTGTGTCCACAGGACGAGTCGCAGGGTTTGAGGCGGGTGAACGCGCTGCGGCTGATGCTTCGCACACAGCCGCGCTCCATAATGAGCATGGGCAGAATTGCTGAAATTCTGAGGTCGGAGCTTGCAACAGATCCGGAATTTCCCCAGTCTGAGTCACGCTCCACATCAAGTTTTCCATGAGTTCATCGGGAGCGCTTCTGTTTCGTTGCTCGTTGGGCTTGCGAAAGTGAAGGCTCACGGGGCGGGGTTAACAACGGCGAGTCACGATGATCAACGGCGCTCTGCGCCGAAACCAAATTTATGAGAACAACGATCCTTCGCCGCCCGCATCTCTGGGAACAGGCGCTGGAACAGAGCTCCAGCGGCGAGGGCCACCTCGTTGAGAACCGCGATGCGGTGTTCTCGCGTCGGGAGCTGCTAGTGAAGTGCTTCAATGGAATGGGGGTGTTGGGCTTGGCTGCCGTGATCGGGCCGCAGGCTGCAGGGGCTGCAGCGCCCGCCCGCGACCCAAGCGCCCGGGAGATGGAAAGTTCGGTCCGGCCCAAGCGACCCCACTTCGCGCCAAGGGCCCGGCGCGTCATCCACCTTTGGATGAATGGAGCGCCGTCCCAGGTCGACACTTTCGATCCCAAGCCCGCGTTGAAAAAGTTCGCCGGCACGCGACCGGAGAGCACGGTGAAGCTCACGACGGAAAACGTCACCGGCGGGCTGATGCCGTCGCCGTTCCAGTTCTCGCGCTTCGGCCAGTCGGGCATTGAGATCAGCGAACTCTTCCCGGAAGTGGCTCGGCACGCGGATGACTTATGTGTCATTCGCTCCATGCAAACGGACGTCCCGGTGCATGAATCTTCGAACTGGATGCTCTTCACCGGCAGCATTCAACCGAATCGGCCGTCCTACGGCTCCTGGCTCCTTTACGGACTGGGAAGCGAGAATGAAAACTTGCCAGGATTCATCGTGCTGGGCGAACAGGGGCAGCCGGTCAACGGGCCGTCGAATTGGAGCAGTCGGTTTCTGCCTGGAGTTTATCAGGGATCCCAAGTGGCGTTGCCCAAGAATTTTCGTCCACGCGAAGTCATTCCGTTCCTGCATAACACGGAGCTTTCGCCAGCCTCGCAACAGCGCGAACTCGACTTCATTCAGCGCCTGAATTCCTTGCACGTGGAACGTCGTGGCGCCGACCACGCATTGAACGCTCGCATTCAATCGCTCGAAATGGCTTTCAAGATGCAAAGCGCCGCGCCGGAAGCCTTCGATACCAGCCTGGAAACCGCAGAGACGCTCGCAGCCTATGGGTTGACCGGCCCCGGATCCGAACTCGTCGCCACCAGCGGGGACGGTGGATTCAAACGTTCAACGTTCGCTCGAAACTGTTTGTTGGCTCGCCGTTTGGTGGAAAGGGGCGTTCGCGTCGTGCAGATTTATTGCGGCAAGAGTCAGCCGTGGGATCACCACAGCAAGAATAGCGAGTCCCACCGCAACCACGCGGCGGTCGTCGATCGTCCGATCGCGGCCCTTCTCGGGGATCTCAAGCAACGTGGCTTGCTGGAAGACACCCTGGTCCTGTGGGGCGGTGAATTCGGACGAACCCCGACGTCTCAAGGAGACGACGGGCGAGACCACAACCATCACGGATTCACGGTTTGGATGGCCGGGGGCGGCGTCAAAGGAGGAATGATCTACGGCGCGACCGATGAGTTTGGATTCAAAGCCGTGGAAAAGCCCGTCCATGTGCATGACCTGCATGCGACCATGCTTCACCTCATGGGCCTGGATCATGAGCGGCTGACCTTTCGCTACAGCGGACGGGATTTCCGACTCACCGACATTCACGGCCGCGTGGTGCGCGAAATCATCGCGTGAGAATTCATCCGGTTTGCTTCCATGAGAACCGCAATCATCCTTCTGGTTTGCCTGGTCGGCAGCGGCGTCTCCGAGGGGTTGGCCGAGACTGGCGCCCTTGCCGATCTAACTTCGGCCGCTGGTGGCAAGCCATGGGCTTTCCGCCCTCCCGTCAGACACCCGGCGCCCCGCGTCGCCAACCGCGATTGGCCCAAGCGACCACTCGATTATTTTGTGCTCGAAGCCTTGGAGCGGCGACATCTTCATCCAGTCCAACCGGCAACGAAAGGCGAATGGATCCGGCGCGCGACATTCGACTTGATCGGACTGCCCCCAAGTCCGGAGGAATGTGAAGCTTTCGAGTGCGACTCGAGCCCGGCAGCCTTTGCCCGAGTCATCGATCGCCTCCTCAATTCGCCGCATTACGGCGAACGCTGGGGACGCTACTGGCTGGATTTGGCGCGCTACGCCGATGACCAGGGCAACTCATTCCTGACCCCGACGCCGATGGCCTATCTTTATCGGGAGTGGGTCGTTGATGCCTTCAACCGAGATCTGCCTTATGACGAGTTTGTCCGTTTGCAGATCGCCGGCGACGAAATACCCGGCCCAGCCGTCGACTACGTCGCCCGACTGGCTGGACTTGGCTTCCAAGGATTAGGACCTCAGTTCCGCAAGGGAGCCGCTGGGGAAGCCAAAGCGAAAGCTGATGAACTGGAGGACCGAGTCGACACGCTCTCTCGCGGGATTTTGGGGCTGACGGTGTCTTGCGCCCGTTGCCACGATCACAAGTTCGATCCCATACCCACCGCCGATTACTATTCCCTCGCGGCCGCCTACAACGGCGCCGAATGGCCGAGTCAGATGCTGGCGGCGCCTGAGGTGGTGGAGCGACACAGAAAATGGGCGGAAGAGGTTGAACGCAAAAAAAAGGAAATCAAGCAGTGGACAGAACATCGGGCACGACAACTTGGCCGACAAGCCTTGGTCAAAACGGATGCCTACGCCATCGCGGCGGGCAAGATCCTCGTGTTGAAGCGCAGCCAACAACCTGCGGATGTGGCCGCTTTCGCGCGCCAGGAGGGATTGGAGGCTTATTTCTTGAGTCGGTGGGTCGGGACTCTCGAGCGAACCAACAGCGGCTCGCTGTTTGAAGGTTTGAGCCACGCTGCCAGACAGGCGAGCCATGTCGCGGCAGAAGCCGCTTCCAAGGCGATGGGGCAGCAGGCTGAAACGTTGAAAGACCTTGCCGCCGCCGCGCTGGAAGCCCTCGCGGCGAGTGAACAACCCGTTTCCATCGCGGGGTCCAAGCCGCCTCCGCTCGCCACAGACCACGAAAGGACGCTTGAGGCGTTGTGGAAAGACGCCAAAGCCCCGTTCTTTGTCGTCGAAAAAGATCGCGAAGGGTTGCTCGATGCCGCTCAGAAAACAGAGTTGGCCGAGCTTCGCGGGCAGTTGGACAAGATCTCGAACCATCCGCCTCCCTCGGGCCCCCTCATGCCCAGTGTCCGAGGCGGGGGGCAAGGCATGCGGATTCTTGTGCGTGGAAATCCAGAAAATCTCGGTGAGGAAGCGCCGCCCGGTTTCTTGCGCGCTCTGACCGAGCACGGCCATCAGCCCGGCAGGAAATCGTTCTCGCGACTCGATCTGGCCAACGCGCTGGTGAATTCGGACAATCCGCTGACCGCTCGCGTTTTCGTGAATCGAGTTTGGCATTACCATTTTGGTCGAGGCATCGTCGCCACGCTCAGCAATTTTGGAAAGCTCGGCAGCCCTCCGACGCACCCTGAACTGCTGGACACACTGGCCGTCCAGTTCATGGAGGAGGGCTGGTCGATCAAGAAGTTGCACCGTGAGATCATGCTCTCGGCCACTTACCAATTGAGCAGCTCGCCGACTGCGGCCAACCTGACCGCGGATCCGGGCAACGAGTATCTCTGGCGGATGGCGCCGCGGCGGCTTGATTTTGAGGCCTGGCGCGACGCGCTGCTCAGCCTCGCCGGTCTGCTCGATTTGCGAGTCGGCGGGCCTTCGATTGATCCCACAACACCCGGCGTCAAAGAAGTCGAGGGATTCAACTTCTTCTCGCGGCTCAACGGCGTAGAGGCGGATCATCCAGCGGGACGTCGGCGCACACTCTATACCGTGGTCAGCCGATACGCCCCCAATGCCACATCGACACTCTTCGATTTTCCGGAACCGAACGTTACCAGCGACCAGCGAATCGTCACCATCGTGCCCCAGCAGCAGTTGTTCGTCTTGAACAGTCCTTTCATGATGGAAATGAGCCGAGGTTTGGCAAAGCGTCTCGGGACAGCTTCCTCGAATGAGAATGAACGGCTGAAGCTTGGATGGCGGCTCGCTTATGGGCGGCCGCCCACGAGCCAGGAAACCGAACTGGCGCTCGCCTTCCTCCGCGCGCCAACGGAAACACCCTCCCCGGATGGTTTGAACCGATGGGAACAGTTGTCACACGCGCTGCTCGCCAGCAACGAACTGATGTTCTTTCCGTAAACCTCCCCGTTCGCCCCGCTGCCGATCGGCGCATCTGGACCTGATCAATTCTCGGGTTTGGAATGTCCGCTTGTTTCGGGCGGCGGACCCACTAGCTTCGGTGGTGATCAGCCATAGGCGAAACCACCGGCGATGCCACGATCCCCGTAGTCGGGACTTCCTCCCCATTTGTTTCGAAGCGCTGGACGGTCGTGCTGCTGGCGGCAGAACCGCAATCGCCCGAGGCCCGTCAGGCATTTAGCAACCTTTACCGAGATGACTGGCCGCCGCTTTGAGCATTTGTTCGCCGACGCGGGCACGACCCTTGGCGGCGGAGAACCCCTATTCCGGAGCCAAATTCGATCTGGAGGCTTTTGATTTAGAGGAAGGACATCGGATTCTTCACGGAAGGAAACGAAGAGAACGAAGGAAGTCGGATAAATTGGTGCTTCGTGCGTTTGGTTCGGCTGTTTGCCAGTCCTGGTTCTTCCGGTCATGATCTGTTGAATGTCTCATAAGACGAACGATTGCGGCTGCGCGTGACCGTGATTTCTTCGGGGTCCTCCTCCCAAGAAAATTGCTTTTTTGGACGCTGCGCGGTTCAACTGAAGAGATGAGATGCGATAGAGATCATCCGCCTAACTTGAACCATGCGCTGCAGCGCCCCGGCCATCGCGTCGCGGTTGCAATCCAAGCGTCCCGTGTGCCGGGTCGCGAGCTGGGTCGTTAGGCGTCATGGCGCGCAACTTTTTTGCGAGTTCCTTGTTTGAGTTATGAAAATGAAAAATCGCACATCACTTATCGCAGTCACATTGCTTGCATTGGTTGTCGCCGGTTGTTCTAAGCATTCGCCAGACACAGCCGGAGCACACCCGAAGGTTCAGGATTTGGGAGTTGTTGAGGTTTCCAATGGCATACAGACTCGGCATGACCTCGGTGGCGGCAGAGTTTGCATCGTCACACCAGCCATCCAAAAGGATGGCAGTGTTTTGGTAGCCATGAGTATCGAGCAGGATGGCAAGGTGTTGGCAAAACCAAGAGCACTGACTGGATCTGGCGTGCCCTTTAATATTTCAGTCGGAGATATTGGCATTGGAATGACGCCAGTAATCAAAAAATGACGCCTGATCAGAGCGGAATCCTCACCTTCAGACCTCCTGACATATCCCTCGATTCCTCACCAAAACACCGGTTTTTCCTCCCGAGAATGTGGCAAATGTGATTGCGCTTTACGCGCGCGCCCAGATGGACCACTCGGCATGCGGGAAATCCGGCCTGGCACCGTTCCACGTACGCAACGAGAAATCGCGCTATGTCAGGAGGTCTGACCTTCTGCGGAGTTTGCAGACAAAGGAGAGCATTCAGAGCTGTCGCAACGTTTCCCCGATGGTGCTGCTGGCACCCCGATTCTCATCTCCTTCTCACTGTTTCAGCCTGAGTCCTCCGCTAACCTGACTTTCAAGGCATTTTTCAAAAACCCCAGCAAAAGTGATGTTTTGGCTTAACATGTAGCCAGTAAAATGTTAATATATATCAGTATATACCTTGCAGGTAATGGCGTATGTGCTACTTCTGGTAGCCAGTGTTTGTCCAGATCACAAAATCCGGTCACGGAAAGAAGAAATATGTTTCGTATTTGGTTCGTGAGTCTTTCCGCACTGCCAAAGGCCCCCGTTCCCGGACCGTCTGCAACATCACCGGGCTGCCTCCTGAGGTCCGGGAGCAGGTCGCCGAGGCATTGCGCGGCCATGCCCTGGTTCCGGTGCATCAGCTTCGATTGGAAAGCGCCCTGAACTACGGCGGCCTGGCCGTGCTCCGGGACGCGTGGAGCCGTTTTGGCATGGACAGTCTCTTGCAAGACATTCCATCGGCTCGTCAGCGCGGTTTGATTCAGTCGATGATTTTTGCGCGATTGCTCTTTCCCTGTGCCAAGCTGGCATTAGCCCAGCAAGCCCAGGGAACCCTGCTGGCTGGCGCTTGCGGACTGCGCGCCGGCGAATCCTTTGACGAGGATGATCTTTACGGCGCCATGGACCAGTTCAGCGGCCGATGGGTGGGCATGGAGAAGGCTCTTTACCAGAAAGCATTTCCCCAGCAGGCACGCTTGGTGTTGTATGATCTGACGAGCGTCTATTTCGAAGGCAATGGCCCCAAAGGGCTAAGCCAATACGGACATAGCCGGGATCATCGTCCGGATCGTCCCCAAATCATTTTGGCTGTGGCGACCGACTTGGAAGGCACGCCGATCCACTTGGAAGTGTTGCGCGGCAACCGCCCCGACAACACCACCTTGATCGGGCTTTTGACCACGTTGCAAAGACGCTTCCAAATCAAGGAAGCCATGTTTGTCTTTGATGGAGGCATGAGCAGCCGATTGAACCTGGAGGCCATCAGCAAGGCTCACTTGGAGTATGTGACCCGGCTTTCCAGCGCGACCTTCACGGCGTTGTTGGAGGACCTCCCCAAGGAAAACCAGCCAGGACTGGGAGACCGACTGAACCTTGTGGAGGTTCAACACGAGGGCAAACGTTACGTGATCGCCGGGGGCCCCTGGCGGCAACAGCGCGATCAAGCGAGGCGGCAATGCCGGGTTCAGAAAGCGATCTTGGAGTTGACGCGCCTGGCGGCTGTGCCACGCAAAAAAGTGGACGCGCAAAAGCTCGCCAGCCAGGTGGGGCGCATGCTCGAGCGCCAGAAAGCGCACAAGTATTTCAGCTGCCAAGTCGATCCACAGGGACTCCTGATCTGGGAACTCAAAAAGGAAGTGGTCAGCCAGGAAGAACAGTTGGACGGCTGGTACTTGCTGCAGACCAACGCGAGCCCGCAAAAGGTTTCCAAAGAACAAGTGCTCGGACACTACAATGGCTTGCTGGACATCGAGGAAGCTTTCGGGGAATTGAAAAGTTACATGGAGGTCCGTCCGGTATTCCACTGGCGTCCGGACCTGGTCCGAAATCACGTCAGGATTTGCTTCCTGGCCTATTGGCTGAGTTCGCGTCTGGGCCGCCAATGGCGGGCCAAAAAGGAGCCTGGAGAAGTGCCACGCATCCTGCGCGAATTGCAAACCATCCGCTTGGGCCGCGTGCGTGCGGCGGGGAAATTGGTGGCCTCTTTACTAACGGAAATCCCGCCCAATTTGAATGAACGATTGACTCAGTTGGACTTGCTAAAACTATTCTCCCAACCGCCCGATTGGACCGCAGTGTAGCCCGGAACTTTTGAGAAACCCTTCATTTCACGGGGTTTTCAGTGAACTTCAGGGGAAGTCAGGATAGCACCGGTCAGCGTTTGGCGGTTGACTGTCTTCGGTCCTCCGTTCTCGGTCCGTCTTTCATCGCGCCGGAACTGATGCCCTATAGAACCGCTGCAACACCGACGTCGGCGCCGGTTCGGTGCGCGTGAATTTCGCCGAACCACTGGTGTTGGTCGAGATTGCAGTCCAATCGACTAGGTTTGTCGATAGATGCAACACATGACGTTCACCGGCATTGCCCGAGATGCCAATCATGACTGAACCCGCAGCAGCCGGAATCGTTGACATCACGGTGCGCCCATACGGATGAAACGCCGCAATGCCTTGTTGCGCTTGACCGGTTACGTTGGTGAAACTGCCACCGGCAAAATGGCCGGAAGAGGAGATAGCGATGGATCGCACTGGCGCGTCGCAATTTGGCACCCACCCGGAATCAACACCGGAACTGAAATCGACTCCAGCCATCCGATTTCGCGGCAAGCCATTGAGAATAGTGAACTCACCGCCAGCAAGGAGGGTATCGCCGTCTTCACGAAGAGTGAGCACGGGCCGGTTCGCGTTGACTTCCCAGCCCGTGGCAAGGCCAGTGCGGAGTTTCAGGGCGGCGAAATTGGTGCGGAACAAGGCGCCAATACTACTGAAATTGCCGCCGACATAGATCGTGTCGCCACGAACTAACAACGTCCGGACATCTCCCGAAGAGGACGGATCCCAAACCAAGGATGCACCCGTAGCTCGATCCAACGCCGCAATACGCGAGCGCGACCGGCCGCCAATCGAGGTGAACGCACCACCGACATAGACGGCATCCGAAGTAGAGGTGACGGTGTAAACAGGTCCATTCGGCGACGGATTCCAATCGACCACAGCGCCGGTTTCGAGGTGGACAGCCGCCAAATTACTGCGCGTGACGCCGCCGATGTTGGTAAACGATCCTCCGACCAACAACACTTCACCCGTCACATGACTGGCATCGATGGGGCCATCGGAATGCGGAGCCCAAGCCTTGACTTCCCCGGTGACGGCATCGACGGCGGCAAGATTGGTACGTGACTGACCATTGACAGCGGTAAAACGGCCGCCGAGATAAAGCACTTGACCCACCATCGCCAGAGTGGACACCTGCGCCGGCGCGACATTATTTGTAGCGATCGTGACACTTGGATTCCAATCGAGGAGTTGACCGGAGGTTGAATCCACAGCGGCGAGGTTTGCCCGCTGTTGACCACCGAGAATCGTGAAAGCGCCTCCGGCGTAGAGCGACGTGCCATCGTAAGCAAGGGTATTGACGATTGATTTGGCGCGCGGATCCCAAGCAACGAGAGCGCCGGATTCACGCCCGAGGGCGGCGAGATGTGCGCGCGGATTGCCATCGGCGAATGTGAAAGCACCGGCAAGATAAACATGCGCCCCAGCGACAGCCAACGAGCGGACTTCATCATTGAACGAC
>SXGS01164962.1_pt1 | contig 12239 bp, 10 predicted proteins | sample 3174681 | NCBI WGS metagenome assembly SXGS01 (sample SAMN11356861, study PRJNA531348) | freshwater metagenome | isolation source: freshwater sample F1-80 | place: China: Fuxian Lake, Yuxi | collected 2017-12-25
CATTCCGGTCGAGGTGACCAACCGCTTCGAGATCGAGATCAACTGATCCCCCATCACTCTGATGCCAGAGAAAGAGAGACCCCGGCCAGGCCGGGGTCACGTTTATTGCTGTTTGCAGTCGTTGTAGGCGGTCTGCCACTCGCCATCCTGATCCCGCAGCTCGACAAAGCCCTCATCCCCCTTGTTCCACCAGACTGCCTCGTGTTCGTCTGTATAGCGGGCACCGGAGGCCGAGATGGCTTGGGGCAGGGTGTAATCCTTGCCGTCCGGCAGAGACAGCTTGATAAAGTTGAGGCTCTCGTCGGAGAGTGCGAAATAGCGAACCTGCACCTTCTTGCCCTGCTCGCACTGGTAACTGATCGGTTCACCACCGGTGACGGAGAGGGTATTGCCCTGATTGCAACCGGCGAGTCCCCCCATCGCCAGCATGCCGATGGTCATCATATGAGCTTTTTTCATGATTGCAGTCCCATTTATGTCATCCGAGCATGAGACTAACAGCTTGAAGCTGATCTGCAATGGCTGGTCTGGCGTCTGCGTCGGTAGTTGTCCGGATCCTCATGCCAGCGCAGGCACTGCTCGGGCGCTATTTGCCACCGGTTGTGCCAGCACCCCTTCCAGAATGTCGAGGATCTGGCTGTCGATGGTTTCGTCGAACTTGCGGGCAAACAGGTGCTCGCTTTGCAGCAGTGCCGTGGCATCTTCTGCCAGATAGTCCCGTGGCCTCAGCTTGATGTCTCCCATGGGGATCCAGTCGATGGCCCGCTTGTCGTCGTTGACGATCCGTCCCTGATAGCTGGTATTCATGATCACCGTCTGGAAGAACCCCTCATCGGCGATCAGGGTGTGCTGGTAGAATGCTTTGAAGCGATCCACCTCGGGGCTGTGGCTGACAAATTCACAGAAAGCGCGGCTCAGGATCATCCACTGATTGCCAATGTAGGGGGTGACTCCCTCCAGATAGGGGCGGGTGGCGACCGGTTCACAGATCAGCTCCTGATCCGTCTCGGTCACATAGTGGTCGATGCGGTGCAGCGTATCTGGGCGCAGCTTGCGCTGATCGAGGACTTTGAGGAAATCCTTGCCGCGATGGCCGCGCAAGAAGCGGTGGATCTGCCCCTGGGTGCGCAGCGGAAAGTCCTGGGCACTCAGATTGATAAAGAATTCCCATTCCACCCCCTGTTTCAGCAGTGCCGCTATGCCGCGCAATTCGGCATCCACCAGACTGTATCCTCCCCACAGTGCATTCTTGCTCGCGAGCAGCGAGGCATTGGGATAGTCGCTGAGGAAGCGTGCGATCTCCTGCTGGAGCTCCGGACCCGAGCTTTTGTCGACGTGGATCAGGTAGTGATTACTGTCGTGGTAGATCGCCTTGAACAGGCGCTTGAACTGGGCGGGATAGCGATGAACCAGAATGAGGTAGGCAATCATGGCTGTGTGTCCTGTGTTGGCGGCAGGGCCTCGCCAAACGGCAGGTCGCCTCAGGCGGATGGCGTGAAGCTGGTTCCTGTCGGGCTGACCGCTGCCGCAATAAAAGAGAGTGAAACGCATATGACAATAGTGAGGACTGGCTGCGACAGGGGGAGATGCGCCTTATAGCATCGGGTCAATACAGCCGGTCTGGCGACGTCAGGTTGAGGATGAGGGGGGGGCAAGGGGTGCCCAGTCGGTTGGCTCTTTTGCATGACAAACCTGTCATCAGGTGCAGAGCACAAGTGGCCGATAAGTGAGAGTCTACAGTAACATGGTTGGGACGGGCGGGGTCATATATCGCCGTTACAGGATGAAAACTGTTCAATGGAGTCCGAGTTTGGCCTCGAAATCTCGTACCAGCGCTTCGTAGGTGCCATTGTTCCTGATCTTTTGCAGCCCCTCCTCGAAGAGTTTGGCCATCTCCTCTCCTCGTGGATGGGCGCGGGAGAAAGCAAGCCAGAAGCCATCGGTGGAGATTTTACCGACCTTGACCACCTTGCCGGTCAGCTGTTTCTGCTGGATCTTCAGGTAGCCCGGCATGCCGTTCATCAGGATGTAGTCGACCCGGCCACGTACCAGCATCTCGAGGATCTGGGCATCGGATTTGGCCTGAAAGCGGGTGATTCTGGGGTTCTCCATAAAATCGGTGGGGTAGGTGTAGCCGAGGGTGATGCCCACCCGCTTGCCCTCCAGCGAGGTGAGCTTGAGATCCCGTTGCGGCTCGCTGGCGAGGGCGAAGATGGCAAGATCCTCCTCGAACATGGGGGTATCGTGCCAGTGGTACTGGTAGCGGTTCTCTTCGGTGATAGTGGCGTTGAAGCACCCCGCAAGTTTGCCGCTTTTCGCATCGTGCATGCAGCGGGCGAAGGGGAGGGTGCGAAAGACTATCTCGATCCCTTCGGCGGCGAACACCGCCTTGACCAACTCAGGCGCCAGTCCGCGTGGCTGGTCATCCTCATTGTCCTTGTCGCGCTCGCAGTAGGGGGCCCAGTCATCTTCGGCACCAATGACAAGCGGGGTGGCTCCGAGCGGGCTGGTAGCCAACAGCATCAGACAAACCAGCCATTTTTTTAACAACGCGACCATAGGTACACCTCATCGACAGCAGCCTTACAAGCATAGCCGTACTTCTGCGCTGAGCTGTGGTGGTGGGGGGATGACAAGGGAGGAACACTAGGGAGAAAAAAAACGCCCCGGCAGGCGACGGGGTGAAAGAGAGCTCATCTATGGGCTGACAACAGTGCTTACAACAGGAAATCAATAACCGAAGCGGGTCGCCTCGAAGCGGTTGAGCAACCGGTGGACGAGGTAGCAGGCCAGCAGGGTGACCACGATGGCAAACAGTATGCTGCTCACCCGGTAGAGGGCGCTGAACACCAGATCGTTGCCCGGAGTGAGGTACTGGCCAAACAGGATGCCGAGGGTAGTGAGGGCGCCAAAGCCGACCCCGGAGCCGCCTGCCTCCTTGACGTGGGCATGGCTGAACAGCATGGCGCCGAGCCACAGTAACGGGGCGACCAGCAGCAGTGGCCCTGACCAGTCATAGAGCAGCAACTGGCCGAGCAGGCCGAAGGTGACCCCCAGCAAGGTACCCATCGCCCGTTTACGGGCATAACTCAGCGCACCGTTCCAGTGCATGGGGAACAGCACCAGCAGGGTTGTGGCCTGGGCAGACATGGAGTCGCGCAGGTCAAACACCTGAAACACCAGAAACGACAGGGTGGCCACCGTGGCCCCCAGCAGGGCTTCATGGCGCATCCGGTGCGGCGCCTTGGGGGCCGAGGCGGGTTTGGGTCTGGCCTCCACATCCGGGATCAGCATGGTCATGAGGTAGGCGATCAACACCGACAGCACGCTCGCCCAGATATTGTTGAGGATCAGGTCGTTGAGGTCGGTCTGCGGATAGCTGGCAAAGTGCAGCATGATGCTGAGGCTCAGCACCCCGTTGGCTCCGAACAGAAACAGGCTGCCCCGCGACATGGCGGCGAAACGGTAGAGAAACAGCAGAAAGGCGATGGGAGTCATCAGCGCCGGATGGCTGCCAAACAGCCCTCCCAGCAGCCCGACCTCCACCCCACAGACCACCGCCGCCGCGATCAGCTGGCGTGCGGCATGGCCATTCATCACCGGCACCATCCCCAGCAGCAGCACCGGTGTGACCGTATAGAAGACCCCGTAATTCCAGCCAAACAGCTTGCAGAGCAAAAAGCCCGTGGTGCAGCCAAAGGCGATGCGCAGGCACTGGCGCAGCTCGTTGCCGGTGAGGGGCCGATACCAGAGGTGAGCGGCAGCACCACCGGCGGGGTGTGCTGGGGCGGTATTGGCCGACGGGTGAGTGGCGTGGTTAGTAGACATAATGGAGCAGGCTGAGCAGGTGGATCTGGCCCCGTGCCAGCATGGCGGTCAGGGCATTGTCCGGTAGCAGTTGCACCGTGGCCCGCGCCCCGGCTGGCAGATGATCGGGGAGCTGGTCCAGCTCGAGGTGCAGTCGCATCCGCTGGGCATCCCGTACCCAGCGATCCGACTCCACCGGCGCCGCCAGTCGACCGTTGGCATCAAATTGACCGGCACTCACCCCGGCATCCAGACTGCTCACCCGAGCAGGATATAGCTGACCCGGCTCGCCATCGAAGGCCACCAGTGCGCGGGTTTGCTCGCCAACATGGCGCAGGCTCTTCTCCCGAAAATCGGCAATGACGTCCACCTGTTCCGACACCAGCGCCAGCAGCGGGCTGCCCGCGCTGGCGATACTGCCTGGCTTGAGCTGCAGGTTGGTGATGGTGCCATCCTGATCCGCGTGGACACGGCTGTAAGAGAGGGCCAGCTGCGCTTGCGCCAGCTTGTTGTGGGCTTGGCGCAGCAACAGATTATCCTCACCGGTCACGCCACGACTGGCCTTGATCTGGGCCAGTTTGGCCTGACTGGCGCGCAGGTTGGCCTGGGCGCTGCGCAGGGCGCTGTCAGCCTCATCTTTTTGTTGCAGCGAAACCATGTGACGTTGGTACAGCGCATCGATCCGCTCAGCCTCGCGCCACTTCTGGCTGGCCAGGGTCTCCTTGGCGTTGATCTCGGCAACGGCAGCGGTCAGGGCGGCATCCAGTTCACTGTTCTGCTGCTCTGCCTGCGCCAGCGCAAGGCGGGCCTGCTCCACCGCCAGTTCAAAAGGGGCCGGATCCAGCCTGAACAGCAGATCCCCCTTCTTGACCTGCTGGTTGTTGTGAACGGCAACCTCGATCACCTTGCCGCTCACCTGGGGTGCCAGCTTGGTGACCACCCGGGTCGCCATCGCCTGAGGGGTGAGGGGCATTAGCAGGTCGGCTATCAGAAAATAGGCAAACAGGGTGGCAAAGCCTGCCATAGACCATTTGATCCAGCGGGTAAATTGTTGATCCGGGGTCATCTTATTCTCTCTCTGTGTCGGTCTCGGGAGGACTTGTATCGCCTCCGGCTTGTCGGTCGTGGTGTTGCTCAATTTTGCTGAGGGCGTTGGCCGAGATCCGCTGCACCGTGGCTTCAAACAGCTGCAGGGTCTGCTCGTCGATGCCCCCCAGCAGCTCCCGGCGGATATTCATGATGCGGTCGGCGATCTGATCGAGCAGGGTCTGGCCAGCCGGGGTCACGCAGACGATGCGGGCCCGTTTGTCCTGACTGCAGCAGTGGCGCTCAATCAGTCCCTGCTCTTCCAGCTGGCCCAGGGTGCGCATCAGGGAGGGCAGTTCTATTTCGAGGGCTTCGGCCAGGGTCTTCTGGCTGACATGGTTCCCCATGCGGGAGAGTTTCCACAGCGCGGTCCAGCGGGGATGGGTGAGGCCAAGGGGAGCCAGCTCCAGGTCGGCGGCAGTACGCCATAGCCGGTGCATCCGCGCTATCTGCTCGGCGAGCGACAGCTCGCGCAACCTTTCCAGATCCGTCATCTTCTCATCCTCAATGTACTTAGCCTGCTAAGTATCATACTTGTTTAGCAGGCTAAGTAAATAGTGTGATGCGTATCATGTTTCTGGTCGGATCTTTCGCTGGTGCGAGCTGGTATCATTCGAGACCCTGATATTATTCTCGGGGCTGATCCACTCGAGGCTCTCTTGCCGATTCGGATATTGCGCCGTGAATGGAGGATATCCGGCGATTATTTTCATGAAATTTTCAGCTTCAGTGAGCAGCTCTTTTTTTATCCGCTAATATTGATGGGGTTATAAAACAAGGGGGGAAACGGGTTGTGGATGGATATGACAGTGGATGTGTGTATCTGGCAATTGAAGCGCTGTTGAGTGATGGAGAATATGGTGCAGAGTCACACCATGGCGTGAATCGGGAAGGCGCAATCAGAAGTACCGATATCAGTCATGATTTTGACCCCGCCAATATTCCATTGCTGTTGGCAGAATAGACCTGACCGTGTGTGATCCTTGTGAGTTCAAGCCAGTGCTCTGGTATTCGCTGGCTTGACTCATCACTATTTCAATCTCCCCTTTTTGCATCTTTCTCCTCACCCTTTTTCATCGTGCGTGCTTCCTGCACTCTGACTTAAACCCTGATGTGACATGCCGTGGCACTCGCGTCGTGGCGATGATGTTGCCCGCTGATTATCACTCACAGGATCTGTGGCGATTAATGGTCGCAGAGCTTGTCATCTGGCTCTGTTATTTCCCCGAAGGGGGAGAGATCATCGCATCGTTATTACTGCTGATCATCCCAATATCCGCCATTGGGTTCGCTCGTTTTATCGCCCTATTTCCTGGTCGAGCAGGGCATCGATGGTCTGGTGTTCTATTGTGCAGCGCACGTTGGCGGCACCATGATGTTTAAGTTTTTAATGTTTTTATATGGCTTTGCAGTCTGGCTAACCGACAGGAGTGAGGGGGATCAATAAAGTAGCGGTCACAATCACACGCAGAGTACATAACAATGAAAAACCTCTCACCCCTACAAACCACACAAGAAAAGGCCGCCTTTATGGGCGGCCAACAAATTGCCGGTATGCCGCTCTTTATATTTCTGGGGTTGGCGACCTGCGTTCTCTTTTCCGGCTGGAACGGCTCGTTGCCGCTCGGCATGGTCGGTGCGCTGGCACTGATGTTTGTGCTGGGCACCCTGCTGACCGAGCTGGGGGAGCGGATCATGCCGATCCGTGAATATCTGGGGGGCGGCACCATCCTTGCCATCTTCGGCGGCGCCGCCCTGTTCGAATATCAGCTGCTGCCGGTGCAGGCGGGGCAGGTCATCACCCACTTCATGAAGGAGGGGGGCTTTCTCAACTTCTTTATCGCCAGCTTGGTTACTGGCTCCGTGTTCGGCATGAGTGGCGCTTTGCTGAAAAATGCCGCCATGCGCTACCTGCCGGTCATTCTTGGTGGCGTCGCACTGGCACTGCTGAGTGTGGGGCTGGTCGGCTCCCTGATGGGGTATGGCTTCAAGAATGCGGTGCTGCTGATCGGCCTGCCGATCATGGGCGGTGGCATGGGGGCTGGAGCGGTGCCTCTGGTGGAGATCCTCTCCGGCCCGATGCAGATGTCCAGTGCGGATCTCTTGTCGCGCATGGTACCGGCGGTCGTGATCGCCAATACCCTGGCCATTCTGGTGGGCTCCCTGCTGGCGCGGTTCGGTCGCCGTTACCCCTCCCTGACTGGCAACGGCAAGCTGATGGTTAAAGAGAGTAGCCAGAGCATTGCCGATGAGCAGGCCGAAGCGCCGACCCTGCAGAGTCTGGGTATGGGGCTTTTTATCAGCTCCAGCATGTTTGTGCTGGGTTCCCTGCTTGGCAACTTTGTCCCCATGCACCCCTTCGCCCTGATGATTTTGGCCGTCGCCTTTATCAAGGTGAGCGGCCTGCTGCCGCGCCGTTATGAGCAGGCGGCGGCCGACTGGTATCAGTTTGTGGTGAGCAACCTGACCCCCTCCCTGCTGGTGGGGATCGGCGTCGCCTATACCAGTATTCCCGAGCTCATCAGCGCTTTTTCCATCAGCTACTTCGTGCTGGTCATGGTCACCGTGATGGGCGGCGCCCTCGGCGCGGCGCTGGTCGGCAAGCTGATCGGCTTCTATCCCATCGAGGCAGCCATCACTGGCGGGCTCTGTATGGCCAACATGGGCGGCACCGGCGACGTAGCCGTGCTCTCGGCGGCCCAGCGGATGAAGCTGATGCCCTTTGCCCAGATCTCCTCCCGTCTTGGCGGCGCCGTGATGCTGATCCTGGCTACTGCTCTGATCTCCCTGTTCGCCTGATACCGGATTGAGGAACAAACAAAATGAACGACATCATGATGGGCACCAGCCTGCCCTATGCAGAACGCAAGCGTCAGGGGGTGCGGGGGCGCATGCCCCACAAGGAGGAGTCCCTCTCCCAGCAGCGGCGCCGGATCTACCGATTGGTCAGTGCCATGCAGAGTCCGTTTGACCAGCATCTGCTGCTGCGCCAGCTGCAGGAGGACAATCCTGTGCTCTTCTACGATCTGGTGCGCCACCATTTGCCTGAGCTGCTGCCGATCATCTACACCCCGGTGGTGGGGGAGGCGTGTCAGCGCCACAGCGACCTCTATTTGCGCAGCCACGGCCTCTATCTCTCCTGGCATGACAGGGACGATCTCGATGACATCCTTGAGTCGGTGGAGCAGGAGGTGGATGTGATCGTCATCTCTGACGGCGAGCGGGTGCTGGGGCTCGGCGATCTCGGTATCGGCGGCATGGGGATCTGTATCGGCAAGCTGGCGCTCTACTCCGCTGCTGGCGGCATCAATCCGGCGCGCACCCTGCCGCTCTGTGTCGATGTGGGCACCAACAACCCCGAGCTGCTGGAGGATGACTCCTACCTCGGCTGGCAATCCCCGCGCATTGACGGCGAGAGCTATTACCACTTCATGGACAAGGTGGTAGCCGCCATTCGCAAGCGCTGGCCGCAGGTGGTGCTGCAGTTTGAAGACTTTGCCGGCAAGCATGCCGCCAACTTGCTGACCCGTTATCGCGACGAGCTCTGCATGTTCAACGACGATATTCAGGGCACGGCGGCAGTCGCCTCCGCCTGCGTGCTGGCCGGGTTGCAGCAGGCGGGTACCGCCCTGTGCGATGCCCCTGTGCTGATCGTCGGGGCGGGCTCTGCCGGTTGCGGCATCGCCGCCATGCTGGCCCAGCTGGCGGGGAGTCACGACGGCGTCTGGCTGTTTGATCAGGACGGAGTGGTCTGCAGCGATCGTCCCAACCTGACCCGCGCCCAACAGCCATTTGCCCGTGCCGTGGAGGAGGGGAGCAGTTCGCTGCTGGAGACCATCCGCCAGGTGCGCCCGGCGGTCTTGATTGGCGTGAGCGGTCAGGGCGGCCTCTTTACTGGCGAGGTGTTGCAGGCGATGGGGGAGGTGTGCGATCAGCCGGTGATCCTGCCACTCTCCAACCCGACCCGCAGCGCCGAGGCTACCCCCGAGCAGGTGTGGGCCGCCACAGATGGCCGCGCTTTGCTGGCCACCGGCAGCCCCTTTGCGCCGGTGACGGTGGCGGGGGAGCGGCGGGTAGTCTCCCAGTGCAACAACGTCTATGTCTTTCCGGGGATTGGTCTCGGAGCCTGCGCCGTCAAGGCGAGCCGCATCAGCGATGGCATGTTGCTGGCCGCAGTGCGGGCAGTTGGCGCCTATCCACTGGTGGCGGGCCGGCTGCTGCCCCCCCTCGAACAGGTGGGAGAGGTGGCCCGCGCCGTCGCCAGAGCGGTGGCGCTCTGCGCCCGCGAGGAAGGATTGGCCGATTTTGTCGGCGATCCGGCACCTTTGATTGACCAGACCTGGTGGCATCCGCACTATTGGGCAGCGTCCTGACGTTTTAAGGTATGTGCATGAAACTTCGCCACCAGTTGGTCACCCTCTCTCTCGGGCTCTCCCTGCTGCTGATCCTCATTCTGGGCAGCCTGCTGGCCCTCTTTATCCGCCATCTTCTGGAGAGCAATCTGCAGGATAAGGGGAGCGATCTGGCACGGGTCATGGCGGCGGATACCCGGGTGGTCGAAGCTCTGCGTCAGGGGAGTGATCCTACCCTGCGCGACTATGTGGAGGCGGTCTGCAACCGCACCGATGCCACCTATATGGTGGTGACCGACGAGCATGGTCGCCGCCTCAGTCACCCCAACCCCGAGCTGGTGGGGCAGAAGTTCCGCGGCGAGGATATCTGGCCCGCGCTGCAGGAGCGGCGAAGCTATTGCTCCAAGGATCGGGGCACCATGGGGCCGGCGATCCGCTGCTTCTCCCCGGTGGTTGGCGGGGATGGGCGCGTCATGGGGGCCGTGGTGGTGGGCTACCTGATGCAGCAGGTGGAGGGCATCTATATGGAGCGGGTGGCCCTGCTCATCTGCGCCATCGTTGCTGTGCTGGGGTGCGGCCTGCTGTTGGCACTCTGGGTGCAATATCTGCTGCGCAAGACCCTGCTCGATCTGGAGCCGGAGGCGATCGTGCGCCGCTTTACCCTGCAGGATCTGGTGCTTGAGCACATCACCGAAGGGGTGATTGCCCTCGATGGCCGCGGCAACATCAACATGATCAACAGCACCGCCAGCTATCAGCTGCGGCTGCCGGTCACCGGGCGCCACGCCCTGCAGGGGCAGTCGCTGGCGGAGCTGGTGCCACCCCTTGCCCCCTGTCTGGAGCAGGAGGGTGGGGAAGTGAGCTTCACCATTCAGGGGGAGTCCTTCGTCGGCCGCTGGCAGGCGGTGCAGGGCAAGGCGCCGGGGCGGCTGCTGATCTTCAGCCGTCCGGAGGTGGCTGCCAGTCTGGGAGTACAGGTGACCCACCTGCGCCAGTATGCCGAGATGCTGCGGATGCAGAGCCACGAGTTTGCCAACAAGCTGAGCAGCCTCTCCGGCCTGTTGCAGCTGGGCCATGTGGATCAGGCGGTGGAGCTGATCCAGCAGGAGAATGAGGCGTGCCAGACCATGCTGCAGGAGCTGCTGCGGCTGATCGACAACAAGCCGGTGGCGGGGCTTATTCTCGGCAAGTTCAGCCGGGCTCGCGAGTTGGGGGTGACCCTGGAGCTAGATCCCGATTCGGCGCTGGCGGAGTATCCGGCCTCGGTCTCGGCCGATCTCATTACCCTCATTGGCAACCTGCTGGACAACGGCCTGCAGGCGGCCTGGCGCAATCGCCAGCAGCGGCCGCCCCGGGTGCTGCTCTCTCTGTGCGATGTGGGGCGGCGACTGGTGATCGAGGTGGAGGATAGCGGCGAGGGGGTCGATGAGGAGCTGGCCGATCACCTGTTCGATTACGGAGTGAGTCGCCAGAGCGGCGATCACGGGGTGGGTCTGTTCCTGGTCAAGGAGACCGTGGGTCGGCACGAGGGTGTGATAGAATGGCGGCGAACCGCCGAGCAGACCACCCTGTTTGGTATCTACTTGAATAAAAACCAATTAATGTGAGCCATGGACCCAATAATCACGCTTGTTATTGAAGATGACGATCGGATCGGTGCCATCTTGTCAGAACTGGTGGCGGCGACACCCGGTTTCTCCCTGCTGGGGCGGGCTGGCACCCTGGCCCAGGCCGATGCCATGATGGCCGGTGTGGTGCCCCAACTGCTGCTGGTGGATGTCTCCCTGCCCGATGGCTCCGGCCTTGAGTGGGTGAGCCGCCTGCGCAGTCACAACCGCGAAGCCTATGTCATCATGGTGACTGCCTCGCGGGATGTGGAGACCATCCAGCAGGCCCTCAATCTGGGGGTTCATGACTACGTCATCAAACCATTGCGGCTGTTTCGCATCCAGCAGAGTCTGGACGAGATCCTGCAACTGCACAGCCGTCTGTGCGAGCGGGGTCGGCTGGAGCAGGAAGATCTCGACAAGCTGCTGGGCAAGGGGGGGCGCTCCCAGATTAAGGAGATGCGCGTCACCCCCAAGGGGATCGACAGCATCACCCTGCGTCAGGTGCTGGATCTGCTGGCGGGTGAGCCGGAGAGTGTCTTCTCCACCGACACGGTGGCGCTGCGACTCTCCCTCAGCCGCACCACGGCGCGCCGCTATCTGGAGTATCTGGAGTCGGAAGACCGGGTTGATGTGGATCTCAACTATGGTCAGCGGGGGCGGCCGGAGCGGCGCTACCGCTGGCGCCGGGCGGGGTGAAGTCGGTTCACCGTCGCCAGAACACGATAGAAATGAACAAGGGAGCCAGCGGCTCCCTTGTTGTTTTTTGCATGTTGCCCGTCAGGCCGCATTGCGTTCCGGCAGTGGGACACGCTTTTTCAGCTGGGAGATCATCACGCCCCCCAGAATAAGGCCGCCCCCCAGCAGGTGGTAGCCATGGATCGGTTCACCCAGGCCGACGACGGCTATCAGCGCCGTACAGAGCGGCATCAGGTTCATAAAGACCGAGGTGCGCTCTGCCCCCATACAGGCGAGGCCGCGCATCCAGCAGTAAGCCGCCAGCAGAGAGGAGGCGAGCCCGGCGAAGAGCACCAGTCCCCACCCTTCTGCCGGCACCGCCATCGAGTCGGCACTGAGAGCGAGCGGCACCAGCAGCAGTACCGCCAGCAGGATCTGCATGTAGAGGTTGAGCCAGGGGCCAAACGGCAGGTGCCAGCGGCGGATCAAGAGGCCGTAAAGGGCGTAGCTGGCGGAGCCCAGCAACATCATGCCATCCCCCGGGTTGATGCCGTTATGGAGCAGGGCGAGCGGTTCGCCCTTGCCAAGCAGCCAGAGCACCCCGAACAGGGAGAGACTCATGCCGAGCAGTGCCTGTTTGCCGGGACGCTGGCCGAAGAAGAGCGCCCCTTGCAGCAGAGTGAGCAGCGGAATCAGGGAGCCGATCACC
>SXGS01377133.1_pt1 | contig 12239 bp, 9 predicted proteins | sample 3174681 | NCBI WGS metagenome assembly SXGS01 (sample SAMN11356861, study PRJNA531348) | freshwater metagenome | isolation source: freshwater sample F1-80 | place: China: Fuxian Lake, Yuxi | collected 2017-12-25
CTCGTCGTTTTGCCAGACGGTCTTGCCGGTCTTCTTATCCACGGCGATGAGGAACGTGCGCTCGCCCGGTCCGAAATTGAGGATGCAAAGGTCACCGTGAATCACCGGTGATGGGCCAGCGCCCCAGATGTGGTGCTGCACCCCGAGATCACGCCGCCAAAGTTCTTTGCCGTTCATGTCGAAGCACCAAAGCCCAGCCGAAGCGAAGAACACGATGACCCGCTCGCCATCCGTGATGGCCGAACCGGAGCAGAACGGATTCGTGCCGTGGGTCGGCTCTGGCTCGACGCCCTTCGCGCCGGCGCGCCAAAGCTCCTTGCCATCCTTGCGGTCGAGGCAGAGCAACAGGCGATCGGAGCCGATCGACTGGGTGATGAAAACGCGGTCGCCCCAGGTGATCGGGGTAGAATTACCGCGCTCCGGCAGCGTCACGCGCCACTTCACGTTATTCGTGGCGCTCCATTTCACCGGCAGGTCCTTCTCCGTACAAATGCCATCACCGGTCGGTCCGCGCCACCCCGGCCAATTGGCGGCAGGAAGAAGGAGAGATGTGAAGAAAGAGACGAGGAGACTCAGGCAAATGCGGTTCATAGGCGCGAGTCTAAGAGACGCCCGCGCTCAGTTCAACCTTCACTTCAAGCGCACCGGAGCCGTTCAAACAGTCGCAGGCTTGGTCGCTTTTTTACGCACCGCCCACCAGACGAGCAGCGCACCCGACAAGACAAGCAGGGAAAGCGCGAGGATTGGAAGGACCACAGCAAGGATCGCGGTCGCGAGGGCGCCGAGCCATTCGCCAGTGGCCACGATCCAATTAGCAAACCCGCCGGTGAGTGTCGTGGAGGCGCCGCGCGCGATGACCGTAACCCCCTGCACTGCCGCTGCCGCACCGCCACCCGCGATGAGCGCGAGCGTCCATTTCAGAAATGGGCTGACATCCGTGACCATCGAAGCGGTGACCATCGTACCGGCCACGACGGCCGCGGGCGTGGCAATCGTGTCGAGCAGGTTGTCGAGCCACGGCACGTAGTACGCCGCGATTTCCAATCCGGCTGCGATGCTCAATGCGATCAACGCCGGCGTGCTGGAAAGCCAGACGAATTCGCCTGCGAGATTCAGATGACCGGCCGCCGCGGCGATGCTGATGATGAGCGGCGGGATGAAGACGCGGAAGCCGCACGCGGCGCTGAGGCCGATGCCGACGAGAATGCTGAGTAAGGTTTCCATGGCGATGGCTCTTGTGGTTGCGGGCAGACTAGCTCAAACCCGATCGCTTGGCAAACAGCGTCTGGAAACCCGACGCGTTCGCGACTCAGTGCGCGGCACCTTTGCGGATGGCCGCCTCCACACCATCCCAAAACCGGATGCGCGCCTGCAACGCGGCCGTGGCGGCATCCCGTGCTTCGCGCAATTTCACGGCATCACCCGCGCACAGAACGGCGAGCATCTCCATCGCCAGAGGACCGTGGATTTCTTCGTCCAAGTGTAAATGCCGTTGCAGATAATAATGGAAGGCCGGTGCTTCGCCCGCGCCGATGCCCATCCGCTCCAGCAACGTGCGGAACATCGCCGGCACGATCTCTTCGCGACCGAGCGCAAACGCGGCGGCCACCACGTGCGGCTTGCCGGTGGCAATGAAGCCGAACGTGGCGCGCATGAACTCGACGCACGGAGTCGGTGCGATATGCGCGCTCAGCGCCGAGTCCAATCCACGGCCTCGCACCTGCTCGAAAAATTGGAGCGGCCGCGCGGTGTCCGCACCCACCTCACGCATGGCGCTCAGATAGAGATCGAAGTGGCTCGCGTAAACCTTGCGGCCCGAGGCATCCGGTAGGCATTCGTCAGATTCCTCGCCGCAGACGATCTCGTTCACCAGACGAGTGAGCGCCGGATTCGCGCTCGGCTGCCACGGCCACGTGGCCGGCGCGAGCGTGTGTTGGAGATACTTGAGCAACGACATGAAATCCCACACGGGATAAATGTGGTGTCCCATGAAACAACGCAGATCATCAATCCCGCGTACCGACTGGTAAACCGGGTGTTCCACCAATGCCTTCTGCAACGGGCGCAGCGGCGCAGAATCGAAAGGGGTGTTGCTCATCGCGGACGCTCCATCTCGGTGCTAGCGCACAGTCGCCTTGAGCGACTGCGTGAGATGCGTCACGAGCCTCTCGTGCGCGGCGACCACCTCGGCATCGGTGAGCGTGCGATCCATCGCTCGATAAGTGAAAGCGTACGCCACACTCTTCTGCCCTTCGGGAACACCTTTACCGCGGAAGATGTCAAACAACTCCACGCTCTCAAGGTTGGCGGCCTTCGCTTGCTTCGCCGCGAGAAGCACAGCGTCGTGCGTCGTCGCCTCCGGCACCAACAGCGCGACATCGCGCCCGATCGCTGGGAATTGTGGCAACGGCTTGAACGACTTGGCTGGATTCCGGCGCGCGAGCAACAGATCGAGGTTCAATTCCGCAAGAAAGACTCCATCGCGCAGATCATACTTCTTCGCCAACGCAGGCAAAAGCTGGCCGAACTGGCCCAACTCGAGCTTGCCGCCGAGCGCAATGGTGGCCGACTCGAGCAGCAGCGACGTGCTCTCGGCGCGCTTGGTATAAGCGATGCCGCGCAGTCCGAACTGTTCCAGAAACTCCTCGAGAATACCTTTCAGATCGAAGGCATCGAACGCCGCATCACGTTCGGATCCGTTCCAGAAAGCTGCGGCACGACGGCCCGTGAGAGTGATCGCGACACGGCGCTCCTCCTTCGATTGGTCGTTGACGAGAGTGAAGACGCGGCCGACCTCGAATAACGCCACGTCGCCGCTCTTGTGGCTGAGATTGTGCTGGAGTGAATCGAGCAACCCCGGCAATAGCGACGGACGCAACACGTTCATGTCGCTGCTGAGCGGGTTGGCAAGCGGCACGACGGTCTCAGATGCGGCGGAGAACTTGGCTGCACTCTCGGCAATAAGCGTCTGCCCCTGCGCCTCGCTAAGACCGAGGCCAACGAGAATCCGGCGCGCCTCGGCAAGTTGGTCGTGAACGACGTCAAACGCGTGCATGCCAGTCGCGCCCCGCGGCGGCGTGCTCGGAATCTTGTCCACTCCGTATAGGCGCGTAATCTCCTCGATGAGATCCACCTCGCGCTTCAGATCCACACGGAAGGTTGGAATGCGGAATGACGTCGCCACCGCGCCCTCGCTGCTGACAACGGCCAGACCGAGGCTCTGCAACATTTCAATCTGCTTCTGCGCCGCGATTTCCATGCCGAGCAGCGCCGTGGTTTTCTCGTGACGAAGGGAAATCACTTTCGGCTCGGATGGCTTCGGGCAAGTGTCCACCACGCCCTCGACAAGCGTGCCACCGGCGGTTTCGAGGATGAGTTGCGCGGCGCGACGACTGGCCCAGTCGCAAATGCTGATGTCGCTACCACGCTCGAAGCGATAGGAGGAATCCGTGCGCAAAGCGAGCGCCTTACTCGTACGGCGAATGCCCGCAGGCGAGAAACAAGCGCTCTCGATCAGCACGTCCGCCGTGCGCTCGTTGATCTCCGTGTTCTGGCCGCCCATCACGCCGGCGAGGGCGATCCCCTTCTCCGCATCGGCGATGAGCAGGCTTTGCGCGGTGAGCGTGCGTTTCTGGCCGTCGAGCGTGACGAACAGCTCGCCCTCCTGCGCGCGGCGGACGACGATGGTCGGCTTACCGTCGGCGGCCTTGGCTACCAAATGATAATCGAACGCGTGAAGCGGCTGGCCGCACTCGAGCATCACATAGTTCGTGACGTCCACGACGTTGTTGATGCTGCGCAAACCGATCTTCTCCAGTGCGGCGCGAAGCCAGTCGGGACTCGGTCCGATCTTCACGCCATGGATAACGCGTGCGGTGTAACGCGGACAAAGCTCGGCGTCCTCGACGCGGACGGCGACGAATTGGTCGATGGCGGAGCGCTGTTGGCTGGCGGAAGGCAGCGCGGGCAGCTTGAGCGGGTTACCGGTCAGTGCCGCGATTTCGCGCGCGATGCCGATGACGCTATTCCAGTCCGGTCGATTCGGCGTGATCTCGAGGTCGTACACCACGTCGCCGGAGGCGCGACCGAGGTATTCGGCGAACGGCTGGCCGACCTTCGCGTCCTCGCGCAGGATGAGTAGGCCATCCACTTGATCCGGCAGACCGAGTTCCTGCGGCGAGCACATCATGCCGTGCGATTCCACACCGCGGATCTTCCCGACCTTGATGGTGAAGGGCTGGGTCTCGCCTAGCTTGAGAGGGAGCGAGGCGCCGGGGAGGATGAGCGGCACCTTGTCGCCCGCCTTGAAGTTCTCCGCGCCGCAGACGATCTGGCGTTCTCCCCGGCCATCATTCACGCGACAGAGGGAGAGCTTGTCGGCGTTCGGATGCTTGTCGCGCGTGAGAACCTGCGCAACGACGACGCCATCGAACTCGCCGGCGACCTTCTGCACGCCCTCGACCTCAAGGCCGAGCATCGTAAGCCGCTCGGTCAACTCCTCGGGCGACCAGTTGAAATCGACGTACTGCTTGAGCCAGTTGAGTGTGACTTTCATGTCCGTAAAAATTTATGGCCGCTTCGTGCCGACCACTTCAGCAATCGGCGGCGCGCTTTGCGGGAACGCGGCGTGGAAATTTTGTCCGACGAACGCGCCAACCGTCGCAGCAATCTGCGCCTGACGAACTGGCGGCGTGTTGTTGCGCTCGCCGAGTGCGGCGGTGTCGGGGCCAATCACGGCGAACCACATGTAGGCCGAGTCCGCGATTCCCTTGCCGTGACTCTTCCACGCGACCGGCGCGGGGCCGCGACCGTGATCCACGCTGATGACGAATGTTGTTGTGCCGCGATACTCGGGAATCGACTGCGTGAGAGCCCACAGTTCGCCGATGAAGCGATCGAACTCGCGCGCGGCGCGGAGGTAGCGCTCGTAATTGCCTTCGTGCGCCCAGTCGTCTGTCTCACCGAAGGAAACATACATTGCGCGCGGCTTGATGGTGCGCACCGCGTGCTTCGCCGCGTAACCGACGAAGGTGTCGAGCGTCGTGCTCGGCCAGATGGTCTGACCGCGCTCGACCATTTCGGTCAGCGCAGACGGCACGGCCATGCGCACCGTTCCTTCCGGGACTTTGAAGCCGCTCCAAATCGGAAAGCCGGCGCGCGGGGTGTTGAGAATCCACGGCAGCGTATCCCAATTCACCGCTGCGGCGACGCGGTCGCGGAACTCGACCTTCGTGTGCAGCCACTCGAAGATGTTGGTGTTCGCGTTCAGAAACTTGTCGTTGCTATTGATTTTCGGGTCCACGTAGCCGGTGAGAAACTCGTTGTATCCGGGATAGGAAAAGTTCTGGCCGTTCGACACGCGCACTTCGCTGCCCTTCTCGCGATTGCCCCAGAGTTGCCCCTGCTTCGCGACCGTGCCCCAGAGGAACGGGAACAAGACTTCGCGCCGTGCCTCCGGTGTCGCGCGCCAGAAGTCTTTCCGAATGGCATTGCTGCTGCCGAAGTTCCCGAACTCTTTGTTGAACGGCATGTCCTCCGCGCCGCGGAACACCTCCTGCCAGCGCAGACCGTCAGCGGTGATTAGGAAGACGTTTTGGGTCTTCAGATCGGCGGCGAAAAGATTCAGCGCGAACGTCAACGCCAGCAAAGTGAGAGGAAATCGATTCATGGGCGTTGGTTTAGAATTGTTTCAAGAAACGCGCGTCGTTCTCATAGAAGAGGCGGATGTCGGTGATGCCGTAGCGGAGCATGGCGATGCGTTCGATGCCGAAGCCGAACGCCCAACCGGTCCACACCTCGGGATCGTAACCGACGTTCTCGAACACCTGCGGATGCACCATGCCGCAGCCGGCGATCTCGAGCCAATCCTTGCCGAGCTTCTTCACGAGCGCGTTGGTGAAATCGATCTCGAAGCTCGGCTCGGTGTAACTGAAGTAGTGCGGACGAAAACGCAGCTTCACGTCGTCGCCGAGAAGTTGCTTGAAGACGAACTCGACCGTGCCTTTGAGGTCGCCGACGGTCACGTTCTTGTCCACGTACAAGCCCTCAATCTGGTGGAAGGTCGGGTTGTGGGTAGCGTCGGCGTTGTCGCGACGATACACGCGGCCGGGGACGATAATGCGGATCGGCGGCGGCTGGCTCTTCATCGCGCGAATCTGCACCGAGCTGGTGTGCGTACGGAGCAGCGGCCGCGCGGGCGTGCCGAGATAGAACGTATCCTGCGCGTCGCGCGCGGGGTGGTCGGCGGGCGTATTGAGCGCGTCGAAGCAATGGTACTCGTCCTCGATTTCCGGGCCGTCGGCCACGGCGAAGCCGATCTTGCGGAAGCAGCGGACGATATCCTCGGTCACCTGCGTGAGTGGATGCAGTTTGCCGAGCGTGCGGCGACGGCCGGGCAACGTGAAGTCGGTCGGCTCCTTCGGCAACGCGGCCCGCAGTTCCAATTCTTCCCGCCGTGCAACCAACGCACCTTCAATCTCGACCTTGGCTTGATTGATGAGTTTGCCGGCCGCGGGCTTCTCTTCCTTGGATAGCGTGCCGAGTTGTTTCATCAGCGCGGTGAATTTACCTGCGGGCCCGATCCACGCACCTTTGCTTTGCTCCAGCGCGGGCAAATCGGCGGCCGTACCCAGTTCGACCAGCGCGGCCTGCTTCAGCGGTTCAATCTCGTTTAGAAAAGACATACCAAATGTGCGCGCAGGTTAATCGAGTGTGCTCGTGTCGTGAAATGAAAAACGGGCGGCCATTGCTGGTCGCCCGTTCGTGAAATCGGCTCTCGCTTACGCCTTCGCAGTCTTGGCCTTCAGCGCGCCCTGGGCGATCTTGACCAATTCACCAAACACGGCGTTATCCTGCGCGGCAAGGTCGGCGATGATCTTGCGGTCGAGGGCGACGTGGGCGGCCTTCAGCCCTTCAATCAAACGGCTGTAGGTGATGCCAGCGGCGCGGGCGGCGGCGTTGATGCGCACCTGCCAGAGAGCGCGGAAATTGCGCTTCTTGGTCTTGCGGTCACGGAATGCATACTGGCGGCCATGGTCGAGCGCGTCGGACGCGTAACGGTAAAGTTTGGAACGCTTGAGACGAAAGCCCTTCGCGGCTTTGATCATCCGTGTGCGGCGTTTGCGGGAAGCTGGAGCATTTGTAACACGCATAGGTCAGAAAGAGTAAGCGGGAGTGGGTCGAGTTAGCGCGTGAACGGCAGGCACTGCTTGATGCGATAGACATCCGTCGGATCCACCAGTTTGGCCGTGCCGAGCGAACGGCGGCGCTTGGGGCTTTTGCTCGCGAGCAAGTGGCGCTTGCCGGCGCGACTGCGGAGCACTTTGCCGGTGCCAGTGATCTTGAAACGCTTGGCCACCGACTTCTTTGTTTTGATGCCTTTCGGACGACGCATAATTCAATTCCTTACAAAAAGGACGGCGAATATAGGAACCAAACAACCTCAACGCAAGCGTTATTTCTACCTATCACTTACCAGTAACCAGTAGCCAGCTAGCAGCCTACCAGCACTCGATGGTTGGCACCATGAAAAGCTTTGAACAAACCCGATCATCTGTGGTCGAATCCCAGCGGTCCGGCCCGTATGATCCAGCGCATGAGCGATTCATTTTTCAAGCGGCTTTTCCGCTGTCTCTGTCTCGCGTCATGTCTCACCCTGTTCCTTTCCTCCCCCGTTCACGCGTTCTGGATTTTCGGATCAAGCGATAAGCCGGCCAAGTTGATCGTCCAACCCAACGCACTTGAACTGCGAGGCGCGAACGCTGAGCACGGACTACTCGTCACCGCGGTCGCCGCCGACGGCCGCACGATCGATGTCACGGCGCAAGCGCAGTTCGCGATTAAGGATCCCAAACTTGCCGCCGTCAGTTCCAACGGCAACTGCCGCGCCCTCGCCGATGGCCGCACCGAGATCACCGTCAGTTACAAAGGCGTGTCCCAGAAAATCCCCATCCACCTCACCGACACAACCGCAATTCAACCGCTCTCGTTCCGGCAGGACATCATCCCGATCCTCACGCGCAACGGCTGCAACCAAGGCGGCTGCCACGGCAAGCTCGCCGGCCAGAACGGATTCAAGCTCTCGCTCCGCGGCTACGCACCGGAGTGGGACTACGAATGGATCACTAAAGACATCAACGGCCGCCGACTCAATCACGGCGTGCCCGAACAGAGCCTGCTCGTACTGAAGCCGCTCGCCATCGTGCCTCATGAGGGCGGCCAGCGACTGACCGAAAACGGCCGCGCCCACCGCACACTAATCGAATGGATTACTCAGCGCGCGCCCGGCCCGATCGCCAGCGAAAGTGACGCCAGCCGGATCGAAATCCTTCCCGGCGGCCGCACCCTGCGCGTCGGCGAGACGCAGCAACTCCTCGTCCGCGCGCATTACCCCGATGGCCACGTGCGCGATGTGACGTGGCTCGCGAAATTCTTTTCCAACGACGATGCCACCATCGCGGTGACGCCGGACGGTATGGCGCGTTCGCTCCGTGCCGGCGAGACATCGGTGCGCGTTCATTTTCAAGGTCAGGTGGAAGTGATGACCTTCACCGCACCTCACGACAACAAACTCTCCCCCTCGATCTTCGCAAAAAGAAACAACGTCGTGGACCAGCATGTGTTCGCCAAACTCGCCGCGCTGCGTCTGCCGCCCTCAGAATTGAGCGACGACACCTCCTTTCTTCGCCGCGCCTCGCTGGACACCATCGGCACGTTGCCAACGCCCGAGGAAATCCGCTCGTTCCTCGCCAACACTTCTGCGGACAAACGCAGCCGACTCATCGACCGACTACTCGCACGCCCCGAGTTCGCCGACTATTGGACCCTTCAACTCGCCGACCTGTTACAGAACCGCAAAGAACGCGACCATGATGTGCGCGGCACCAAGGGCGTTCGCTCATTCCATGCGTGGCTGCGCACACAGATTGCTGCAAACCGTCCGTGGAATGATCTCGTTCGCGACATTCTCACCGCCAGCGGAGATAGCGTGAACCGTCCGCAGATCGGTTATTTCATCACCACCATCGGCGAGTATCGCGAGGTGGCGAAGAGCGAGGTGGCCGATTCGGTCGCGCAGGCGTTCCTCGGCGCACGCATCGGCTGCGCCCGCTGCCACAACCATCCGCTCGAGAAATACACGCAGGACGATTTCTACCACTTCGCGGCCTGCTTCGGCCGTGTTCATCTCAAACGCACGGCTTCCGATCAAGGCGCCACGGAACTCCTGACAATCACCAGTGAAGAGGAACAGAAGCAGCAGCAGATCGCCCAGATGGAAAAGGGGCTCGCGGACATCGAAGGCGCGACGAACACTCTTGCCGGCTCTGAGTTGGAAAAAATGGTCAAGAAGATCGTCGATCAACGCAAGCAGCTCGATTCCTCCCGAGATCAGTTGGTGAAGCTGCGAGCCAAATCCATCACCGTCACGCAGCCGCGCACCCAAAAAGCGATGCAGCCGCAACCGCTCGACCGCGCCGCGCCGCTCATCCAACCGGGGCAGGACCCTCGAGAGCTGCTCGCCGCGTGGATCACCGATCCGAAGAACGAGCAGTTCAGCGGCGCGATGGTGAACCGGCTTTGGAAGCATTTCATGGGCGCCGGGATGGTTGAGCCCGTGGATGATCTGCGCGCCAGCAATCCCCCTTCAAATCCCGAGTTGTGGCGTTTTCTCAGCCACGAGTTCGTCACCAACGGTTACGACCTGAAGCATGTGATGCGGCTCATCCTCAACTCACGCGCCTATCAACTCAGCGCCGAACCGGTGGCGGCAAACGAGAAGGACCGACGCTTCCACTCGCACTACTATGCCCGCCGTCTGCCCGCCGAGGTGCTGCTCGACGCCATCAGCCAAGCCACCGGCGTGCCGGATCAGTTCGCCGGTTATCCGATCGGCCTCCGGGCCACGCAACTTCCCGAGCCGCACATCAGCTCCTATTTCCTCGGCTTGTTTGGCCGCTCCGACCGTGTGACCGCCTGTGCCTGCGAGCGAAATGGTGAAGTCACGTTGCCGCAGCTTCTACACCTGCAGAACGGCGATGGGGTACAGACGAAGCTGCGTTCCGGTGAGAGCCGTCTCGTTGCTTTACTGAAGGAGACGAGCGACGATGTGCGTGTGGCCGAAAACATCTTCCTCGCCACGCTCTGCCGCCTCCCGACCGAAGCCGAGCGCGCCGCGGTGGCCAAAGCCTTCGCCGCTGGTGATCCGCGTGAGGAAGTGTGCCGCGACCTGTTCTGGGCGCTGCTGAACAGCAAAGAATTCGCCTTCAACCACTGAACCGAGAGAAAATCTATGCTCGATATCTCCCTCGACCACAAGCGGCACAAATTCTGTAACGGCTGGTCTCGACGCGATTTCCTGCGCGTGGGCGGCCTCGCGCCGATCGGCCTGTCGTTGGCCAATCTTCTCTCCCTTGAAAAAGCGATGGCGGCCGGTGCCGCGCGTGGCACGGCCCGCGCCAAATCCGTCATCCTCGTCTATCTCGGCGGCGGTATTTCCCATCACGATACCTTCGATCCGAAGCCCGACGCACCCGAGGAAATCCGCGGCAAATACAAGCCCATCCCCACCAACGTCACCGGCCTGCAGATCGGCGAACTGCTGCCGCGCATGGCGAAGACGATGGATAAAGTCTGCCTCATCCGCTCTGGCGCACACGAGAATGACCACCACGAGACCGCCACGAATTGGGTGCTGAGCGGACGTTTCGGATCGGCCTTCGGCGACCATCCCTCCATCGGTTCGATCGTCGCGCACGAAACCGGCTTCAGCGGCGCGTTACCGCCCTACGTCGCCGTGCCGCGCAATCCTTCCTTCACTTGGGAACTGGGTAAAAGCGTGTGGCTTGGTGGACGTTATGAATCCTTCAAAGCGGGCGATCCGAACGCCGAGAGTTACAAAGTCCGCGACCTTGCGAAGGCTCAGGATTGCACCGCGGCCAATCTCGACCGGCGCAAATCGCTGCTCGCTGCGGTGGACACGCTCGCCGCGCGCGTGAAGGGTAATGATCAACTCGCCACTTACGGGGAGTTCCAACAACGTGCCGCTGAAATGATTCTTTCGCCCGAAGCGCAGACCGCCTTTGAGATCGAGAAGGAAGAATCCAAGACGCGCGATGAGTTTGGACGCACCGAGTTCGGCCAAAGCTGCCTGCTCGCGCGGCGCTTGGTTGAGCGCGGCGTCCGCTTCATCACCATCAACAATGGCGGATGGGATCACCACGCGAAGATCTGGGAAGGCCTCGAGAAGAAGGTGCCAGTTTTCGACCAAGGCCTCTCGGCGCTCATCAAAGATCTCGACCAGCGCGGTCTGCTGAAAGAGACGCTCGTGGTCGCCATGGGGGAATTCGGCCGCAGTCCGAAAATCAACAAAGACAACGGCCGCGATCATTGGGGGCCGGCGGGGTCGTTGCTCTTCGCCGGCGCCGGCGTGCGCGGCGGCAATGTCATCGGCGCGACCGACAAGCACGGCGCTTATGTCACCGACCGCCCCGTGCGCCCCGCCGATGTCGCCTACAGCATCTACGAAGCGCTCGGTATCAACCCGCGTAAAGAACTCCGCACTCCCGAAGGACGCCCACAGGAAATTCTCGATCAGGGCGATCTCATTAAAGAGTTGTACGCCTAAACCGCACACGCTTTGCATTTGAAAGCTTCAGCCCAGCGAGCGGACGGGCGTTCCCTCTTCGCGCACCTCGCCATCTTCCTAACGACGCTCATCTCCCTCTCTGCCGGCATCGCCGTCGCTCAGGAGAAAAAGAAGGAAGAGAAAAAAGAACCGCCGCAAATTCTGGTGGCCGTGCCATTGATCGCGATCAGCGGCGCAACCAACACTATCCATCTCCGCGGACTGCGGCTCGACAACGCCACAGCCGTGCGTCTGGCCACGACCAATGCCAGCATCCAACTCACACTCAAGTCCAAGGGAAAGGCCGATGTGCCGAAGCCATTGGAAGCGAAAAAACTCGGCGACACGCAGGTGGGAATCTCCTTTGCCCTGCCCTCTTCCACATCTCCCTCTTCCCTCGCAGTAATCGTCACCACGCCCGATGGAGAAAGCAAACCGCACACGATACGCGTGCTCGCCTCCGGCGATTTTGCAAAGGAAAAGGAACCCAACGGCGGCTTTCGACAGGCTCAAGCGCTCAACTTCGGGCAGATCATCCAAGGCGGGATCAGCGACGGAAATGACGTGGACACATTCCAGTTCTCAGGCAAAGCCGGCCAAACCATCCATGCTGAAG
>SXGS01220620.1_pt1 | contig 12237 bp, 9 predicted proteins | sample 3174681 | NCBI WGS metagenome assembly SXGS01 (sample SAMN11356861, study PRJNA531348) | freshwater metagenome | isolation source: freshwater sample F1-80 | place: China: Fuxian Lake, Yuxi | collected 2017-12-25
CGATGCCAATGACCAGCACCAGCGCGAGCATGGTGAGAATGTTCACCGAATAGCCCATGAGGTGGAGCACCGCGAAGGTACCAATGATGGACACCGGGATGGCCACGATCGGGATGAACGTTGCCCGCAAATCGCGGAGAAAAACGAAGATGATGAGCACTACTAGACCGAAGGCGATGGCCAGCGTGTCCCTCACCTCGCTAATGGCTTTTTCGACGTAAATGCTCGAGTCATAACTCACCGTCATCTGTACCCCGTCGGGCAGGGTGGGTTGGATCGCCTCCATTTCCGCGCGGATGGATTGGGCCACATTCACCGTGTTGGCCTTGGCCTGCTTGACGACGCCCAGGAAAATGCAGGGTTTGCCGGAGGCGCGGGCGATGGTGCGGTAATCCGAAACGCCGTCCTCTGCCCGACCCACATCCTTGAGCCGCACTAAGTTGGCTCCTTCGGCCCGCAGCACGAGGTTGTTAAACTCCTCGACCGACTTCATCTCGCCGCGGGTTTGAATGGTCATTTCCCGGTCCAAGTTCTCCACGCGTCCGCTGGGTAGTTCGATGTTCTGCTGCCGGAGCGCCTGCTGAACATCCAGGACCGTGACGCGCCGAGCAGCCATCCGCGCCGAATCGAGCCACAGGCGCATCGCATAGCGTTTCTCACCACCGATGGTGATAGAGGACACGCCGGTGACCCCTTGGAAGCGGGGCTTGATTTGCTTTTCCGCGAGCGTGGTCATCTCTAGCGGCGAATAGCGCTCGCTGTTCAGAGCGATCCAAAGGATGGGCTGCGCATCGGAATCCTGCTTGGAAACGATGGGCTCGCGAATGTCCCGGGGCAGCGCCCCGCGCACGCGGGAAACCCGGTCCCGGACATCCTGAGCCGAGGTGTCGATATCCCGGGAAAGATCGAACTCCACTGAAATATTGCTGACACTCTCCCTACTTTCACTGCGCAAGGTCTTGATGCCCTCGATATTGTTGATGGCCTCCTCAAGACGCTCAGTCACCTCCGTCTCCACCACTTGGGCATTGGCCCCGGGGAAGATCGTCGTCACAGAAACGATGGGAGGATCAATGTCTGGCAACTCGCGGACGGGAAGGCGGGACAAGCCAATCAACCCGAAGAGCACCAGCACGAGATTCATCATCCAGGCGAGGATGGGACGCTGGATACAAATGCGGGGCAGGATCATTGAAGTGACAATTGAGCCGGTTTACGCCCAGAAACTCAACGCCGAGATGAACTCAAAAGGGGTCGGTCCCACCTATTTACACAAAAGGGGACACTCTCTACTCTGCTTCTGTCGTTGCGATGGCTCCGCGGTATCGGGCCTCCGCTCGCTGAGTAGGCTCTGGGGAGGATGATCTTTCGCGCTTTGCGCGAGGGGTGAGGGTGTTCGCCTCCAAGGCTCGCTACGGCCCGACACCGCTCCGCTCGAATCGCCTTAGGGTCGGTCCCACCTATTTACACAAAAGGGGACACTACAACATATTACCTGCAGGAGACTTTCTGAGGCTTGCGCCCGGGGTTGGTGCCTCGGGGAGGGCTCCGCGGGTTCGGTCCTGCGTTCGCTGGGAACGTGGGGACAGGAGTCGCTTTCGCGCTAACGCGCGAGGGGGCTGGGGGGCTGACGTTCCAATGCTCACTGCGGCCCAATCCCGCTGCTGCCCGCTGCCGCCCGCTGCGAGGTCGGAGCTTACAGAGCGCCGACTCTGAACGGGCTATTTCCAAACCCGACGGAGCAGGGCCAAGAAGTTGCCGTGGAAGATACCGTCGATGTCCGACTTCGAATAGCCGCGGCGCGACAAGATGGGTCCCAGCTTCTGAATGTCGGCGATGGACCTCAGGTCGGCAGGCATTTGCTCGGTGCCGAACCCGCCGTCGGCATCGGTGCCGATGCCCACATGACGAATGTTCCCGGCCAGTTGGCAAATGTGGTCGATGTGGTTGGCCAGGTGCTCGAGGCTGAGATCGAAATCCGCCGGCTTGGAACGGTGGTGACGCCATCCGTGAACCATCATGATCGCATCTACCGCCACACCGATGACTGCGTCGCGACGGATGAGTTCGCGAATCTGGTCGTCGGTGAACTGGCGATTCCAGTCGGCCAGAGCGCGGCAGTTGGAATGACTGGCCCAGACAGACCCGGAAAACCGATTCAAGGCATCCCGGAAGGACTCATCACTCAAATGGGTGACATCGAGGATCAACCCCAGACGCTCCACCTCGGCCAGGAGTTCACGCCCATGGGCACTCAAGGGGCCCTCATCATCGGTGCCGGCACCGCAGAGACCGGGGCCATAATGGGTCAGACCCACGGCTCGTAGACCGTAGGCGTAGGCCCGCTCCAAATGGGCGGGGGTGTGGAGCGAATCGGCTCCCTCCAGACTGAGGATGTATCCGATGGGCCTCCGCTCAGTCGAGGAGCGTTGCCAATCGGCCAGGTGGGCCTCCAGGCCGGCCCGGTCAGTGATGAAGCGCAGTTCGCCTGCGGCCTCCATCTCGCGGTACCATGCCAACTGGCCTTGGGTCTGGGCCCACGCCTGCGAGGCGCTGCTCCAGCCCGGCATACGGCTGAACCGGTTCACTGATCGAGCGATTTGGGTCGCGACACAAAGCCCGAGGTTGCCCCGGCGCATTTCCGGAAAGCAGACGATCCCGTTGCCCCGATCGGGCTGGTCTCGCTGGTGTTGCTCGCGGCGACGGATGTACTCCAGCGATTGCGTGAGATCCCGGTTCCACTCCATGGCATTCATGGAGAGATCCAAATGGCAATCGAACACCAGCGGCTGTGACGACTCGGCGGGCAGGTCGGACATATCTTCACAAGGCCTACCCGGGAAGCAGGCCGGAGTCACGCAGAACACCTGGGCCCTGGAGGGGCAATGCAGGCCCGCTCGAGATCATTTACTCGCTACCGGGGGCGGCACGGCTGGAAGGGTGAAGCGGAAGGCGGCTCCCTTGGCCGGGGCAGTCTCGAGGCGCACCTCGCCACCATGGGCCTGGATGATGTGCTTGACGATGCTCAGACCCAGGCCCGTGCCTCCCTGTTCCCGAGATCGGGCCGTGTCCACCCGGTAAAACCGTTCAAAGACCCGCTCAGCCGCTTCGGTGGGGATGCCCGGACCGTCATCCGCCACGGCCATTTCGATCAAATCGCTCCCCGGAACCTCGCGCCCCTCGATGCGCACGGTGCCTCCGGGGCGACCGTATTTGATGGCGTTATCGATGAGGTTCGAGAGCACCTGATCGAGGCGATCGGAGTCGGCCCGTGCATGCAATCCGAGGGGCACATCATTGATGAGCTGAACACCGCGGTCCTCGGCCTTGCGGTGGAAATCGTGAAAGACCTCCGTCACATGTCCGCGCAGCGGAACCGTGTCGTAATTAATGGCTAACTGACCGGACTCCAATCGGGACAGTGTCAGGAGATCCTCGATCAGGTAGGTCAGCCGGTCACAATGGCGATCAATGATGTCGAGGAACTTGGAAGCAATGGCCGGTTGCGAAACCGCGCCATCGAGCAACGTCTCCACCGATCCCTTGATAAGCGAAAGGGGGGTGCGCAACTCGTGACTGACATTGGCCACAAACTCGCGGCGGGTGCGCTCCAACTGGCGAAGGCGCGTCGCATCGTGCAGAACCATCAAGACGCCATCCGCCCGCCCTTCGGGCCCAACAAGAGCGACCGCGTTGACCTGAAGTAATCGAGCTTCCGATCCGCCCTCCAACTCCAACTCCTTGCCATTGACCCGACCTGCCTTGCCTGCCTCAGCAGCCATCGCCGACAAGTCATTGCAGCGGAAGGCCTCGAGAAGAGTGCGACCACGGACATCGGCCTCGAGATCAAAAAAACGGCGGCACGCGGTGTTAGTGAATTGGACCCTTCCGGAGGCATCCAGCAGCAGAACTCCTTCGAGCATGTTCTCGAAAAGCGCCTGTTGGCGGGCATTTTCAGCGGCCTGCGATTCGGCGCGGCTGGAACGTTCTTGGGCGAGTTGATCGCGCAACGAGGCTGCCTCTCGGGCCTCCCGAAGCCAACGCCCCCTCAAGAACAGGGTGGCAATGACAGCCGAGATTCCGGCACCCAAAACCGCGGCCACTAAGGGAGAAATCGACATGCGCGGATCAAGCTTCCAGCGAATCAGGCTTCCATGAACCGATATCCGACACCCCGAACTGTGTCCAAGTACTGAGCGCCCTCACCCAACTTCTCGCGCAGGCGCCGCATGTGAGTATCGACGGTGCGGGTGTCGATGAGGTTGTCGTATTCCCACACATCACGCAAAAGCGCCTCGCGGCTTTGAACCCGCCCGCGCCGTTGAGCCAGCACAATGAGCAGCTTGAACTCGGTGGCCGTCAGATCGACCCGTTGGCCAGCAACGCTGACTAGGTGACGCGGGATATCGATGAGGAGATCACCGAACTGCATCGTCTGAGGCTTCTCCTCATCGGTCTCGCTGCGACGCTTGAGCAAGTTGCGAATGCGCAAAATCAGCTCCCGCGGGCTGAAGGGCTTGGTGACGTAGTCGTCGGCACCCAATTCAAGACCGACCACACGGTCGATCTCACCGGCCTTGGCGGTGACCATGATAATGGGAATGGCACTGGTGGCCGGGTCCCGCCGCAGCAATTTACACACCTCTAGGCCATCGACCTCGGGCAGCATGAGGTCCAACAAGATGAGGTCAGGCAACTGCTGACGCGCTTTCTTCAATGCCGCATCACCATCATCCGCCGTGGTCACCTCGTATCCGGCGTTCTTCAGGTTGAAGCCTAGGACTTCCAACGCATCAGGTTCATCGTCGACGACGAGTATTTTTGGCATAACTCGAAGTGAAGGTGGCATGGATATTATGTTCGCTCCATGTCGGTCACGTTACAAGTCCGTGACTTGCCAGTCTTTTCGGGGGGCTTGACCGGCACCGGGCACCAACCAAAATCCAAGATATGTGCATCGAGGCGTTGCCTGAACAACCGAGCCTGTTCTGATTTCAGGCCCAGCCAAAGAGAGACGCAGACCGGGGTTTCGGTTCAGTCGAAGATCGGGAAGAAAGTATTGAACGCCTTCTCGCAGAAATACCCCGGGTCATTGAAGCGGCGATGGCGGCCGAGTGCATCGATGGCCTGCATTTGCCCCGCACTCAGCGAAAAGTCGAAGACCTGGGCATTCTCACGCAGATGATTGAAATCCTGCGCCTTCGGGATAACGGCGCACCCACGCTGAACTCCCCATCGCAGCACCACCTGGGCCGGAGTGCGACCCAGAGCCGCGGCGAGGCCGGTCACCACCGGATCCACCAGCACCGACTCCTCGGGGCGGGCCATCCCCAATGGCAAGTACGACGGTGCGCCCAGCGGTGAGAAGGCCGTGACCGCAATGCCCTCCGACTGGCAGAAGCGCACCTGACGTTCTTGGGTCAGGTACGGATGGGCTTCGAACTGGTGCACCGCCGGCCGGATGGAAGCCGTGTTCAGCACTTCCCGCAGCATCGAGACGTTCAGGTTGCACACGCCGATTTGCTTTACCAGGCCGGCCCGCTGCAACTCCTCCATCGCGCCCCACGTGTCGGCGTACGGCACCGCGATGGGCTTCAGGGCTGGCTTCTCGGCCGCCGGATCGAAAAACCACTCGGGCGGATAGCGCACATCGAAGGGCACGTAGGCCAGAGCGATGGGGAAATGCACCAAGTACAAGTCCAGCAGGTCCAAGCGCAAATCTCGCAGCGAGCGTTCGCACGCCGCGCGAACGTGCTTCGGTTCGTGGTAGGTGTTCCACAGCTTGGAGGTGACCCAGAGGTCGTCCCGGAGGCAAAGCCCTTCCTGCACGACCGACGCCAACCCCGCACCCACCTCGGCCTCATTGCCGTAGTCACAGGCACAATCAAAATGCCGGTACCCGAGCCGGACCGCCTCGCGAATCACCGCCGGCCCCTGCGGCTTGGGCAGCTTCCAAGTGCCCAGACCGAGGGCGGGCAACCCGAGGGGGGAACTGCAACGGGAGGCCGGTTGGGGGCGATTGGAGGCTGAAAGCGGCGTCATTCTTAGAACGATGAAGACCCATCGCGAAGGGAACAACCCAAACAAATCGTGCGCCTTCGAAGGGGTTCTACTGACACATTTAAATTAGGCTCTGGCTGGGTGTGACATAGCCGGGACAACAAGTTGGCGGGGATTGGACGGAGTGGTTCCTGCACCCGGCGACATTTCGGTGACAACCCCAGAACCGCCTTGACCCGCGGCTGGGCCGGTCTCGAATGCAACCTAGCAATGTCCCTCCTCGAACGTCTCCCCCAAGCCGTCCGCCACGAGGGCGGACTCAGCCGTCGCCTCTTCGTCGCCTACGGTGCAGCCCTGGCCGCGCTGCCAGCCCTCGCCGCACGCTCCGCGGGCACTACCGACTCCAAGATCTCGTTTGCGGCCGACCCCTTCCAACTGGGCGTCGCCAGCGGTGATCCGGAGGCCCACAGCGTCGTGCTCTGGACCCGCCTCTGCCCCAAGCCGCTAGAACCCAGCTACGGCTTGACGACCGAGCGCGTTGCCGTCCGTTGGGAACTTTCTGAAACCGAGTCCATGTCGCGGGTCGTGCAGCGCGGGACCGCCCTCGCCCTGCCCCAGCTCGGTCATTCAGTGCATGTCGAAGTCGCCGGCCTCAAACCCGGGCGTCATTACTGGTACCGGTTCCATGCCGGCCCGGCCACCAGCCCCATCGGCCGCACCCGCACCCTGCCCGAGCCGGAGTCGCTACCGAGCGAACTGCGTTTCGCCTTCGCCTCGTGCCAGCACTACGAAGACGGCCACTACACGGCCTACGAGCGCATGGCGCAAGACGACCCCGACCTGGTCTTCCACCTCGGCGACTACATTTACGAAGGCCCCGCCAAAGCCAACAAGGTCCGTCGCCACACCGGGCCTACCAAGACCCGCATCATCACCCTCGAAGACTACCGCGGCCGCCACGCCCTGTACCGCTCCGACCGGCATCTCCAAGAAATGCATCGGCGCTGCCCGTGGTTCGTCACCTGGGATGACCACGAGTTCGACAACAACTACGCCGCGGGTGTTTCTGAGGTCAGCACCGTCAACCCAGCCGACTTCCTCATCCAACGGGCCGCCGCCTACCAAGCCTACTACGAAGCCATGCCATTGAGGGCTTCTTGCCTACCACAAGGGCCCCACCTCCAACTCTACCGCAAGGCCAGCTTTGGACGCCTGGCCGAGTTCCTCGTGCTCGACACCCGCCAGTACCGCACCGACCAGCCCAACGGCGACAACAACAAGCCCCTCAACGCCGCCGCACTCGACCCGCGCAACTCCCTGCTCGGAGCCGAACAGCGCAACTGGATGGACCGCAGCCTCATCGCCTCGCAGGCCCACTGGAACGTGCTCGCCCAGCAAGTCATGATGGGCCTGGTCGCCTTCCCCGGCACCGCCAAGGACCCCGAGCCCATCTACTCCATGGACCAGTGGCCTGGTGCCGCCCACGAGCGCATGGCCCTTGCCCGTTTTTGGGCCGACCGGCGTATCCCCAACCCCATCGTGCTCACCGGCGACATCCACTCCAACTGGGTCAACGACTTGCGCATCGACGACCGCAAGCCCGAGACCCCCGTCGTCGCCACCGAATTTGTCGGCAGCAGCATCACCAGCGGCGGCAACGGCAAGGACAACCCCGAAGCGACGGCAAAACTCCAGTCAATGAACCCCTGCGTCCGCTTCTTTAACCGCGAGCGCGGCTACGTGCGTTGCACCGTCACCCCGCAGTCGTGGCGCAGCGACTACGTCGCCGTCGAAGACATCCTCAAACCCGGCGGCCGAACCACCGTTCGCCAATCCTTCCTCGTCGAATCCGGCCGCCCCGGCGCACAAGCGGTGTGAAGACTAGGACAGCCGAGCGGTGCGTTCATCCAAGACCCTAACCAGCTGCCTTTCTTTCAAGATCCTGCCATGGCCCCGCACACCCCACCTCATCGGATCCTCGGACGCATCGCTGGGATCCTGGCTCTTTGGGGATTGCTTCTGTCGGTATCGCCGCAGGCAGGCGCATCGACAGCCCGAGGCAATGGCGGTCGAACCGCCTTCGTGGAGGCCGGGCCCCCGACCGACGCACTGGTCGCAGCATGGTCCATCGATTCCGGAACCCCGGCCCCGGCCTGGTCCACCGAGGCACGCGGAAGCCTCTGGCAGAAGATCGATCAACCCTTCGTTCCCCGCGCCGCCGATGATCTCGCTCCCCATCCGATCCTTGCGGGCGATGCCATCCTCTTCGGCACCACCCGCGACGAGGTTCGGTGCGTCGACCGTCGGACCGGTGCCATCCGCTGGAACCACTTCTGCGGCGGCCCCATCCGATACGCACCAACCGTCGCCGGGGATCGGGTCGTCGTCGGCGCCGACGACGGATGGATTCGCGCGCTCCGACTTTCCGATGGGCTGCAACTGTGGGCAGTGCACATCGGTCCTGCGCAGCCTTGGATCAGCGGCAATGGACGCCTGATCAGCCCCCATCCGATCCGATCCGGGCCGTTGGTTGCCGAGGGCACGGTCTACGCGACTGCCGGCCTGTTTCCCTTGGAGGGCACTTATCTGGTGGCCCTCGACCTCACCGATGGTGCCCTCCGCTGGCGTCGGTTGCTGGGGAATGTCTCGCCGCAGGGTTATTTGGTAAACGCGGGTGCCGACCTGATCGTACCGAATGGGCGAGCGACCCCGCGTGTGTACTCCCGGAAGAACGGAGACTTTCGACGCGAGTTGGGCTCGGGCACCGGAACGTTGGCGGTCGTTTCGGACAACGAGACATTCACCGGCCCCGGAGCCACGGGTACGATCACATCGGGCTCGACCGCAAACCCGCCGACGAGCACCCGTCGGACCAGCAGGATCGTCTCCTATCCGGGCCGAAACCTCGCGATAACGCCCACCACGAGTTATCTGGTCAATGAGCGCGAGATCCTCGCCGTGGACCGAGAACGACTCCGGACCAGCAAGGGGGACCTGGTTCAGGCCACCCGGTGGAAACGAGCGGTCTCCGGTGCGGGTCCGCTGATCGTTGCCGGTTCCCATGTGTTCCTGGGCGTCAGCAACACCGTCCAAGTTCTCCGGGCCGACAACGGCGAACTCGGTCCTACCTTGACAGTCGACGGCCCCGTCTTCGCCCTGGCCGCCGACGACCGCACCCTCGCGGTCTCGACCACCCGAGGCCGGATCACCACCTTCATCCCCCGAGAGGCCGGGCCCTCGTCGCCCCCTGCGCCGTCGCCCGCGCCAGCGGTCATGGCCCCGACGAAACCCACGGCCCCTCTGGCTGAAGTCCTGCGCACCGCCCTGGGCCAACTCCCTGCGCCACGCGGCTGGGGACTTTACCAACCCCCTGGACCTGTCGGCGCCGACGACGTCCTCCCTGCGCTGATGGCCGGATCGGAACTTCAATGGGTGATCGCCGTCCCCACGGCCGAGGTGGACGCCGCTCGCCGCCATCTCCACGAGCGGGGATGGCTGGGATCCCTCGCCGCGGTTGTGGGGTTTGACCTGTCGGGTCCCGTCCCGGTAGCCGATCACCTGTTCAACCTCGTCGTGGGTTCCACGCTTTCCGCATCCGAGGCCCATCGAATCGCCTGCCCAGCACCCTCCGGCGTGGTGGTCCTGCGAGGGCAGATCCTGCCCGGCGAGGCCGTGTCGGGCACCGGACGGTGGACTCACCAGTACGGGAATGCCGGCAACACCTGCGCCACTTCACAATCACTCCGGGGATTCCCCCGCCTCCAATGGTTCGGAGGCCATGGCCCGGAGCGGATTCCCGACCGGCACACGCGCGGGCACGCTCCGTTGGTTTCCGGAGGCCTGATCGTCACGATCGCCGAGAACGGACTCATCGGAACCGATGCCCGCAATGGAACGGTCCGTTGGCAGTTGGATCTTCCGGAATCGATGCGGTATGCGATGCCGTACGATGCCGGATATGTGGTGCTGGACGAGTCGGGATCGCGTGCCTGGGTCGCGGTCAACACGGAGCTTTGGGAGATCGAGGGCCGACGCGGTACGGTCGCGCATCGACGGCCCGCACCGGGCCGGATCCACGCCGACGATCACTGGGGTTGGGTAGCCCGGGACGGCGGTCGGATCTTCGGCAGCACGATGCGGCCGACCGCTGCCCGCACCCGCAAGGAGTACGATCTCGTCGATCTGGATTACCGCTCGGGCCGACCTCTGGTCTGCTCACGCACGCTGTGCGCCGCTGAGGAAGCCGGTGGCTCCGTCCTATGGGGGATGCCCACCGAAGGCGCCTGGGTGAATGCCACGCTGTGTGCCGCCGCGGGTCGCGTCTATGCGGTGGAGGCGCTGGGCCCGAAGGCACGCGCAGACCGCACGGGTCGATTGACCTGTGCCGCAATTTTGGAGAACGCCGTTGTCGTCTGCATCGATGCGGCCTCGGGAAAGCGCGTCTGGGAGCGTCCGCTGAAATGGCCCGAGGCCGAAGACATACTGGGGCTTTCCGTGGCGGGCGACCGCCTTATCCTATCTTGCGCGCGAAGTGCCGGCCCGCAGGCTGCCTATCATCTGCGTTGCTGGGAAACGGCCGACGGCACCGAGCGTTGGAAGAGCTCCGGGCGCAATCCGGTCCACGACCTTTTCCATGGTCAGCAGGTCAAACGGCCGGTCGTGCTGGGACAGCGGGTGTGCTTCGAGAGCGACCTGTTCGATCTCGCCACGGGAACCCGATGGATTCCGAAGGGCGCCGAGGGAGACTGGATCCTGAAGCGACCAGGCCACGCCTGTGGCGGGATGACCGGTTCGGATGACGGACTGCTGTTTCGCGCGGACAACCCGACCTTCTTCCGCTTCGAGGATGGATCCTTCACCCGGCTGTCGCCGACGCGCCCGGGTTGCTGGCTGAACATCCTTCCGGCGGAAGGCGGCATCCTGATCCCGGAGGCCAGTGCCTCGTGCATTTGCGGATATCCCATCCAAGCCTCGCTCGGGTTCGGTTTCCGCAAGGATGCGGCCCCGATGCTGGCCGAAGTCCCGCCCCGTAGTCCGTGAGCCCGGGTGATCCGGTCTTACCCACAACCCGAGCGTCGGATTCGTCTCAGTGAAGGCACTCTACGCCAACCTCGCCGCCGGAGTGGCCGTGGTCCTCAAAAACCGGGTGACCGCGCCGCTGATCGCACCGGAAAAACAGAATGTCCTTCAACAGCAGATCCTTCAGAGCTTCCTTGCGAGCGCAGGACCCTCCTCCAACTAAAGGTACGCAGGCGGAGCGGGATGGGGCCGGAGCAAGCATTGGAACGTCCACACCCTTAAGCCCCCTCGTGCGCCAGCGCGAAAGCCCCATCTATCCCCACGTTCCCTGCGAGCGCAGGACCCTCCTCCAACTAAAGGTACGCAGGCGGAGCGGGATGGGGCCGGAGCGAGCATTGGAACGTCCACACCCCTAAGCCCCCTCGTGCGCCAGCGCGAAAACCCCATCTATCCCCACGTTCCCTGCGAGCGGAGGCCCCATCCCGCGGAGCCCCGTCAGCGCCAACCCACTTCGCTAATGTCTAGGTGCCAGTCACTGCCGTCGCTCACACGAACCGCAGATCCCTCCGGTCGGTAGGTGATCTTTGAAAGATCCACCGACGCGGGAATCACGTTCACGATCACCTCACCACTCACCACCGAAACCACGCGAGTCCGCTGTTCTGGCCGACGGATAAACTGATAAGTCGTCGTATCCACCGCATACACGTGACCCGTCATCCGCAGCACCCCCTCGCGGTAGTCATTCACCACACCGACAAAGTGACGATGTGGCTCTTGATCGAAACGACGTCTGTGAATCACGTGAATCTTCTCACCCGGAGCAAGTATCGAATCAACCATGGACCTCAACCTTGTCGATGCCACCCACGGTTGTCCAGTGCGGGTGATAAACCGCTGCGATAACCGCAAATACTGGAGACTAACGAGCTCCGCCAGCACGTCACCGCCACTCAGCCAGCACCCGCCAAGCAAAGCCTAGATTGTTTGTGATCAACCCGCCGATAACCCAACTCAAGATTGCTAACCCCAACCCCTCACCGCGGGTCAAGCCATCGAAATAAACTTCACCCAATGAAACTTCAGCCAGAGCATCAAACACGGTAATCGCCATTCTCCTCCTTTCTGGACTCCACGACTGAGCCCGAACGCCCCATGCTCACCCACGTGAATCGGATTCGGCTACTTCCAGAACATGTGGCGAACCAAATCGCCGCC
>SXGS01525148.1_pt1 | contig 12236 bp, 8 predicted proteins | sample 3174681 | NCBI WGS metagenome assembly SXGS01 (sample SAMN11356861, study PRJNA531348) | freshwater metagenome | isolation source: freshwater sample F1-80 | place: China: Fuxian Lake, Yuxi | collected 2017-12-25
CCGCCGCGGTGCGCGACGGCGCCCGGGTCCAGGAGTAACCCATGCATTGGCTCGCCGATATCTCGGTTCGAAGACCTGTTTTTGCATGGGTGATGATCCTGGTGATCTGCGTGCTCGGCGCCGCCGGGTACATGAAGATCGGAGTAGATCGCTTTCCGAAGATCGATTTTCCCGTCGTATCGGTGGTGACTGTACTTCCTGGAGCCTCGCCTCGCGAAGTGGAGTCCGAGGTCAGCGAACCCATTGAAGCGACGGTCAATACGATCGCCGGCCTCGACGAAATGAATAGCATTTCATCTGAGGGTGTTTCCCAGGTTGTTCTTCGGTTTGTGCTCGAGAAAGATGTCGACGACGCCGTCCAGGAAGTGCGGGACGCCGTCTCCAGCATTCAGCAGAGCCTTCCGGAAGGCACCCAACAGCCGATCGTCCGAAAGTTTGATCCGGACGCCATTCCCGTGTTGTTGATCGGCGTCAACGGCAACGCCCCGGTGCGCGACATCACCGAATACGTCGACAAAAAGATCCGTCCCGCCCTTGAAAATGCGCAGGGCGTTGGCGGCGTTACGATCATCGGCGGCCGCGCCCGCCAGGTCAACATCTGGCTGGATCCGGATCGGCTCGCGGCACAAGGGCTGGTTGCAGCCGACGTTCAGCGCACCATCGCCCGCGAAAACCTCTCGCTGCCCGGCGGCGCACTCGATTCCGGCGTCCAACGCGTCACCGTCCGCCTCGAAGGCCGCGTTTCCAGCGTTGAGCAGTTGGCCGACGTGGTCATCCGTCAAATTGACGGTCATTCCGTCCGAATCCGCGATGTAGCCACCGTCGAAGATGGGATGGAAGAAGAGGTCACCATGGCCGCCCGCGACGGAAAACCCGCGGTGATCTTGTCGATCCGCAAGCAGTCGGGGACCAATACGGTGGCGGTGGTCGACGCTATCCAAGAACGCATGGAGGACATCCGCAAAACCTTACCTCCGACCTACAGTCTGGACGTGGTCAAGGACAATTCCGCCACCACCCGGACCAGTCTCCACGCGGTCAACGAACATCTCCTTCTGGGCGGCATTTTCGCGATCCTGGTGGTGCTGTTGTTCTTGGGCGATCTCCGTTCAACGTTCATTGCCGGCATTGCCATTCCAATCTCCGTCGTCGGCACCTTCGCATTGCTGTGGATGTTCGGATTTACACTGAACACGATCAGTCTGCTTGGACTGGCCCTTTCGGTCGGTATCGTCATCGACGACGCAATCGTCGTGCTGGAGAACATCCACCGGTACATCCATGAAGAGAAGATCCAGCCGTTCCCTGCGGCGATCTTGGCCACACGGGAGATCGGCCTGGCGGTTCTCGCCACCACCCTTTCGTTGATCGCGGTCTTCCTGCCCGTGGCGTTTATGGGCGGAATTCCTGGGCGATTCCTCGCCAGCTTCGGCTGGACGATGTCGTTCGCGGTCGTCGTCTCGATGTTCGTGAGCTTCACCATCACGCCGATGTTGTCCTCTCGCATGCTGAAGGCTCCTCCAGAGCACGGTAAGAAGCCTCTGTTTGAGCGGATGGCGGACGCGGTGATGAGCCCGCTCAACCGAGCCTACGCCGCGATCCTCGGATTTTTCGTTCGCTGGCGTATTGTCGCGGTCGTTCTTACCGGATTGACCTTCTTCGCGATCATTCCACTCGGGATGCTCGCCCCCAAGGGGTTCTTGCCCAAGAGCGATGAAGCGCAGATTGAAATGACGATCCGCCTTCCCGAAAGCGCCGGCATCGCCCAGACCCGCATCGTCTCCCAACGGATCGCCGATGAAGTGCGTGAGACGATCCCCGAGGTTGAACTGGTTCTTCTCACCATCGGTGACAACAACCAGCGCAAAGTCAATGAAGCGGCGATCAACGTTCGCCTGATCGATCCTCGCGAACGGGACGCCTCCCAAGATGAAGTCATGAACCGAATTCGCGAAAACATTGCGAGCAAAGCGCCAAAGGACGTGACCGTCAAGGTGTCCAATGCACCGCTGTTCAGCGGGGGCTCCAGCAGCCAAAACGCAGCCGTTCAATACGGAGTTTCCGGGCCCGATCTCGACCAAGTGATTGAATATTCCCGAAAAGCGCAAGAAATCCTCAAAACCATCCCCGGCGCCGTCGACGTCGACAGCTCGGTCGTGCTCGGAAAACCCGAGGTGGTCGCCAAGATCGACCGGGATCGAGCCGCGGATCTGGGCGTTCAAGTCGGCGATGTCGCGAGTACCTTACAGATCGCCCTCGGTGGCGTGGATGTAGGCAGCTACGCCGAATTTGGTGAACAATACGACATCCACCTCAAGGCCGATCCCAACACCCGAGTCACCGAAAACGACCTGTCGTCCTGGTATGTCCCTTCATCGGCCTTGGGTCGCGCGCCTCTGCTCGATGTGGTCACCCTGTCCCGCGCCGAGGGTCCCTCGTCGATCGACCGCTACCAACGGCAACGTCAGGTGATGGTCACCGCCAATACCGCCCCCGGCACCAGCGCCGGCCAGGTGGTCGAGGCGTTCGACGCCAAGGTCGACGAGCTCCACCTCAAGCCGGGCTATAAGGTGGCTCCGATCGGGCAAAGCCGAGAGATCGCCAAGACTGGGCGCAGTTTTATGCTCGCCTTCGGTCTGTCCCTGATCTTCATGTACCTCGTGCTCCCCGCACAGTTCGAAAGCTGGGTTCATCCCTTCACGATCATGGTTTCTCTGCCACTTACGGTTCCGTTTGCACTGATTTCGGTGATCGTCCTTGGTCAGCAGCTCGATCTGTATTCCATGCTCGGAATCTTAGTTTTGTTCGGGGTGGTCAAGAAGAACTCCATTCTTCAAGTCGACCGCATCATCCAGCTCCGCGCCCAAGGATTGAGCCGCACGGAGGCCGTGATCTCCGGAAGCCGCGATCGGCTCCGACCGATCTTGATGACCACCGTGGCGTTTGTCGCGGGCATGATCCCGTTGGTGACGTCCGACGGCGTAGGTGCGGCGTTCAACCAGGCGACCGCCGGGGTGGTCGTTGGCGGGCAGACGCTGTCGCTTCTGCTCACCCTGCTGGTAACCCCAGTTGCGTACACCCTTTTGGACGATGTCTCCCGCGCCTTCTGGTGGGTGGTGGGCAAAATCCTCGGCACTGCCACCCCCGAACAATCGGGTTCCAACAACATTGAACCTCACCAATTGGAAGCTCAGGCCGCACGCGTCAATGCCGGCCACGTCCACGGAGGTGTCTGATGTTGTGGCTCCTCGCGATTCTCAGTGTTTCAGCAGCATCTCTGGAAGATCACCTCCGCGCCGCCGTCGAGAACAACCCGGAGATCGCCGCAGCGGAAGCGCGCGCTGATTCCGCCGCAGCCGGAGTGACCGTCGCGCGATCCGCATTGCTCCCCTCTTTGACCGTGAACGGATCGTACACCCACAACGATCATGAGACCGCGGCCACCCTGCCGTTGCCGACCGGTACGGTGGAAGTGGTGCTCACTCCTCTCGATCAGCTCGACGCGCGCGCCCGTCTCACCATTCCACTGCTCGATCCCACTTCGATTGCGGGCGTTCAAGCGGCTGGAGCTCAAAAGCGCGCGGGACAGGCGGGCCGCGATCTCACCCGCGAGTCGATGCTGTTTTCGGTGATCCGCACCTACTACAGCTCGCTCTCCGCGGAAAAAGTGTTGATTGCCGCACGAGAATCCGAGGCAGCAGCGGAAAGCAGCCTTGCGGTCGCCCGAAGCCGATTCGAATTGGACGCTCTGTCGGCCCTGGATTTGCGGCGCTCGGAAGGAGAAGCCGCCCGTGCGCGACAAGGGAGGTTAGCCGCCGAAGCTGACGCACGCGACCAACGGCGCAACCTGTCCGCGTTGACGGGCTTAGACGCCGGCGCCGATCCGGTATTCGAAGTTCGCGCCACCCCGAGCGGAGATTTGTTGGAGCGCGCGCTTTCCACCAATCCCGACGTGCGGTCCGCCGAAGCCGGAGCCCGCGCCGCCCGAGCCAGCCGCGCCAGCGCTTTCTGGCGATACTCGCCCGTAGTCTCGGGTTTCGGTCAGGTGAGCGCCAGCAATGCCACCGGGTTCTCCGGCAGCAACTACAGCGGGCAAGTTGGCGTTCAAGCTCAGTGGATCTTGTTTGACGGCGGCGCCCGGGAGGGCCGCATCGCCCAGTCGGCATCGGCCGTGGTCGAGGCCGAATCTCGCTTGGAACGCGCCAGAATCACCGTCGCTGACGATCTCGCCACCGCCCAAGACGCATTCACCACCGCGCAAGCTTCCCTCGAAGCGGCCAAACTCGCGGGAGCCGCGATGTCCGAAGCCCGGCGCCTGGCGGAAGAGCGGTTTGCTCTCGGGGATCTCGACGCTTCGCAGCTCGCACTCGCCCGACGGGACGCTTTTGAGGCCGAGGTTCAAATTGCGCGCTCGGAAGCGAACGTAGCCATTTCCGCAGAACAAATTCGGTTTTTGACGGGCGAGCCGCTGATTGGCCCCTGATCGTTTGTAACCGTTCTGCAACCCCGTTTGGTACGACGATCGTTTAGGTTGAGACTCCCAAAGGAGCCCAACATGCGCGTAGCCCCCTTCATCGCCGTCGCCACCCTCCTGCCTGCAACCGCTCTTGCGGGTTGGCCATTTGGCGCCCCCAAAGTCGACTACGAGAAATATGCGGAAGAGCAGAAGAAAGCGATGGAGGAACTGCAAAAGCAGTCCCAGAGCCAAACCGTCGACGTCTACCGCGCTCAGCTGGGGGGCTACTGCTCGACGCAGACCTCATTGCTGTCCGCGGCCTGTGCAAAGCCCGCCGCCACCGAAGACGATCTCGCTGTGCTCCAACTCCGCTCCGAGTATGTTCAGCAAGCGTGCATTCCCGCGCCCGCCGAATCGTGCGCCAAGCCGATCCTTGCCGCCGCCCAAGCCGCGGATCCAAAGCGGGACGCCCGACGAGCCGCCGCGGCGCCGACCGTGGCCGCGCTCCAGACCGATCCGGAGTACGCCTCGTTGCGAAACGACGTTCTCGACTGGATCGGCTACGCCAACGAAGCCTGCTACGGGCAATATCCGGATGCGACCACCTGCAGCAGCGACCAACGCCACATCGAAGAAGCCCGCCTGTACCTTGGCTCCTTCCTAAAGTCGTCCGGGATCCACAGCGCCGACTGGATCGCTTTGGGATTGATGCCGGAGTCCTACGAAGTCACCCTCCTACGCCACCAAGTGGCCGGCGCTACCGAAATGCGTCGCGTCGTCGACGCCGCAGGTTCGGCCCCCTAGGCTGTTCGCGGCGACCGGCCCCGTGTACGATGGGGCATGGTGCATCTCCCGCTACTGGACGGAACCATCGACCTGAACGCGCGCCGCATCGTTCGCGGCGAAAGCGTTCATTCGCTCACCGCGAACGAAGCCAAGCTCGTAAGTTACCTCGCAGCAAAGCCCGGTGTCTATTTCACGGCGGAGACCCTGATCCGCGAAGCCTGGGGCTACCAAAGCGACGCCTCGGCCCCGGCGGTCAAAGTCGCCGTCCACCGCCTCCGGCAGAAAATCGAGCCCGATCCCAACAAACCACAAATCCTGGTCACCAGCCGCTCGGCCGGATTCTGTTGGCTGGGGGCGCCAGAAGGCGTGCAAAAACCCTCTCAAACGTTCTTTTCGGCCGCCAATCCCTGTTAGCGCGAATTCAAAGCGCGCTGTCCCTGCCTATCGTCTCGCTCGTCGGGCCTGGTGGAATCGGTAAAACGTCACTCGCACGCCGAATCCACCACGATTACACCGGTTCTCGGTGTTGGCTCGATCTGGCGGAGGTTCGCGATCTCAGCGGCCTCGAATCTGCCGTTCGGTCCAAGCTCGGCGGCGCCAGCCAGGAGACCGTCGAACAAACACTCGCAAACGCCCAAAAAACCCTGATCGTTTTGGACAATTTGGAGCAATTGTTGCCGGAGGCTGCTCTCCTGGTTCACCGTTGGCACACCGCCGCACCGCACCTTCATTTTTTGATCACGTCGCGCAAACGCCTCGAATTGTCCAGCGAAACCGTGATCGATGTGGGATGGCTCGAACCCGAAGCCGCGGCCGAAATGCTCGCCGCCGTCTGCCAGTCTGCCGGTTCCTCCGTGCCCAACGACGCAGCGGCCTTGCTCGACCAGCTTCAAGGTTGGCCGATTGCGATTCTGCACGCCGGAAGCCTGTTGCGCACGTTTTCGGCCTCGGCAATCCCCGACACCCTGCTGGAGCGAAACGCCCCCACGCTGGCCGACTTACCCGCCCAACAGCGGTCATTGAATCTGATGTTTCAGGCGTCCTGGCGCGCGCTTTCGGTTGACGCCGAGCCACTCCTCCGAGCGCTCGCTGCGGTTCCAGGCACCATTCGAAAAGTCGACGTCCATACCTTCCAAAAGAGCGGAACATCGGCCATTCACACCTTGATCCAAGCAGGATGGGTGCAGAAACAAGGTGAAGACTACGGTCTTCACCCCATGGCTCGCGAATTCGTCCTTGGAATGCCCGATCCACTCGGCGTGGTCGACGCCGCCCTCGATCGGCTCCTGGAACAGCTCGAGTATCGAATCTCCGCAGCTTCGTCGGACAACTCCAGCCTTTTCGATGATGCCCGACGCATCGTGGCGCTCGCACACTTCGCTCCTAAAAACCCCCGCGTACCCGATCTCCTGTTTTCCGACGTTATTCGCATCAGCCTACGCGAGCTTGGTCTGGTAGACTCCTGGTTACGTGCGGTTTATACTAGCGTTTCAGACGACGACCGGATCCTTGAAGCGGAAGCGCGGGCGGCGTACCAGTGGGCGAGTTGGGAACCCCAACGTTCCGTCCCCCTAGTGACTAAAGTAATTTCTTCCTTCCCAACCGTACGCTCACCGAAAAGCCGCCGCGTCATCTTGGGCTGCATCGGCTACGCCTTGATGCTCCATGATCGAAGCCATGGAATCGTCCTTTCCGATCCCGAAGAATGGCTTCGGAAGGCCGACGCTGAGTTGGGAGCCGCCACCCCCGAAAACATGAAGGAAGGACTGCTGATCAGCATGGCGCAAAGCCAATATGCGGCCGACACCCTCTCACCCGACGTCTTCGAAAGGGCAATGCAACGGGCTTCCGAGTTCGGGAGCTCGCCCGGAACGGTGGCCCGAATTCGACTCGACTTGTCCCTTCTGCGCGGCGACCAGGAGGAAGTCGAACGAACCTGGAACCAGTTGTGGGCGTCCGTCCTTAGCCTTCCCCAATCCTGGGCCAGAGCCGATGCCCTCGGACAACTTTTCCTAGCCTCGATCCTTATGAACAACGCCTCTCTTCTACGGGCCGCCGAACGTGATCTCCCACATCATAAGGTGCCAACCTGGTTTCGAGCACACCTGGCGCTGCACCGCGCGATGGCGCACGCCTGGTTCCAGACCGAGCAGTCGCGGGGAGCTATGGAGGAGCTTGAACAACACTGCACCAACCTCTTCTTCAGAGAGCGTGGGCTCGCGGATTGGGCCCGAGGAATGGCGCTCCGCCACACTCCCGGCGTCGCATTTGACCTGCTGGAGAGTAGCGTCCAGCGACTTGGTACCATCTACACGCACTTTCGCGCCCTCGCACTCCTGGTCATGGCACAGGCTTCCGCCAAGGAAGCACCGGCGCTCCTTCAACGCGCCGACGCCCTTCTGAAGAACGCGCCACCTACCCACCCGATCCGGCAACTCCGCGACACGATCGGCTGAACATGTCACTCGATCCTCGTCTGTTAGACCGGCTCGCAAAGCTCCTTCGCCTTGCGAACTCTGCAAACCCCCACGAAGCCGCAGCCGCCGAAGCACGCGCCCAGGCCCTGATCGCCGAACACCGCCTGGAAGGCTGGGTTGAACGAGAAAAAGCCGATCCGGTCCAGACCTCTCCCGATCCCCTGGATGTCAGCCGGCGACTTCGTCGTTGGAAAGTCGCTTTAGCGAACATTCTCGCGGCACACTGCCAGTGCGCCGTTTACGTGTCGCCCGGCACACGCAAAACCGGAGGAGATCGCCTGTTCATCGTCGGGCGAACCGCCGATGCACAGCGGTTGCGGGAGGCCTACGCCGATCGCATCCCACACATCGAGCGCTTGACCCTTCAGTTTGGCCAAGGCGGGGATCGCGACTGGGCAGAGGGCTTCCGGTTCGGGCTGATCGACGCCCTCAGTGACAATCTGTCACCTCCGAAAGAGGAGTCTCCAGGCCTTATCCCCTCAAAAGCAGTCGTTGTCGAGGCAGTCGAAGCCTTTGTCGCCTCCGAACTCCACTTGAAGCCCGGGCGGGCGATCCGTGTGGTCGCGGAAGCCTACGATCGAGGTAAAGACGTAGGTGCAACGGCCTTTTCATCCCTCAGGATGAAGTAGACAACGCCGACAACCGACGTAAACCTTGCCCGGTCACAAACAGAATCACAGAAAGCAGGCGGCGCATCTTCGCTCCAGAACGCGCGCCTCTTTACACAGGGGTGTCATTTACACTATGACAACTTTGTCAATTTTGTGATGCGCCGTGAACGGATCAGTTCCGAAAGCCAAACACATAGGCATATCCGCCAACGATCTCGCGAAACACCGAATACACATCCCGCAATCCGTGGGGACCGGCGGGCGCTTGCCCGATCACGTCGACCCCCTCCGCTTCGAGCGCGTACCGGGTGCGGGGGATGTGAAACCAGGAGGTCGCCACAATCGCCGTTTCCCAATGATGGGATCGCGCAAAGATCACCGCGTTTTTCGCAGTAGCCCGCGTATTATGGCCCATCGAATCGGTCACGATGCGGTCCGCAGGCACCCCGCGCGCTTCCGCATACCGAGCCATTGCGCTCGCTTCGTCCGTACTTCCAGCGCTATAACCGCCACTCACCATCATCCAGCCCACCGTCCCCTCGCGAACCAACGGGATCGCGGCGTCCATCCTTTGCGCCAACAACGGCGACAAGGTTCCGTCCGGATACACCTGATTCCCCAGCACAATCACCACGTCGGCGGGAGGCGTCTCCTCACGAAAGCCAAGGATCAATAGAGCCAAAACATGGGCACCGAGGACCGCGGCGACCAAATACACCATTCGCATCCACCGTCTACGATTTGTAGATTCTTTAGACACCGCATCCCCAGAAAAACAGCCTCTGCCGTCCACTCAGCGTCATGAGAGCAAATGCGGTGCCAAGTCCCAAACGCTCATTCGATCAGCACGCCTCGGGTCAACACCACCCGAAGCGCGCTCTTCGCCCAGGATTGCAACGACTCTTTCGCCGACTGCGGGACCCCAGGGCACCGCCGCTCCAACAAAGCGACAGCCTCCTCCACATCGTGGGTTCCGAGCCAGGTACGCAGCTTATCCGGCTCCAGCCGAAAGCGATCCACCACATCGCGCTGCAGGCACCGGCCCAGGCGCTCGATCTGAAACCGCTCCCAGGGCGTCAAAGCCCCTGGAGGAACAATGATCTCGAGATCGCCGCTCACCCAGATCGGCGGCACCGCGCCCTTCGAAACCCCCGCCCAACGCCGACCATCCTCGGTCGCTGCAAAAACTCCTGGAGCGCGGCGGATCAACCCGAACCGCGCCATTCGGCCAAGCACGCTGCGGATCATGTGATCTTCAAACCGTTCAAAACCCTCGTCGTCGAACGGAAACTCCGTTCCTCCCTCCGGAACAGGATAGATTTTCCGCCCTTTGCGCAGCCAAGGGGTGATGAGCACATCCCGGTGTTGCTCCCTTACTCCCTCCAAAAAAATCATTTCGTCGACGGATTCCGTTCCCGCCTGCGCAAGCGCCGCTCGAACCGCCGGAATCACCGAATGCAGATCCGCGTCCACCAAGCGGTGCACCAACCGATCCACCGCATCGGTCGCCTCTCCGAGAAATACCGTTTCCAACCCAAGATCGAGCTGGAGCATCCGCGACAACGGATCGACGCCGATCACCCGCAGGGCGTGCAGGCCCCGCAACGCCCTGCCCCATCGCGGATCCGCCTCTACAGACCCCGACTTTGCAATGGCGGCGCTGCCAACTTGCGCACCCACCTTGCGCGCGTCCGGCTGGGTCAGCACCCCCGCATGGGTCAATTTTCCTCGAACATGCTCCAATGCCGCCGCAAGCGATGCCATGTCGTCCAACAGCGCCATCGGTCCCGGCGACGGCGCTTCCAGATCGTCCGGTTCGGGCATACACGCTTCGGAAAAATCGTATACCACCGGCGGTGGAGGCGGAAGATCCGGATGAAGCCGATAGCGCTCCACCTCCGGTTCATCGTCCGCCTGAACCACCGAAATCAGCTCACGAACGTATAAATCGCGCACATGCGCCGCGTCTGCCACCGGATCCCACGCATGCCGGGCATACACCACCCCTTCCACCGCATGCCGTTGCGCGGACACCAAACAACGCTTCAAATCCGGAGAAAGTGCCTCCACTTCCGCAACCAACGCCGCCGCGGCCACCTCACGCTCCGCGGCCGATCGGCGCGCATACCGCACCAACAGCGGCATCTCCGGTAAAAGCACCTTTTCAAACGACGGCTTCACGATCCGGCGCCGATCGTCCAGCGCACTCTCCACATGCTCCGCCAGCGGAAACGCCGCTTCCAACTCGGCCCACACCGCGGGATCCGACACTTCCAGAACAGAAACCGCTTTCATCCGTCAAACCTTTCGATCGAGTACGGATAACCTTGTTCGGTCAGGAACAATTTCCGACGCTCAGCATACTCCTGCTCCGGAGAATCGGCGGTCACCAGGGAATAAAATACGGCTTGGTTGTTTCCTGGCTTCGGACGCAGCACCCGGCCCAGCCGCTGCGCCTCCTCCTGCCGGCTGCCAAAACTCCCAGACACCTGTACCGCTACCGAAGCTCCGGGCAGATCGACCGAAAAATTGCCGACTTTCGAGAGCGCCAACACCCTCACCTCGCCCTCCCGAAACCGCCGGTACAGCTCATCCCGCTCTGCAGCCGAGGTCTCGCCGGAGATGACGGGGAAATGGTACTTCCGCGCCAGAAACCCCAGGTGTTCAATGTAGGTGCCCAACACCAACACCTGTTCGTCCGCATGCCGAGCCAACAATTGCTCCAACATCACGCCTTTTCGCGGGTTGTTGGACGCAATGGTGTACTTTTGCTTCGTCGGGGCAGTCGCGGATCTGAGCCGATCTTCCGCAGACAGGGCGACCCGCACCTCCACACAACGGGCGCTGGCGATCCAGCCCTGGTGTTCCAGCATTTTCCAGGGAAGATCGAAGCGTTTCGGCCCAATCAACGCGAAGACATCGCCCTCCAACCCGTCTTCGCGCACCAAGGTCGCCGTCAACCCCAACCGCCGCCTCGCTTGGAGATACGCCGACTCTCGAAAGATCGGCGCCGGCAGCAGGTGCACCTCATCGTAGATCACCAGGCCCCAATTGGCCTCGTGAAACAGCCGAAAATGCGCCGGCGGTGCGTGCTTTTGAGGTCGCCACGTTAAGATCTGGTAGGTGGTGAGCGTCACCGGGGCCAATTGCTTCTTTTCCGAGGTGTATTCGCCCACATCGGCTTCGGTGAGCGTGGTGCGCGACAAGATCTCGCGCCGCCACTGCTGAAGCGCCATCTGGCCAGTACAGAGGATCAATGTACGCATTCCGAGTCGGATCATCGCCCCGATTCCGACCATCGTTTTTCCGGCTCCGCACGGCAGCACCACCACGCCGCTTCCCGCGTCGGGCCCGCCATGAAAGGCGTCCACCGCCTCCACCTGATAGTCCCTTAACGACCAGGGTTTTCCGTCCGGAGTGGTCATCTTCCACTCCATCTTCAACGCATCGCCGTCCTCAAATCCGGCAAAATCCGCCACCGGATACCCAAACGCAAGCATCGCGCGCTTCAGTTCCCCGCGTTTGTGGGCAGCGATCCGAACCGTGGTCGGTGTGGTGCGCGAATCCGCAAAAAAGTCATGTAATTCCGGAAGATGCCGTACTTCCGCCAAGTCCTCCGGGCGATCCGCCTCCAACTGCAGCGCCTCCCCATCGCGCACCAGGCGAAGCCGCCCATAACGCCCCATCTTTTCGCGGATGGTATCCGGAAGATTGGTTGGAACGGGGTACTTGGCAAACTCGTGCAGGCGGCCGATCACCTCATCGGCGGTGTGCCCGGCCGCGGCCGCATTCCAGAGCGACAACGGGGTAATACGCCAAGTATGAATATACTCCGGACTTTTCACCAGCTCGGCAAAGCTGAGCAGGGCGTCCCGCGCCGCCTCAAACCTCGGCGACTGGGTCTCC
>SXGS01524733.1_pt1 | contig 12234 bp, 10 predicted proteins | sample 3174681 | NCBI WGS metagenome assembly SXGS01 (sample SAMN11356861, study PRJNA531348) | freshwater metagenome | isolation source: freshwater sample F1-80 | place: China: Fuxian Lake, Yuxi | collected 2017-12-25
CTCTCAACTTTCAGCGAAACAACTGGCGTTGCTTCGGTTCTGGTCGCGACTTGATCCTCAGCAAAAGCAACAAAACTTGGCAGAATGGCCAATGACAACAGGCACTCAACTAAAGGCCGCAGAATCATTGACTAGGAAGATTTCACAGAACTTTTCTCGGGTCAATCAGCTCTCTAAAAACACTCCAGATTTGCGTGTGCTGCAGAGTTGGCTCGTTGTAGATTAATCGTGCTCGGAGAACTTACTAGAACATGAATTCTATCTTGCATCAACCGATTCGCGGGTTACTCAAGCGGGTTTTGATCACTGCTGTACTTACATGCTCCTTCACCAACTCAACGACTGCACAACTTCCCCTGACCCTAAAGCCCAATGCGTCGTTGCGGAATGAATTACAACACGCCGTTGACAAAGGTGCCGACTGGCTACTCAAATCTCAATCTACGAATGGTTGGTGGTCCACACCCGACCACCCCGCGATTACATCCCTCGCCATCGTTGCATTGTCCGCACAACAAGACCGCGCTAACCAAGCTCAGTTTATTAAATCGATCCAACACGGCTACACCTACCTAAAAACCTGCGAGCAACCTGACGGCGGTATTTACCGAAAGGAATTGCCCAGCTACAACACGTCCCTCGCTCTGATGGCACTGGTCGCAGGCCGACGCACCGACGACCAGACTACGATTCTCAACGCCCGGAAGTTTCTCATCGGCCTTCAAGCCAAGTATAGTAGTAATGGCGGAACGAATAACGCTTTCGCAGGGGGAATTGGCTACGGAAACGGCGATAAGACTCCTGACCTCTCTAACACTTTAGTGGCTCTAGAAGCCCTCAAATATAGTAAGCAAACCCTCGCAGACAAAAATCTGAATGGTTCGGAGGATCTGAATTGGTCCGCTGCACTCGCATTCATCCAGCGTTGCCAAAATCTTCCTAGCCATAACGCCGAACCTTGGGTTTCTGGAGACCCTCAAAACCTTGGTGGATTCGTTTACACCCCGGGTAGCAGTAAGGCTGGTGAGACGAACCTCGCGTCAGGCCGCGTCGCCCTCCGGTCCTACGGCAGTATGTCCTATGCAGGGTTGATTAGTTACATCTACGCCGATCTAAAACTTGATGATCCTCGAGTTACGGCAGTTTTCGATTGGTTGAAAACCAATTATACTTTGGAGGAGAACCCTGGAATGGGTCCCCAAGGGCTTTATTATTATTATCATCTCCTAACCAAAGCCCTGACGCTCCGAGGACTCGACACCTTTCGGTTACCTGATGGCAACACCATCGACTGGAGGGAGCAGATCTCGCTTAAGCTGATAAACCTGCAACATCCCAACGGTTCTTGGGCTAACGAAAACGGCCGTTGGTTCGAAAAAGACGCAGTCCTTGTCACTGCATATTCGTTAATTTCGTTGGAAATGATCATCAGCAAACTCTAATGCGATTCGCCATCCTAGTTCGACCTAGGCCAATCTCGGATCACGATTCATCTGTTTTTCTGGCGCGTTAAGTAGAGCGCGTGTGCAATCCGTGCGAGGAGCGATTTCTTGTTTTTCCTTGAATCCTTGGATAGCTCAGAGCCACATTTTCCTGAGCAGGAAGGGCAAAAAACTAGGCTTGCTCGCCCTACCAATCCGGTGCGGCGTACGCATTGGTCACAAAAAGTTTCCTCACACTTGCTGCATCGGTGTTCGGCTTGCTGCTCAGGATGGTTTTGACAAGCGGGTGTTCCATCGTTCAAAAAATTAGCATGTTTTTGTTCAATCGTTGGGGCGCGAATGGGTTGGATGATGGATTGTGGGATTTCAACCAGAAACTCGATAACCCCTAGTTTAAGCACCTGTCGGTCACCGATCATTCCGTGGACAAAACGTTCCGAATTGAGAAACGATCCGTTGGTGGAGCCTATGTCCTGAAACGACACTCCGATTTCCCTTACTTTGAACTCTGCATGAAAAAGAGAAACCGATGGATGATCTATCATGAAATCGTTCGCCGAATGTCGTCCGATTCGCCAAGTTCCGTTTTGGAGATTGATGACCCTGCCGCTGCCGTTGCCTGTCGTTTGGGTTAGCTTAGCCAAAGTGTCACCTAGATTTGGATATCGGGATAATGCTCCATAGCACCCTTGTTGATCGGAAGTGTCAAACACTCTAATCAGAATCTAGTTTTCTACAGCAGGAAATTCCGTGACCCAGTTTTGGGATTTTGCCATTGAACCTGTGCCCACTCATCGCTTTAATTGTGGAATATTCTCACGCATGAAACGAAGCTTTTTGATGGTGCTCCTCAGCCTGTGCCTTGGTCTCGAACTATACGCGCAAAATACACCAACACCACAACCCGCCCCTGCCTTCTCGCTGATTACAGGCGACCGCGTTGTATTCCTAGGGGATACTTTTATGGAAAGGGAGGCGACCGAGTGCTATCTTGAGACTCGTTTAACAGCTCAGTTTCCCGGTCAAAAAATCATCTTCAGAAACCTTGGGTGGAGCGCGGATACTGTCCTCGGTGAATCACGAGCCGGTTTTGATGCACCCGAAAAAGGCTTCGACCGCCTCAAGGAACATTTAACTGCGGTCAAACCTAACGTGGTGTTCCTCAGCCATGGCATGGCGGCGTCATTCGCTGGGGAAGCAGGAATCCCCAAGTTCATCGCGGATGTCAACACCCTGATGGATACGATCAACCAGATCAGCGGTGTTCCTGTTCGATTTGTAATCCTCGGACCAATCCACCACGAAAACCTAGGGGCTCCCCTTCCAAACGGCGATGCGCATAACCAACAACTTAAGCTATATAACGCGGCGCTTAAAACCCTTGCAGCAACACGAAAAGCCTTTTTCGTTCCACTTTTCGATTTGACGGCTCCCTATGAGAATTCCAAGGAAATGGGTACCATGACCGACAACGGAATCCACCTTACGGCCTACGGTTACTGGCGTGTTTCTGCGATTGTAGTCCAAGCGTTGCGTTTATCCTCTCCGCGCTGGGTTGCTAAATTGAATACCGGTACAGGTGGCAGCAAATTTCAAGGGGTAAAAACTCGTGATTCGAGTATAACGCCTAGAAACGCTTCTTTTACTGGAGTGGACGAAGGCCTCATGTCCCCTCCCCTTCCTTCAAGCGTCAAAAACAAGCCTGAGAACGGATATGGTGGATTCTTTGGGATCAACACCCTTGCGGAAGGAAAATACACCCTCTTGATCGATGGGGACCCCATCTTGACTCATGGACATTCCGATTGGATGAAAGGTAGAGAGTTCCACCATGGCGGCGGGTTTGCTCAGGTCGAAGCCTTGCGGGAACTAATCATCAAGAAAAACCAACTATATTTCTATCGCTGGCGCCCCCAAAACGAAACTTACCTCTTTGGATTCCGAAAACATGAACAAGGCCGAAACGCCCGTGAAATACCGTTATTCGATCCACTCGTTACAGCCGAGGAAACTAAAATTGGAGCACTCACACAACTTAAAGAACATCGGTATGAGTTGCTTCCAACCACAGAAGCCCACCTCACCAAAATTCGTGGCCAACAGGATTCAGTTCCTCGGAATCAACCAACTCCCGTCAAAACGACACCGGTTCAACCGATTCCCACTTTTGATACGGATCCAGAGTTGGAAGTAACCTTGTTCGCAGAGAACCCAGATTTAGCGAAACCAATCCAGATGAACTTCGACCCCAAAGGTCGCTTGTGGGTTGCTAGCTCCTCAGTTTATCCACAGATCGAACCGGGCCAGAAAGCGAACGATAAGATTCTGATTCTTGAGGACACGGACCATGATGGCAAGGTGGATAAGTCGACGCTTTTTGCCGAAGGCCTCTTGATTCCTACGGGCATCGAGCCTGGTGATGGGGGTGCTTATGTCGCAAACAGCACCGAGTTGGTTCATTTCAAGGACACCGACGGTGACGGACGTGCAGATGTAAAACGTGTTATGCTCTCAGGTTTCGGCACCGAGGACACACACCACATTCTGCACACACTTCGATGGGGTCATGACGGCCAGCTTTACATGAACCAGTCCATCTACATTCATAGCCACGTCGAAACTCCTCACGGCGTCCAGCGGCTGAACAGTGGTGGCATTTGGAATTTTAGACCCGCGACCATGGAGCTCGGGATCCACGCGAAAGGTTGGGTCAACAGTTGGGGGCATCACTTCGATCAATTTGGGCAGTCGTTTGTCACCGACGGTGCAGGCGGCGAAGGAATCAACTGGGCGATTCCACAGGCAATGTATGTAACTTACGCGGGCGGTAGGCGGATTCTAGGAAGCGTGAGTCCCGGTAGTTATCCAAAGTTTTGCGGTATCGAAGTCATCGAGAGTAAACACTTTCCAGATTCATGGCAGGGGTCCATCGTGACGTGCGATTTCAGAGCTCATCGAGTCGTGAGATTCGGTATTAATGATTTGGAAGCGGGTTATGCAACGAAAGCACTTCCAGACGTAATGCGCACGAGTGATGTTACCTTTCGACCTATCGATGTGAAGCTGGGACCTGACGGCGCACTTTACATTGCCGACTGGTCAAACCCAATTATTCAGCACGGAGAGGTTGATTTTCGTGATCCTCGAAGAGACCACGAACATGGCCGGATTTGGCGCGTGGCAGCAAAAGGAAAGAAAGGTTTAACCCAAACGGATTACACCAAGCTTTCCAACAATTCGCTCTTCCAAGAATTATTGTCTCCCAACAACTACAATCGCCAACGGGCACGGCGTGTGCTCACAGAGAAAGGGGGCAAGATCAAATCCGATTTGGCAACATGGTCCAAATCCCAAACCTCGGATCAGGGTCGCTTAGAGGCGTTGTGGATGTACCAAGCTATAGACATCGTCAATGCAGACCTTTTGAAGCTAGTCCTCAACGCGGAGGATGGACGGGTTCGCGCTGCAGGAACTCGCGTATTGAGTTTTTGGCGACAACGCATTCCCTCCCCGCTGGATCTCATGGCGGAACGGATCGCGGATAATCACCCGCGCGTCCGGATAGAGGCGATGCGAGCGGTAAGTAAAATTCCCTCGTTGCGCTCGGCCGATTTGGTGCTGAGCACACTTGAGAAACCTCAAGACAAGTATTTAGACTATACAACTTGGCTCAGCGTGAACGATTTAGTGGAACCTTGGTTAGCGGGAGTCAAATCGGGAGAATGGAAAATCGAAGGGCACGAAAAGCAATTAGTGTTCGGATTAAAAGCGATCCAACCCCAGCAGGCATCCACCGTCTTGGCGAACGTCTTGCCACGAACCGATTTCCCGAAAGACGGAACAGGCCCGTGGTTCGACCTGCTTGCGCAAGCTGGGACGGGGTCGGAGCTTCAAAAACTATTTAACCAAGTGATTGCCGATGGGTTCGACCAGACCGCCACAATCAAAGCTTTGAACGCGTTGAACGAAGCGGGCCGGAATCGCAACGCCAAACCCTCCGCCGATTTGGGTAGGTTGGCGAAACTATTGGATTCTCCAAACCCTTCGTTCCAAGAATCAGCCGTCCGCCTAGCGGGGGCTTGGAAACTGGCGGAACTTTCGAAACCACTCATGCGATTGGCGACTAACGTTGCTTTAAAACCCGAGACACGCCAACTTGTGCTCCAAAGTATCCGTGAAATTGGAGGAACCCAAGCCATCGAAGTTCTTGTCGATCTCGCCAGCAAAGGTGAGGAAATCTCGATACGAACCGCCGCAGTAATTGCTCTCACTAGTCTAGATCTAGGCAAAGCGATCCAACCCGCCATAGAAACTTTGGGAAAAATCAACTCCGAAGGAGAAGCGTTGAGCTTTTGGCGTGGTCTTTTAGCAGCCAAAGGTTCGGCAACCGCTTTCGCGCAAGCACTCCCCAAGAGCGGCTTTCATTCAGTGGCTGCAAAAGCAGGATTAAGAGTAGCTCGGGAGGGAGGGCGTAATGAACCGAACCTCATCATGGCCTTGGCTAGGAACCTCGATGCTGAAGGTGAAACCCAGAACCTAACCGCAGCCGAATTGAAAGCGTTAGTCACCACCATCACCCAAACCGGGGATCCGGCGAAGGGAGAACATGTTTATAGGAGACCGGAATTAGGCTGCGTAACCTGCCATGCGATCGCAGGAGTGGGTGGGAAGGTCGGTCCCGATATGACATCGATCGGAGCCAGTGCCCCGATTGATTATTTGATCGAATCGTTGCAATTCCCAAATCGAAAAGTGAAGGAGGGATATCATTCAATTCAAATCGAAACGAAAGATAATCAAGAGATGGCCGGGATTTTAGTAAGAGAGACTCAAGAACAGATTATACTGCGAGATGCCGCTAATCAGGAGATTAATATCCCCGCCGCGACGATCGCCAAAAGAACCATTGGAGGTTCCTTGATGCCTTCCGGTTTGATCGATGCGTTGAGTCAGACTGAACAGGTGGATATGTTCCGGTTCTTGTCTGAACTCGGTAAGCCGGGCCCATTCGATGGCTCCAAAGGCTCGGTTGCCCGAGTCTGGAAGCTGCTCCCTCAAACCATTGATATCGCCCAGTTCGGTGACGAGAAAGTCGTTCAGCAAACAATGAGCGAAAAGGGATGGGTCGGCGCCACCACCTTGGTGGACGGCCGCCTCCTCAAAAACGAGATGATCGCTGCACTTCGACCGAGCACGTCGCGAAACCCTAGTGCCCTATTTGTAGGCACTCAGCTTCAGGTCCCGAAGGATGGGGTTGTTCAACTTAAATTGGAGAATTTCGGGCAATCGCCTGTTTGGATTGATGGAGTCGCACAACAAGGGAGCCAAAGCATCCAGACTAAACTCAACGCAGGCGTTCACAAAATAATCCTGAAACTTCCTGTCCTCACGCTTCCAGAATATTTCAGAATAACCACCGTGGACGGAACCTTTTTAACCCAGTAAACAGACCCGAAATTAGCTCAAGAATCATGCAATTCAAGGTTCTCAATTGGGTATTGTTTTTATTCCTTACCTTGGCGACTGGCTGTACTCCTTTTCATCATGAATGGAGGAAGGCTGGACGCAGCCCTGCCTCATCCGCTCCTTATGTCGGCCGATGGGAGGGCGAATGGATCAGTGCTCGGAACGGACATCACGGCAAATTACGATGCTTGTTAGGAGAAAACTCAACGAGCACAGAGTTCCGTGCGCATTTTCTCGCCACTTACGCCAAGGTTTTACGCTTTGGCTACGTCGCTAATCTCACGGGTTCCCAGACCAATGGCACGGTTCGATTCACGGGGGAGTCTGATCTAGGAAAACTGGCGGGAGGAGTTTACAGGTATTCAGGCAGCGCGGATGCAACTCATTTCTCGTGCACCTACGAGTCCAAATATGACCACGGAACTTTCAAAATGAACCGGTCTGATTAAGTCGTGGGAATCACTCCACAGCAATTTGAAAAGATGAAGGGGCGGTTGAGTGGCCCGCGCCGTTCGGCAACCGCCACCATCAAAGCAGAGACAACCTCCCCTGCCCCGTTCGCCCACAGCGTAATTCTTGGGATCGATCCTTCCCTTCGAGGCACGGGATTTGGTGTCATTCGGCTCGACAAACCCCATCCAGTGGCGTTGGCGTTCGGAACCATCATTTGCCCAAAAGCGTGGTTACTCTCCCGTTGCCTCCTTAGAATATCGACGGAACTTCAAGAGGTCATTCGAGAACATCGACCCACAGCTTGTGCGGTCGAAGGGCTTTTTTTCGCGCAAAATCTTCGCACAGCCCTTATTATGGGAGAGGCTCGAGGTGCCAGCTTGGTTGCCGCTGCCGCAGGAGGAATGGAGATTTTTGAAATCTCTCCCCGAAAAATGAAGTTGGCAATGGTAGGTTACGGAGGTGCACAGAAATCGGCCGTTAGTCAGATGGTTCGAAGGATGTTGCACCTCGTGGATCTACCAGCACCAGACGCTGCGGATGCGTTAGCACTTGCACTCACATTGGCACAGGAGACGGGGCGACATTCAATTGCCGCTCCAAAACAACTCTAGAAACTTTGATTACTTTTTTACAGGGAACACTGATAGAAATCCTTCCTACTCAGGTGATCGTGGAGGTGAACGGTGTGGGATACGAAATTCTGATTCCGCTATCGTCCTATGATCGACTTCCTAGCGTCGGGAAACAGGTCAAGATTCTAACTCATGTGGCGATCCGCGAGGATGCGCACGTAATGTATGGCTTCATCTCAACTCAGGAACGTGAACTCTTCCGCCTCCTCATCAATACCGTGAGCGGGATAGGACCAAAAATCGCCCTTAATATATTGAGTGGAATGAATTCAACAGCGTTTCGAGGGGCTGTGGTAAACTGCGATCACAAAGCACTCTCTCAAATCAGCGGGGTTGGCAAAAAAACTGCCGAACGCATCGTGGTTGAGTTGAGAGATAAATTTGGTGCTTCAGCTGGTTGGGAAGCGTCTAGTGCCCAACGGGCCTTGTCTTCGGCTGATCAAAAAATTAACGATGCTGTGCTAGGTCTGATGGCACTAGGGTTCAAACAAATTGAGGCCCATGACACAGTTCGTTCCGTGGTGGCAAAGCTAGGTCCGGAGGCTGGGTTGGAGGATATCGTCCGGGCGAGCCTCAAAAAGAGTTAATAAAGTGCAAACTTCCCCAATAGGAGTGCCAAAACCGGCATCGTCGAGTGTGGTGATTCCCAACCGACCCTCATGGATCGGCCGTTTAATGGCACTTACCCTCCACTTAATTACCCGGTTCTTTAGCGCGACTTGGCGCATCCACTGGCATGATCCTCATCTATTGTTCCAAGGCCCTAAAGCCCCACCAATGATTGTTTGCCTTTGGCATAACAGGCTCGCCCTATCCATCAAGATCGGCGCCTACCTGCGTGAACACAGTCACGCTCAAGGGATTGCTGCCATGATCAGTGCCAGCAAGGACGGCGGCCTATTAGCTGAGACATTGAGCCACTGTGGAATTACTGGCGTGCGAGGTTCCACGAGCCGGAGAGGTCGCCAAGCCCTACTTGAACTTACGCGAATGGCAGAAAAAGGTTACACCCTAGCAATCACTCCCGATGGTCCCCGTGGCCCAATATATCAGGTTCAAGAGGGGGTCGTGGCTCTCGCGCAGATCACGGGGCTTTCGATCCTGCCGATCCATGTGGGAATTCACACAAAATCTTCGATGCCGAATTGGGATAAATTCCAGATTCCGTGGCCATTCTCACGCGTAGACATCCATTTTGGATCCCCCGTCCGCCTCAACCGTGATGCAACTTCTGAAGAGCGGGAACATTGCCGAGCCGGTTTAGAATCTTGCTTGCAAGGATTTTCCGCGTAAATCAGATTGCGTTTTTAACTCACTGAAATAGCGTTACGCCCGTCCGTTGTAACCAATGCGCTGGCTCCATTCCACATCGCGTCTGTTGATAATCACCGCAATTATTTTTGCCGCGACGCTGTCTGGTCCTCTCCACGCAGTGGAAAAAATAATCCGTAACCCTATCGTTACCGATTACGGCATCAACGATCCACAGTTTACAAATTCCATCAATCACTTGCTACGAGTGCCGTTGATTGGCGGGAACAAAGTCACGGAGCTGGTGAACGGCGACGCCTTTTTTCCTGAGATGCTCGCCGCAATCCAGAGCGCAAAACACTCCATCACATTTGAGAATTTCATTTGGCGTTCCGGAAAAATCAGTGATCAATTCATCGAAATCCTGATGCAAAAAGCTCGGGCTGGAGTCGCCGTGCATTGCGTTGTGGATGGAGTTGGACGATTAGAACTCAAACAATTTGACCGCAATCGCCTCAAGAAAGCAGGGGTCAAATTCGAGACTTTCAATCGTGTTCACTTACTCAAACCTTGGGATTGGAACCATCGCACACACCGAAAACTACTGGTGATCGATGGAAAAATCGGTTTCATCGGCGGGATGTGTATTGCCGATGAATGGACCGGGAATGCCACTCTCCGCGATCACTGGCGCGACACCCAATACAAGGTCGAGGGCCCAGTGGTTGGACAACTTCAAGGGGTGTTCACTGATAATTGGACACGAACTAAATCCACTGTCCTGCACGGTGCTAACTATTTTACTACTCTGCCTCCCCGTGGTGATTCGTTGGCTCAGTACTTTCAGAGTGGTCCTCATGATGGCGCAGAGAATGCCCGCATGCTTTATTTGTATTCCATTGCGGTAGCGAGGAAATCCATTCGGATCGCGCATGCATACTTTATTCCCGACGACTTAGCTCTCGGTATGCTTTTGGAGGCCCGCAAGCGAGGAGTGAGAATCGAGGTTATTGCACCTGGGGTCATTGACCACAATATCGTCCGGAGAGCGGCTCGTTCGCGCTGGCGCAAGCTACTCGAAGCGGGAGTCGAGTTTTATGAGTATCAGCCCTGCAAATACCACAACAAAATCATGATTGTGGATGACAAATGGGTCACCTGTGGGTCGATCAATTTTGACGATCGGTCCTTCCGTATCAACGATGAGTCTAACCTCAATATTTTGGATGAAGAGTTCGCCAAACGCCAAATACAATTGTTCGAGGAGGATCGGGAAAAATCAAAACCCATCAGTTTGGAAGAATACAATGCTCGGCCCTGCCATATCAAATTGGTAGAAGCCTGTTGTGCTTTATTCAAAAGCCAACTCTGACCCAATTACTGCAGGGACCTAAAGTTGATTAGGTTTGGTCATCAATGAGGCAATTCGAGCCAGCAACCGCCCTGCCCCGCCTCCATCCAGAACTCGGTGGTCAAAACTCAAAGTCAAATTGGCCTCCATCACTGGCTCGAACTTTCCCGAGTCCTCGTTCCAATGGGGTACGAATTTTCCGGCACCCATCCCTAATACCAATGTCTGCTCAGGCAACGGAATCGGCGTGGCCCAAGTCAGCCCAAAGGTGCCAAAGTTGGTGACAGTTGCGATCGATCCGCCTGTCGCATCATTAGGCAGTTTTCGTTGCCGCGCGAGTTGAACCAATTCGTTGTAGCGAACGACTAAATCCTTAAGCGAACGTTTATCGACATCACGCAACACGGGAACCAACACGCCGTCCTCAGCTTCCACTGCAAACCCGATATCGATCGCGGCTGGATGCACCAGCTTATGTCCCACTAGACGACCGGCCGGTGCGCTATTCTCTCCAAGAGCAATCGACAATGCTCGTAATGCATACAGTGCTGGGCCGGGCTTCGGCTCCATGGATTTGCGGTGAGCTAGCAACGCATCAAGCGACACTGGTAAGGCTACAGTCGCCAGAGGTCTTGTCCAACTTCGGCGCATTGCATCAGCAACCGCGACCCGCATCGTTGATGCCTGAGTCGTCTGATGTTTATCCAAATTCTGCAAGAATTTTTCGAGATCTTGGATCGTCACTCTCCCTGCTGCGCCACTACCGGCGATTCCAGCTAAATCCGCAGCGTGTAACCCAAGCTCCGCCATGCGTGCCTTCATTCGGGGCGAAATAAAACTAGCCCCAGAAATACTGGCAGGAACAGGTAGACCCCGCACAGTGGGATCCACGGCCCCGGGTTGCAGTCTACCAACCTTTTCAGTGCTTGATTGATCTCCGATAAATTCGTTCGTTTCCACCTTAACCAACTCCGTCTCAACTCCGAAAGCAACCGCATCCTCATCCGAAACCCTTATTTTCCCTAAGATTGCACCCACGGGATAACTTTCATGGCAGTGTGCGGTGATGATATCCACCTCCCCACGGCATGGGCTAGTCACCGTCGTCGTTGCCTTGTTGGTCTCGACTTCCATCAAATTTTGGTCGGCCTCTACACAATCCCCCGGTTTGACTAGGATTTGGATCACCGTTGCTTCGGCAATCGACTCGCCAAGTTGTGGCATTACAATGGGAACGTACGACATAATGACGATGGTTCAGCTAAAGTCTCAAAAGATTTCGGATTGCAGCCGTGATGCTGCCCGCAGTCGGTCGATGGGCTGCCCAAAGATTCGGGTGATACGGAATCGGCGTATCCTTGGCATTGAGCCGTTGCGGAGGTGCGTCAAGCAATCCAAACCCTTCCGTCGCGATTCGGGCGACCACTTCGGCTGTTACCCCACCCCACGGAAATGCTTCCCCCACGACCAACACCCGGCCCGTCCTCGCTACCGAGGCAATAATAGTATCCGTATCGATCGGTTTCACGGTTCGCAGGTCCACCACCTCCACTTCCGTTCCCTCCCCTGCCAATTCCTCTGCAGCCGCGAGTGCCTCATGCACCATCGCGCTATAAGCGACCACCGTCACATCCCGACC
>SXGS01521828.1_pt1 | contig 12228 bp, 10 predicted proteins | sample 3174681 | NCBI WGS metagenome assembly SXGS01 (sample SAMN11356861, study PRJNA531348) | freshwater metagenome | isolation source: freshwater sample F1-80 | place: China: Fuxian Lake, Yuxi | collected 2017-12-25
ATCGGGATAACCTGAACAAAATATGCTTGGGATCATCATGCCAACTCTGACTGCTGCGCAAGCCAAGCCGTTCAAAGCCCCGGGCGGACACGGCGTCAACACATTCTTGATACTGTGGTTCACGCGTCTTTATTACGCTATCAGCAGGAGAAAATGAATTATTAGTAGGCATAGAGACATTCAACGGCGTTGTGAAACCAAGGCAACGGAAGTTACGCGTTGCTGGTGCTATTTTTGTCATAGCAGATAACGATAGCATGCGCTCGCTCCAGTTAATATGTCATCGTCCCTCATTCTACCAACCCACTAATTTGCATGCCTGCAACTAATCAGATAATTGGCTGCCGGCGTCATCAGGAAACCATGCGGCCCAAAACTAAATTTCTCACGGTAGTCTGGGGAAAGTCCTACATTTCGCGATTTGCATCGCTTGCGTTACCGTCTTTTCTCGCCAAAGGCAACTTGCCGGCGTTGGCGCAAGCCACGGATCTCGAGGTCGTAATCATGACCCGGCGCGACGACATCGATTTTTTTGAGAAACAAGCTACCTTTAGATTGTTGCGGGAAATTTGCCCGGTACGATTCGTCGAAATCGACGACTTGATCACCACAGCGGTCTACGGTGTAACGTTAACCCTCGCGTACGCTCGCCCGATTATTGCTTGCGGTAGCGAGATGATTAACATTCATTTTGTGTTTATGAATGCGGATTTCGTGTTGGCGGACGGTTCTCTGGAAGCGCTTGGCGAGCATATTTTGGCGGGGCGGTCGATCGTGCTGGGCCCCAGCTTCAGGTCCACGGCGGAAGCCATGAAGCCGCTGCTGGAATCTGCCGTCGACACGTCGACCGGGATATTGTCCATCCCGACAAGACAACTCACCGCACTCGCACTGGCGCACCCGCATCCAACCACAATTGCCAAGACACTCAATCAGGACTTTTGCCATTCCACCCAGGTGAATCAATTCTTCTGGCAGGTTGATGATCAAACCATTTTGGGGCGCTACTTTTTGATCTTTATGCTCGCGCTCAAACCCGAGCGTGTGATCAGCACAATCAACTCTTATTGCGATTATGCATTGATTCCAGAGCTTTGCCCGTCGGGTGACGAGGTGGCGATGGGCGACTCCGATAAATTTTTCATGCTTGAACTACAGCAACGCAATCAGGAAATGAACTTGCTAAGGCTGGGCCGGCAGCGTGATGCTGAAATCGTGAGCAGCCTGCAGTACTGGACGACCGCCGAACATCGTCGTGCGGCAACCCACGATATTGTGTTTCATGCCGCCGATATACCGAAAGGCATAGGTGCCGCTAAAAAAGAAGCGCAAGCCTGCGTTGAAAAAATTGTTAGAAAACTTGGCCGCCTGCGGCTACACGAAGGGCACCGCTATTGGGTTCGGGGGGTGGAAGCCTGGCGAAACTATCGGAAAGCCCAAGGGTTATCCTCGGAGCCTGTCGAGCTGGCTCCGTTGAAAAGTAGTCCATTCAAGTGGCTATGGTCTTTCCTTTACTTTTGGCGCAGGATACTGCGCGCGGCAAAAACCAGCAGGTTACGAATTTACAGAACGAATGTTGCACTAACGCCTAAACCGGCCTCTTGTAGCAATAATTCAACCGTAAATGGCGGGTTTTGAAACTACCTCTATGTGTGAAAAGATATGCATCATCCGGTTCGCGACTGCTTTGTCATGAAGACAATAGGAGTTTTTGCGGGCCACTTCTCAAGATAGCTCCCATCGTGACGATTAGTTATGTTATAACCTCATAAAAAGACGTCGAAAGGGACATGATGCTCAATCACCAAGCCGCTGGTTTTTATGGCGAAGTAATGGTCGAAACGGGTGTCGCCGACGCCGACAGTGCGCATCTTATCCAGATGCTTTTTGATGGCTTGATCGAGAGCATGACTTTCGCTGAGGGGCATATCAAGCGTAAGTCCATCGTGGAAAAGTCGTTTCACCTCACCCGCGCTGGACGCATTGTCATTGGCCTACAAAGCTCGCTGGATTTTGAAAAAGGCGGCGATATCGCTAGGAACCTCAATGAATTGTATGGCTATATCAGCAAAAGGCTGCTGCACGTGAATATCAACAACGATGTCGAGTCATTGCTAGAAATACGGGGGCTGATGGTGCAGATTCGCGAGGCTTGGACCTTAGTGCCGAATTTGACAGCCACCACCCGGCATACTATGTAGCTTAGGCTACACAGGCGTCGCCCATCATGTCTGAAGTAGCAAAGGAGCGCTGATAGCGTCGCGCTGCTTGGAGTAGCTGTTTATCCCTTGGGTGGACGGTGTGAACATCGCCAGCAACAATAGCGGTTTGGTGATGGGAAAAATTATGATATTGGAGTGCGTTTAATGCTAAGTATCGTAGCAATCGTTTTGGTTTTCGTAATCATCTTTGGAGTTTTCGTCGCGCATGGCGGAAGCATGGAGCCTATCATTCATGCTGCACCGGCCGAAGCGGCGATCATTATGGGATCGGCGATTGCCGCAATGGTGGCAGGAAACAGCATGCCGATGGTAAAAAAAACTTTCGGCGGGTTCGGAAAGATCCTCTCAGGGCCGAAATTCAAGAAGCAGGACTATCTGGATGTCATTCTGCTAGTTTCCAAGATCATGAAGGTGCTGAAGACGGAAGGCGCGGTCGCGCTAGAGTCCCATGTCGAGAATCCGGACTCGAGCCCGATATTCAGCGAATATCCTCGTTTGCTTAAGGATCATAGCCTGGTGCATCTAATCACCGACACCATACGATTACTAGTCGTCTCGTCTTCCGCGCCCAGGCCCGACTCGATCGAGGATCTGATGAACCTGTCGATCAAGACCCATCATCATGACGCACTGGCTCCGGCCGACAACCTCGCCACGCTGGCCGGCTCGCTACCGGCACTTGGGATTGTAGCCTGCGTTCTGGGGGTAGTAAAAACTATGTCCGCGATTGACCAGCCCCCGGCAATTCTCGGCGGTCTCATTGGCAGCGCGCTAGTCGGAACCTTCCTGGGTGTTTTGCTCGCTTACGGGGTCGTGGAACCCTTGGGCAATCGCCTCAAGCAGATTGTCAATGATGAAGGTCAGATCTACCATGTTGTAAAGCAGATTATTGTGGGCACCCTGAACGGCCACCCGATCCCAGTGGTTATCGAAGCTGCGCGAGTGGGCATATCCCATGAAAACCAGCCGTCATTCGCGGAAGTCTTTGACGGATTGCGCGGCAAGTAACCATGGCGGAAGTGGACACACAGGAAAATCCTGTCGAAGCCAGCGAGGAGGCAGCACCTCTGGCGCCTATTATCGTCAAAAAAATCATCGACGAGGGCCACGCCGGCGCGCACGGCGGCGCCTGGAAGATCGCGCTTGCCGATATGATGACCGCTATGATGGCGTTCTTTTTGCTGATGTGGTTACTGGGGGCAGCCAATGAGCAACAGCGAAAAAGTATCGCTGATTATTTTAAGCCGACCACCGTGACCCAAAGTGTTCTTTCGGTGAACCAGACATCAGGATCTACCGGCCTGATGGGCGGACAGTCAATCATCGACGAGACTGCCCTCCCACTGGCGGCGACGCAGACCGGATTGATGCAGATACTGACGCCGCGCGATTCAAGTGGCAAAAAGGATAGCGAGAAGGACAATTCCGGCGAATTGAGCGAGGAGGAGAAAAAAAGAATTTCCGCTGAAAGCGATCAGGCTAATTTCGAGAAACTGCAAAAGGAACTCAATGAGCGGCTCTCGAGGGACAAGGAACTATCCAAACTCAAGGAACATGTCAACTTCGTCAGGGAAAAGGAAGGCTTGCGGATTGAAGTGGTCGACAAGGCAGATTTTTCAATGTTCGCCTTGGGAACCAGCCGGCTGTCACCGCGTGCGCTCAAGCTGATCCAAGAAATAGCGCGCTCGATTGGCGAGATGCCAAACAATATCAGGGTGCGCGGCCATACCGACAGCGTTCCTTACCAGGGTTCGGATCGTAACAATTGGTTGCTGTCGGCAGAGCGCGCGGAAATGACCCGACAGGTTATCGGATCGAAGACGGTGGACGAGCGCCGTTTCGTCAGAATCGAGGGGGTAGCCGATAAGGAGCCATTCAATCCGGATGATGGTCTGGACCCGCGCAACCGCCGCATCAGCATTACGCTCATGTATCGCGACGCATCTTTATGAGTCGACTTGTTTAGACAACCCGGCGATTTTCGATTGGCGGTGCGGTCTTGTGGTGCTCAGAGGGTCGGTTTCTTCGGGCCGGAAAATTTGAACGGCTGCTGGTACATCCACACAGTGAGCCCTTGAGCCGCACGTGCCACCGCGGTTGGCACCAGTTCCTCAGCCGCAAATTCAAGACTTACCAGCCATGCTCCGGGTTTCAATTCAGCACCCGCTTTTGCCACCGCGCGGGGCATGGCCTCGGGCCGCTGAAAGAGATAGACGAGCGTATATCCCTGCCACGCTTCGCTCCAAAAGTCGCCCTGCCGGATGCTGGCCCAGGGACATCTGGCTGCGGCCAGAATTCCTAACGGCCAGCTTGCTTCAATTCCGAAAAAGCGACTCTCGGGATACACTCGGCGTAACGCCCGCAAGCCATCACCCAATCCGCAGCCTGCATCGAGCAGCGCCGCGCCGCTGCGCAGGGACGCAAAATTCGGTAAATCAAGCAGCGCATTGATCGGGGTAGGGAATAATGGCGCATCCTGCCACGACCGAACCGGATAGAGCAGCAGTGCCAGCGCCAGCAGCACTGCCCAGATCCACCACGGCAGTGTCGCCGTTTCGATCAGCGCTAACGACAGCGGAAATCCGCAAGCGAGCGCAAAGCGGCGCGCTTTCGTCGATCCGACGAGGCTCAGCAACACCCCCGTAGCGCCGGCACCGAGCACAGCCCACGGCGCAGAAATTCCACTGGAACCTAAGCACCAATAGAGTAGCCAGGTTCCGCCCCAGACGATCAACGCGGACAGGGGCCAGATCAAAAATTACGCCTCAAGAATATGCTGTATTTCATACTCAGGCCTTCTGCGGTCGCCGCCTACAATTCAGACTTGGAGAAATTTTCTCAGTATTATGGCGGTCGACGACAATATTTGGCTGACCCGAGATTCGCTCACACCGACAATCTTGCCGATCTCTTTGAGGTTCATCTCTCTTTCATAATAAAGCGAGATGATCAGCTTTTCGCGTTCTGGCAAGCGCTCGATGGCTGAGGCGAGCGCTGCCGAGAACTGTTCCTTCTCCACTATCACGTCCGGTCTCACGCTGTCATCTCCGGCAATGTTCTCGACCGGCTCGGTTAAGGTTTCGATCGATGTCGTTTCAAAACGCACCGACTCGGCACGTTCCTTCTGCAGCCCCCGAATATCCTTGTTCATATAGGCGGCGAGCTCGGTCTGCGAAGGTAGCCTGCCCATTTGTTTCGACAAGTCGTTGGTCGAGCGACTATGGGCTTTGTTGGTCGCTACGGCGGAGCGCGGCAAGTACGACATGCGACGGATCTCGTCAAACATTGCCCCCTTGACCCGCACGTAGGCGTAAGCCTCAAAAGTAAATCCCTTGGACAGGTCAAACGAGCGGGAAGCCTGAATCAATCCAACCATGCCGGCCTGCAGCAAATCGTCCATTTCCATGAATTTCGGTATGCGCGCCTGCAAGTGCAACGCTACCCGCTTGACCAAGGATAGGTGCTGCAGCACGTTGGTCTCGCTGTCCGGTCTGGCTTGCTCGTACAGTGCAATGCGTGTTTTACTCATAACGCGTTAATTAGATTTGCAAAAACGTTCGACGAAAAACTGGATTCCGCCGCTCGCCCCTTCGATCGGATCCAAGCGCTCAGTCGCCAATGCCAGTTGGCGAAAGTCTCGCGCAGCGCTGCCGCCTGGCGCAAATTCGAGGACCGACTGATATTCGCGCTGTGCATCGAGCACGTGAGTATCGTCGCTGATCGAGTGAATATAGCCAAGCGTCAGGCCGAGGAAACGTATGCTTATGTCGTTGACGCGCCGATACAGCTGTTCCCCAGTCGCCTGACTCTGGACCATATTCGGCACGAGGTAGATCTGGTCCAATTCGTGATCCCGAGCGAGGACCTTAATCAATCCATACGCATCGGCAATCGAGCAGGGATCATCGCGTATCACAATAAACCTGCGCTGTACAGCCTTCATGAAAGTGATGACCGAGTCAGCTATTCCCGCTGCGGTATCGACGATCAGATAATCGATGCCTTCATCAATTTCGCTGAATGCTTGGATGATTCCGGCAGATTCCAGACTCCCCAAGCTTGCCATTTTCTGAATCCCTGACGCTCCTGGCACTAGGCGGACCCCCTGTCGAGTCGTAACCATAATGTCCTTGAGGTTTTTTTCACCGGCCAATACATGGCTGAAATTGAAATCGGCACGGCAGCCAAGGGCGAGTTGGGCATTGGCCAGCCCCAGGTCGCCGTCAAACAACATAACCTTATGGCCTTGATTGACAAGACTCACTGCAAGGTTGGTTGCAATAGAGGTCTTGCCAACGCCACCTTTGCCGCTGGCAATACCGATAACATGAGTCATTTTTTGTGGCATGAGTTTACGTTTCCGAATAGTCGGCACCAGTCGTAAAGCGGACAACAGTAAAAATACTGAGGCATTTGAGATATCCGAGGGACAGGCCCTATTTTAATCCTTAATAGTACTTGCTGCGCCTGCGTGAAAAACTACCGGCCGCTCACCCAACGAGTTCATCGGCGTAGCTGGCAACACTAGATTGGCCAGCGCCGCCTTGACCAGCATCTCAGTCACCGCATCGGCGATCAGGGCGTCGCTCGCATGCTTGCTGGCGAAAGAGATGGGCAGTTTGACTTCGCTTAGCCACTGGATCATCGGCCACGGCTGCATAGATTCGTCGAGCTTGGTCAGCATCAGGCTCGCCCAGTGCGGCGTCCGATCGAGGTGGCGCCTGATGGTCGCTGCGGACGCATCGGCAGGAAACAGCAGATGAAAACGAGCTTCGCGTATCGTTGCCGAAATCGCGTCAAGGTGGTCGGAGGCGGCAACGCCAGCGGTGTCTATAAGCACCAGTTTTCTGGATGCTAACTCATGCAGGATTTCTCCCAAGATAGTTCCGTCAGCGGCACGATAGCATTCGATACCGACTTGGGCACTTAGCAGTTGGATCTGATTCCAGGCGCCGGGACGGCGGTCATTAAAGCTGACGATAGCCACCTGGTCGGGTAAATAAGCGCCTTCGCGCGTGTGAGTGGCGGCCAAACGTCCCAACATCATGGTCTTGCCGGCGCCCGAGGGGCCGGCGATCACGTTGACGCCCTCGAGTTGAGAGGCATATCTTTCGCGCCGTATCGACAGCGTCAGCAAGCTCTTGATCATGGCCAACGCGTTAGGTTGGCTGTCCGCCGTACTGATTTCATCGATCAGCAGGCTACGCAGCCCGACGGGGACGCCAGCATCGATTAGCGCTAGGGCGAGCGGCCTGACTGCCTCGGCCATATCGGCGCGCACCTGCAGGGCTCCCATTCGCTGGGCGATTCCCAGTTCGCGGCGAATTTCCACGAATTCCTGGCGCAACATCTCCACTATATCTTTGGCTTTTTCTAGCTCCTGCCGGTTAGCATCGAATTCCCCCGAATCCCGCAACGCTACTGTCGCATCCGGCTTACGCCTAAGCTCGCCCATGCGAGCCTGTAAAACATCGGCAAACTGTTCGCTAGGTGCCGTCGTTGTAGGATTGGGAACGAGCCCGCTAGGGAGGGCTGTAGGCTCGAACGCTTCCATGGGCAGCCCATAAGCGGGATCTAAATCTACCGCTACGATCAGTTCTATCATTCCGTTGACTCTTTGATTGGAAATGATCAATGCATCTTTGCCGTGCAGCTCGACCGCTTTGGCCGTGGCACTGCGATTGTCCGCTTCCAGCACACGCTTTAGTTCCATGGGAGCCTTTGCTTAGTTTTTTGGTTCGAGTTCTACTTTGAAAATCACCTTGACAGCCTGATCGTCCGGAATTTCGCTATAAGACAGCACTACCAGATCGCTGACGCGGTAGCGTGCCATGCGCGAGAGCCAGGAGCGCACCGGGGGTGATACCACCAGCACAGCAGCGTGCCCTTTGTCCTGCACCGTCTTAGCGCTGGTTCGCAATGCGTCGAACAGGCTTTCGGCGAGTCCGGGCTCAAGCACCACACCCTGCGCCCCGGCGCTTTGGGCCGCATCGTGCAATAGTTTTTCTAATGTCGGCGCCAGCGTCATCACCGACAGATTGGCCCCTGGGCTGGTCAGGCTCTGAACGATCATGCGGCCCATCCGCGGCCGGACCAGAGCGGTCAGCTGGTTGGGATCCTGAGTGCGCGCGCTTTCCTCAGACAACGCCTCCATGATAGAGCGCATATCCCGTATCGGAACTTCTTCAGCAAGTAGGTTCTGCAGCACGCGCGTTATCACCCCGAGCGAGAGCTTCGCCGGGACGACATCTTCGACCAACTTTGGCGAGCTTGCTGACAACTTGTCGATGAGTTGCTGGGCCTCGTCGTGACTCATGCATTCAGCTGCGTTTTCCCTGAGCACCTTGTTCAAATGCGTGGCAATCACCGTGCTGGCGTCCACCACGGTGTACCCCAGAGTACGGGCGTAGTCCTTTTGCGCCGGTTCGATCCAGACCGCCTCCAGTCCGAAAGCGGGGTCCCGCGTTGGGACTCCTTCAAGCTTTCCGTGAATCTGACCGGGATTGATGGCCAGTTCGCAGCCAAACTTTATTTCGCCGCTGTCCCGAATCACGCCCTTGAGCACGATTTGATAAGCTTCTGGAGCGAGGTTCAGGGCGTCCCGAATGCGCACTGGCGGGACCAAGAACCCCAGTTCAGCCGACAGCTTCTTGCGTATCCCCTTAACACGCGACACCAATTGTCCGCCAGCCTCCGGATTGACTAATGGTATCAGGCTGTAACCAATATCCAGCCCGATGGTATCCACCGGCTCGACGTCGTTCCAGTCCAGTTCTTTTGCCTGCGGCGCCGCTGGCGCTTGCTGCGTAACACCAAGCGGATCATCAGTGTTGTTTGCGTTGCGCAGCAGCAAAAAACCAATCCCTGCGGTCAGCCCGCCCAGCACAATAAAGATGCTATGCGGCATCCCCGGGATAAGACCAAGCAGTATCAGGATCGCTGCAGCAATAAATAATGGCCCTGGTTTTCCCATCTGAGTCGAGGCCTGTTCTGTCATTGACTGCGCGGTGGTGACCCGGGTAACAATGATGGCCGTGGCCAGTGACAGGAACATTGCTGGAATCTGCGCGACCAGACCGTCGCCTATGGTTAACAGGGTGTAGATCCTAAGCGCATCAGAAGCCGGGAGACCGTGCATGCCCATGCCGATTGCTATTCCCCCCAAAATATTGATGATAAGGATCAGGATGCTAGCTATTGCGTCGCCACGAACGAACTTGGAAGCGCCGTCCATCGAGCCGAAAAACTCGGCTTCCTGCCCCAGTTCCTCTCGGCGCTTCTTAGCGCCCTCCTGTGTCAGAACGCCCGAGTTCAGGTCGGCATCGATCGCCATTTGCTTTCCCGGCATCGCATCCAGGGTGAACCTGGCGGTCACTTCCGAAACACGCCCTGCGCCCTTGGTGATCACGATGAAGTTGATGATCACTAGGATCGTAAAAATGATCACGCCCACTAAGTAATTGCCGTGAATGACGAACTCGCCGAAAGCCTGAATGACCTTGCCCGCAGAGTCGGGTCCTTTGTGTCCTTCAACAAGCACGACGCGTGTGGATGCCACGTTCAGCGCTAAGCGCAGCGTTGTGGCTAGCAGCAAAATAGATGGAAAAGAAGAAAAATCAAGTGGTCGCGTAGTCTTGATCGCGACCAAGATGATCACTATCCCGAGCAGGAGGTTAAAAGTAAACAGTAGGTCGAGTACTAATGCAGGCAAGGGGAGCACCAGCATAACCATAATCATCAACACGAGCGCCGGGATGCTAAGTTCGGCGATCTTGCTGTTCGACCAGGCGTGGCGGAGAGTAACTATCGCGGCTTCAGCCATTTTATTGACAATTCATTATTAAGTATATGATTTATATATATATTATTTTGTAAAGCTCTATTCAAGATGTTATTTGAGCAAATATCATGCCATTATTTATGTTATTCTCTTTACAAGTTTCGAGTGCTGGAGCTCCCCCATTTCTGGAATATTCCGTGGCCCTGTCACGATTTTTGCTTATACAGAGTCAGGTTCCCTTTAAACCCCTGATCGATAAGCCGCCATGCCGACGCCGACATTTATGAGTTTATCCAAGCTATCTGTTTGTTATGAAAAAGCTAATTCCATTTATGGAGAGCTTCAGGAAGGCTCATCCGAAAGCGCTGGGAAGCAATTTAGCGCCGCCTTGCAGGAGGCGCAGAAGGCGGCCAACGGACACCATATTTCCCACTTCGGCGGCAACAAATTGCCGAATAGCAGTTTGCAGCTGATCACACTCGGACCGCAGGTAGACATCATCATGCCGGAAGGCCATCCTCCCGACGATCAGAGTTTGCTTGCGTTTGCGCACTCGCAGGGGGTGGATGGGTATCTGATTCAGCAGATCCTGGAAAATGTTGTGGCGCAAGACGGCAGCGATGCTGAACTCGACATCCAGCCCGGTGAGCTATGCAGCGATGTTCCCCTGGTATGCGAATCGCTAGCCGTCCTTTTTCAGCCACTAGACGTGGTAATGCCGATGGCCGTCGCGCCGCAGAGGTCCTCACCCCTGGTAACGGCGAATTACATTGCGGCATCCACCATGGATTCCGCGGCCATGGCCGCAGGCACCGCTGGACTAAGGCTAGACATGGTCGTGAAGCCGCAATCCGGGATCCACGATGCGCTTGCAGTGGCCAGCACGGCTTTTAAGGCTGAGGTGCAGAGCAGCCCAGCTGCAGCCAACGTCGCTGGGGGGGGGTGCACGGCGACGCCCAGTGAGTGGCTGTCGCCCACTTCGAGCACAATTCCTGGGGCCATTGCGCCGCAGAGGCCCTCACCCGTGGCAACGGCGAATTACATTGCGGCATCCACCATGGATTTCGCGGCCATGGCCGCAGGCACCGCTGCACTAAGCGTTGCCCCGATCTCGTCGCCCGCCAGCCTGGCTTCCGCAAATATCAATCTTGCCGGCGGCGATCAGATGGCTCTCCATCAATATCGATACGCCAGGTTCACGCCGGCGCAGCCTGGGGCAGACGAATTACGCAACGACGGGGCGACGCTGCAAGCGTCTATTGAGGAGCCGTCAATCCTGGCTCAGGTGGCCGGTGAGGTGTCAGTGGGTGCGACCGAGGCGAGGGCAGTGGCCATCTTGGCGGACCGCAGCGCCGGGGTCGCCAAACTAGGGCTCCCCAATCTACTAGAATTTGGCGTTAAGCCTTTAAGCGATCCCGGAATAAGTGCCGTGGCGATTAATATGCAGACCGAAAGTAGTTCCCCCCGCTGGGACCCAGGTGCCAGGCTGTTTATCGACCTAGGCGGCACCGCCCCAGATAATCAGGAATCCATGAGCGATGCCAATTTCAGGCGCAGCGAACAATACCAATTGCTGTCGGATCGTCTGTCCGCCGCACTTGGGCAGCGCGCTGCGGCAGAGTTTGGCAGGGGCAACTGGCAGTTGACCCTGCAGTTGAATCCCGCTTATCTAGGGCGGATCGACGTTCGCCTAGGCCGGCGCGCCAGCGGCCACATCGATGCTGAATTCAGCGCCACACAAAGGGATACCCAGGATCTGCTGCAAAACGGCATGGGCAGACTCAGGGAGGTCGTCGCGGCATCCGGGCTGGATATTCGCCTGCTTGATGTGTGGCAGGGGGGCAGCACTAGCGGCGGCCACCCGCAACCGTCGCGACAGGGATCGGCTGTACCATTTACTGCGGCACTCCGAATTGACGGCTTATCGTCAACGGTTGCCCGAACCCACATCGACTATATCGGCAGTGACGGCTTGGATGTCATGGCTTAGCTGCCTTTAGGGCGCCTATACTAATCCAAGATTATCCATTAGCCCGTTTTGTTTGGCTGTCAGTGTGATGGAACCACTAATTTCTAATGGGCACTTCACTGCTGTCCGGTCATTTCTCGAACAAATTCAATTGGTTAGCCATGGTGAGGTCCTCGGATGCGAGTGGCGTTTCGGTAAGTAACTGAATCAATGGGGTTTTATCGAATAAGGTCAAACTCAAAATCTGTAGAATTGTG
>SXGS01401769.1_pt1 | contig 12226 bp, 11 predicted proteins | sample 3174681 | NCBI WGS metagenome assembly SXGS01 (sample SAMN11356861, study PRJNA531348) | freshwater metagenome | isolation source: freshwater sample F1-80 | place: China: Fuxian Lake, Yuxi | collected 2017-12-25
CAGACGATCGCGCTGCGCCTGCCCGCGACCAGCGGCACCCCGGTCGCGACTGCCGCGACCGCGCTCAACGTCAACCTGTCGGCCAATGCCGTGGTCAAGACCGACCCGTTCGACCGGTTCGATCCGGACAGCTACAACCAGACCACGCAGACCACGATCTATGACGCGGGCGGCAACGCGCTGACCATGACGCAATATTTCGTGCGTACCCAGGCGGCGGGCGGCGGCACGCCGACCAGCGAGTGGCAGGTCCACAGCTTTGTCGGCGACACCCAGCTCGGCACCGATGCGGCCAATCCGCAGCCGATCACGATGAGCTTCGATGCGAACGGCGTCATGACCGCGCCCGCCGGCCCGACCCAGTTCGCCGCGGTCGGCCTGGGCGGATCGACGATCGAACAGGCGCTGTCGCTAGACCTTACCGGTTCGACCCAGCTGGCCCAGGCGTTCAACGTCAATGCGCGCAGCCAGGACGGCGCCGCCGTCGGCCAGTTGCAGGGCGTGACCGTCGGCAGCGATGGGACCGTGTTCGCCAGCTTCTCGAACGGCGAAAGCCAGGCGCTGGGCAAGGTGGTACTCGCCAACTTCCCCAATCCGTCGGGTCTGCGCCAGCTGGGTAATTCGAGCTGGGCCGCGACCGGCCTGTCGGGCGAAGTGACGCTCGGTTCGCCCGGTGAAAAGGGTCTGGGATCGCTGATGTCGTCGATGCTCGAAGGATCGAACGTCGACATGACCGAGGAACTGGTCGGGCTGATCGCCGCCCAGCGCGCGTTCCAGGCGAATGCGAAGGCGCTCGATACGTCGAGCCAGATCTCGCAGTCGATCCTGAATATCCGCGCCTGATCGAAGCGACGACGGGGGATAGGATATGGACAGGCTGGTCTATACGGCGATGTCGGGGCTCAAGGCGCGGATGGCTTCGCAGGCGGCGATCGCCAACAACATCGCCAATGCGTCGACCACCGGCTTTCGCGCCGATCGCGTGAATTTCGAGCGGATGATGCTGAAAGGCCAGCCGCTCGATACCCGCGCGCCCGCGACCGCAGAGGTGATCGATGCCGATCGCCGCGCCGGCGCGATCATGTCCACCGGCCGTCCGCTCGACATTGCGGTGCAATCGGATTCGTGGATCGCCGTTCAGGCGACCGACGGAACGGAGGCGTATACACGCCGGGGCGATTTGAACGTCGCCGCGTCCGGCGTGCTGGAAACCGGCGACGGTTTCCCGGTGATGGGGTCGGGGGGCCCCATCACCGTGCCTCCGCACGAAAAGATCATGATTTCCGAAGACGGCACCGTGTCGATCGTGCCGCCAGGCGCGGCACCGGGAACCGATCCGCAGATCATCGACAAGATCAAATTGGCGTCGACGCAAGGGTCGGACACGGTCAAGGGCCTCGACAATCTGCTCCATGTCCGCGGCGGCGGCGTGCTGCCCGACGATATGGAAGCGCGGGTGCAGTCGGGATCGCTGGAACAATCGAACGTCAACCTGACGCAGGCGCTCGTCGACATGATCGAGAACCAGCGCGGTTACGAAGTACAAGCGAACCTCCTCAAAGAGGCACGCCAGATGGACGAAGGGGGCGCATCGCTGATGCGCCTGCCGGGCTAAGGAGAATAGGTCATGGGTAGTGCGGCAATGCACATCGCGCGCACCGGGCTCGACGCCCAGGATATGCGCATGCGGACGATTTCGAACAACCTGGCGAACGTCAATACGACGGGGTTCAAACGCAACCGCGCCTCGTTCGAAACGCTCGCCTATCAGGTGGTGACCGCCGCCGGTGCGCCGAGCACCAACGAGACGCGCTATGCGACCGGCCTGAACCTCGGCACCGGCGTCCGCGTTCAGGGGACGGCGACGATCAACACGCAAGGGTCGCTGAAGACCACCGGGAATGCGCTCGACCTCGCGCTCGACGGCGAGGGCTATTTCCAGGTCCAGCTTCCCGGCGGTCAGCTCGGCTATACCCGCGCGGGCAATTTCACCCGCTCGGCCGAAGGCATGATGGTGACGGCGGAGGGATATCAGGTGATGCCCGGCATCACGATTCCAGAGGGTTCGACCTCGGTCACGATCGGGTCGGACGGCACCGTATCGGCGATGGTCCCCGGCCAGACCGAAGCGGCAGAGATCGGCCAGATTCAGATCGCGACCTTCCCGAACGCGGCGGGTCTCCAGCCCACCGGCGACAATTTCCTGATTGAAACCGGCGCGAGCGGCGCGGCAGCGCTCGGCATCGCCGGCCTCGATGGTCGCGGCAATATCCGCCAGGGGATGCTCGAGGGATCGAACGTCAATGTCGTGGAAGAACTGGTCGACATGATCGAGACCCAGCGTGCGTACGAGGTCAATTCGAAGATGATCTCAGCGACCGACGAGATGCTCAAATATGTCAACCAGCAGCTCTAAAGGGACCGGATTGATGAAATTCGCATCCGGCCTGGCCATCGGCGCGCTCGCCACGATCGCGTTCGCGGCGTCCGCGACGCCTGCGCACGCGCAATTGTTCGGCAAGAAAAAACCCAAAGAGGATTTCTCCGCGACGGTCGTGCCGGTCGCACAGCCGGTCGCCGCGCCCGCCAATGGATCGATCTTTCAGGCCGCACAGGGCTATGCCGCCTATCACGAAGGCACGCGCGCCCGCCGCGTCGGCGATCCGCTGACGATCGTATTGGTCGAGCGCATGGTCGCGTCCAAATCGGCGGGCTCGAAACTCGACAGCAGTGGCGGGTTCAGCCTGACGCCGCCTTCGACCGGCAATCTGGCGCAGTTCCTGCCGAGCGATATCGCGATGAGCGGTTCGCGCGGCTTCAACGGCGGCGGCACCGCCGACCAGTCGAACGCGCTGTCCGGCGAAGTCAGCGTGACCGTGGCCGAGGTGTTCCCGAACGGCACCATGCTGGTTCAGGGTCAGAAGCGCGTCACGCTGAACCGCGGCGACGAATTCGTCCAGATCAAAGGGATCATCCGCGTGGCGGACATCGACGCGAACAACCGCGTCGCATCGACCCGCGTGGCCGATGCCCAGATCGCCTATACCGGCAAGGGCGATGTCGCCCGCGCCAGCCGTCAGGGGTGGCTGAGCCGCTTCTTCCAAGTCATCAGCCCGTTCTGATGGGGAACCAGATCATGACCCGCATCCTATTCCCGTTCGTGCTGAGCCTGTCGAAGCACTGCCCTTCTTGGCACGAGGAAAAGAACAGCATTTCGACGAGCTCAATGCGAACGGTGTTGGTGGCAGCATTGGCGGCCCTGGCGACCATCCTGACTGCCGCCCCCGCATCCGCGCAGCGGATCAAGGATCTGGGTCATTTCCAGGGTATCCGCACCAACCAGCTGACCGGATATGGCATCGTGGTCGGTCTGCCCGGCACGGGCGACGACAACCTCGAATATACCGTCCAAGCGGTGAAGGCCGCGACCTCGCGGTTTGGGCTGCAATTGCCGCCCGGCGTCAATCCGGGGTTGAAGAATGCGGCGGTGGTGATGATTACCGCCGAACTACCGCCCTTCGCCAAGGCGGGGCAGAAGATCGACGTAACGATCGCGGCGCTCGGCAAGGCCAAGTCGCTTCGCGGCGGCAGCCTGATCCTGACCCCGCTGATCGGGGCCGATGGGCAAATTTATGCCATGTCGCAAGGCAGCCTCGCGGTCGGCGGACTTGGCGCAGAAGGCGCGGACGGATCGAAGGTCCAGGTCAACATCCCGACCAGCGGCCGCATTCCAGAAGGCGCGACGGTCGAACGCATGGTCGATACCGGCTTTGCCGACACACCCTATCTGACGTTCAACCTGACCAAATCGGACTTCACGACGGCGCAGCGCGTGGCCGATGCGATCAACGGGCGTTTCGGTTCGGGCGTCGCGCGGATGGTCGACGGCGTGTCGGTCGCGATCACCGCGCCGCCGGGTAACGAGGCGCGCGTGGCGATGATGAGCATGGTCGAGAATATCGCGGTCGAAGCGGCGGAAGCCCCTGCCCGCGTCATCGTCAACGCCCGCACCGGCACCGTCGTCATCAACCAGGCGGTGCGCGTCGCGCCCGCCGCGGTCAGCCACGGCAAAATGACGGTCAGGATCGACGAGAGCGAGCGCGTGTCGCAGCCCGCCCCCTTCAGTCAGGGCCAGACCGCGCTCGAACAGCAATCGGCGCTGACCGTCGAGGAAGAGCGCAACCCGATGTTTCTGCTGGAACCCGGCCCGCGCCTGGCCGATGTGGTCAAGGCGGTGAACGCGATCGGTGCATCGCCGGCCGATCTGGTCGCGATCCTCGAGGCGCTCAAGGAAGCAGGCGCGCTCAAGGCCGAACTGGTGATCCTGTGATGACCGGCGGCATGAACATTCCGGGGTTGAACCCCGCTGCGACGCAATCGCTTCGCCTCGACGGCATAGCGGGCGACACCTCGCGCCTGGCCACGGGCGATAACCTGAAAGCCGCGGGCGAGCGGTTCGAGGCGATCTTCGTCAACATGATGTTAACCTCGATGCGCAAGGCTTCGCTGGGAGAGGGATTGTTCGACACCAAGGCGGTCGAACAGTTCCGCGACATGCAGGATACGAAGTTGGCTGAAACCATGGCACAGACCACCCCGATCGGGATCGGCAAGGCGATGACCGACTTCCTGTCGAAAGCGCAGCCGACACTCATCGACGGCGCCGAAGGCACGCCCAGCCCGTGAGCAACCTGCTCGCCATCGGATCGACGGGGGTGCGCGCGTATCAGACCGCGCTGACCACCGTGTCGGAGAATATCGCCAATGCAGGCGCGGCGGGCTATTCGCGCCGCACCGCGACCGTGGGCGAAATCGTTTCTTCGGCATCGGCCAATGCGACGATGAGCGGGCAATTGTCGGGGTACGGCGTCCGGGTCACCGGTATCGACCGTCAAACCGATGCGTTCCGCGTGGCCGAGACGCGCTCTACCGGCGCCGAACTGGCGCGCAGCAATACCTCCGTCCAGTGGCTGGAGCGCATCGAAAGCGCGCTCGCCGGCTACGACATGCCCGGCCGCATGACCGGTTTTTACGCCAGCGCCAGCACGCTTGCCGCCGACCCCGCATCGGGCGCGCCGCGCGCCGCGATGGTAGAGGCGGCGACCGCGCTCGCCACCTCGATCCAGGGCACGCATACAATGCTCAGTGCGTCGATGCGCGATCTCGACGGCACGGTGCAAGCCAGTGTCGGCCAGCTCAACGATTTGTCGGCCCAGATCGCCAAGACCAATGTCGCGTTGGCGCGGGTCGGGCCGGGCACCGCCGCACAGGCACAATTGTACGACGAACGCGACCGGTTGCTCGGCGCGATGAGCCAGCTGGCCGATATCGACGTTCAGATCGACCAGCGCGGCCTCGCGACGGTGCGCGCGGGCGGCGCGACCGGGCCGGTGCTGGTCGAACTGGCAGAGACCGGCTTCGTCCGTGCATCGCGCACCGATGGCGCGTTGGGCTTCACCGTCGAGCGGGCTGGCAGTTTCGAGACGATGCATCCGCGCGGCGGCGCGCTGTCGGGCATGGTCGAGGGTGCGCAACGCACCGGCGACGCGATCGACGCGCTCAACGTCATGGCGCGCGACCTGGCCGACGGGATCAACGCGGTCCAGGCGGGCGGCGAGGATCTGGACGGCAATCCCGGCGCGCCGATATTCGCGATGGGCGCCGATGCGTCCGATTTCCGCATGGTGCTGGCAAGCCCGCGCGGCATCGCCGCAGCATCGCCGGGCGCGGGCGTGCGCGACAATGGCAATCTGGTCGCCCTCGATTCCTTTCGCCGGTCAAGCAGCCTCGAAGACCGGGCGACCGGGCTGGCCGTGGGCAATGCGACGACGCTTGCCGCGCGGCGTTCGGTGGCGGACGCGCAATCCGCGATCCACGACAATGCGGTCGCTGCGCGCGATACCGTGTCCGGCGTCAATCTGGACGAGGAAGCGGTCGATCTGATCCGCTTCCAGCAAGCCTATAATGCGTCGAGCCGGATCATCCAGGTCGCGCGCGAAACCTTCCAGTCCATTCTCGACGCGAGCTAATCGGCCATGCGGATCACCACCAGCCAGATGTTCGACCGGCTGAACGGCCAGATGGGGTCGCTGTCGGTCGGTGCCGACAGACTTCAGACCCAGATCAGCACCGGCAAGAAGCTGGTGAACCCTTCCGACGACGCGGTCGCCTATCTCCGGCTGACCGGGTTGAAGCGGGTCGATGCCGATCACCAGGCCGCGGCCACCAACGCCAATCTGGCGAACATGGTGTTGTCGCAGACCGACACCACGCTGGGCAGCGTAGAGACCGAATTGCAGCGCGCGCAGGAACTGGCGATCGCCGCGTCGAACGGCACGATGAATGCGGACAACCGCGCGGCGACCGCAGAGGCGCTCGAATCGATCCTCGACCAGCTGTTCGTGCTGGCAAACACGCGCGACGCGCGCGACCAGCCGGTGTTCGGCGGGGCGAGCGGCGATGTCGCCTATCTTCGGGCGGCTGACGGGACGGTCACCGCCGCCGGTACGGGGGAGCCCGCCGCAATACCGCTGAGCGATGGCGCGACGGTGCGGGCGAGCGTGCCCGGATCGGCGGTGTTCGGCGCGGGCGACGATCCGACGGTGAACGACATGTTCGCGACCCTAGCTGGCCTGATTACCGAATTGCGGAGCGGCCAGCCCGCCAGCCAGGCGTCGATGGACGGCATTTCCGCGTCGCTGAGCAATGTCGGCGCGACGCGTGCATCGGTCGGTGCACGGATGGTGCGGGTGGACATGGAAGTCGCCCGACTGGACGAACTGGGTCTTGCGCGAGAGGCCAGCCGGTCCTCGATCGAGGACACCGACATCGCGTCGGCGATCACCGAATTGCAGAAAACGCTGACGATCCTTCAGGCAACGCAAGCGAGCTTCGGCAAGCTGACGAGCACCAACTTGTTCGATTATCTGCGCTAGTCGAGCGAACCCGGCGGGCGGCATCGATATGAAATGGTCGGGAAGAGAGGATTCGAACCTCCGGCCCCTGCCTCCCGAAGGCAGTGCTCTACCAGGCTGAGCTACTCCCCGACGGAGTCCGGTCATCGGCGCTGCGGCGCGACCGGTGCTTGGAAGGCGCGCCTATACAAAGCGCGCCCGGCCCGTGCAAGTGGGGGCACGGCGTTTTCGCGTCAACGATCGACCGACATCCGTGCCGCATCCAGCATCTGGTCGATTACCACGAACTTCTCACGCGGAGAACCGTCGCGCGCCGCGGCAATCTCTGCCGCATCGATATTTTGCCAGTCGCGAAAGGTGACGATATCGACACCGCGCCGGCCAAGCAGCAGGTCGAGCGCGGGGCGCCCTTTCCTGCCGCCCCCCTCACCCACATCCTCGGCGATCTTTTCGACGATGGCGAAGCCGTCCGGCCGGTTGGTGCCGATCGTCCCCGACGGTCCGCGCCGCGCCCAGCCGACGGCGTAGAGGCCCGGCAAAATGCGCCCCTCCTCATTCGCGAAGCGTCCGGCGCGCGCGTCATAGGGCACGCCATCGATCGGCGGCGTGCGGTATCCGATGCAACTGACGACCAGCCCGGCGGGAATCGCATAGGTTTCTCCCGTGCCGATCGCACGCCCGTCGGCATCGATCGCGGTGCGTTCGACGATCACCCGTTCGGTGCGGCCATCGCCCTCGATCGCCACCGGCATCGCGTAGAAATCGAAGACCACCTGCAAAGGCTTGGCCGCATCCGGGCCTTTGGCGGCATAGTCGCGCAAGTGAGTCACCGACTTGCGCTGGCCGGGCTCCAGCGTGGCGTCGTCCTCCGCGGGAGGCAGGTCGGTGCTCTCGACCACAGGGGTTGCGCGCTCCAGATGGCCGAGTTCGCCCAGTTCCTTGGGCGTCATCGCGATCTGGTGCGGACCGCGGCGTCCCAGCAAGGTCACCGTGTCGATGCCAGCGCCCTCCAGCGCGGACAGCGCATGGTTGACGATGTCGGAAGCCGCCAGTACGTCCTGGCTCTTGGCGAGGATGCGCGCGACGTCCAGCGCGACATTGCCGTTGCCGATCACGACCGCGCCCGGACCTCCCAGCGGCGGAGCCAGCCCCGCGAAATCCGGGTGGCCGTTATACCAGCCGACGAAAGCCGCCGATCCGACCACGCCGGGCAGGTCGCTGCCCGGAATGCCGAGTGGGCGGTCGGCAGGCGCCCCGGTCGCCAGCACCACCGCATCGTAAAGCTCCCGCAGCTCGTCGATGGTTACATCCTGACCCACCGTGACATTGCCGACGAAGCGAACATTGTCGGTCAGCGCAGTCGCCTCATAGCGGCGCGACACGCCCTTGATCGACTGATGATCGGGCGCGACCCCGGTGCGGATCAGTCCGAACGGCACGGGCAGCCGGTCGATGATGTCGACCCGCACATCCTCTCCGAACGCCTTTTGCGCGGCCTCGGCGGTGTAATAACCCGCCGGTCCCGACCCGATCACCGCGATATGGCGCATGAGCCCTGCTCTCCCATTTTCGGGGACGATGCTAAAGGATGGGGCGGGTGTGGCAAGCGCTCCGTACCCACGCCATTCAGGCCCCTCCAGCCCGTTCGTTTCGAGCGAAGTCGAGAAACATGTGCCGGGCGCTTCGGTTGCGTTTCTCGACTTCGCTCGAAACGAACGGATAGGGTGTAGAAACGAGCGGATAGGGTGTGCAATTCAAGGCGCGGCTTGCCGCACCGTCACCGGTGCGATCGCAATGCCGTCGCCCTGTTTCCCTGCGGGCAGTCTTCCCAGCACGCGCCCGCTCGCGAAATCGACCTCGGCGATCCGGTCGATGCCGGTCTCCGCGACATACAGCCGAGTGCCGTCGTCGGAGAATAAAATTGTCACCTGGCCGAATGCCTTGGTCCGTCCGACCGGGATGGTTCGCGTCACTGCGCGTGTCGCGGTATCGATGACCGAAAGGTCGCCGCTTTCCAGATTGGATGTCACCGCGTGCCGTCCGTCGGGCGACACCAGGATGCGGATCGGGAATCTCCCGACCGCGACGCTGCCAAGTTCCTTCATCGTCGCGGCGTCGAATTCGTGCACGCGGTCGCCGCCGCGATCGGCCACCCACAGACGGCGTCCGTCGGGCGACAGCGCCAGCCCCTCCGGTTCCTTGCCGACGGGCGTGTCGCCGATCTTGCGCATCGTCGTCAGGTCGATCGCGGTGATCGATTTCGATCCCATATTGGCGACCCAGGCGCGGCGACCGTCGGGGGAGACGGCGACCATGTGCGATCCCTTCTGCCCGGTCGCGACCTGACGCACCCGCTCGCCCGCGCCGTCCTTGGCCGCGCGCACCACCGCGATCGAATCGCTGCCTTCCGCGGTGGCAACGATGCGCCCGTCCTTCAGCCAGACCAGACCATGCGGGCGGAGATTGGGCGCGATGTCGATCCGCTCGACCAGCGTTGCCGATGTCACGTCGAAAATGTCGATCGTCTGCCCGCCATAAGCGACCACGGCGGCCCGTGCGCCATCCGGCGATATGGCGACTTCGTGCGGCGCTTTTTCGGTTTCGACACGCCGCACTTCCCGACCCGAGTTCAGATCGACGAAGCTGACCGAATCCTCCCCCTTGTTGCCGATGACGAGCGTCTGCGCGCTGGCGGGAAACGCAAGCGACAGGCCGAGGGTGAACATAAGCGCGCGCATGAAGGATCTCCCGGTTTGGCCATCCATCCTATCGCGGAACCGGCAAAGGGCAATGACGCCAGTCCAGGCCCCGCCCCCCACCCGGGCCGTAACGGAAATTACGCAGCCAAGCTGTGCGATCCGTGCTGACGCGCGTATTACCGGTAAGCGGCATCGAATTTGGGCGAAAGGATATCCCCTGCACGTCGACCGGGAAATCGAACTGACTCAGCATTATCGCAGGTGGCGGCCTGCGCTGATGTCGTTCTTTCTCAAACGAACGCACGATCATGCAGAGGCGGAGGATCTGACCCAGGAAACCTTTGCGCGCGTGTTCGGCGGCGATGCCGCGGCGAGCGGAATGCATTCCGGCTATATCTTTCAGATCGCCGCCAACCTGCTGCGCGACCGTGCGCGCCGGTCTAAGGTTCGCACCGACGGGCATGACGCGCTGGGCCAGCTTTACGGCCAGTCGGTGGATTGGCTGGACCCGGAAAAGATCGCCGCCGGACGCGGCGCGATCGCATCGCTGGTGGCCGGGCTTGGCGAATTGCCCGAACGCACCCGCACCATATTCGTGCTCTATCGCGTCGAGAATATCAGCAAGCAGTTGATCGCGGAGAGCTTTGCCATTTCGACCAGCGCGGTCGAAAAACATGTGACCCGCGCGATGAGGCACCTCATGGCGCGCGCAAGGGAAGAGTATTCGTGACCCAGCCCGTAGAAGACATGACGGTAAAGCGCGACGAGGAGGCCGCGCTGTGGTGCCTGCGCATGGCCGACGCCCCGCTTTGCGCCGAAGATCAGGCCGCACTCGACCGCTGGATCGAAAGCGATCCCGCCAATGCCGCCGCGCTGGAAGATGCCGTCGCCGTGTGGCAGGCGATCGACGGCAGCACGACGATGCCGGAGATGATCCGTTACCGCGCCGATGCGGTGGAGTCGCTGCGCGAGGCCAATGCGCGCCGGTGGAGCCGCGAGCGGTTCGAACGCTGGCGCTGGCCGGCGGCGATGGCCGCGTGTTTCGCGATGGTCATGCTCGTCGGCGCGCTGTTCTTCTATGACCCTGCCCGCGTTTATGAAACCGAAGTCGGCGAGCGGCGGGTGGTCACGCTGGCGGACGGCACGCGGCTGACGCTGGACGGTGCGTCGCGGGTCGATGTCCGCATGGAACGCGACCGCCGCCGCCTGGAACTCGTCTCGGGCCGCGCCAAGTTCGACGTCGCGCACGATCCGCTGCGTCCGTTGAGCGTGCTGGCGAACAATCGCCTGACCGTCGCCACCGGCACCGCATTCAGCGTCGAATTGCTGTCGGGCCAGGTGCGCGTCGTCCTCTATGAAGGTGCGGTCGAGGTGATGGCGCAGGGCGCGGACGGCGCAACCCGTCGCCTGCTGGCGCCGCGTGCCGATACCGAAAGGCTGACGCCGGGACGCGAACTGATCGCGTCCACCGTCGATACGCGCCTGCGCGTTGCGGACACCGATGTCGCGCGTTCGCTCACCTGGGAAAGCGGATCGCTCAGCTTCGATCGCGAGCCGCTGCAACTGGCGGTCGAGCGGCTGAACCGCGATGCGCGCGCGCAACTTGTCATCGAGGATCGCGCCATCGCCGCCTATCCGATCAGCGGCACCTTCGTCGCCGGCGATGTCGAGGCGTTCGTCGAAGGGGTCAGCGCGCTCTATCCGGTGGTTGCCACCCGCAGCGAAACGGTAATTGCGCTCAAACGTCGATAAACGCGACGATTCTTCCAAAGAGGGACCGAAATCGACCGGAATCTTTCCCGTTCAGGTGTGGGAATGGTGCCCTCGCCCGTATTACTCTTCTGATCGCACGTCCGACGAACGGGTGGCGGCATATATCAGGAGGGGGTTGCATGATGCGGCGAACGCTACGCGCATATCTGTATTCGGCTACGGCAGTCATGGCGGTCGCCACCGCCGCTCAATCCGCATCGGCATCGACCATAGCGACCGCGGCGCAGGACCAAAGCTATAATTTCGACATTCCGGCCCAGGATCTGGCGACCGCGCTCAACGCCTTTGCGCGCGTGTCGCGGCAACAGGTGATGTTCGACCCCGCCGCGGTCCAGGGCAAACAGAGCGTGGCGCTGACCGGCAATTACAGGGCACGCGACGCGATCCAGCGGATGATCGCCAATTCCGGGCTGGCCGTGCGCGTCGGCCGTTCGGGACTGTTCATCGTCCAGCCCATGGCGGCGCTGAAGACCAGCAGCGTCAGCGACACCAGCGGCCCGGTCCAGACCACCCAGATCACCCCCGTCCAGGTCGAGGAACCGATCGGCAGCGACATCATCGTCACCGCACAAAAGCGCGAGGAATCGATTCAGGACGTGCCGATCGCGGTCAGCGCCTTTTCCGGCGACGCGCTGGATGACCTGAAGATTGAGGGCGGCTCCGAACTGCTGCGCGCAATTCCAAACCTCAATTTCTCGAAAACCAATTTCAGCATGTACAATTTCTCGATCCGCGGGGTCGGAACGCAATCGATCTCGGCTTCAAGCGACCCTGCCGTCGCTGTCAGCTTCAACAGTACGCCGCTGGTACGCAACCGGTTGTTCGAACAGGAATTCTTCG
>SXGS01720306.1_pt1 | contig 12226 bp, 7 predicted proteins | sample 3174681 | NCBI WGS metagenome assembly SXGS01 (sample SAMN11356861, study PRJNA531348) | freshwater metagenome | isolation source: freshwater sample F1-80 | place: China: Fuxian Lake, Yuxi | collected 2017-12-25
GTCTCGGACGTAGTAGGCGACCCGCTCGACGTAATCGCCTCCGGCCCGACCGCGCCCGACCCGACCACCTTCGCCCACGCGCGCGCGGTCCTTTCGCGATATGAGTTGATAAACGCGGTGCCGGGCGCGGTCAAAAAGTACCTCGAAGCCGGGCGCAATCGCATGGTTCCCGAGACCCCGAAGGAGTTGCCCGCGAACGTCGAGAACCGCATCATCGGCAGCAACCGCGTCGCGCTCGATGTCGCGAACCGCAAAGCCGAAGAGTTGGGGTATCGTGTACTCGATCTCGGCCCGTTCGTGGAAGGGGAGACGCGACAGGTCGCGGTCGCGGTCGCCGGCATCGTCCGCAGCATTAAGTCGGATGCCGTCCCGATCGCGCCGCCCGCATGCATCTTGCTGGGCGGCGAAACGACCGTGACTCTCGGCGACAATCCGGGGAAGGGGGGGCGCAATCAGGAGTTCGTGCTCGCTCTCGCCGCAAAGCTTGACGCTGCGAACGGTTTGGAGGGCGTGACGGTGTTGAGCGGTGGCACCGACGGCGAGGACGGCCCCACGGACGCGGCCGGCGCGGTCGCGGACACCCTCACGCACCTCGACATCGCTGCCCAGTACCTTCAGCGGCACGATGCGTACAACTTCTTCGCCCACGCCGGCGGGCTGATCCGCAGCGGGTTGACCGGCACCAACGTGATGGACGTGCGCCTCGTGCTGGTGACGTGAGCGTGCATCTTTTGCCGCACGGCTGGTAATTCCTACACGCGCTTTCCCCGGATTTTCCTATTGACCGCGCTGCGCGTTCCGGCGGTCCGGCGATATTCGCCTCCGGCGCGCGTTTCTCTCGTTTGGCACACCGCGTGCTTTACCCTCTGTCGTTCTCAACCAGAACCGAAGCAGAGATGTCGCGGGGCTGGGACAGAAGAGGCAGTTGCCGTGCGGCCGGAACCGCGCGGCACCAACGACCGGTCGGACGTGGGTGGTGCGAGGAGGTTGCGGAGGATCCGCTCCACTCGCGCGGCCCGTGTCCGACCGGTTGTGATTTTCACTTCTGCAGTTCCTTCACCATCTCGCCAATCGCCTTCTCGATCTTCGTTGATGCGTTCACTTCGAGAAAGCTCGACCGTGCCCGCCACGTCTCGTAACCGCCGAGCGCGTGCTGCTCCGGCGTTGGCAGATAACCGAAGTAACCGTTCGCGAGCGACACAACACACGTCGTCTTGAAGGGGCTGATGTCCTTCTTGATGCGTAGGCCGATCTCCGCGAACGTCTCGCACGGGATCGCGACCACCGCGAACTGGCCGACGCGCATCACCTGGATCGGCACTTTCACCTTGTCCGGGTACTTCGCCATCAGCACGGTCTCTCGCGCGTACACCTCCTCGTAGCCCTTCAGGTCGCGGCCCTTCGCTTTCTCCAGAATACCTTCGGCGCGCTTCACCTCGTCCGCGGTCGGCTTGCGAACGCCGAGTTCGAGTTCCGAGACAACGGAGCGCAGCACGACGTCCGTTTCGTATTCGGCGTTCTCGATGGCCTTCACCGCGGCCGTGGCGACGGCGTCCGCGACCAGCCGGCACCGGTCGCCGGGCATCGTCTTCGTTGCCTCCGCCTTGAAGTTGATGTTGTTGCAGTCGCCGCTGGTGCCGTTCGACAGGATGCCGACGAACCCCTTCCCGGCTTTGAGCTTGGTCGCGACGCTGTTGGCGAACACGCCGAAGTAGTCGGCCGAGAGCGGCGGTAGGTCGCCGACGTAGTGGAGCGAGTAGTTGGCGAACAGCGCCAGCGGCTTGTCGTCCGCGGTGCGAACGGACAGCACCGTGACGCGCGGGTCGGTCGGCCCGGCGGGTTCGAGCAGGTCCGCGCTCATGCGCGGCGGGTTCATGCGCACCTTGTCCGTGTCGCCGCCGAACGGGTCGAGGTTCTTCACGCCGGCCCTCATCTTCCAGCGCCGGTTGAACACCTGATTCGGCTCCTCCGCGACGCCCCACGCGAGCTTCGCCGGGCCGCTCCGCTTGTGTGCGGTCTCGATGCCGTCGGCGATCTTCTGCGTGAGGAACTTGGCGTACTCGGCGTCCGGTTCGCTGCCGAACACGCCCGCGACCGTGGGCGCGGTGTGCGTGTGCGTCGCGGAGATCATCATGTTCTTCGCGGGAATGCCGGTCTTCTTCTCCGCGAGCGCCTTGGCCGCGTCGATCAGCTCGCGCGGTATCATGCAGCTATCGACCACTACGAGCGCGAGCGTGGTCTTGCCGTCATGAAGGACGAGACACCGAGCGTGCAGCGGGTCGTTCGCGGCGGTCGCCTTCTTATCGGCGAAGTTCCCGTTCACCGAGATCGGGAACTTGGTGGGCGTGATGTCCTGCGCGTACGCGCCAGCTTTGTGGTCGCCAGCGCGCGCGAGGGCTGGAGTGAGGAGCAACAACAGCAGTGGGAAGAATCGGTGCATGGAAGCCCCAAGGAGGTTTAGCGTTGGCCCCGAAGGGGCCGGCTATCTGAGTGTGCCCAGGTATGCGAGCAAATCCGCGATCTCCGCGTCGGTCAACTTGTCGATGAGGCCGGCGGGCATGAGCGACACGTCGACTTGCTTCTTCGACGCGATCAGCGCCCCGGCGATGCGTACGGTCGTGTCCGCGCCGGTTTGTAGGATCACGCCGTCGGCCGCCTCGTACACGATGATGCCGGTGTAAACCTTCTCGTCCGTGGTGACGACGCGCGTCGGCCGGTAGCGCGCGGACACGTCCTTGTTCGGCTGAAGGATGGACGTGAGCAGGTCGTCGCGGCCGAATCGTTTGGCGATGCCCAGCAGCGACGGGCCGACGGCGCGGCCGCCATCGTGACAGGCGGCGCACGTCGCTTTCGCGAACGCCAACTTGCCGCGGTCGGCGTCGCCCTTTGCCCAGTCGATGCCGGCGAGCCGCGTGCCCCACGCCTTCGCGTCGTAGCCCTCGGTCGCGTTCAGCGCCACTTCGAGCCTGGGGTCTTGCTTCACGGCCCATGCGGTCCACGCCTTCGCGTCGGCCCCGATCTTCTGACCGCTGTACTTCTGGAGCAATTCGACCAGCGCGCCGCGAACAGTGGCATTCTGCTTCTCATCGGGAAACCGGCGCAGGGCCTTGATCGCACCGACGTACGTGTCGCCGTTCGCCTCGGCCGGCATCTTCGCGAGTGCGAGAGCGCAGGCCGCGACCAGATCGCTTTCTAGCGACGCAAGACCGATGACGAACTTCGGGCGGTCGTTGGCGTTCGGATCACGGGCGAGTTCGCGAATGACGACCTCTCGAAGGCCGGGCCTGTCCCACAGCACACGCAACTCGACCCGGCGCTTCCACGGCTCCAGGTGCGACAGGAGGGCTAACGCGGTCGAGTTCCACTGGTAGTTGGGATCAATTTCCGAAGCCGCCAGGAACCGTTCCGCGACCTTCTTCGCCGGCGACAGTTTGCTCGCGAAGTGCGCGTGGTCTGGCTGACCGAACCGCTTGTCCGCGATTACCGCTTCGCTGAAGGTGTCCACCACGCGAACCAAACCGCCGACGAGTTCGTCGATTCGCAGCGGCCCGTGCCGGTCGGTCCGCACCTTGTCGCGCGTCGCTTTGTCGAGCATCCCGAAGAAATCCTCTGCCGTTCCCGTGCCGCTCGCGACACCGGGGCGCTGTGCGCCTTGAGCGAGCGCGAGAAGGTAGTGGAAGTCGTCGCGGTACGAGGTGTCTATCTCGATCTGGGCGCGCGTGACTGCGAAGACGGCTTGCCGCGCGGCAGTACCTGTCGCGCAAATCGCGCGCGCGATCTCCAAGCTCACCTCGCGCCGAAGTTCCCCCTTGTAGCCTTCGCTCTGCGCGACAAGCGCCGTGACGATGCGTTCGGCCCGCAAACGCGGAATCGTGCCGCGGAACGGGTAGCCCTCCCACGCGGGGCCCACCGCGTCGGGCGCGGTCAGGTCGCCGCACGCGAGCTGCACCACGCGCAGCGCCAGCAGCAGTTCCGTGCCGTCGGCCTTCTTGTCTTCGAACGTCGCGAGTGCGATCTTTAGCGCCCATTCGGGGTCGGTCTTCGCTTGCTCCAGCGCGAGGTGCAAGTTCGCGCGCAGGTCGGTGACTTTGCCCATCTCGACGTGCCACATCGAACCCAGGCGGGCCGCGGCGCGGCGCACGTACTCGTCGTCGTGCGACAGGTTCGGCCGCACCGCGTCGCCCACGCGCTTGCCCCAGGGCGATTCGTTCCACCAGCGCGCCAGCGACTCCATCGCGACGCGGCGGGTCCGCGGGTTGTCCGACGCGCACTCCGCGAGCCAGCGGGCGGGGCTGTCCTTGTCGAAGTCGAGGGTGCGCGTCGCCATTTGCAGCGGCTTGGGCTTCGCGTCGGCCTTGTCGTAGCTGATGCGGTACACGCCGCCGCGGGTGCCGCGCCCGCCGATGCTCACGAACAGCTCGCCCGTCTTGGGGTGAACCGCGAGCGCGGTGGGGGCGAACCCGCTGGTGCCGGTCGCCTCCGCGAACACCTCGTGCTTGCCCACGTAGGACGAGCCGTGCGGCTTCATCATCACCCAGTAGATGCGGCCGAACGTCCAGTCCGCGAGGAAGAAGTCGCCGCGATAGATCGGCGGAAAGTGCGTGTGCCGGTAGCACGCCACGCCCGTGGGCGAGCCGCGCCCGGTGTCGCAGATCGGCGGCACCACGTCGGGGAAGTACGCCGGCTTGCGCCACGTCTGCGACAGTTGCGGCGAGCGCCAGCCGTAGTTGCCGCCGGGCATGACGTGGTAGAAGCGGCAGCCCTCGTACCACGGCAGCCCGACGCACCGCTCGTTGTCCGAGTCGTAGGTGAACGGTTCGCCGTCCAGGTTGAAGTCGAACGAGTACGGGTTGCGGAACCCGTCCGCGACCACTTCCACCTGCTTGCCGTCCGGCGACAGGCGCAGCAGCGTGCCGGCAATCGGCTCCTTCACCGGCGAGCGCGTGCCCTTGATCGTGTCCTTCTTGACGCCGGCCATGTTGCCGCACAGCAGGTACAGCCAGCCGTCCGGCCCGCGGCGCACGGCGTGCGCGTCGTGCTCGCCACCGGTCTTGAGCGCGAGCAGCGTTTCCGGGTTCTTCAACTTGCTGCTGCCGTCGTAGCCGCGGTAGCGCTTCAGCCCGCCGTCCACGACGACGTACAGCGAGTCGCCCTCCGCGAGCAACCCCGTCGGTCCTTCCTTCAGCCCGTCGATCAGATCGACGGCACGATCGGCCCAACCGTCGCGGTCGTCATCGACCAGTACGCGAACGTAGCCGCGACCGGCGATCAGCACGCGGCCCTCGTCGTCGATGGTCATCGTGTACACATCGGGCGCGACCGGGTTGTCCGCGTACATCCTGGCCGAAAAGCCTGGGGGAACCTTGAAGTCCGTCGTCGTTGACGGCGCGCCGGCGGTCGCGGCCAACAGCAGCAGGGCAGGGGACATGGCGTGCGGCCTCCGAGACGCGCCGGGAGATTTTTCCAGATTGTTGCACGAAACCGCGCTCGCGTCGCCCCTATTCCGGGTGAGACACCGGGGAGGACCGACCGTGCTACAACTGACGCTTCGCACGCTGCTCGCGTACATCGACGACACACTCGAACCGACTCAGGCCCGCGCCCTCGGCAAGCTCGTGGCCGAAAGCGAAGAGGTCAAGGAACTGGTCGAGCGCATCAAGAAAGTCACGCGGCGGCGCGGGCTGGCGACGCCCGCGCTCACCAACGGCGACGACACCGCGGACCCGAACACGGTCGCGGCGTACCTCGATAACGCGCTCGATTCCGCGACCATCAAGCAGGTCGAAGAGACGTGCCTGGGGTCGGATGCGCACCTCGCGGAGGTGGCCGCGTGCCACCAGATTCTCACCCTGCTCCTGACCGAACCGGCTCGCGTCCCGCCGCACGCGCACCGGCGCATGTACCAGCTCGTGCCGCCGCCCGCGGCCGAACCGGGCCGCAAGCCCAACAAGGCGCTGCCCATCGGCGGCGCGGCCCCGCCCACTCACGAGCAACTGGAATCGGACGACGCCGACGCCGCGCTGCTCCTCGGCCTGAAGCGTTACGGCACCGCGACCACTTGGGCCGCCCGATTCGTTCTGATCGGTACCGCGGCCGTGCTGCTCGTCATGCTCGCCGGGGCCGCGCTGCTGTCGCTCCAGCGCCAGAAGGTCGATCCGCCGGAGGTCGCGGCCGGGAACTCGGCGCAGTTCGCCGCACCGGTGATCGTGATTCAGCCCCCGGTCGTGCCGCCCGTGCCGAAGCCGAATGACGTGGAGCCGCCGGTTCCCCCGAAGCCGAAGGATAAAGAGCCGGACCCGGTGCCGCCGATGCCGCCCCCGCGGATGGTGGACCCGGCCGACGTGAAGCCGGTCGATCCCGGCCCCGGCCTGGGCGACCCGATCCCGCCGCCGAGCGCGATCGTGCGCGACATCGCTGTGGTGAAGACCGCGCGCGTGCTCGTCGTCACTCAACCGACGGACGGCGCGGGCTGGCGGCGACTGCGCGTGAAGGAGAACGACGACCAGGCGGTCGAGTCGAACTCCGCACTCATGGCGCTGCCGGGCTACAAGGCCGATGTGAGCATCGAAAAGGCGGTACTCGTGAGACTCTGGGGAAACGTGCCGGAACAGATGCCGTATCGCGTGCTCGAATCGCGCGTGAAGTTCCACGTCCCGCCGCCGGGGTTCGACGCGGACATCACCCTGCTCGGTGGGCGCATTTACCTCAAGAGCGAGAAAGCGGCCGGGGCGAAGGTGCGGCTGCGACTCGGCACCGGCGACAAGCCAGAAGTGTGGGACGTGACGATCCCTGACGCCACGACAGATGTACTCGCGGAACTGGTGTCGTGGTTCGCGCCGGGCACCGCGTACGCGCGTAAGGGCGGCAGCAAGCCCAGGCTCGAGGGCCGGGTCGCGGTGGTGTTCGGCACGGCCGCGTTCGAGACCCGCGGCAACCGGTTCAAGAAGATCGACAAGATGGCCCGTTGGCATCAGGTCACATGGGACTCGGTCACGGACACGCTCAGCGACCCGAAGCTGGTTGACCCCGACCAGCGCCAGCGCGAGTTGCTGCTCGACCGCGAACCGAGCAACCCGACGACAGGCGAACTGAACAAGCAGGTCACGCGCCTGCTAACGGCCGCGGCCGACAAGGTGACGACGCGCGAGGTAATCGGTGCGGTCATCAAGGATCGCGTCGGCCCCGAACTGCCGGACATCCCCCCCGCCGACCAGGGCCTCGTCTCGCGGCTCTCGGTGTACGCGCGCGCAGCGCTCTGCGACTCGACCGCCGACGGTGCCGCGGGGCTGAGCTTGCTGGTCGATGTGCTGCGATCTGAACTGCCGTGGCTGTCGCGCCAGGCGGGCGTTACCGCGCTGGTGAACTGGCTCGCGCGCGACGTGGGCAACACCGAGCGGCTGCTCCCCGTGCTGCTCCAGAAAGAGATCACCGAGAACAACGCCGACGTGTTGCTTCGCTTGATGCGCGGGTTCGTCTCGCCGCAGAAACCCGACCTGAGCCGCCTCGATGAGCTGGTGGTGCCGGGCGACCGCAAGCACCCGCTGCTGGGCGACCCGGACATCGCGGTGCGCGAGGCGGCGCTGTGGAACCTCATGTCGGCGCGGTTGGAATCGTGGGTTCCGCTGCCGCTGGGCTACAACGTGGGCAACGTCGGGGCGAAGGTCGATTCCCCCGAATACGCCGGGTTCCTGCGCTCGATGAAGGCCGAAGTCGACGACATCAAGAAGAAGCAGATGCCGATGAAGAAGTAATCGGCCTCGCGCTCCACTACACAACTGCCTCACACCAGGTCCACCGTCTTGCCGGGCTTCATGTCCACTACTTGAAGCTCGAGCGTCCGGTTCCCGTTCCACTCGTTGATCTTCGGGGTGAACGCCACACAGCAGTCGCCGCCGGCGCTCATCAGTTCGTCGAGCCGCTCGGCCATGTTCCACGCCACGCACCGGATCACCGAATCGCCCTGCCGCGCGCGGAACGACAGGTGCCGCTGCACCTCGCCCTGGCCCATGAGCCGCGGGGCCTCCACCTTCAGCCCGGAGGCGAGGAACTTGGGCTTTGCGTTCCCCGCGCCGTAGGGTTCGAGCTTGTCCAGGTCGCGCATCAGCCCCCAGGTGATCGCGGAGAGCGGCACCTCGGCGTCGAGCGTGAGCCGCGGGGCCGGCGCGCCGCCGGGGAAGTGCGTAGCGACGTAGGCGTTGAACCGCTCGCGAAACGCCGGGATGCGGTCCGGGCGCACCTTAAATCCGGCGGCGGCGGCGTGACCGCCGTGCCCTTCCAGCAGCGCGTCGCACGCCAGCAGCGCCCGATGTAGCGCGAAGTCGGGGACGCTGCGCCCGGACCCGGTCGCGACCTGCTCGTTCGGCGGGATCGCGATGACCAGCGCCGGCTTCCCGAAGTGATCCACCAGTCGGCTGGCGACGATCCCGACCACGCCGGGGTGCCACTCGTTCGACGCGACCACGATGGCCGGGTCGTTCGCGAAGTCCTTTTCCACGAGGTCTTTCGCGTGCGCGGTGTACTTGCGCTCGTGCGACTGCCGCTCGGCGTTCAGCGCTTCGAGCTGCCGCGCCAGCTCCGCGGCCTTCGCGGGCGAAGTGGTGGTGAGCAGTTCGACCGCGAACCGGGCGCAGCCGAGCCGCCCGGCCGCGTTCAACCGCGGGGCCAACTTGAAGCCCACGTCTTCGGACGTGAGCACCTGATCGGGCTTCACGCCGCTGGCGTCTAGCAGTGCTTTCAATCCGACCGACGGGTTCTCGCGGATGCGGTTCAGACCGTGCCGCACAAGGATGCGGTTCTCGTCGCGCAGCGGAACGACGTCCGCGACCAGCCCGAGTGCGGCCAGCCCGACCGCGTCGAGCAGCACCTCGCGCAGCTCCGTGGGCACCTTCTCGGACCCGCACGCGCGCTGCGCGACGGCCCACGCGAGCTTGAACGCGACCCCCGCGCCGGACAGGTCGCCGAACGGGTACGGGACCGCGGCCGGCAGCCGCGGGTGAACGAGAACCGACGCCGGCGGGAGCAGCGGCGCGCCGTCCATCCCGACCTTCATCTCGTGGTGGTCGGTGATGATGAGTTCCAGTCCGACCGCGCGCGCGACCTCGGCCTCGGCGAGGCTGGCGATCCCGCAATCGACGCTCACCACGAGTGACACGCCGGTCTTGGCGAGTTCGCGAATCCGCTCCGAGTTCAGCCCGTACCCTTCCGAGAGCCGGAGCGGAACGTGGAACTCGACGTCCGCGCCGAGCTTGCCGAGCACCCGCAGCAGTACCGCGGTGCCGGTCACGCCGTCCACGTCGTAGTCGCCGTAGATGCAGATGCGGCGCTTCTCGCGCAGCGCGAGCACGATGCGCTCGGCCGCGGCCCCGACACCCGGCAGGGCCAGCGGTGGGTGCAACCCCACCAGTTCGGAATCGAGGAACCGGCGCGCGGCTTTGGGGTCGCGCACGTCGCGGTTCAGGAGCAGTTGCGCGACGACGGACGAGACCTTCGCGGCAGCGGCCAGCCGGTTGCTCGCGGTCGGGTCGTTGGGGCGCAGGTGCCACTGTTTCTCGGCACGGGACACGGCAGGAACCTCGCGTGAAGAGCGGACGCTCTCTTTTAGAACGTATGTCCACCGATAGGGCAAGGCCAACCGGTCCCGCGGGTCGGGCGCGCGGGACCGCGCGGCGGGCAAAGGCGGCACAGCCGGCACCGGCGAACTGTGCGGAACGCACGGCGCGACCCGACTGTGCGGGTTTCGAGATTCCTCGATTCGCTTCATGCGCTTCACGATTGCGCCGCGCCGCCGTCGATTCCAGTAGTGAGTTGAGTTCCCCAAAACCCATGACTCGCCACTAGTGGAGGGTTGCCGTCGTGAATGCCGCGTTCCTGATCATGTCATCGGCCGCGCTGGCCGGGGCCGACCCCGCGCCGCCGGCCCACCCACCCGCCGCACCGATGGTGGTCAGCGGTGCGGGATGCAACAACTGTGGCGCACCGGCCGGGTGCTGCGACAAGAAGCCGGGTCTTCTGGACCGGATCAAGAGTCGCCTCGGCGGGATCGGCAAGAAGGCGCACGACTGCGGCTGCGCGCCGGCCCCGGCCCCGTGTGCGGCTCCGGCCCCGTGCAACACCTGCGGCGCGGCCGATCGACCGAACCTGTTCGACAAGTTGAAGTCGCGTTGGGGTTCCAAGAAGTCGAACTGCGGGCCGACGTGCGACCCGTGCGGCGCGGCGCACCTGACCCCGCCACCGGCGACCGGCGGTACGACCCCGCCGACGGAGATGCCGAAGCCGAAGGACGAGAAGCCCAAGGAGACGCCGAAGGGCGGCAACAGCAGCAGCATTCCGCCGATCCCGACGGTCCCGCCGATCGCCGGCGCGGGCACCAGCCCGTACTGATCGGGCCAGCTCAGAAGTTCCGACCCGCCGGACGGTGTACAAGAACCGTCCGGCGGGTCGTCTTTTTTCACTTCCTTCCTCACTCCGCACTACCACGCGAGCGCGCCCGCATTAGGATTGTTCCAAGAGGAACACACGCCAACGGGGTAGCACGGATGAACGCGGCATCTCCGGGGCCGACTGGGGCGGAACTTGCGAACAAGATCGCCCGGTTGGTTGAGGAGCGGGGCTGGAACCAAGAAGACTTCGCCCGCATCTCGGACCTGAATCGGCACACCTGCCACCAGATCTTGCACGGCGGTCCGAAGCGCGGGCTTCGGAATACCACCATCAACCAGTGCGCGAAGGCGCTGGGCCTGACGGTCAGCGAACTGCGCTCGCTCCCGCTCGACCGGCTGCTGCCGCGGATGCACGGCAAGCCGGCGGCCGACGACGAGACGCTGAAGCTGCTCCACGAGCGCGCCGCGCTCCCGGCCCTGGTCGCGTGGCTGAGCCGCAACGAGTCCCGCGCGGGCCAATTGTGCCCGGACGAGGTTCAGGAACTGCTGGAAATGCAGGCCGCCGGCGGCCCGCTCGACAAGATGGGTGTGGAAACCTGCGTCGAACTGCTGGAGCGCCGCCGGCTGCTGGTGGGCCGCGTGAAGGAGATCGCCGGCACGGAGTACTTCGAGTTCCTCGAACAATGCGTGAAACTCGTCTACGAGAAGGTGAAGCCCCCGGCGCGCAAGGGCTGATCTGTACCGAGGTAGCCGCGGGCGAGCGCGAAGTGTCGCTCGCCGCGCGCTACTTCCCGGCCCACTTGAGTACCACCGGGCCGGGTACGGCCATCTTCACGACCATCTGCTGTGGCGAGCCTTTGGCGTTCGGTTTCGGCGCTTCCTTCGGCTTGTCGTCCTTCGCGCGAACGAACTTCGGCTTCCGACGCGCCGGGTTCTCGGCCTTCTTTGGCTCGTCGCTGGCGTCGATGCTGAGTGTGAGCGCCGCCATGCCGACCACCGCGCCGAACTTGTTCAGCACGGGCGCGCCGCTCGACCCGCTCGCGTACTCGGCCGAAATGCCCATCCACTTCTCGACCTTCTTGTCGTCGTTGGTGTTCGTGCTGTACCGCGTCACGGTGCCCTGTGTGTACACGTAGAACAGGTCGCCGGGGTGACTGATGACGCCGACCCACGAGCCGACCTCCGCGTGCGCCGGCGCGACCGGTAGCGGGGTCAGCCCCTTCGCCGCGACGCGGAACACGGCCACGTCCGCGGCCTTGTCGCCGCCGAGGAAGTCGGTGACGGGGTAGGTGTTGCCGTCGCGATCGGACGCGCCGAACACTTCGCCGTCGTTGAGGTCTTCGAAGACGTGCCAGTTGGTGACGAGGACGCCGTCGGCGGCGAGCACCCACGCGGTGGCGTATGTGCCGGTCTGCCAGTTCCCGGCCTTATCCGGGTAGGTGCTGCCGACGATCCACACCCCCGGCACTGCGGCCTTGTAGACCTCTTCGGGCGTCAGTGCCTTGTTCCCCGGCTTGGCGGGCGTGATACCTGCCGCGGCCGGCTTCAGTTTGGCGACGAGCTTCTTGTGCGCCAGCGGCTTCTTGTCCTTCGCCAGCGCTTCCAACTTGTCGAAGAACTGCTCGTAAACGGCGTCGTCGTCGACGTGTTTCGGCTCCGGCGGCTGTGCCGGCGCGAGTGCGACCAAGCTCCCACACACCACTGCCAGAGCGCCGAAGAAACGCATCGTCGAGACTCCTTCGTTTGCAGTGAGCCGAAGGCGAGCGCGGCCGTCACTCCGCGCGCTTCGCGCGGGTCTCAGCGTACCCGGCTTCCAGTCGGCGGGTCAACTCCGGGAACTTGTCGAA
>SXGS01146167.1_pt1 | contig 12224 bp, 12 predicted proteins | sample 3174681 | NCBI WGS metagenome assembly SXGS01 (sample SAMN11356861, study PRJNA531348) | freshwater metagenome | isolation source: freshwater sample F1-80 | place: China: Fuxian Lake, Yuxi | collected 2017-12-25
ACCCTGAGTTCGCCGCCGCGGCCGGCTTTCCTCGGCCGATCCTGCACGGGCTGTGTACCTATGGCATGGTGTGCAAGGCGCTCACCGATACCGTGCTCGAGGCGGATGCGAACAGGGTGGGCTCCTACGGGGCGAGGTTCGCGGGCGTGGTGTTCCCCGGCGAGACCCTGAAAGCCTCGGTATGGAAGGACGGCGGCCGCTACGTCGGCGTCGTCACCGCACCCGGCCGCGACAACGCTGCGGTGCTGTCCGATGTGGAACTGGTTCCGGCTTAGCGTTCGTTCTCATCCGCCGAGCGCTACACCAGCGTCACGCTGGGCGTCGAATGTCGCTCTGGAGGGACGCTCGGCGACCGATCGCCTCATGAACGCGCATCAGAATATCCTCCCGGCGGTCGCCAGCGAGCACCCGGACGACGGTCCAACCCAGTTGGCTGAGCAGCTCCAATCGGTGAACATCCCAGGTGTATTGGCGGCGGTCGGTGCGATGCTGCTCCCCGTCGTACTCGATCGCGACCTTGAGTTCTTCCCATCCCATGTCGAGGTAGGCAATCGCCTTACCGGCGCCGTCGCATACCGGTATCTGAGTCCGCGGCCTCGGAAATCCGCCCTGAATCAGTAGCAATCGCAGCCATGTCTCCTTCGGCGACTGCGCTCCACCGTCAACGAGCGAGAGCGCCCGCTTGGCGCGCCTAATACCCCGTCTCCCCGGGTAGCGCTCAGCAAGGATCGCAACCCGGACCAGATCGACCGAGGTCGCCGCCGCCAACGCATCCAAACTCGCCACCGCGGCACCGAGCGGATACCAGCAGCCGAGATCCAATGCGGTTCGTTCCGGGCTGGTCAGCGCCATGCCGTCCAGGGTGGTGATCTCATCCGCGGCCGTGCGATCGCCGTGGACCGCGATACCGACAGGTGCATTTCGATTTCCGTGGATCAGTTCCACCGGACTTTTTGCGTCCACCCAGCTTGCACCGAGTAGCGCGGCCGCGGACCGTCCGGCCACCACCGCCGTCCGCCCCGACCACAACCAGCCGGCCCGTGCCAGCGTCACCGGTGTTCGATCACCCTCCCGGGTGAGGTAGACGTCCGGGAAGACCCGGTTGTACTGCGATCGCAGCGCGCTCTTGGAGAGCGCGCCTGCTGCAACGGCCTCACTCCCGATGAAGGGGTAATTCATGGCCAGAGTGTGCCGCCGGGCACCGACAAGCCGGTATGACCCGCCGACCGTTACGCCAGCGCGACATTGGGCGTCGACCGTCGCGCTGGTGTAACGGTCGGCGAGGGGATAAGAACTTCAGCCGAGAATAAGACCAGATGTCGGCACACCGGTACCGGCGGTGACGAGCACATGCTCGACATCATCGACCTGATTGACCGACGTTCCGCGCAACTGCCGCACGCCCTCGGCGATGCCGTTCATCCCGTGGATGTAAGCCTCACCGAGTTGGCCACCGTGAGTGTTGATGGGCAGCCGCCCGCCGATCTCGATCGCGCCATCGGCGATGAAGTCTTTGGCGTCGCCCTTGGCGCAGAAACCTAACTCCTCCAACTGAATCAGCGTGAACGGCGTGAAGTGGTCGTAGAGGATCGCGGTCTGGATGTCGGTCGGCGTGAGTCCGGATTGTGCCCATAGTTGCCGGCCCACCAGGCCCATCTCCGGCAGGCCGTCAAGCTCGGGTCGGTAATAGCTCACCATGGAGTACTGGTCAGGGCTCGAGCCTTGCGAGGCGGCCTCGATGATCGCCGGCCGGTGCTTGAGATCACGGGCGCGCTCAGCGGACACCACCACGATGGCCACTCCACCGTCGGTCTCCTGGCAGCAGTCCAGCAGCCGCAGCGGCTCGGCAATCCATCGGGAGGCCTGATGATCCTCGATGGTGATGGGCTTGCCGTAGAAGTAGGCATTGGGATTGTTGGCCGCGTGCCTGCGGTCGGCGACTGAGATCGCTCCGAAGTCGCGGCTGGTGGCTCCCGACAGGTGCATGTAGCGCTTGGCGATCATTGCCACCTGAGCTGCAGGTGTGGTCAACCCGTGCGGGTAGGAGTATGAGTTGTCGACGCTGGTCGAATCCGAACCCTGAATCAGCCGCATCTGCACCTGGCCGAACCGCATCCCGGAGCGTTCGTTGAAAGCCCGATATGCCACAACACAATCCGCCACACCGGTGGCTACCGCAATCGCGGCCTGCTGGACCGTCGCACATGCCGCACCGCCGCCGTGGTGAATCTTGGAGAAGAACTTCAGATCCCCGATACCCGTAGCACGCGCTACGGCTACCTCGGTGTTGGAGTCCATGGTGAAGGTCACCATGCCGTCGACATCCGCGGGCGTCAGACCCGCGTCATCGAGTGCGGCCAACACGGCCTCAGCGGCAAGGCGCAGTTCACTGCGGCCAGAGTCCTTGGAGAAGTCAGTGGCACCGATCCCCGCGATCGCGGCCTTGCCGGAAAGCTCGCCGGGCATCAGGCACCATCCATCGTCAGAGTCGCGGTAGCGATAACGTGATCACCAAGGCTGTTGCTGCCCACCACTTTCACGGTGACGAGGCCGTCGTCAACTCCCGTTACCTCACCGGTGAAGGTGACGGTGTCGTACGCGTACCAGGGCACACCCAGCCGCAGTCCAATTGACTTGACGAACGCTGTCGGTCCGGCCCAGTCGGTGACATATCGCTGCACGAGGCCGGTATCGGTGAGGATGTTGACGAAGATGTCCTTGGATCCCTTGGCCTGAGCCTTATCGCGATCGTGGTGGACGTCCTGATAGTCGCGGGTGGCAATGGCGGTGGAGACGATGAATGTCGGGTCACCGTAGAGCGAGAGTTCGGGCAGCTTGGTGCCAACCTTGACTGCTGGCGCCGTCACAGATCCGGCTCCCATGCGTACAGCGTCCACGCCGGGCCACTCTCCCCGGCGGGGAAGTCGATATACGTTGCGCGAACATCCATTCCGATCTCCACTTTCGCCGGGTCAATACCGCGCAACTCACCCAGCATCCGCACGCCCTCCTCAAGTTCGACCAGGGCGATCACAAAGGGCAGGGTTCTGCCAGGGACCTGCGGGGCGTGATGAACGACAAAGCTGAATACCGTGCCCTTGCCGCTGGCGACGACGTAGTCGGTCGGCACATCCTTGTCGTTCCACAGTGCCGGCGCCGGTGGGTGTTGCAGTGTCCCGTCGGGACGTTTCTGGATTCGCAACTCGTGGGCGTTGATGCCGTCCCAGAAGAACGCGGTGTCGCGTGATGCGGCGGGGCGGATCATCTGCTCGGGATCGAGGTCGGCCGGTACCGCTGAGACAGAGGGTGCAGAGTCCCGGGGCCGGAATTTCATGATCCGCCAGACCATTTCCGCGACGTCTTCGCCGCCGGATTGCCAGGTGATCTTCTGGGTGATGAAGAAGCCCTCACCCAATGCCGTCTGCTTCGGTCCGACGACATCGGTCAATTCCGCGGAAACACTGACCTCTTCGCCCGCACGCAGGTAGCGGTGATAGGTCTGCTCACAATTGGTGGCGACGACGCCGATGTAGCCCGCCTCGTCGAAGAGGCCGAGAATTTTGCCCAGCGGGTCGTCGTCGGCGCGCACTCCGCCGAGTCCGGCCATGGTCCAAACCTGAATCATCGCCGGCGGTGCGACAACGCCGGGATGCCCGGCCGCTTTCGCTGCTGCGTCATCGACGTAGATCGGGTTCCTGTCGCCGATCGCGTCTAGCCAGTGATCGACCATAGGTTGGTTTACTGGATGCCGACCGGCGCGGGCCTTACTCTTGCCCGCGGCCCTGATACGTTCGGCGGCTTGCTGAATCTGCTCCACACTCACCGCGGAACCCGGCTCACCGCGGAACCCTCGGCACCTTCAAGCCGGCAGCCGCAACCTGCTCGCGCATCACTTCGTTGACCCCACCACCGAAGGTGATCACCAGATTGCGTTTGGTGTGGGAATCCAGCCACTGCAGGACTTCGGCGGTCTCCTCTTCGGCGGGATTGCCGTACTTGGCCACGATCTCCTCGGCAAGCCGACCGATCCGCTGAATCCGCTCGGTGGAGAACACCTTGGTGGCGGCGGCGTCGGCGATCTCGACGGTGTCACCCGACGAGGCGACCTGCCAGTTGAGCAACTCGTTGACCCGCCAGATCGAATGGATCTCGCCGAGCGAGCGCTTGACGTCATCCTGGTCGATCGGCGTCACCCCGTTGCCGCGCGGCTTGGACGCCCACGCCTGAATCCGGTCATAGATACCGGCGATCTTGCCGGCCGGGCCCAGCATCACGCGCTCATGGTTGAGTTGGGTGGTGATCAGCCGCCAGCCCGCGTTCTCCTCACCGACGAGCATGTCGGCCGGAACACGAACATCGTTGTAATACGTCGCATTGGTGTGGTGGGCGCCGTCAGAAAGAATGATGGGAGTCCACGAGTAGCCCGGATCCTTCGTGTCGACGATGAGGATTGAAATCCCCTTGTGCTTAGCGGCTTCCGGATCGGTACGGCAGGCCAGCCAGACGTAGTCGGCGTCGTGGCCACCGGTGGTCCAGATCTTTTGGCCGTTGACGACGTACTCATCACCGTGGCGGACCGCCGAGGTGCGCAGTGATGCCAGGTCGGTGCCGGCCTCCGGTTCGGAATAGCCGATCGCGAAGTGCACCTCACCTGCCAGGATCGCCGGGAGGAACTTCTTCTTCTGCAACTCGGTGCCGTAAGTCTGCAGGGTGGGACCAACGGTCTGCAATGTCACTGCGGGCAGGGGCACCTCGGCGCGCGCGGCCTCATTGACGAAGATCTGCTGCTCGATCGGGCCGAGCCCCAGACCACCAAACTCCTTGGGCCAGCCCACGCCGAGCTTTCCGTCAGAGCCCATCCGCTTGATGACTGCACGGAAGGCCTTACCGTGGCGGTCTACCTCCATCTCCGCGGCTTCTTCGGCGGAGATGAGGTTCTGGAAGTACTGCCGGAATTCGGCTTGCAGTTGCCGTTGCTCGGGTGTCAGTTCGATGTACATTGCGCTCCAACCAGTTCCAGACGGTGAGCTGGCCCGCCCAACAGGCGAGTCAGATCCTTGATCGATGAGTAGTACCGATGCATCGGATAGGTGACATCCATTCCCATCCCGCCGTGCAAATGATGACAGATCTGCATCGTCGGCGGTGCCTCCGAGGTCAGCCAGTACCCCAGCACGTCGAGATCACCGTCGGCGTCACGTCCCTCGGCCAAACGCCAGATCACCGACGTCGAGATCAGATCCAGGGTTCGCGAGGCGATGTAGATCTCAGCCAGTTGCGCGGAGACAGCCTGGAACGTGGCCAGCGGCCTGCCGAACTGGTGGCGGTTCGCGACGTAGTCGGCGGTCAACCGCACCGCGCCAGCGACCAATCCGGCCGCGTACGCCCCGACCGTGCCGAGCACCAACTGGTTGACCCGGTGCGCCGTCGAGCCCTCGAGCACCGCATCGGAATCGACGGCCACGTCGGAGAACGTGACGGCGTATTCAGCCGCCCCGGTTGATGACGGCGTCGGGATCAGGCGTACACCATCGGCTTTGGGCGAGACCATCACGGCGCCGTTGTCAGTGGTGACCACAATCCAGATGGCCTGTTCGGCGTAGGGAACCACGACCTTGGTGCCGTTGAGCCGACCACCGACCAGCGTTGTCGCGGGGCGGTCGGGTAGCGCCGCACCCGGCTCGTTGAGCGCTGCGGTCAAGATCGCGCCGTTGGCAACACCATCACAGAACCGGCCCTGCTGCGACTCGTCGGCCAAGTCCAGCAGCGGCACAAGGCCCAGACCGAGGGTGGCCAGCGCCGGTGAAATCGTCGCGTGCCTACCGATCTCGGTCAGTGCGGTCGCGATCTCCGGCAGACCCACGCCGTCGCCACCTAGACGTTCCGGCACGCCGAGCGCGGTGACACCACCGGAAACCAAAGCTTCCCAGGTGTTTTCGCGATCAAGCACGGTGCGGACCACATCGGCGACAGCCTGTTGCTCCGGTTCGGGAGTGAAGTCCACCCGATGCCTCCTTAGTTAGCGGCCGAGACCGACGACGAGCCGGTGTAATCGACCTGCCAGTGCTTGATACCGTTGAGCCAGCCTGAACGCAGCCGTTCCGGCGTGCCGATCGGGGTGAGGTCCGGCATCTGGTCGGCCACCGCATTGAAGATCATGTTGATGGTCATCCGGGCCAGATTCGCTCCGATACAGAAATGCACTCCGGTTCCGCCGAATCCGACGTGCGGGTTGGGGTCACGGAGAATGTTGAACGAGTGCGGATCGTCGAACACCTCATCGTCGAAGTTCGCAGAGCGGTAGAACATCACCACCCGTTGGCCCGCCTTGATTTCGACCCCGGACAGTTCGGTGTCAACCAACGCGGTGCGCTGAAAAGCCGTCACCGGCGTGGCCCAGCGGACGATCTCGTCGGCCGCGGTCACGGGTCGCTCCCTCTTGTAGAGCTCCCACTGATCCGGATTTTCGGTGAACGCGATCATCCCGTGGGTGATTGAGTTTCGGGTGGTCTCACTGCCGGCAACGGCGAGCATCAGGACGAAGAAGGCGAACTCGTCGTCAGTCAGTTTCTCGCCGTCGACATCGGCGTTGATCAGCGCGGTGACGATGTCGTCGCCCGGTTCCCTGCCCTTCAACTCGGCCATCTGCATGGCATAGCCGAGCATCTCCATCGAGGACGTCCTGCCGTCGACGTGGGCGAATTCCGGGTCCTCATTGCCGGTCATTTCGTTGGTCCAGCGGAACAACTGGTCGCGATCCTCCTGCGGCACACCGAGAAGCCCGGCGATGGCCTGCAGCGGCAACTCGCATGCCACCTGCTCGACGAAGTCTCCCCGGCCAGACGAGGCCGCACTCTTAATGATGTTCTCCGCCCGCTGCTGCAGCTCTTCGCGCAAACGACCGATGGCACGCGGCGTGAAGCCCCGCGAGATGATCCGACGCAGCCGGTCGTGGTGGGCACCGTCCATATTGATCAGGATCACCGACTGCATGTCGATGTCCTCGCGGGCGATGTCGTCGGCGAACTGAGGCAGGGCGGTGTTGGGGCCGCTGGCGTAGATGTCGTTTCGGCGCGACACCTCTTTGACGTCCCGGTGCCTGGTGACCGCCCAGTAACCGCCGTCGTTGAATCCGCCCTTTCCGATCTGTTGCTCACACCACCAGACTGGAGCGGTTCGGCGCAGTTCGGCGAGTTCGTCGATGGGCAACCCCTTCACGCAGAGATCCGGGTCCAGAAAATCAAGACCCGGTGGAATGTTGGGGGTTGGCATGGCTCAGCGACTCCTCTATATGACGTGATCTAGTCCCAGTAAAACACGGCTCCACCGCAGACGAAAGGCACAGCGGCATCCTCGCTTGTCAGAGTAATGGAACGTGTTCTAGCCTCGTGCCATGGGGAATCCTGTGATCGTCGACGCCACCCGCAGCCCGATCGGAAAGCGCGGAGGCTGGCTGTCCGGGCTGCACGCCACTGAATTGTTGGGCGCCGTACAAAAAGCGCTCGTCGATAAGGCGGGAATCGACGCCGCTTCCGTTGAACAGGTCATCGGTGGCTGCGTGACGCAGTACGGGGAGCAGTCCAACAACGTCACCCGGGTCGCCTGGCTGACCGCGGGCCTGCCCGAGGCGGTCGGCGCTACCACCGTGGATTGCCAGTGCGGCAGCGCCCAGCAGGCCAATCATTTAGTCGCCGGACTGATCGCCGCGGGTGCTATCGACGTCGGAATCGCCTGCGGCATCGAGGCGATGAGCCGGGTCGGCCTGGGCGCCAACGCCGGTCCGGACCGCGCAAAGATCCGGGCCGAGTCCTGGGACCTCGACATGCCCGATCAGTTCACCGCAGCTGAGCGGATTGCCAAGCGCCGCGGCATTACCCGCGCCGATCTGGATCACCTGGGCCTGCTGTCCCAGCAGCGGGCCAAGCGGGCCTGGGACGAGAACCGTTTCGACCGCGAGATCTCCGCTCTCGAGGCCCCGGTGATCGACGAGAACAAGCAGCCGACCGCCGAGCGTCACATGGTCGGCCGCGATCAGGGTCTGCGCGACACCACGGCCGAGGGCCTTGCCGCTCTCAAGCCCGTGATGGAGGGGGGCCTGCACACCGCGGGTACCTCATCACAGATCTCCGACGGCGCGGCCGCAGTGCTCTGGATGGACGAGGACAAGGCCAAAGCCCTTGGACTCACACCGCGGGCCCGCATCGTCAGCCAGGCTCTCGTCGGCTCCGAGGTCTACTACCACCTCGACGGTCCGGTGCAGTCCACCGCGAAGGTGTTGGAGAAAGCCGGCATGACCATGGCCGACATCGATCTTGTCGAGATCAACGAGGCATTCGCCTCGGTGGTGCTCAGCTGGGCCCAGGTGCACAAGGCCGATATGGACAAGGTCAACGTCAATGGCGGTGCGCTCGCACTGGGTCACCCGGTAGGCAGCACCGGCAGCCGACTGATCACCACCGCGTTGCACGAGCTTGAGCGCACCGGCAAATCCACCGCGCTGATCACCATGTGCGCCGGCGGCGCGTTATCTACCGGCACCATCATCGAGCGGATCTAGTCGTGCCGTCCAGCCCACCGAAGGGTCTGAACTCGCCGCGCACCAAAACCATCATCAAGTGGATGTCGCGGACCAACACCTGGCTGTACAAAAAGACCGACGGCCGCATCGGCGGCAAGTTCCTCAAGGGCGCGCCGGTAGCGCTGCTGACGACCACCGGCCGAAAGTCCGGCGAACCGCGGGTCAGCCCGCTGCTGTATTTGCGCGAGGGCGACCGGGTGATCTTGGTGGCATCGCAGGGCGGTGCTGCAACCAACCCGATGTGGTACCTGAACCTGAAGGCCAACCCGAAGGTGTCAGTCCAGATCAAGGACGAAACGCTGCATCTGACGGCGCGGGACGCCACCGACGCGGAGCGAACGGCGTACTGGCCCAAGCTGACCGCGATGTATTCCAGCTTCGATGATTACCAGTCGTGGACCGACCGGGTGATCCCGATCGTCATCTGCGACCCCTAACCCAACCGTCGCCGAGCGTCGCGCTGGAGTGACGTTGGGATTCGAGTGTCGCTCTGGTGCGACACTCGACGCAAGCCTCAGGCGCCGTAGACCGGGACCGGCGGCCGGCCCTCAGCAAGCAGGGTTCGCACCACGGGGCCGAGTTCACCGGGTTCCCAGCGGGCGCCCTTGTCCACCTCGGCGCCGTGCTGCCATCCTTCGGCGGCCCGGATGATGCCGCCCTCGACCTCAAACACCCGGCCGGTGACATCGCGGGATTCGACGCTGCCCAGCCACACCACCAGGGGTGAGATGTTCTCCGGCGCCATCGCATCGAAATCCTTGTCCTGCGTTGACATCATGTCGGCGAAGACAGTTTCGGTCATCCGAGTGCGCGCCGACGGCGCGATCGCGTTGACGGTGACGCCGTAGCGGCCCATCTCGGCGGCCGCCACCAGAGTCAGCGCGGCGATGCCGGCCTTGGCTGCGCTGTAGTTGCCCTGCCCGACGCTGCCCTGCAGTCCGGCGCCGGAACTGGTGTTGATGATCCGGGCGTCAACCGCCTTGCCCTCCTTGGCCAGTGCCCGCCAGTGGGCGGCGGCATGCCGGGTGGTGGCGAAGTGTCCCTTGAGGTGCACGGCGACGACGGCGTCGAACTCCTCCTCGCTGGTGTTGGCGATCATCCGGTCCCGAACGATGCCAGCGTTATTGACGAGGACATCGAGTCCGCCGAAGGTGCCGACGGCGGTCTGAATCAGCCCGGCGGCCTCGTCCCAATCAGCCACGTTCGCGCCACTGGTGACGGCTTCCCCACCGGCGGAAACGATTTCGTCAACAACGCCCTGCGCGGCGCTACCCCCGCCGGCCGGCGAACCATCCAGTCCGACACCGATGTCGTTGACCACCACTCGCGCGCCCTCCGCGGCGAAAGCCAGGGCGTGTGCACGCCCGATCCCGCCGCCGGCGCCGGTGACGATGACAACCCGACCGTCGAGCAATCCCATGGTTGACTCTCCTATTTGTTAACGCTCGATGCGGATAAATACGGCGGCGGCTCGCCCCCACCGTGCACCGCGAGTGCGGCTCCGCTGATGTACGACGCCGCGTCCGACGCCAGAAATGCTGTAGCCCAACCAACTTCGGACGGCTGCGCTAAACGGCCCAGCGGGATGGTCGCGGCGACGGCTGCTTGCGAATCGCCGTCACCGTAAAAAAGTTCGGCCTGCTCGGTGGCGACCAGGCCAACCACCACGGCGTTCACTCGAACCTTCGGCGCCCACTCAACCGCCAGGCTGGCGGTGAGGCTGTCCACCCCGGCCTTGGCCGCACCGTAGGCGGCGGTACCCGGTGAGGGCCGGCTTCCGCTGATGCTGGAGATGGAAATGATCGACCCGCCTTGGTCCTGCCGCTGCATGACGGCGTTGGCCGCTTGAGAAACGTGCAGCATGCCGAGCAGGTTGAGTTCGACGATCTTCTGATGGAACCTCGGCGATGCGTCGGCGGCCAACGCATAAGGCGATCCGCCGGCGTTGTTCACCACCACGTCAAGGCGGCCGTGCTCGGCGACAATGGTCTCGATGAGCACCGCCACCGCGTCGGGGTCGCGAACATCGCAGCCGTGGAACTCAAAAGGCAATCCCTCGACCGGGCGCCGCGCGCAGGTGACAACAATGGCGCCCTGACCCGCGAAGACCGCGCTGATCCCGGCGCCGACACCGCGCACACCACCGGTGACCAGAACGACGCGTCCCTGCAGACCGAGGTTCATCTGAGAACCGCCAACCGCCTGGATCACTGTGCTAGCGTACCAAGCAAGTGCTTGCTTAGGTACTGCTGGTATCCGACCCGTCAGAAAGTGCCCCATGACAATCAGCTCGCGCACCGTCGAACCCGGCATCGTCGCGGTCACGGTCGACTACCCGCCGGTCAACGCAATCCCGTCGCGCGGCTGGTTCGAGTTGGCCGACACCATCACCGCAGTCGGCCGTGAGATGAGCACCCACGTGGTGATCCTGCGCGCCGAGGGCCGGGGCTTCAATGCCGGCGTGGACATCAAGGAGATGCAGGCAACCGAAGGCTTTGGTGCGCTGATCGACGCCAACCGGGGGTGCTTCGCGGCATTCAAGGCCGTCTACGAGTGCGAGGTACCGGTCGTGGCAGCGGTCAATGGATTCTGCGTCGGCGGCGGTATCGGACTGGTGGGCAACGCCGATGTGATCGTTGCTTCCGACGATGCGACGTTCGGGCTGCCCGAGGTGGAACGCGGAGCACTGGGCGCGGCGACCCATTTGTCGAGGCTGGTACCACAACACATGATGCGGCGGCTGTTTTTCACCGCCGCCACCGTGGACGCCGCGACCCTGCACCACTTCGGTTCAGTGCATGAAGTCGTCCCCCGCAGTGATCTCGACGAGTCGGCACTTCGCGTGGCCCGCGACATCGCGGCGAAGGACACCCGGGTGATCCGGGCCGCCAAGGAGGCGCTGAACCTCATCGACGTGCAGCGGGTCAACTCCAGTTACCGGATGGAGCAGGGCTTCACGTTTGAGCTCAACCTGTCCGGCGTCTCTGACGAGCACCGTGATGCGTTCGCCGGCACCAAGAAGGCCAGGCAGTGAGGGATAAACGCACCACACTCGACGAGGCGGTGTCGCAGGTCGAGAGCGGTATGACGATCGGTATCGGCGGCTGGGGATCGCGGCGCAAACCGATGGCATTCGTCCGCGCACTCTTGCGGACCGACGTCACCGACCTGACCGTCGTCAGCTACGGCGGACCCGACGTCGGCCTGCTGTGCTCGGCGGGCAAGCTTCGAAAGCTGTACTACGGCTTCGTCTCGCTGGACTCTCCGCCGTTTTACGACCCGTGGTTCGCGCGTGCCCGAACGACCGGAGCGATCATCGCCCGTGAGATGGATGAGGGAATGCTGCGCTGCGGCCTGCAGGCTGCCGCACAGCGGTTGCCGTTTCTGCCGATCCGGGCCGGGTTGGGCAGTTCGGTGCCGGACTTCTGGGACGGCGAACTCAAGACCGTGAAATCGCCTTATGCCACAGTTATCCCCGAGTCGCTTCGCTCCAGCCCTCAGGGAGACTCCGGTCAAGAGGAACTCATCGCTATGCCCGCACTGCGACTGGACGCCGCGTTCGTCCACCTGAACCTCGGCGATGCGCACGGCAATGCGGCCTACACTGGCATCGACCCCTACTTCGACGATCTTTTCCTCATGGCAG
>SXGS01567888.1_pt1 | contig 12223 bp, 9 predicted proteins | sample 3174681 | NCBI WGS metagenome assembly SXGS01 (sample SAMN11356861, study PRJNA531348) | freshwater metagenome | isolation source: freshwater sample F1-80 | place: China: Fuxian Lake, Yuxi | collected 2017-12-25
AAAGCGGTACGTGAACTGGGTTCAGAACGTCGCGAGACAGTTCGGTCCCTATCTGTGGTGGGCGTAGGAGATTTGAGCGGGCCTGGCCGTAGTACGAGAGGACCCGGCTGGACAGACCTCTTGTGTTTCTGTTGTCACGCCAGTGGCACAGCAGAGTAGCGAAGTCTGGTTAGGATAAGCGCTGAATGCATATAAGTGCGAAACCTGCCGCGAGATGAGATCTCCCAAGCGAAAGCTATGAAGGGCCGTGGAAGACTACCACGTTGATAGGACGGATGTGGACGCGTAGTAATACGTTGAGCTTACCGTTACTAATAGCCCGTTCGGCTTGACCATAAAATTTACTCTACAATCGAAGCCGTATTCAAAAACGACGACTCGTTCGTCCCGTCAATCATTCGATCCAAATTCATTCCGGCGCGCTCATACCGCCAACCGGAGCAAAGTTTGGGTGACTCTAGCGAGAAGGTCACACCCGTTCCCATCCCGAACACGGTAGTTAAGCTTCTCAGCCCCGATGGTACTGCGTGCGCAAGTGCGTGGGAGAGTAGGACGTCGCCCGATTCATTCGTGAAAAACCCCGCCCCGTGCGGGGTTTTTCATTTTCCACGGTACAATATCCCCTTATGCCCCGAGCGATCACCGCCGCACTCGCGGTGGCACTCCTCTCGCTCTTCCTCCTCATCAACCGGGCCGCCTACAAAAGCTGGTTCTCGGACGACGACCTCGACAACATCGGTTGGACCCGCCAGATGCCGGCCGCCTCCTTCGCCGCAGGGCTCTTGTCGCCCCAATACCAGCTCCATCACTTCCGTCCGGTCGGTCACGCCACGTTCGCCGCGCTCAGCCGAACGGCGGGCCTCGACTTCCGATGGTACGTGGCCCTCTCCCACGCCCTCCACTTCATCTGCGTGGGGCTGCTGTGTCTGCTGCTCCGGTCCCTCGGTGTGCCGCATTGGGCGTCGGCGGCCGGGGCGGTATTTTTCCTGTTCCAGATGGCGCTTTTCCAGGCACTCTGGCGTCCGATGTACGTATTCGACCTCTGGTGCGCGCTGTTCTCCCTGGCGACTCTGCTCGCCTGGCGCGTCCGGCGATATTGGCTGGCCCTCCTATTCTTCTGGTTGGCGGTCAAATCGAAGGAGCATGCCGTCATGCTGGTTCCCGCCCTGGCGGCGCACGAGTGGCTGCTGGGTCAACGCCGTTGGCGAAACCTGGCGCCGTTCGCCGCCCTCGGCGGAATGTACGCGGCCCAGGGCGCGTTCGCCAACCGGGGAGCCTCCACGGATTACACTCTGCGATTCTCGGTCGCGGCGCTGGCAACTACCGTCTCCTTCTATCTCTCCCGAGTTCTGATCGTTCCGTACTTGGCGCCTCTGCTGGCCGCCGCGCCCATCCTGATCCGCGACCCGCGAATCACCTGGGGCTGCACCGTTTTCGTCTCCCTACTCGCTCCGATGCTCGTTCTGCCCGGCCGGCTGTTTTCGGCCTATCTCTACGCGCCGATGATTGGCGTCGCCATCATGGCCGCGGCAACTGCGGCGCGAATCGGCTGGCCGGCGGCGCTTGCCGCGGCTCTGCTCTGGCTGCCGCTGAATCTCTGGCACCTGCGTCGGGAGCGCAATGTCGAACTCGCCATCGCGGCCGAGTCCCGGGCATACGGCGAGGAGATCGCCAAGCTCCCCCAACGGATGCCAGCGACGCGGCGCTTCATCTACGACGGCTATCCCAAGGAGTTCCGCCCCTGGGGGATTCAGGGCGCGCTTCGGCAGGCTTATCGGACGATGGACCTGGAAGTCCTCCCGGCCGACTCGAAGGAGCTTCGCAAGGTACTGTCCACTGGATCGTCGGCCGTGCTGACCTGGGACGCGGTGCAGCGGCGCGTGATCGTCGACATGCTGCAGCCCGGCGCACCCGATCGCCCCTACCTCGAAGCCGGACGGCTCATGCCTGTGTGGCAACTCGGCGACGGTTGGTATCCGGCCGAAGGCGCCTACCGCTGGATCAAGCCCCATGCTACTGCCCGCCTATACCGCCCAGCCGGAGCCCGCGTTTTCGAGATGAAGGTGAATATCGGGCCGATGTTCATCGGCGAGGTGGAATGGTGTTGGGTACAGGTCCTCATCGATGGCGTCGAAGTGGGCACGGCGGATTTCCGCGAGGCTGGCTGGCGGACGGTGCGATTCGCGATCGAACCAAAGCCCTCGGGACCGGTGGAAGTGGAGTTCCGCGTCAAGCCGGAGTACCGGCCCTCCAACGGCGACCCGCGCGTCCTCGGCGTTCCCATCGGCGCGTTCGGATTTCGAGAGTAGAATAAGAGACCAATGAAAATTCCCAAGCTCCAGTGGGTCATCGCCACGATGCTGTTCCTCGCGACGATGATCAACTACGCCGATCGCGTCGCGATGTCGGTGGTCTCGCGGGAGATTCGCACCGAATTCCGGCTCGACGAGCAGGACTATGCCCAGATCCTGGCGGTCTTCATGTTCGCCTACGCGATCATGTACGCGGGCTCGGGTTGGGTGGTCGACCGCCTCGGGACCAGGCGCGGGTTCTCGGTCTTCGTCGCGGCTTGGTCCGTGGCCCAGATGCTCCACGCGTTCGCCTTCGACAAGTGGTCCTTGGCGGGTTTCCGCTTCCTCCTTGGACTGGCGGAGCCCGGCAATTGGCCGGCGGCCGCGAAAGCGGTGGCCGAGTGGTTCCCCGCTCACCGGCGCGCGCTGGGGATCGGCATATTCAACGCCGGCTCGACGATGGGTAGCGCCATCGCGCCGCCCCTGGTGGCCGTTCTGACCGTTTACTATGGATGGCGAGGCGCGTTTCTCGTTACTGGAGCGCTGGGCCTAGTCTGGCTGGTCTTGTGGCTCGTCCTCTATCAGCCGCCACACCGCAACCGTTGGCTTAGCAAGGAGGAATACGCCGAACTCGAGGGCAAAGTCCAGCCCCCCGATCAGACCGAGGCCTTCCAGGGCGGTGGCCCGAGTTGGAAGAGCATCATCACCGCGCGGGGCTGCTACACGCTGATCCTTGCGAGATTCTTCACCGATCCGGTGCTGTACTTCGTCATCTTCTGGCTGCCCGAGTACCTCAGGAAGGAGCGCGGATTCGACCTGTCCATGGTCGGTAAGTACGCCTGGGTGCCCTACATATTCGGTGACATCGGATATGTATTCGGCGGATGGCTGTCGGGCAAGCTGATCGACCGCGGCTGGCCGCTGCCCAAGGCCCGCAAGTTCATTCTCTGTCTGGGCGCGTCGATCATGCCGCTCGGGATCCTGGCGCCAATGGTCCCTTCCTGGCAGGGCGCGATCGCGGTCACGTGCTGCATGACGATGGGACACGCGCTCTGGATCTCGAATTTGCTGACCATCCCGACCGACGTGTTCAAGGGCAGGGAAGTCGCCACCGCTTCGGGTTTCACGGGCATGGGCGGCGCGATCGGCGGCGTGATCGCTAACCTCGGAACAGGTTATCTCGTGTCGCGGTTCTCTTACTCTCCGGTCTTTTGGATCGCCGGGCTGATGCACCCGCTGGCGCTGTTCATCGTGTTGAAGATGCTTCCGAACCGGGTATTCGGCGACAAGGAATAGGCGCGGGATCAGCGGTCCGCCACGGTCATCGTCGTCGCCGGAACGGGACGCCTGATATCGTTGCGCTTGGCCTTCGGGCCGATCCAAAGCGTGGTTACCGCTTCCACCACAAGCCCCCCCTGCGACTTTCCGAACACCCGCAACGGATAGTCGCCGGGCGTGAGGTTCTCCGGCACGCGAATCGCGATGGCGGCGCGGGGGATGATGACGTTATCTCCATCGTCGGAGGGTCCAAAGTAGGTGTTCGCCTCGATCGAGCCCTTCCCGGACGAGGCTCCTGGCGGCAGACCTTCCACCCAAACCTCGACGCCCTCCACGAACCCCGGCTCCCGCACGAGCAGAGCCGTCAGCGTGGCCTCGCCGCCGCGTGGCACGGTGAATTCCTCGGGATCGGTCTGTAATTGAAAGCCCGGCCTTTCGGTTCCCAGGTGGAGGCGATAGGCGAAATCCGGACCGCCTCTGCCGGTACGGTCCCGAACCACCAGCCTTAGTTTCTCGTCCTTCGAAGGCGTGTAGTAAAGACTGCTGTCCGGGTTGCCGATGACAGTGCCTTGGCCCGTCATCAGGTCGTCGTGCTCGGCGAGTAACTTGCCGCTTGGGTCGAACAGCTCGAGAACCGTGTCGATGCGGGGCAAGCCGAGTTGCGCCGCGAGCGTCCACGCGTGGAACGGCTGGCCGGCGCGAGCCTCGATCGGGTAAGAGTCCTCCTGTCCGGCGCGATCGAGAGACGCGTCGATCGCCGCCGCCGGGGAGATCTCGAAGTTGATGCCGTCGGCCTCGCCCCGCGGTCCTCGCGTGTGGATGCGCCAAACGCCGGGCGGCGCATCGGCGGGGATTTTAAACGACGCCTCGATCTGGGCCGTGCCGTTCCGTTCGATCTGGCCGTCGATGCGGGGCGGGTCAGGGCGATCCGCGGCGGTCCGGACGGGCAGCGTGTAGGGCAGCGTGAGCCGGTAGTACTCGGCCAATCTGGCTGGAGACATCCACGCTTCGCGAATCGACTCGAGGCCGCTTCCCATTAGCCTGACCCGCACGGATGTTCCGGGACGCGCTCCGAGCGGAGCGGCGGCGGTCACCGACCCGAGCTGGGACATCTCGAGCATGTAGACGCAGTTATATCCGCATTCCACTCCCTGTGGACCGCGATACTGGTCCAGCTTCAAGCGATAAACCCCGGACTTCGTGAACGTATGTTCCAGGAACGGCGATTCGAGATAGTCGTCGCGATCGTCGTTGAAGGCGGTCCGCCGCCCGGCGCTGTCGAACAGCGCCAACTCGCATTCAAGATGAGACCCGTACTCGAGCGAGCGGATCTCGAACGTCCAGCGCTCCCCCGCTTTGGCCTCGAACTCGTACACATCGACGTCGATGTCGCCCTCCATGTATCCGTGGATCACTTGGGGGCGCAACTCGATGCGTTGCGGTTTGCCCGGCGGATCGTTCGGCTCGGTCTCCGCCACCGATGGGAACTGAGTGACATTGAACAGGCGCGAGTTGGTACGGCCGCCCGGCAGCCGGGCGTGCATCAAGTGCGGACCGAGCGCGGCGCCGGGCGCAATCCGAATGGCTCCGCGCACCTTCTTGGCGGCCGCCTCGATCGTCTCGACCCACACGAGGTCCGGGGTGTCGAGCCGGACCTCCTTGACTCCGGCAAGGTCCTCGCCAATCAACTCGACCTCCACTCGCGTTCCCCGCTCGCCACCGAGCGGGACCACGCGGTGGAACTGCTGGGCGTGGGCGGTGAGAGAGGCCAGCGCCAGGCAGCTAGGTAAACAGTTCGCGAATCGGATGGCCATCGCTGTTGATTCTCACCGGCCGGCCGGTGGTCCGGTATTCCTTGTGATAGTCGATGCCGAATTTCTTGTAAACGGTGGCGCCGATATCCTCCACCGAAACCGGCCGGTCCTTCGGCTCGGAGCCGTTGGCGTCGCTCGATCCGATCACTTGGCCGCCCCTGATCCCGGCGCCGGCCGCCGCGATGGAGAAGACGCCCGGCCAGTGGTCGCGTCCCGCGGAGTGGTTGATCTTGGGAGTGCGGCCGAACTCGCCCATCGCCAGTACCAGCGTGGTATCCAGCAGTCCGCGCTGTTCCAGATCCTCGAGTAGCGCTGTAAATGCCTGGTCGAAAACGGGGAACAGCTTCTTGTTACCCTCGTCGTTCTTCACGTGCGTGTCGTAACCGCCATGGAAGACCGTCACCATGCGGACGCCCGATTCCACCAGCCGCCGCGCCAGTAACGCGCCCTGCCCGGCGCCGTTGCGGCCATAGGAGTCGCGCAGGGCCGCTGGTTCGGCCTCGATGTCGAACGCCTTCTTCGCGGCCGGCGAAGTCACTAGGTCGAGCGCCTTTTGCTGAAAGTAATCCATCCCCTCGACGAGCCGCGATTTCTCGACCTGGCGCAGGTCGTCATCGAGCGTCTTCAGCAACTCCGCGCGGCTCTGGGCCTCGTCCATCTTGATGCCGATGGGCAGCGCGAGGTCCTGCACCTTGAACGTCTTGGCGCCCGGGTCGCCGGTCACGAATGGATCGTACGCCGAACCGAGGAAACCCGCGTCGGCGGCGATGTCTTTGCTCGGGATCACGACGAACGGCGGCAATCCGCCGATGGCGCCGAGTTCCTTGGCGATCACCGAACCGTAGACGGGATGCTTGAACGCGTTGTTGGGACGCGCGCCGGAGTAAATGTACTGCTTGGCCTTCTCGTGGATCGCCTCTTTCGAGTAGACCGAGCGGATCACCGAATACCTGCCCAGCGCCTTGGCGCTGCGTGGGAGCAACTCCGAGAAGTGGACTCCGGGGACGGCGGTGGGGATCGTCGAGAAGCCGCCGCGAATCTGCGAGGGCGCGTCCGGCTTGGGATCGAACGAGTCGTGCTGGCAGGCGCCGCCGCTCTGGAAGAAGATGATGCAGTTGATCTGCCCGCGATCCGCGCGGAGCACGCGGGGCAGCGTGAGGCCGCCGAAGATCGATCCGCCAGTCCGAAGGAAAGCGCGCCGGTTCATCGGTTGAGTTGAAACTCCTTCGAATTGAGGATAACCCATAGGAGGTTCTCGAATCCGCGGCGGCGCGAACGGCCGGCCTCGCGTTCGGCGGCGAGGTAGGCTTCCACCCGCGCGCGCTGCGCCGCGGTGGGGGCGCGGCCATACGCTCTGACGTAGAGGGAGTCGATTACACGGCCGTCATCGACGGTCGACTCGAGCAGCGAGCCGAGTATGTTGGCGGGCCTCTCGATCCGTTCCCGCACGCCGTCGCTGTTCATCATGTGGAGCGCCTGGCTCAACGATGGCGTCTGTTGGCGCGGCTCGAGCACATCGCGGCGGCCGAGTCCGTACACGGTGAGAAAGTAGGGCGGTCCGTTGGTGGCGACCAGATCCTTGGATAAGGTGCCGGGCGGATAATTGCCGAATTTGTGCGGCGCCGCCGTAACCTGCGCGATCGAATCGAACAGGACCTCGGCGGGCAGTTTGCGCGGTTCGTAACGGGCGAACAGGATCCGCTCGAGGGCGTCGGTTCCGCCAGGGCGTCCGGGAGCCCACGAGGCCGACTGATAAGCGCGCGACTCGAGGATCAAGCGGTGGAGGGGCTTGAACCGGAAACCCTCCTCGATGAACCGGGCCGCGAGTTTGTCGAGCAGCTCGGGGTGCGAGGGCATGTTGGTGGAACGGAAGTCGTCGGCCGGCTCGACGATGCCCGTGGTGAAGTACTCCGCCCAGATCTTGTTGACGGTGGCGCGGGCGAACTGCATCTTCTGGGCCTTGGTGATCCAGTGGGCCAAAGCCTGCCGGCGGGTGGCTCCTTCCGGAATCTCGGGCGTGACTCCATCCAGGAATCGGGGCTTGGCGGGCTGCTTGGTGACGGGATGCGTCACCTCACCCTCGCGCGCGTCATACCAGATACGCCGGTATTGGCCATATCCATGCTTGACCTTGACGCGGCCGAGAAAGGCGGCCATGCCATAGTAGTCGTCCTGTGTCAGGTTCTCGAGCGGGTGGTTATGGCACTCGGCGCACTCGATCCGCACACCGAGAAACAGCCGCGTGACAGTCGGCGTCGCTTTGGCCACGTCGAACGTCTTGAGCATGAAATCGATGGCGGGATGCCAGAAGTTTCCGGCCGGCCGCACGGTTGTGTCGCCGGTGGCGGTGAGCATCTCGCGGACCGCTTCGTCATACGGGCGGTCTTCGGCGATGAGTTCGCGCAGCCAACGCTTATAGCTGGCGTTGGTCCGTCCTTGGGAATAATACTGCGAGTTGCGGAACCAATCCTCGAACTTGACGAGCCAGTGGGACGCGTACGCGTCCGAGTCGAGCAGGCGGCCGATCAGCTTCGAACGCTTGTCCGCGGAGGCGCCGGCGGCGAACGCCTCTGTCTCCTCCGGAGTGGGCAGCAATCCCACGGCGTCGAGATAGACGCGGCGGACAAACTCGCGGTCGCTCGACGCGGGGAACGGCGCGATGTTGACCTGCCTGAGTTTGGCGAAGATCGCCTCGTCGATGAGGTTGGCTGGTTGGACTCGGGGGTAAGAGGCGTCCGGGGCCTTGTCGATCACGATGGCTTGGGCGGTGGCGGTGAGCCCCATCGCGCGCGCGGCGATCACGGTGAGACCGCGCGATTTCGCGGTGATGGCGCCCTGAGTGACCGGGCCGATGATGCCCTCGTCGGCCACGGCATAGCGCACCTCGGCGGACATGTCCCGGGTGGTTCCGTCGGAGAGGCGGCCGGTGACGGTCAACGGCTGACGCGCGCCGGCCCCGACGAGAATCCGTTCGCGCGGATAGAGTTCGATGCGCGTGATGCGAGGTCCGCCAGCGGTGAATTTCGCGCCCTGCTGGAGCCAGGTCAGCAAGGTTCGGTACTCGTCGGATTGCTTGGTAAGCAGATGGCCGCCGCCGTGAGGAACGGTGAAAGCGGGCTTCTTCAAAAGCAGCGACGCTTCCGGATCGGCTGCGTTGACACGGCGCCCGCCGTGGGTCTCGACGATCATCTTGTGGTCCGCCGCGAGATCGGACCCGTAGAGCGACAGCTTGAAGCCGTTCTGGCCGGCGGGCGAGCCATGACAGGAGGAACTGTTGCAGCCCTTGGTGGTGAGGATCGACTGTATGTCGCGGCCGAAGCTCACTTCGAGCGTGTCCGGCGAAGTTCCGATCGAGATGGTGGTATCGGTGGAGGCCGAGCCGCACCGGGCGGTGATCTTCACGCGTCCCGGCCGGAGCGCCTTGACGAGCCCCGCGTCAATGGAGGCGGCGCCGGCGGGCGTGGCGGACCATTGGCAGTCCGGTGTCGCGTCCGATTCCGTCCCGTTCGCGTTGGCGCCGGTGACGATGAGCCGCTGCGAGGCGCCGGGTCCGGAGAGCGCCACCTGATTCGGCTCGATGCGAAGTTCCCGCCAGTCCGCCGCCGAGACGGCGCCGGCCAGCATCGCGATGGCGAGGAGAGGAACCATGCGCGCTTATCGTACCAAATATCAGGACGTTGCGGAGCGACGCCGCCTCCCTTGCCGAATCCGGCGGTGCGGAACTCCCCCGTATGTGTTAAATTGGAGATTCCGGCTTCACGCCGGGACGGGTGCGTCCGCGCCTGCCTCATCTCCTCACTTCCCCGTCATCCTATCAGAGGTCGAATCATGTACGCAGTTATCGAAACCGGCGGCAAGCAGTATCGCGTTTCCCCGGGCGACAAAATCCGCGTGGAAACCATTCCCGGTGAAATCGGCTCCCAGGTGGAACTCACCGATGTGAAGCTGCTGTCCACCGATAGCGGCATCAGCACCGGTCCGGCGACGGTGAAGGCGAAGATTCTCGCGCACGATCGCGCGGAGAAGGTGATCGTCTTCAAGTTCAAGCGCAAGAAGCAGTACAAGAAGACGATCGGGCACCGCCAGAACTACACAGCGCTCGAGATCCTCGAAATCGTCTAGGAGTCACACGTCATGGCACACAAGAAAGGTCTCGGCAGTTCCAAGAACGGGCGCGACTCCAACGCGCAACGGCTCGGCGTGAAGCGTTTCTCGGGCGAAACCGTCACCGGTGGATCCATCCTGGTCCGCCAGCGCGGCACCCGCTACAATCCCGGCGAGAACGTCGGCATCGGCAAGGACGACACGCTGTTCGCCAAGATCCCCGGTGTCGTCGAGTTCCGCGACCGCGGCAGAATGGGCAAATTCATCAGCGTTCGCCCATCCGCCGGATAGGCATCGAAAATCACAGGCGCACCTGCACCTCCCCTGACGCCGCCGGTCCGTGGAAGATCCGGCGGCTCTTTTTGTCAGGACCCGAACTATCATGTTTATCGATGAGGTGACGATCACCGTCAAGGCCGGCGACGGCGGCAACGGCATCGTTGCGTTCCGGCGCGAGAAGTTCGTTCCCAAGGGAGGGCCCTCCGGCGGCGACGGAGGCAAGGGCGGGGACGTGATTTTCCTGGCCAGCCGCCACTACAACACGCTGCTGCATTTTCGTTTCAACCCCGAACACAAGGCCGAACGGGGACGCCACGGCGAAGGATCGAACAAAACCGGCCGCGGAGGCGTTGCGGCGGAGGTTCCGGTCCCGATCGGCACCGTGGTGCGCGACGCCGCCAACGGCGATCTGGTCCACGACTTCACGGTCGACGGCGACCGCTTTATCGTCGCGCACGGCGGGCGGGGCGGACGCGGCAACGCTCGGTTCGTTTCCTCGTCGCACCAGGCTCCGGTGGAGCACGAGGACGGCAAACCGGGCGAAGAGCGGCGGCTGCATTTGGAACTGAAGCTACTCGCGGACGTGGGCTTGGTCGGCTTTCCCAATGCGGGCAAGTCCACTCTGATTTCGCGGATCTCGGCCGCCCGTCCGAAGATCGCCGATTATCCCTTCACCACCCTCGAGCCCAATCTGGGCGTGGTCAGCGTGGATAACAACCGAACCTTCGTGGTGGCCGACATCCCCGGTCTCATCCAAGGCGCGCATGAAGGCGCGGGTCTTGGAATCCGCTTCCTCAAGCACGTGGAGCGGACCCGGTTGCTGGTTCATCTGGTGGATGTCTCCGATCACACTTGCCGGAATCCGTCCGAGGATTTCAAAGTTGTGCTGAAGGAACTGGACGCCTTCTCGCCGGACTTCGCGGCCAAGCCGATGCTGGTGGTGGCCAGCAAGATGGACGTCAATCAGGACCCGAAGCGAGTGGACAACCTCCGGCGGATGGCCAAGCGGCGCGGACTTCCGTTCCACACGATCTCCGCCGTCACCGGTGAAGGCATCCAGGAACTGGTTCGTGCGATGGCGGCGAAGGTGTTCGAGGAGCCGCCGGCGCAGTGACCCAGCCTCGGCGCGTCGCGGTGGTGGGAGGCGGCATCATCGGGCTGGCTTCCGCGTATCGAGCCGGCGAGCGCTATCCGGACGCGACGGTGACGGTGCTCGAGAAGGAGCCGGACGTCGGGCGTCACCAGTCCGGCAATAACTCCGGGGTACTGCACTGCGGGCTCTATTACAAGCCGGGGTCGATCAAGGCCCGGCTGGCGGTGACCGGAATCCGGCGGATGATCGCGTTCTGCCAGGAGCACGGCATCCGGCACGAGGTCTGCGGGAAGCTGGTGGTGGCGGTCACGCCGGACGAGACGCCGCGGCTCGAGGAACTCCACCGGCGCGGCGCGGCGAACGGACTGAAAGGTCTCGAATGGATGGGGCCGGAGCGGATGCGCGAGATCGAGCCGAACGTCGCGGGAGTGGCGGCGGTGCGCGTCCCCGAGGAAGGCATCGCCGACTACAAGCAGGTCTGCCAGGTGCTGCGGTCGAAGATTCGAGGCGAAGTGAAGACCGGCGCGCGAGTCGCCGGGATCCGCCGCGACGGCAATGCCTGGAGGATCGAGACCACTGCCGGCGAGACGGCGGCGGACCTGTTGATCAACACGGCGGGACTCTACTGCGACAAAGTGGCGGAGATGGCGGGCGTTCCGCGAGATACGCGGATCGTGCCGTTCCGGGGCGAGTACTTCAAGCTTCGGCCCGAGAGCGAGCACTTGGTCCGGCACTTGATCTACCCTGTGCCCGATCCGGCGTTTCCGTTCCTGGGGGTCCACTACACGCGGATGATCGGGGGCGGGGTGGAGTGCGGTCCCAACGCGGTGCTGGCGTTCGCGCGGGAGGGTTATTCGAATTCGGTGGTGCGGCCCGGCGAGTTATGGGACGCGTTGAGCTATCCCGGTCTGTGGGCGTTTCTGCGGCGCTATCCGGCGATGTGCTGGTACGAGATGAAACGCTCGTTGAGCCGCCGGTTATTCTGCGAATCGCTGCAACGGCTGATCCCCGCCGTGCGGGAGAGCGATCTCGCTCCCGGCGGCGCAGGGGTCCGCGCGCAGGCATTGACGCGGAACGGCGACCTGGTGCAGGACTTCGACTTCCGCTTTCAACCCGGCGCCATCCACGTGCTGAACGCGCCGAGCCCTGGAGCGACCGCGTCGCTCGCCATCGCGGACGAGATTCTCGACGAGGCCGAGCGGTCTACCTAGCCCGCACTTCTGACAGGGGTTCGGACGAATCGCGCGATAAGGCCGTGTCTACTTCGTTGCGCTTGCTCACCGTGCTCACCATACCGTCAAGTATGCCTCCGCGCGCTGAGCGGCGCGCGCCTCGTATTCACGGCCTTCTCACGCGATTCGCCT
>SXGS01449459.1_pt1 | contig 12222 bp, 13 predicted proteins | sample 3174681 | NCBI WGS metagenome assembly SXGS01 (sample SAMN11356861, study PRJNA531348) | freshwater metagenome | isolation source: freshwater sample F1-80 | place: China: Fuxian Lake, Yuxi | collected 2017-12-25
GGTTGGCCTCGCCTCGGGTTCCACGGCGGCCCGACCGAATAGGGCTTCTTCACCGGAACACATCACCGGACGGGCCAAACGGACACCGGCCCAGAAGCGCAGGCACCTGGCCCGCGTCGTTCCCGTGGGAGGTTCCGTTTCCGGGACATCACCCATGTACATGAGCATTTGAGCAGGTCAGCAATCCGCTACCGTCAACTCCGACTGCGGAGCCGTCTGCGAAGGGACCGCCGGGCGGTACCTGCAATCACATCAGGATCGTCAATCATCAACGTTCGTACCGCGATCAAGCGGCGCCAGGGGGAGTTGCACTGTGACGGAGTGGGTGGTTCGCCGCCTCGCGGCCGAGGACCGGGCCGAGTGGGAGCGGTTGTACGTCGGCTACTGCACGTTCTACGAGCGCGAGGTTTCTGCCGCTCAGCTCGACACCCTGTGGTCGTGGATCGACGAGGGTCGCCTCGACGCGCTCGTCGCGTGCTCGGTCGATGATCCGAGCGAGCTCGCGGGTATTGCTCACGTGCGTGAGTTCATCCGTCCGGTGGCTGCTGTCGTCGCCGGCTTCCTTGACGACCTCTTCGTGGATCCGACCCACCGTGGCAGCGGAGTGGTTCAGGCTCTTCTGGACGCGGTCAAGGAGCACGCCAGAGCCGAGGGCTGGGAGCGGGTTCGCTGTATAACGGCAGAGTCGAACGACCGGGCGCGCGCGGTCTACGACCACGTGGCTACCCGCACCGCCTGGGTCACCTACGACCTCACTGATTTCGACGCAGGGTCGTCCGCATGAGCCGTAAGCCGGACCTACTCAGTGCTGCCGCCACGCGAGGCTCCCGGTCGCGACCCCGAGCATCGGATGGGCCTGCGAGGATTGCTGGGTGAGCACGGTGCTGCCCAAAGGTGAGCCAGCCGTCGACGGGTGGCGTGCGGTCGATGAGCGGGAGTTTGTCGAGCTCGTATTGAATTGCGCGGGGACACCCGCGACGCGACCGCGCATCGTTTCTGTGGACGGGCGTGGTGCTGCCGGTAAGTCGACGGTGGCCGCGCGCCTGACGGATGCGGTGCCCAACTCTGCAGTCGTCCACAGGGACGACCTGGCCTGGAACGAGCCGTTCTTCGCGTGGGGGCATCTGCTGGCTGGCGTGCTGGAGTCGTTGCGCCGCGGGCATGCGGTTCATCTGAAGCCACCGACGTGGACGGCTCATGGCCGTCAGGGAGCTGTCCGAGTGCCGCCTGGGTTGAACCTCGTCGTGGTCGAGGGCGTGGGTGCCAGCCAGCGCGAACACGCCCACCTTCTCGATGCGACTCTGTGAGTGCAGTCAGACTTTGCCGAGGCCGAGAGACGCGGCATCGCCCGAGACATCGAGTAGGGCAGCAACGGTGGCGAGGATGAGACGATCGCGTTTTGGCACGAGTGGATGGAACACGAGCTGCGGTTCCTTGCACAGCAGCAGCCTTGGCGCCGCGCCGATCTCGTTGTCGCTGGTACGCCAGTGATTCCGCTTCGGGCCGGCCAACTCGCAGTCGCGTCCGGTCCCCTTAGGGCTAACGGGCCCCACCAGACCACGCTAAGGCGGCGTGCTGTCTAGTGATGCAGACGGGCGTCCCGCCAGTCGATCGGCTCGGGAGCGTGCAGGTGCGGGATGGGTTCGCGGAGCGACCCGGTGCGGGATGGGTTCCGCGGGACCCACGACCACAGCCGCCGGCCGCACCTGCCGTTGGCTATCGGCGTAGGTTCGCTGCTATGTCGCAACCGCGGGTGCAAGCCGATTTGGATTGGGACTCGCTGTCGGGAGCGCTGCGGGTCCGGGTCACCGTTACGGGCCACAGCTTCAGACAGGGCGAAGCGTTGGCGCAGTTGCGGCGTCGGGTGGCGGGGGTGCCGTCTGCGATCGGCGAATGCGCGGTGACGGCGCGCGACGCGGATGGACCGATCGCGATCGAGCCCGTCCACGATGAGGGACATTGGCGCTGGCAAGGACGCCGCGCGACCACTGGGCCGGTCGCCCTCGAGTATCAAGTCAAGCCACGTCGGGTGGATGCGCTCACGACCGATGGCCACCCGCCCGTGGACCTTCGTTTCGAGGCCGATGGCATCACCGGCAGCACCTCGGCGTTCTTGGCCCTTCCCGACCTACCGAACGACGTCACAGGGACGCTGTCGTGGCCAGGGCCCAGTTCCGTGGGAGACAGGCACCGATCGGTGGACGACATCCAGGCCATCCACATCATGGCCGGGACCGTGTCGACGTTCACCGCAGGTGCGCTCACGACGTACTGGCTCTCCCCGCCGACTTTTGACGTAGCCTCTATTACCCGACACGCCTCGACCATGCACGCTGGCCTCGCGGACCTGTTCGGGGAGCCAACCCCGCGGTTATCGATCTTCCTTCGCCGCAACCCCTATCGAGGCATGAGCGGGTCGGCACTCCCGGGGTGCTTCATCGCGGGGTGGCACGAGGACGCCGCACGGTCCGACCGGCTTCAAGCTTTCGTCGACCACGAGCTTGTCCACGACTGGCTCGGCATCGAGAACGAACAGGACAACGCGGTCTGGTTCAACGAGGGCGTCGCGGACTACTACGGGATCGTGCTGCCGCATCGCCTCGGGCTCCTTGACGAGGAGACATTCCACGCCCGCGTCGACGAGATCGTTCGCGTTTACCTGGCCAGCCCGTGGCGCGACCGTCCCATGGCCGACCTCATTCCGCAGTTCTGGGACGACCCACGGGTCCACCAGTTGGCCTACGTCCGCGGCATGCTCTACCTCGCCGAGCTCGAGCGACTCCTCGCCGCGCAAGAGAATCGCGTCACGCTCGACGATCTCATGCGCCGTGTGCGGGATCGCAAGATTTCCGGGTCCGCGGCGACGCTCGACGATTGGAAGGCCTGGGTCGTCGACGCGGTCGGTGACCACGATGCTCAACTCCTCGGAGGTGTCCTCGACGGACAGATGTCGATGCCGGCCGGCGACCTGTGGCGGACCGGCCGCACACCGGACCTCGAGACGGTCCCGGTCATCGATCCCGGCTTCTCCTTCTCCACCTTCGTGACCAGAGTTGTCACCGGGCTCGATCCCGAGGGCCTGGCGGCCCAGGCCGGGCTTCGTGATGGAGACGAACTGCTCGACCTACCGCCCTACAGCCACCTCTTGGGCGTGCCAGCCGACCACGAAATCACCGTCACGGCCCGGCGAGGCGCCGCCGCCTACACACACACTTTTTCGGTCGGCCGCGAAACCGTGCTGGTCCCACAATGGGCCCGGCCTCAGCCCGGCGGCCACCGCCCCACGGTGCGATGAGCCCATCGTCACGCGGAGCATCGGTCACCGGGTCGCTCCGCGAGCCCCCATCCGAGGGTCAGCTGGCGGCCGTGGGTCCGGTTGCTCGTCGCCCTGTCTGCCAGCCTTCCTGCAGGTGCCGAGCCAGGCGGCCGGGACGTTGACCGAACACGCGAACGTGCCGCGCTGCTCATCGACGACCTTGCCCGGTCAGTCAAGTCCCCAGAACGAGCCGTGGAGACCGACGCTGCGCAGGTACTCGGTCGACGACGCCGGGTCACGGCGCTGGTAGCCGTGGTCAAGGCGGCCGTCGTACCAATGGGCAGCGAAGTGCCACAACGTGTTGAGATCCATCACGTAACCGCGACTGTTGCCGGACTCTTCGAGCCACCGGTCAACGCAGCCGATGGAGCAGAAGATGCGCTGGTGACCGCAGGTGTGGACCACGTCATCCCACATCCGCGCCGTCGGGACCAGGAAGTGCGCGACCTGCTCGCCCTCCGGCGGCGAGGTGCGGCCCACCGTCCACGCGTGGGCACGACCGCACCCAGGGCACGTCGTGGAGACCAGTACGGCGGTGCCGTCGAGGAGCAGGTCCGGCCTCCAGCCACCCACCAGGTGAGGGAGGGCGAAGGAGTCCCACGCGCAGCCGCCCCACCACAGGGTGTGGGCCCCCATGACCGCGAAGCCCAGCGGTACGGCGGCGAACGGGTGCGCCATCACGACCTCGCCGGCCTCGTCCAGCACGAGGTGACGGGCATCCGCCAGTTCGCCCATCGCCCGCCGCACTCTTGAGGGATCGATGCCCAGCTCGCCCGCGAGCGTCTCGGCTGAGCCGAATTCTCCCTCCTCCGCGAACCTCCGGTAGATGGCCAGACGCACATCCTCACGCTCCATCCCGGCATTCTCCCCGGCTTGACCCGGTCTCGCTTGATCCCGCTCGGGGATCCCGTTACGGCGATCGGCGCGGTCACGGGACGCACCGGTCCGACTCGCCGACAACGTCCACAGCTGGTTGGGGCTACGGACCGCCCGGAACTATCGACGTGCGGTCGCCCGGCCCGATATGCAAGCGTGCTGGGATGCGAGGTCAGAAAGCCAGGGCGATGCTCGTGCTCCAGCGAGCGGGCCTGAACCACCAGGGGCTGCTCGGGTCGGGAGTCGAAGGCACCGTCGCGGACCTGGGTGACGGGACAGTGGCCAAGGTGTGGTCCGGTCGCGGGTTGAGCGATCTTGAGTTGCTGCGTGACTTCTACGACGCGGTGTACGCCTCCCGACTTCCTGACCCCGCAATCGCGATGCCGCACATCCTCGAAATCAGGGACGTCGACGGCACGTTCATTACCGTCGAGCAGCGACTATCGGGTGACCCTGTATGGGTGGCCGACGGCACGTCGCCGACTCTCACGGCGGGCCACATCGACGCAATGACCGAGGCATTGGCTGCGCTTGCGGCGATACCCGGGGAACCGACCCTTCGCACGATGCCCATGCTGCACGATGAGCCGCCTCTCCACCCGCGCGCACCCTTTGAAACTGAACTCGCAGCCTTGGTGGCACGACGTGCAAGGCGGTTCGAAACTCCCCTGAGTGTGGCTCTCCCTGACGTTGACACGCTACTGGCGGACACCCTCGCCGCCCGTCACGCTCTACGTCCTGCCGCCCCGAGCCTTGTCCATGGCGACCTGATCGCGGCCAACGTCCTGGCATCCGGCGCTCACGCCACCGCCGTCCTCGACTTTGGCTTCCTCAGCACAGCTGGGGACCCTGCCTTCGACTCCGCGATCGCAGCGAGTTGTTTCGACATGTGGGGACCAGGCGCCCGAGACGTTGAACGCGAGTTGGAGCAGGCCTTCGTATCGGCCTTCGACCACGACCGCCATCGGTACTCCATCTACCGCGCCGCATACGCCTTGACGACTGCGTGCTGCTTCGGCACGGACCTATCGGAGGGACACTTCGCTTGGTGCATCGCCATGCTTAGACGCTCTGACGTACAGGACGCCGTCCGAGCTTGAAGCCCACTCAAGTGCGATTTCGGGCTTCGCCGGGAGATGCGCCCGCCCACATCGCAACCCGCTCATACGCTCCGCTAGCGGTAGAACTTCTTCCGGCGATTGCCAGCGTTTGTCTTGGAGTCGATGGGTTGCGGCCGCCGGCGCCGTGGGCCCTCCGGCTTGCAGAAGTCCGTCATGCCGAGATGAGCGTGGGGATGCGCGACTGAGGCGCGTGCCCTGAGCCACCGCACGCGCTCACGTCCACTGCTGGTCCTGAAACAAATGGAATGACACGGCTGCGTCAGCGCGTAAGGCTCGCATGCATGGACCTGAGCGCGGCAGCGGAATCCTGGATCGACGACGGCTTCTTGATCCTGCCGGGATACCTACCCGCCGGCGTCCTCGATCCGGCCGTTGGCGAGCTCGACTCGTTGTTCCCATCGTCCGGCGACTTCCACGATGAGGTCACCCCAGACCGCAACGCCCGATTCATCGGCGACGAGTTCAACGGCATCGACAGCTTCCCGTTCGCAAGCCTCGCGCTCAATCGCATTCCGGTGTGCGACGCACTTGTGACCCTTGCCACGAGCCTCCTCGGCTCATCGGACATTCGTCTCTACTCAGCGGAAGCATGGGCGAAGTACGAAGGAGCCGCCGACTACGACCAGGATCTGCACCGCGACTACCTGAACCACACGATCCTTGCGCCCTCCAGCGCCCCAGCCTTCCGGCAGGTGGAGTTCTTCGTCTTCCTGTCCGACGTGACCGTCGAGCTGGGCGCGCCCAGGATGGTGCCGCGATCCAGCGTCACGGACAGCCTGCCCGCCAAGCCCAACTTCTTCTCCCGAGCCGACACCAGCGACACCGACGAGGGGTTCGTCGCATCGACCGGCCGTCCAGACCTGTACGCGAACGAGGTTGCGGCGACCGGACCAGCAGGAACCGTCGTCGCGTTCCAACCCCAGACAGTGCACCGTGGCTCCGCCATAACCCAACCGCGCGGCTCGCGATTCACCATGCACATCAACTACCGACCAGCAGCGGCCGAATGGGCACATCGCCACGCTTGGGCCGACCGCAGCCACAACCCGAACTGGTACCGGTTCGTCGAGCAGGCCGACCCCAGGCAACTGGAGCTCTTCGGCTTTCCGCCTCCTGGCCACGACTACTGGACCACGGAGACTCTCACCGGGGTGGCTCAGCGGTATCCCGGCCTCGACATGTCCCTTTGGCGATCTGCCGTCTGACGCTCTCCGCTCCGCGTGCCGATCCCGCACCGGGTCGCTCCGCGTGCCGATCCCGCACCGGACGTCCTGTCACCATGGACGGGTGAACGGGGTCGTAGCGGTTCTCAACGCAGCAGAAGCCCGAGCCGTGGCTCTGGCTTCGGGTGATGCGGAGGGGCTGCGGCGACTGCTTCATGAGGACTTCCGCTGGACCACGCACGTCGGACAAGTGTTCAACCGCGAGGAGTACATCTCTCGCAACACTGAGGGCGTGACTGTGTGGCGGTCGCAGAAACTTGGCCCGAGCGAGGTCACCATCGTGGGCAACACCGCCGTCCTGCTGACGGTGGTCACCGACGTTGTCGTTGACACCGACGACATGGACGCAGAGTTTCGTATGCCGGTGACCCAGGTCTGGATTCGCGACGGGAACACATGGCGGTGCCTGGCTGGTCACGCCGGACCACGTCAAGCTTGAGCACCTGCGGGACATTGGCGCACTGTGGGCGCCGTACTGACCAAGAGCGGAGCGACCCGGTACGGGATCCCTGCACGGTCACGCTCCGCGTAACGATCCTCACCCGGAGGGTGACCAGTTCGGGATCCCGCACTGGTCACGCTCCGCGTTGGGATCTCTCCTGCGCACGTGGGCGCTCGTCAGGCATGGAAGCGCCCGCCTACGCGCAGAGGGCCTCAGGCGGGGCGTGCGGGGACGGTGCCGGCTTCGTCGACGATGCCGCGCTCCAGGATCGCCGTGGCGCCGAACAGGATGTCGGGCGAGCCGTCGGTGTGGGTGAACCAGCTGCGCATGCCCATGAGCTCGTAGCTGTCGGGGTCGAACACCCACGTGGTCCGGGTCCGGAACGCGGCATCGGCGCGGCTGACGCCGATGCCTTGGCGGCCGAGAGCGTCCGTGGCGTCGCGCTCTACCTCGACGCCCGGGATCAGGGTGGTGGCGCGGTAGAAGGCTGCCGCGGTCCTCGGCGGCACCGCCTGCTCGTTGACGAGGTTGCCGATGAGCTCGAAGACCGCCTGCTCGGGCTCCTGGCGCTCTACGGTCCGTGCCTCGGCGTACAGGACGTCGAGGAGCGCGTCGGGGTCGGTGGGCAGGGAAGCCAACCAGGCGTACGTCGGCCGGCCGACGCCAGCCGCGGCGGGGCCGCTGTAGTCGATCGGCCAGTCCTGGCCGAGCTCGCGGATCACGTCGTCGTCCCAACCGTAGGGTCCGGTGTCCTGCCCGAACCAGACCTCCCGCTCGTGCACCTCCCCGAGGCGGACCGGACCGCCGAGGCGACCGTCGTTGGAAAGCACGGCGCTCCTGGCGTAGACGAACTGATCCTCCCGCACGTCGAGGGTGGGCGCTGCCAGTGCGGCCGTGGCTGCGCTCTCCAGCACCAGGGTGGCGGCCGGGGCCGTGGCGACCGCACGGTCGCGAGGCGAGGGGGAGCGTGGATCGGTGGCGATGTCGTCGATGGCGCCCCAGGTGAGGAGCGCGAGGATCGTCGAGCAGGCGACCAGGAGTGCGGGGGCCGCGACCCGGCCGGTTCGGCGTGCTCCCCGATCGTGGTCGTCGATGGCCGTGTGCACTCGACGAGCCAGTCGGGCACGGTGCTCGGGGGACAGCGTGATCTCCGTCGGAGGGGGGAGCTGGCGGCGCAGCTCGAGGAGGTCGCGTGTGGAGTCGTCAGCGGTCATGGTCGTCCTCCTCGGACGGTCGGGATGCGGGTCGGGGTGCGGGTCCAGGTGTCGGTCTCTGCCTCGTCCGGCGGGTCGTCGATGATCGCCCGGAGACGGGCGCGTGCCCGGGACAGCCGCGACCGGACCGTCCCGACCGGGACGCCCAGGGTCTCCGCGGCCTCGGCGTAGCTCAGTCCCGACCACACGCACAGGGCGAGCACCTCGGTCTCGCTCCGGGTCAGCAACTCAAGTGCCCGTGCGGTCCGGGCGAGGGTGTGCGCGTCGTCGAGGCGCTGCGCGGTGCTGTCGGCGAAGTCGGGGACGGTGAGGTCGTCGGGCGCTCGTGCCAAGAAGGTCAAGAGGCGACGACGGCTCCGGGTGGCGTTGAGGGCTTGGCGCGTGGTGATGGCGAGCAGCCAGGCACGGAGCGGCCGGTCGTCGTCCGCGAGCCCGTCGCGGTTGCGCCAGAGCGTCAGGAACGTCTCGGAGGTCACGTCCTCCGCAGTGGCCCAGTTCGCGGTCAACCGGTGTGCCAGGGTGAAGACGCCGTTGACGTGCTCGGCGTAGACGCTGTCGAAGGCGGCCTGGTCGCCGCCCCGCAGCCGTCGTCTCAGCTCGCGATCCTCGGTGCTCACACCCGTAACTGTCCGTCAGCGCGGTGCAGTTCCCTGTGTTGCGTTCCTTGGGTCCTGAACTTTGCCCGTTGCGTCGTGGGCGCGTACGTCTGAGCGGTCGGGTGCGCGGCGACTGTTGCAGGTATGTCTCCGTCGACGTCCGAAGTTGCGGCGACGCCCCGAGGCGCAGCGCATTTCTGCACAGCGTTCCGGGCCGGTCGGTTGCACCGGTCGCGCGCTAGAGAACGAGCTTCATCCGCGGAGCAGACGTCAGGACGAAACCCGCCTTGTCGTAGAGGCGCCGCCCTTCCTCTGTGGAGCTGAGGTCCACTCGATCTGCGTTGATTGACTTGGCCCACTCGATGACGTCAGCGACCAGGAGGGTCCCGTATCCGCAACCCCGGTGCTGGGGGACGGTGATGACATTGGCGAGCCGGACGGTCCGTCCTCGAGGGCACATCGGGTTGGGAACGCCCAATTCAAGAGTGCCAATTGCGGTCGCGACGATCTCGCCACCTCTGTCGATAACCGGGAAGCGAGCGGCGTCGGAGTCGTCGACGTAGCGGGCGAACCACTTGCGAGCGTGGCTCCTCCATGGCTCGTCGTCGTGAACGCCGTCCTCATCGAAGAGCAGGCCCCATAAGTACAGCAGTTGTGCGCCGTCGTCCGCGGTCGCGACCCTGAGGAAACTACTCGGACTATCCACTGGGCGATCCTAGGTGGCCGAACAGACGGGTTGCGCGGACCTGGTCTGCCGCGATCCGCGCATCCCGCAACCCGATCCCGCACCGGGTCGCTCCGCGAGCCCATCCTGCACTGGCGCGCTCCGCGAGCCGATCCCGTACCGGGTCGCTCCGCGAGCCCATCCGCTCACGCGCACGTCTGCGGGTCCGGTCGAGCTGATCGCGGCGGATCCGCCCGGACGTGCGGTTCAGGTGCAGCGATCTTGCTCCACGACCGCTGCCACAGTCCGCAGAGCGGCCGGGAGGAGGGCGAGGTCGGCCGAGCCGAGCGCGAGCCTAATCGCCTGTGGGACGTGGCTCGTGACGGCGAACGGGCCAGCGGTCGAGACGGAGATGTCGTGCTGGGCGAGGTCGGCGGCGATGCGGTCGGCTCGGGCGTCTTCGGGTAGCGGCAGCCACGTGAAGTACGACGCGTCGTGGCCGAGGTGAGGGAGGTCGGCGAGCGCCCGTCGCACGAGGACTTGCCGGGCCCGGGCGTCTTCCCGCTTCAGGAGTTCCAGGCGGTCGACGGTACCGTCGTCGATCCAGCGACAGGCGATCTCGACGGCGAGGGTCGTGGTGTTCCAGGTGGTCCGGCGAATAGCGCGCTCGAGGGCCGGCACGAGGGTGGCTGGGGCCACCAGGTAGCCGACCCGAAGCCCGGTGGCGATGTTCTTGGAGAGGCTCGAGACGTAGACGGTGATGTCGGGGGCGAGGTCGACCAAAGGGGCGGGGGCGTCCTCGACGAGGTATGCGTAGGACGCGTCCTCGACCAGGAGCGCGCCAGACCGGCGGGCAACGCCGACGAGGCGCTCACGGGCTTCGGCGCCCAGAACCGCACCGAGCGGGTTGTGCAGCGACGGCATCGCGTAGATCGCGCGTACCGGCCTGGTGGAACAGAGCCGGTCGAGGGCTTCGAGGTCGGTTCCAGTCGACGTCACGGGGACTGGGGCAAGGTCCAGGTGCAGCGCATGTGCGAGCGCCTTGAAGCCGGAGTAGGTCAGGGCGTCGACCGCGACGATGTCACCGGGATTCAGGGTGGCCATGAGCGTGACCGCCAAACCGTGCTGGGCGCCGTTGACGACCAGCACGTGCTCGGGCGTGGTGTCGATCCCCCGCACGACCAGGTGGCGGGCGATGGCTGCTCGGTCCTTGAGGCGTCCACGGTGCGGCTGATAGCGGAGCAGGGCCTCGATGTCACCGGAGCCGGCGATCTCGCGCAGGGCCTGGCGCAGCAGCGAACCTTGGTCTGGGAGCGCGGGCGAGTTGAAGTTCAGGTCGACGACGTCGGCCGCAACGTCCTGCTGGTCGATCCCGTGTGAGGCGGGCAGCGAGAGGTCTCGGACGAACGTGCCCCGCCCCTGTTCGCGGCTGACCAGTCCGATGGCCTCGAGCTCGGCGTAGACGCGGGTGGCGGTGACGGTGGCAATGCCCTCGGTGGCCGCCAGCTGCCGATGTGTCGGCAACCGCGCCCCTGCCGGGAGTCGGCCGGTGCGGATCTCGCTGGCGAGCGCGTCGACAAGAGGCTTGTATCGCGGGACCGGCATGGCATGAGTGTATGCAGAACAATTCTTGGGATGTCCTGCCTCTGGCTGTCTACCGTCAGTCGTACGCCAACCGGAGGGACTCCTGACATGCACATCGCCATTCTCACGTTCGAGGGCTACAACGAGCTGGACTCCCTGATAGCACTGGGCGTGCTCAACCGCATCAAGGACGACGACTGGCGTGTCACGATCTGCACCCCCACGCCGAAGGTGACCTCGATGAACGGCGTCGTCATCGAGCAGATGTCGACGCTCTCGGAAGCGGTCCAGGCTGATGCCGTCATCGTCGGCAGCGGCATCGCCACGCGCGAGGTCGTCGAGGACCCGGCCATCATGGGCGAGCTGTCCCGGCTGGACCCCTCGCGCCAGCTCATCGTCGCCCAGTGCTCGGGAGCGCTGGTGCTCGCCCGCCTCGGTCTGCTCGACGACGTCCCGGCCTGCACCGACCTGATCACCAAGCCGTGGGTCGTCGCCGCCGGCGTCGAGGTTCTCGACCAGCCGTTCTTCGCCCAGGACAACGTGGCCACGGCCGGTGGATGCCTCGCCTCGCACTACCTGGCCGCGTGGCTCATCGCGCGCCTGCGCGGCAACGAGGCCGCCGAAGCAGCCCTGCACTACGTCGCCCCTGTCGGCGAGAAACAGGAGTACGTCGACCGCGCGTGGCGCAACATTCGTCCCTACCTACCCTCGACCGGCCCGCGCGCAGAGCACATCGACGAGCCCGCTCTCACCGGCATGGCGCGGTAGCCGCCAGCTCACGCGCCGGCCGGCGCAGCAAGCAACTGTCCAACGGCAGTGGCTGAGGCCGCTGTGTCCGTGGCCCTAGGGTCCATCCGGTCACGAACGGTCACGAACGGTCATCACGGACGCCCATGAGCGACGGCACGGGACATGACCGCTCGTCGGCACGTGCGGACGTCCCGCAGGCCGAACCTCAAGCGGCTCGCACAGCAACTCAAAGCTGCGCGAGGTCGTCTCTGTCTCGCTAACCGGATGGGGATCCCCGAGCGGGACTCGATGTGTCGCCGGCGTCGGAGCGCACTATCAGGCGGCAGATCCGGACGTTTGATGAGAACGCACGAGACTGACCGCTACGTGTCATCCCACGGCGTGATCGGGTCGACAGACCCGACACTTCGAGCGGTCTCTTTCAAGCCGGGCTAAA
>SXGS01146552.1_pt1 | contig 12221 bp, 11 predicted proteins | sample 3174681 | NCBI WGS metagenome assembly SXGS01 (sample SAMN11356861, study PRJNA531348) | freshwater metagenome | isolation source: freshwater sample F1-80 | place: China: Fuxian Lake, Yuxi | collected 2017-12-25
CGCCGGCCACGGCTTTGATCATCACCGGATAGCCAATTTTCTTGGCGACCGCGAGGGCTTCCTGCTCGTTCTGCACGAGTCCCTCGGAGCCGGGCGGGATGGGCACGCCGGCCTTCTTGGCGAGGGCGCGGCTCACCTGCTTGTCCTCGAGGGCGTTCATTGCGCGCGAGCTGGGTCCGATGAAGCGGATGTTACAGCTCTCGCAGACGTCGGCGAAATGGGCGTTCTCGGAAAGGAAACCGTAGCCGGGATGGATCGCATCCACATCGGCGATCTCCGCCGCGCTGATGAGGCGGTCGATGCGCAGGTAGCTCTCGGCGCTCGGGCCTTTGCCGATGCAGATGGCCTCGTCGGCGAGGTGCACGTGCATGGAATTGGCGTCCGCCTCCGAGTACACCGCCACCGTGCGGATGTTCAGCTCGCGGCAGGCGCGGATGATACGCACGGCGATCTCACCGCGGTTGGCGACCAGAATCTTCTCGAACATAACGTCGGGAAAGGAGGGTTCAGCGCGGGGGCCGCATTCGCGGCACGCGGCTTCTCAATTCGGGCGGACCCTGAAGAGCACTTGGCCGAACTCGACCGGCTTGGTGTTCTCGGCCTCGATGTGGGTGATCACACCCTTCACCTCGGCCTTGATCTCGTTCATCACCTTCATCGCTTCGATGATGCAAACGACGGTGTCCGGATTCACCTGCTGGCCGACTTCGACATAAGGCGCCGATTCGGGCGAGGGTGAGCGATAGAGAGTGCCGATCATCGGCGACTTGATCGTCGAATCACCCCCCGCCGCGGCTGCGGGAGTTGGAGCGGCGGCGATGAAAGCTGCCGGCGTTGCCGAATGAGTCGGAGCGTAGGAGACCACCGGAGCGTCTTCAATCACCGGAATCATCGCACCGCCTGCCCCTCGTTTGAGGCGGATCTTGAATCCTTCCTTTTCCAGTTCGAACTCGGAGAGGGAATTCTTCCGCATCAGATCAATCAATCCCTTGATGTCCTTCAGATCCATTTTGTGTCCTTTGTTTGAAAGCGCGGATGGACGGCCAAGGCCGGAACTGCGCTTGCATGAACTGGGGTCGCGGTGGTCAACAGGTTGCTCAAAATCGGGGCGAGGCTAGGGGAGACCGACGGCAGCGTCAAGGGGAGTTTGTTCACAGCCCATCCACAATCACCGCGAGCCGGGATGTTTTAAACGGAGTTAAACAGGGCGTATCCAAGCCATTTCAATTGGGCTTTAACGACAACGCTGCTTGAAGTCCCAGCAAATATGATTCGGGGCCGAATCCGCAAATCTGCCCTTTGCAGACGGGCGCCATCAGCGACTTGTGCCGAAATTCCTCCCGAGAATGGACGTTGGAAAGGTGGATCTCGATGGTCGGGACACCGGTCGCCGAGATGGCGTCGCGTAACGCCACGCTGGTGTGCGTGTAAGCGGCGGCGTTGATGACGATCGCGTCGAAGACCCCTTTGCTCTGCTGTATCCACGTGACCAATTCCCCCTCCAGATTCGACTGTCGGAAGTCGATCGCCGCGCTGGCCTTGGCGGCCGCGGCCCGCACCTTGGCCTCGATGTCGCCGAGCGTCGTGTGGCCGTAGATTTCCGGCTCGCGCGTGCCGAGCAAGTTCAAGTTTGGTCCGTTGAGGAAGAGAATCTTCATCTGCTGCGAGAGCCTAATGGATTGGCTGGCTCCTCATCAATGACAAACCCGCCGCCGCAGAGCCAGCCAAGCAGCAGAAAGGCGGGCCACGCCAAGGCGGGGATGTACAGGCCGAACTCCGCCATCTCCTGTAGCGCCCAGCCGGTCAGCCCGAGCCAAACGGCGAAGGCCAGCGGATTGGAAAGGCATTTTCGATAAAGAAAAGCCAGAGACCCGGCCCAGAAAGCCAGATAGGTCAGAAATCCGATCCAACCGGAATCCGACGCTTGTTCGAGGTAATCGTTGTGGACGAGCCGCGCCATCTCCGCTTCGGGCCGCTTCAGCTGGGCGTGGACGACTTGAAAGGTTCCCGGACCGCTGCCGAGCCACGGCTTTTGCACGGCCGTTTTCCAAGCCGCCTCCCAGTAATCAAACCGTGCCCCGACGCTGGTCGCGCCCTTGGCGAAGTAGCCGTGGTACTTCCACGCGAACCCGGCCAGCCCGAGCGCGAGCACCGCCGCCGCGACGGCGAACTTCGCGCGACGCGGCCAACGCAGACGGAACAGCGCCATTAACCCCATCGCCAAGCCGACCAGCCAGCCGCCTTTCGAGCCGGTCCAGTAGAGGCAGCCGAGGCCGGCGGCGCCGAGCGAGAGCGTGAGCAGCCATTGCGTAGCGATGGAGAGTCGTCCACTGATTTGCCAGATCCAGACCAGTGAGAGCGGCAGCAGCAGCAGGATCGCCCCCGCGAAGGCGTTCGGATAGACCAGTTGCGAGAAGATGCGGTTGCTGGCCAGTTTCTTCTTCATCTCGGGCGTGAGGTTTTCCACACCGCCGGTTTGGTAAATCCACTGGCGCGTTTCTTCCAGACCACCGAAGTGTTGCTGAAATCCGGCCGTCAGCAGCAGAACCAACCCGGCGACGGCGCCCCAAAGGAACCGTTCCGGCCGGCGCATCGGCCCGAGGACGCAGAGGCCGAGGTAGAAACAGGCCACGCACGCGCCCAGGTGCGGGAGGGTTTGCGCCGTCAATGGCCGGCTCACGCTCTGCGTCGCCGAAAGGCACTGCCAACCAAACCACACCAGCGGCAGCCAGATGAGCCAGCGCGGTATGGCGATGCGGAACCGGCCGAACAGAATCAGTCCCACCACCGCCAGCGGCGCGAGCACGGCAATTCCCCAGCGCGCGGGGAACACGAAGAGCAGCCACTGGTGTACGTCCTGCGGCGGCGTGAACCGGTGGTCGAGAATGACGGGGTTGCCGACCTTGAAGAGCGCGCCTGCGAGAAAGAGACCGACGAAGAGGGGATAGAGCCGCTGCCCTTGCGACGGATTGGAGGGAGGGGCGGTGTCGGTCACGGCCGCAGTGTAGGCAGGGCGGGGCGCGAAATCCAGCCCGCAGCGGAGCGCTTCAAAGGCGCAGCTTCAGCAGGCCGACTTCGAGGGCGAGCAACTCCTGCACATTCGTTTGCAGCCAGCGCTGTGATTGCCCGGCCACGCGCAGGTTCTCCGCCGCTTCTTCTGCTGAAATGCGCCCGGCCACCTGACGCGCTGTGGGGATCAATTCGGGGAAGAAAGCCAGATCTTCGGCGGCGCAGTGACGGAACAACCACACGTCGCGCAACCAATGTTCGAGGGCCGATAGATATTCACCGCGACGCCGGCGATACTCGGCCTCGATGCCCGCCGTCAGCTCGTCTTCGAACCGTTTCCGCTGTTCCGGCTCGAGGTCGTCGTACCGCTGCAGGGGCGAGGCGGCTTCCAAGGTCTTCTCCACTTCATCGCGCACGGTGGAGAGCCGTTCGAGCAGACTTCCCAAAAGCCGGTAGCGGCCCATCAATCCCTTCTGCCCCTCCGCCGCCATCGCCGCAAAGGACTGCAGCCATTCGCGCGGCGCGGCCTCAAAGCGCGGCCGGTCATCCACGGCAAAATTCAAACGGAGGCAACGCGAAAGGATGGTCTCCAACAGCCGCTGCGGCTCGACGCTGAGCAGCAGCAGGATCGTCTGGGCCGGAGGCTCCTCGAGCGTTTTGAGAAAGGCGTTGGCGGCTTGCGCGTTCATCCGGTCCGCCTCCGCCAGCACAGACACCTTGAAGCGCGCCTCGGTCGGCTTGAGTTGCACCTCGCGCATCAGGTCGCGTGTCTGGTCGATGGTGATCACGCGCGACTTCGATTCGGGCCGCACCCACTGGATGTCCGGATGATTCGCCCCGTCAATTTTGCGGCAGGAAAGGCACGTGTCGCAGGAATCGATCGCTGGCCCATCACTGACCGTCCGGCGTGGCGTGGAGCAATTGAGCGTCTTGGCCAGTGCGCGCGCCACTGCCTCCAATTCTTCCATACGGCCGCCGGTGAAAAGATAGGCGTGCCCGAGCCGTCCCCGCTCCAGACTGCGCTGGAGCAGGCCGACCACCTGCTGTTGCCCTGGAAATTGAGCGAAGGCCATGCCGGCACTTGTTTAGAGAAACCCGCCGTGGCCGTCCAGCCTGCAACCACTTTTTCGCCCCGAACGCGTCCGAAATCGCATTTGCGGCTTTCCAAACGGGATGGCTCGTGTAGTAATCCACCACGGCAATGAAGGACTCGCCAGGGAGGGAGCAGCAACGGGATCGCAGTGACGTCGTCGGCATTATTCTTGTCGGCGCGGCGGTGTTATTGTTGTTGGCCACGTTTTCGTACGACAAGCTCGATCTCGGTTCTTCCGAGGTGGCGCGGAAGCACAATTGGATCGGCGCGTTCGGGGCGTGGACGGCCTTCGCGCTTTTTTCACTGCTCGGCGCGGCGGGGTATCTGGTGCCGCCGCTGCTGCTGATTTTCGGTCTCGCCTACTTCATCCCGAACCTCGGCCCGCTGCTGCGGCGCTGGCCGTGGGCGCTGGTGCTGGTGTTGTGCGGCGCCTGCACGCTCGCGCTCTATCATTCCGACCGCATCAAGAACGGCCTCGGCGTGTCGAACGCCGGCGGGTTCGTCGGCGAGTTTTTCTACAATTACATCTTCAGCCACTTCAATGTGGTCGGCGCGACGATCATTTTCCTCGTCGTCTATCTCGTCAGTCTGCTGTTCCTGACGAATTTCCAACTCGGCGACTGGGCGCGCGAGAGATGGAGTGCGTGGCGCGCCGGTCGGATGGCGGTACCAGTGGAGGGGGAATTCGTCGGTACGGGCGAAGGAGCGGCGCTGGAACGGCGCGCGCGGGATCTGGAGAAACAGGCGCGCGAGTTGCAGGAGCAGATCGACCGGAGCGACCGCGTGCGCAAGGGATTGAAGGAGGAGCCGACAGCGATCCATCCTGCCGAGCCGTCCGGCAAATCCAATCTGGGCGCGGATTTGAGGCCCGTGCCCGAGCCGATGGTGCGCGATCTGAGCGTGCCGCAGACGGCGCCTATCGTTCCCGCCGCGCGTTCCCGCAAAGTGGCCGCAGCGAAGGAACCTGCGCCGGCCGAGGAAGGGATGATCATCTCCGCTCGCGAACTGCGTTCTGCTAGTGCTGCCGATATTCTGGGACGCAGCCCGGCGGGCAATCTTGACGAAACCCGTCTCGTCGAACCGCCCGCCTCCGAGACGAGGGAGAAGAAGCGGTCGCGCAAAGTCGCCGACACGCCCGACGCCGCGGCGGGGAATCCGTCGCCGAAAGAGGCCGAGCCCGTCGTCCACATCGCGTCCCCCGTGGTAGCCGCCGCTTCTGACACCGAAGCGGCCGCGTCATCACCCACTCCCGCGCCCGTGTCGGAAGAGCTGCCGGCGGTGGCGGCTGTTTCTGCACCGGTGGTCGCTCCTCGGCCGAGGCTTGCGCCGCGCCGGCCCAAGCCGGTCACGGTCGCTTCGGCGCCGATGATCGGCAATTACCAGTTGCCGTCGTTGGATTTTCTCCAGTTGCCCGATCTCACGGTGAAGCCGACCGAGACGAAGGAGGAGCTGATGGCCCACGCGCGGCTGATGCAGCAGACGCTCGCGCAGTTCGACATCGAGGTTTCACTTGGCGACATCACCAAAGGCCCGACCATCACGCGCTACGAGTTGCATCCGGCGCCGGGCGTGAAGTTCGAGAAGATCACGGGTCTCTCGAACAACATCTCCGCGGCGCTCAAGGCCGAGCGCATCAACATCCTCGCGCCTGTCCCCGGCAAAAGCTCGGTCGGCATCGAGGTGCCCAATCTGGTGAAGACGAAGGTCATCATGCGCGACTTGTTCGAGTCCGAGGCGTGGCGGAACACGAAGGCCCGCATCCCGCTCGCGCTCGGCAAGGACGTGTACGGCGAGCCGATCATCGCTGATCTGGGTGACATGCCGCACCTGCTGATCGCCGGCTCCACCGGCTCAGGCAAATCGGTCTGCATCAATTCCATCATCGCCTCGCTGCTCTATCGTTTCCCGCCCGACCAGCTCCGCTTCGTGATGATCGATCCGAAGGTCGTCGAACTGCAGCAGTATAACGCTTTGCCGCACCTCGTCGTGCCGGTCGTCACCGATCCGAAGAAGGTCATCCTCGCGCTGCGCTGGGCCGTGCAGGAGATGGAGAAGCGCTATAAAATCTTCGCGCGGGTGAACGTGCGGAACATCAAGTCCTTCAACGAGCGGCCGAAGGACAAGCCGGTCCCGCCGCTCGAACCGGAATTGCCGCTCACCGCAAAGAGGGAAAAGGTCGAGGCTGGCGCGGACGGTTTCGCCGTGGAGGTGGACGAGGAGATCGTCGTCCCGCGCGAGGAGGAGATCGTCATCCCCGAGAAGCTCAGCTACGTGGTCGTCATCATCGACGAGTTGGCGGATCTGATGCTCGTCGCACCGGCGGATGTCGAGATGCTCATCGCGCGGCTCACGCAGATGGCGCGCGCTGCGGGCATCCACGTCATCGTCGCCACCCAGCGGCCGAGCGTGGACGTCATCACCGGCGTCATCAAAGCCAACATCCCCGCTCGCATCGCCTTCCAAGTCGCGAGCCGCGTGGATTCGCGCACCATTCTCGACGCGATGGGCGCCGACAAGTTGCTCGGCAAGGGCGACATGCTCTATCTGCCGCCTGGCGCGGCCAAGCTGAACCGTGCGCAGGGCGTGCTCATCACCGACCAAGAGATTCAGAGTGTCGTGGATTTCATCGCGCAGCAGGGCAAGCCAAGTTACGAGATGGAGATCCACCAGCAGCTCCAAAAGCCCGCCAGCAGCTTCGATGGCGGCGGCGCTACGAGCGAGGAGGACGAGGAGCTTATCGAGAAGGCCATCGAAGTCATCCGACAGGAGAAGAAGGCCAGCACCTCGCTGCTCCAGCGCCGGATGGGCCTCGGCTACGGTCGCGCCGCGCGGCTGCTGGATGTGCTCGAGGACCGCGGTGTCGTCGGCCCCTCCAACGGCGCCAAGCCGCGCGACGTGTTGCTCGACCTCGACGGAACCGGCGCCGATGGCGGCGACCAGCAACTCGTCTGAGCGCCCCGCGTGGTCGGATTTGGAGGCTCCCGTCCTGTTGCGTTTTCGTCGCCTCGCCCCAGTTGAGTTCGTCCCCCTTCCGGCGTAGGCTGCATCATGAAATCCATCACCGTTGCGACCTTCAATGATCCCGAACCGGCCGAGGCGTTGCGCATCCGGCTGGAATCGGCGGGGCACCACGCATCGCACAACGACGAATCGGGAATGCAGCGTTTCTGGTTTCTCACTGAGCCGATGGCGGCCCACAAGGTGGAGGTGCCGGAAGAAGATATGGCGGGCGCGCGCCAGTTGATCGAGAAGTGGGATCGCACGGAGGGGGTTCTGCGTACGGCGGTATGCTGTCCGCAATGCCGCGGCTCGCGTGTCGAGTATCCGCAGTTCACGCGCAAGTTTCTCACGCCCGCCTTCGCCGAACTGCTGATCACGCTGCGGGTTTTCCCCAAGATGTTCTATTGTCAGGATTGCCAGTTCACTTGGCCGAAAGAGGAGGAGCCGAAACCCGACCTCGACCTGCTCAACTGGTCGAACAAGTCGCGTTGGTGGCATCCCGAGACGCGCCGCGAACACGAGGCGCACGCCAAAGCTGGCGGTTGAATACAGCGTGCGCGGTGCGCGCGGTTTTCCGGGATTGTCAATCCGCCGGCGTTCGCCTATTTTCCCGCCCGATGCTGAAGGTTGGTGAACAATTGCGTCGTGCCCGCGAGGAGCAAAAGCTCTCCGTCCAGCAGATTGCCGAGATCACCAAGATGAGGACCGACCAGGTTCTCGCCGTGGAGGAGGGCCGGATGGATTCCTTCGCCGCGCCGGTGTATGTGCGCGGATTCGTCCGCGCCTACGCGGATGCCGTCAAGCTCCCCCTGCCTCCGTTACTGGAGGAGCTGAACGCGGAGTTGGGCAAATCCGACAAGTTCAAGGAAGCCGCCGGCGGCGGCCCGCCGAACCGCGGTGTGCTCGACGCCGTGATGCTCCTGCTCAGCCGGGCGAACCTGATGATCGTCCTGCCAATGGTCGTCATCCTTTGCCTGCTCGCGGGCGGCTATTACGCTTTTCGTTACTGGCAGCGCCAAGGCACGGCCGATCCGCTCTCCGAGTTGGGCTCCGGCCTGCGTCAAGTCACGCCATCGCCGGAGTACCTCGTTATCCCCACGAACGCCGCGCCGAAGCGTTGAGCGGGCGCACCTCGCGTCCGTTTCAAAGATTGATTGCCGCGGCCGCGCCACGTAAGCTGCCCTGCTTGTGAGTGGCAAAAGTGACAAACCCGCCGTCCGCCCTGTGAAGGTCGGTCTGATCTCGCTCGGCTGTGCGAAGAACCTCGTGGACGCCGAGATCATGCTCGGCTCGCTCATGAAGTCCGGCGTCGAGATCACCAACGACGCCGCGGGTGCCGATGCCGTCATCGTCAACACCTGTTCCTTCATCGACGCGGCGCAGGAGGAGAGTGTGGATTCCATCCTCGAATCCGCCGAGTTGCGCGATGCCCGCAATCGCGGCCAGGCTGTCATCGTTTCCGGTTGTCTCTCCCAACGTTTCCGGGACGAATTGCCGCAGCTTTTCCCCGAGGTGGACGCCTTCATGGGCATCGACCAAGTGACGCAGGTTGGTGACATCGTCCAACGGGCCATCGCCCAGCGTGCGGCGAAAGTGGCCGCGCCGGCGGAGCCGAAAGCCAGTCGCCGGAAAACGAAAATCACAGCGGAATTGGCCGCGCTCGACAAGCGGCGCGGCGCCGACAAGCACGATCACGAGGAATCGCTCCGCGGCTCCGAGAAGTTCGGTAAGACGAAGACATCGCTCGTCGCGCCGCTCTTCGATGTCACCGCGCGGCCCGTGTACATTCCGGATGTTTCCACGCCCCGTTTCCGGCTCACGCCGCGCCATTTCGCCTATCTGAAGATCGCCGAGGGGTGCAACCACCCGTGCAGCTTCTGCATCATCCCGCGCATGCGCGGCAGCCACCGCAGCCGCGTGCAGGCGGACATCGTGGCTGAGGCACGCGTGCTCATCGCCGACGGCGTGCGCGAGATCAACCTCATCTCGCAGGACTCGACTTACTACGGACTCGATTTGCGTCCGAACCACTCGCGCAACATCGCTTCGCCGGAGAAGTTCAACGCCGCCGCGAAGGCGCTGCCCGTGGACGCCACCACGCTCTGCACGCTCCTGCGCGAGTTGAACGCCATCCCCGGCGATTTCTGGATCCGTCTCCTCTACACGCACCCCGCGCATTGGACCGATGAACTGATCCGCACCATCGCCGAATGCCCGAAGGTGGCGCGCTACGTGGACATGCCGCTGCAGCATATCGACGACGCGATGTTGCAGAAGATGCGTCGCGAGACGAGCGGTCAATACATCCGCGATCTCATCGCGCGCATCCGCGCCGGCATACCCGGCATCGCGTTGCGCACCACGTTCATCGTTGGCTTCCCCGGCGAGACTGAGAAGCACTTCGCGACACTGCTCGATTTCATCCGCGAGACGCGCTTCGAGCGGCTCGGCATCTTCGCCTATTCGCAGGAGGACGGGACCGTTGCCGGCAAGATGGCGGCCCAAGTTTCCGAGAAAGAGCGCGAGAAGCGGCGCGCCCGCGCGATGGCCGAGCAGCACAAGGTGGCGCGCGCCGTGAGTGAGTCGTTTGTCGGGCGCACGCTGCGCGTCCTCGTCGAGAAGGAAGCGAATGCGAAAGAGTTGGCTGCCGCGAACGTTAGTTCATGGGAGCACGGGATCATCCGCGAGGCGGACAAAAGCGCCGCGCTCAAGGGCCGCTTTCTCGTCGCTCGCGGCGAGGCGGACGCGCCGGATATCGATGGCCGCGTGTACGTGCGCGGCAAGCTGGCCGCGGGCGAGTTCGCGCGCGTGAAGATTGTCGGCCACACCGACTACGACCTCATCGCTGAGCCGGCGTGAGTCCGCGCAAAGGGGTGAAAGACGCCTCGACCGCTTCGTGCCCGCGTGTTGGGTGGGACGCATTTGTGCCTTTGCCTCCACGCGGCTTTGCGTTAAACAAGTGAGCGATGAATTTGCCCAACAAACTCACGACCGCGCGGGTTGGGTTGACCGTCCTCTTCCTCATCGCTGTGTTGTGGCATCATCCCGATCGCAATCCGATCAACGACACCGTCGCGCTGGTTCTTTTCATCATCGCCGGCCTCACCGACATCGCCGATGGTCGCATCGCGCGCGCGCGCGGCCTCATCACCGATTTTGGCAAGCTGATGGATCCGCTCGCCGACAAGCTGCTCATCTGCTCGGCGTTCATCGCGCTGAACGCCCGCGGCAACATCGCGGCGTGGATGGTGATCGTCATTGTTGCGCGCGAGCTCGCCATCACCGGCCTGCGGACGCTCGCCGCGTCGAAGAACGTCGTGCTCGCCGCCGAAGTCCACGGCAAGCACAAGACACTCACTCAGATCATCGCCATCTCCGCGATGCTGGTGATGGATTGCCACACCGAATGGGGCGAGTGGAGTCAGTGGTTCTTCAGCCTTGAAGTGATGGGCGAGCCGTGGGGGCACGGCTTCACCGAGCTTTCAAAGTGGCTCGCGGTCATCCTCACCATCCTCTCCGGCGCGACCTACATGTGGCGCAACCGCGAGATTTATTTGAAGGACATGTGAGCGGCGAAGCCCCAGCCGCCTCGTCGCCATGAAAAGCATCGTACTGTTTCTTGCCCAAGGTTTCGGACTGGGACGGATTCCGTTTGCGCCGGGCACATTCGGTTCGCTCGGCGGATTGCTCTGGACGGCGTTGTTGCTGCGCACGGGCAATTACTGGATTTACCTCGGCGGCACAGTGGCGGGTGCGCTCGTGGCGGTGTGGATCTGCGGCGAAGCGGAACGGATCCTCGGCAAGAAAGACCCGCAATCCGTCGTGCTGGACGAGATCGTGGCCGTGCCGCTCTGTTTCGCGTTCCTCTTTTTTGCGATGGCGGCGACGAGCCGCGCGGCGGGTTGGCCCGTGCCGTCGCCGGAGTTCCTCTTCTCACGGGCGGGTTGGCCCGCCACGCTCGCGGCCTTCGCCGCGTTCCGCCTGTTCGACATCTGGAAGCCGTGGCCGGTGAGGCAGGCGCAATCACTGCGCGGCGGTTGGGGCGTGGTGGTGGATGACCTGCTCGCGGCGCTCTACGTGAACCTGCTCATGCCGCTGTTCATCTTCGGCTAGCGCGGTGGATTTCAACGTCCGCGTCGGAACGTCGGGCCTTTTCATCTCTCGTGGTGGTGGTCGTGGTGGTGGTTCCGGCAGCTCGCCTCGGGCAGGATGAGCGTGTCGGTGAATTTGCCGATGGCACCGAGGTGGGCGAGAGCTTGCTGCTGGAGATCGATGTGGTTCATCTGGGACGCGCTGCCGTCACTCAATGCGGCATTGCCGTGGCCCTCGCGCAGGCCGGTCAGCACGTCCGATTTCCATCGCAGGCCGGTGACCGTGATATTGGTGCTGTTGATGTTGCGTGTTCCGGCGAGGAGGGTGGATGGCTGCAGTTCATCCGCCCCGAGGCAGTAGAAGTAACTGCAATGATTGGTGGGGGTGAACGCGGTCCAAGTGGGCGCCTGAAACCGCTCGGCATCACAGGGCGAACGAAGCAGCCGCGAGTGCAGGTAATTGGTCAATGCCAGCCAGTCGTCCGGGCCGCTGGCGGCTGATTGCGGGAGGCGCCAAGGAAACTTGCTGTCGTTGTCGGCGGCGAAGGCTTTGTACGCCCCGGAGATTTGTTTGAGATTACCCACGCACCGTAGCCGGTCGGCGCGCGGTTTGGCGTTGCTCAGGCCGGACATGAGGAAGCCCGCCAGCAGGCCGATAATCACGATCGCGACCAGCATTTCCATCACGGTGAAGCCGTGGGATGGGACGGCAGGGGCGGGCCGCGCCGTTCCCGCCGGACCAGGGCAGGGCACACCGAGGCTGTCGGGCACGCGTGTTCGCGCAGGTGGCATACGAGGCGTTGGGTTTAACGGCCTGTACTCGGGAATTACAGCGGATTAACTAATTGAGCCTCCACTAAAAGTCAACGTTAATTTTGATGCCAGCGGCTTGAACTCTTATCCAACGGACTAAATAGAAGGTGCTTTGCGTCCGTCTATTGCTCGGTTATAAACTACTTATAGTGAGAATGCTCAGAGGTATCGTGGCGGTTCTGCTGGCAGCTCCCGCCTTCTTGTCCGCCGCGCCG
>SXGS01679668.1_pt1 | contig 12221 bp, 13 predicted proteins | sample 3174681 | NCBI WGS metagenome assembly SXGS01 (sample SAMN11356861, study PRJNA531348) | freshwater metagenome | isolation source: freshwater sample F1-80 | place: China: Fuxian Lake, Yuxi | collected 2017-12-25
AACGACTTCCAGGCGACGCCGGTGCAGGGCCTGTCGACAGCCGATGGTGCCGCGACTCTGGTCGCCTTCACCGTCGAGACCGTTCGCCGCGCGCTCGATCATCTGCCGGGACGGCCGAAGCGCTGGCTGGTCACCGGCGGCGGCCGCCTCAACCCGACGATCATGGCGGCCCTCGCCGAGGCGCTGAAGGCGCCGGTGGCACCGGTCGAGGCGGTCGGTTGGCAGGGCGACTTCATCGAGGCTCAGTGCTTCGCCTTCCTCGCCGTCCGCAGCCTCCGCGGCCTGCCCTTGAGCGTGCCGACCACCACAGGCGCGCCGAAGCCGATGACAGGCGGTGTGCTGCATCGCGCCCGCAAGGCGGCCTGACCTTCATGAGCCTTGAGCATGCGGTCCGCGACACCTTCGTGCCGGTCGCGGAGTCGGTGGCATCGGGCCGCATTCCCGGCGCAATCCTCGGCGTGCTGGCGCCCGACGGGAAGATCGCCGTCCGCGTCGCCGGCCTCGCCCAGCGCGTGCCGACGAAGCGGAAGCTGACCCGGGCCACCTGGTTCGACCTCGCCAGCGTCACCAAGGTGGTGGCGACGACGACCGAGGTCCTGAAGCTGGTCGAGGACGGCATCGTCGCCCTCGACGATCCGCTGTCGAAGCACATCCCGGACCTGCACCAGTACGTCGCGGCCCATCCGATCCGGAAGCTGACGCTCCGCCAGTGCCTCTCGCACCAGACTGGGCTTCCGGCGGTCGAGCCGATCTACACCTGGGGCAACGATCCCGAGACGCTGAAGGCGCATGTCCTGCAGAAGGACTGGGCCTTCGGCGCCAATGTCTATTCCGACATCAACTTCATCCTGCTCGGCATCCTGATCGAGCGCTGCCGGGGCCGCACGCTGGCGAAGCTGCCGCGCGGGCCGGGCCTCGGCTTCCTGCCGAAGGAGAAGAGCTTCGCTGCGACCGAGCACTGCATGTGGCGCCGCCGCGTGGTCGTCGGCCAAGTGCATGACGAGAACGCCTACTCGCTCGGCGGCTTCGCCGGCCATGCCGGGCTGTTCGGCACGATCGACGGCGTGCTGGGCTATGCTAGGCGCCTGCTCGCCGGCAAGGAGCTGAAGCCGGCATCGATCGCCGAGATCCGGAGGCGGCATTCGCCGACCAACAATCTCGGCTGGCAGCATCACCACGAAGGCTGGGCCGGCGGCGACGGCTGCTCGCCCGAGACCATCGGGCACACCGGCTTCACCGGCACCGGGCTTTGGATCGACTTCAAGCGCGGCTATGCCTGGTCGCTGCTGACCAACCGCGTGCATCCGACCCGGCATGTCGAGACCGGCATCCAGGATCTGCGCAAGGCCGTCGGGAACTGTCTCGCCGCGACGCTGCCGTTCTAGGCGGCGCCATGTCGACCTATGCCCGGGGCTTCGCCCTCGTCCTTGCCGCCGCCATCGTCTGGAGCTCGGGCGGGCTGATCGTCCGCTCGGTCACGGCCGAGTCCTGGACCGTCGTGTTCTGGCGCTCGGCGAGCTGTGCCGCCTTCCTGCTCGCCTATATGTGGATCACCGAGCGCCGCCTGCCGTGGCGACTCTTCGTCCGCGCCGGATGGGTCGCGGTGGCGTTGGGCTGCGCCTTCGCCACCAGCTCGATCACCTTCGTGCTGGCCCTGGGATACACGTCAGTCGCCAATACGCTGATGATCCTTAGCCTGGCGCCGATCATCGCCGGCCTGATGGCGCGGGTGATACTGAAGGAGCCGATCGACCGCCGCACCGGGATCGCGATCGTCGTCGCCGCCCTCGGCGTCGCCGTGATGATGGGACGGCTTCCAAGCGGCGGCGACCTGCTCGGTACGGTGCTCGCCGCCATCAGCGCCATCGCCTACTCAGGTGCCGTCGTCACGGTGCGCTTCGAGCGCGACCTGCCGATGGTACCCGGCGCTTTCTTCGCCGCCGTCTTCGCCACACTGATCTCTCTGCCGATGGCGCCGACGCTCGCCGTCACCGAGCACGACTTGCCGCTGCTGCTGCTCTTCGGCGCCGGCCAGCTCGGCATCGGTATGGCGATGTTCACCACCGGCGCGCGCTTCATCCCGGCGGCGACCTCGTCGCTGCTGTGCCTGGTCGAGATCGCGCTGGGGCCGCTCTGGGTCTGGTTCGCCTATGGCGAGAACCCCGGTTCCTGGGTTCTGGGCGGCGGCGCCATCGTGATCGCGGCGCTGGTCGTCCACACGCTCGCCGGCCGGCGCCGCTAGTCGATCCTCTCGACGTCGATCAGCTTGGTCGGATGGACGATGCGGTCCAACGCCGACACCAACGCGAGCTCGCGCCGCCCGGCCGCCACCGTCGCCTCGATCGCTTCTGCCATGCCGGAGGCGGCCCGCTTCAGGGTCTCGGCGATCGCTCCCCATTCGAGGTAGTGGCCGAGGATCAGCGCCGAGATCAGGTCGCCGGTGCCGTTGAGCGGCCGGTCGACCCGGGGCGCGGTCGCCCGCCAGAGGCCCATGTTGGTCGCCGCCAGCGTCGAGATGCGGCCGTTCTCGGGAAGACCGGTCAGCACCACGGTCCTGGGGCCTCTGCGCCGGAGCGCGTGCATGGCGACCCTGGCCGAGTCGAGGTCGGTCACCTTCATGTTGGTCAGCTGCTCGAGCTCGAAGACGTTCGGCGTGCAGATGTCGGCGAGCGGCACCAGCCGCTGGGCGATCGCCTCGGGCACGCCGGGGCGGACGAAGACGCGGCCGCCGTCGCCGATCACCGGATCCAGCAGGTAGATCGCCTGCGCATTGGCGCTCTTGGCCCCCGCGACCGCCTCGGCGACGACGGCGGCGGTCCCGGCCTCGCCGAGATAGCCCGACAGCACCGCGCGGCAATCCTTGAGGACGCCAAGCGCCTTCAGGCCCCGCAGGAGCTCGGCGATCTCGGCCGGCGGCACCACCCGGCCCGAGAAGCTGCCGTGGCCCGGATGGTTGGAGAAGGCGACGGTGTCGAGCCGCCAGACCTCATGGCCAAGACGCATCAGCGGCAACGCCGCGACCGAGTTTCCGACGTGTCCGTAAACGACGGAGGACTGGATGGAGAGGATCGGCATGGGGCGCGACCATGCCACAGCCCTGGATCGCGTCGAGACAAAATCCGCCGAACCGGGTCTGCGTGTTCCCTTTCGGTCCCATTGGAACGAATCGACACCTCTTGCGTGCGAACGAAACGCGAGCACTGCCAAGGGTTGTGGTCGGCGGGAGCGCTGACCTCTATATCAGGCGTATCACCCTTGAGCCAGCCAATCTTCGATCAGCCGGCGGGCGATGGAATCTGCCCGCGGTAAGGACTTACCCTGCGCGCCGAAGTCGCGGAGCTCGGCACGGCTGAACCAGCCGCAATCCTCCAGCTCGCTCTGGTTGAGCCGGATCTCCCGGCTCGCCGCGGTCGCGTGAAAGCCGATCATCAGCGAGGCCGGGAACGGCCAGGGTTGGGAGGACTGGTAGCGCACCTCGCCAACCTGGATACCGGACTCCTCGAAGACCTCGCGGGCGACCGTCTCCTCCAGGCTCTCGCCCGGCTCGAGGAAACCGGCCAGCGTCGAATACATGCCGGGAGGCCACACCTTCTGGCGGCCGAGCAGCGCGCGGTCGCCGTCATGGACCAGCATGATCACCGCGGGATCGGTGCGCGGGAAATGGCTCGTCTTGCACTCCGCATTGGTGCAGCGGCGGACATGCCCCGCCTCGGCGCTCTCGGTCGGCGCCCCGCAGACCCCGCAGAAGCGATGGCGCGCATGCCACCACATCAGGCCGCGCGCATAGGCGAGCAACGATCCTTCCTCGCGTCCCAGCAACGGCCCGACACGACGAAGGTCGGTCCATTCGCCGACGCCGGCGGCTCGGCGCTGCGCCTCCTCCTCGCTCCAATGCGAGACGTCGATCGCGAGATGCAGGTTCTCTCGGGTCTCGCCGAGCACGGCAAGCACGCGCGCTTCGTCGAGCCAGGGACGCACGGCCGCGACAGGCAGCAGCGCCGCCTCGGGGCGATCGCCGGCGGTCACGAGATTGCGGCTCTGCCAGACGGCGACGACACGGCAACGGTCCTCGCCGAGCAGGCGGGCGATCCAGCCTTCCTCGGCGCGGAGATGCGCAAGGCGGTCGAGGCCGCCGCCGGCATAGAAATTCATGCGACTCATCGACCCTCGAATGACCAGGTTACCGGCGCATCGGCCGAAGCGCGCTCCACACCGCAACGACCGCCTTTAGGCTGCGCCCGATGCCGCTCCCGCGTCCAGCGCCTTGACGAAGATCACCTTGCCGTCGCCGTCGGCGTAGAAGTCGTCGAGTTGCGCCACGTCGGTGTAGCCGCAGGCCCGATAGAAGGCGCGGGTCGGCTCGTATTGCGCGCGCGAGGAAGTGTCGACGTAGAGCCGCCGCCCGCCGAGCCCGCGGGCGGCGTTCATGCAGGCCCGCTCCAGCAAGCGGCCGACACCGCCGCCGCGCCGCTCGGCATCGACGACGATCCAGTAGAGGTCATAGCTTGCCGCCGTGCCCGCGATCGGGCCGAAGCAGACGTAGCCGACGGGGCGGCCATCCTCCTCGGCGAAGACGAAGTGATAGCCGCTCGCGGCCTGGCCCTTGGACAGCGCGTCGTCGACCAGCTCGACCGCGATTTCCACCTCGGCATCGGAGAAGAAGCCGGTCGAGGCGACCAGGCGGCGGACGGCGTCCCGGTCTTCCGGCCGGACGCCGGCGCGAAGCGAGACCGCCATGCTCAGCCGACGGCGCGCTTCAGCGCCGGTTCGAGGTCGAGGCAGCCGACGACCGTGCGGACGAGGTCGATCTGGTCGAGGCCGATGCGACGGGCGGCGGCGACGAGCCCCGCATCGCTCGTGAGGCACGGGTTGGCGTTGACCTCCAGCACCCACGGACGGCCATGAGCATCGACACGGAAGTCGATGCGGGCGCAGCCGGACAACCGGAAGAGATGCCAGCAGCGCAGCGCCGCCTGCTCGAGCCGCGCCAGCAGCATCTCGTCGCCGGCGAAGTCGTACTTCCGGGGCGTGTTGCGATAGGCGTGAGAGTCAGGCTCCCACTTGGCGGCGTAGTCGACCAGCCGCGGCTGGCCGGGCGCGAAGTCGATGAACTCGATCTCGGCCGGCGGCATAAGGCGCGGCGCCTCGGTCGTACCGACGAGGCCCAGGTTGAATTCGCGGCCGTCGATGAAGGCCTCGGCGAACCAGGCGCCGCCGAAGCGCTCTATGCGTTGCGCCTGGATCGCCCTCAGCGCCTGGCCCTCGCCGATCGACGAGGCATCGAGGCCGATCGAGGCGTGCTCCCACACCGACTTGACGATGAAGCGCCCCTCGGGGATCTGCCCCGCAGCCAGATCCTCGGGCTCGATCCATGGCGCGGTATCGATGCCGGCGGCGGCCATCGCGCGCTTGGCGACCAGCTTGCTCGCGGTCTGCGCGATCGCATCGGCCGAGCAGCCGGTGTAGGCAAGCCCGATCGACTCCAGCAGCTGCGGCACGACGCCGATCAAGGCACCCTTGCCGTCGAGCGACTCGACCAGGTTGAAGGCGAAGGCGGGCTTGAGGCGCTTCAGCCGGTCGGAAAGACGCTGCAGGTTGAGATCGACCGGAATCGGAACCGGGCGCCAGCCGAGCTCGGCCAGCCGCGCCGAGACCTCGGTCACCTGGACCAGCGTGTCCTGCTCGTCCGGCGGCGCGTCCGGCGCGACCCGGCCGTGGACGACGGCGACCTTCATGCGCGCCCTCCCACCCGGCGGCTCGCGGATCGGACGATCAGTCCGATCAGCTCCTGATAGGGGATGCCGGCCTGGGTCGCAAGGATCGGAAGGTCGGAATGCAGCGGGTTGAGGCCGGCGAGCGGGTTCACCTCGATGAAGGAGGGATTGCCCTCGGCGTCGCAGCGGAGATCGATGCGCCCGGCATCGCGGCAGTTGAGCACCTGCCAGGCGCGGACCGCGACCTCCTCGGCCGCGCGCGCCGTCTCGTCCCTGACCAGCGTGTAGGTGATCCGCGTCTCGCATTCCTCCTTGTTGAGGAGGCCGTAATTCGTGCTTTCGGCGGTGCCGAGAAATCCGACTTCGAGTGCGCCTATGGACCTCGTCTCCGCGCCCTCGCCGGTAAGTCCGACGGTGAACTCGCGCCCGGGCAGGAACGTCTCGACGATCGCCGGCTGCCTGAAGGTTGCGATGACGTCGCGGCAGCCCTCGATGAGATCGGCCTTGGACGTCACGCGCGACTTGCCGCCGACGCCTTTTCCCGTCCCCTCGGCCACCGGCTTCACGAACAGCGGAAACGGCAGGTCGATCCTCTCCGCCTCTTCGGCCTTCGCGACGACGGCGAAGTCGGGCGTCGCAATGCCATGGGCGCGGACGACGTGCTTGGTCAGGCCCTTGTGCAGGGTCATCGCCATCACGACCGTGTCCGAGAAGGTACAGGCGATGCCGTAGGCTTCGAGCAGCGCCGGCACCTGCGCCTCGCGGCCGATGCCGTGCATGCCCTCGCAGATGTTGAAGACCAGGTCCCAGCGCCTGCCTTCGGCGAGACGAGCGGCGAGCGCCTTGATGTTGCCGATGCGCTCGACTTGGTGGCCGAGCCCGAGCAGCGCCCCCTCGATCGACTCGATCGTGTTGACGCTGTCGAACTCGGCGGTTTCCTCGAGGCTGTAGCCGGCCTTGAGGTAATCGTCGCGCAGGTCATAGGTGAAGCCGACCCGCATGGGCGATGCCGACGGCTACTCCGCGGCGCGCGGCAGCTGGCGCTCGCGGCCCACACGGCCCTCGGGGTCGGTGTAGCGATACACGTTGCCCTCGAAGTTGCGGATGAGGAGATCGTCGCCCTCGCGCCCGACCACGTATTCGGGCAGCAACGGAATCTTGCCGCCGCCGCCGGGTGCGTCGATCACGAAGTGCGGGACCGCGTAGCCGGTGGTGTGGCCGCGCAGCGCCTCGATGATCTGGAGCCCCTTGTCGACCGAGGTGCGGAAGTGCGATGAGCCGGTGATCGGATCGCACTGATAGAGGTAATACGGCTTTACCCGGATCTTGAGCAGCTCGTGCATGAGCTTCTTCATGACCTCGGCATCGTCGTTGATGCCCTTCAGCAGCACGGTCTGGCTGCCCATCGGGATGCCGGCATCCGCCAGGCGGTCGGCGGCGAAGCGCACTTCCGGCGAGACGTCGTCGGGGTGGGTGTAGTGGACCGAAAGCCAGACCCGGTGCTTGCGCAGGATCCTGGCGAGCTTGCCGGTGATCCGCTGCGGCAGCACCACCGGGACCTTCGACCCGACGCGCACGAACTCGATGTGCGGGATCTCGCGCAGACGCGAGAGCAGCCAGTCGAGGCGGTCGTCGGAGAGCGTCAGCGGGTCGCCGCCCGACAGCAGCACGTCGCGGACCTGCGGCGTGCGGCGGAGATATGCCAGCGCGTTTTCCCACTGCTTGTAGCTGAAGCTGTATTCGCCGCCGCCCTCGCCGACCATGCGGCTGCGCGTGCAATAGCGGCAATATGTGGAGCAGAAGCCGGTGGTCAGGAACAGCACGCGGTCGGGGTAGCGGTGGACCAGCCCCTCGACCTCGGTGTCGTGATCCTCGCCCAGAGGATCGTCGGCCTCGCCCGGCGTCTTCAGGTACTCGGTGCCGACCGGGATGTGCGTGCGGCGCAGCGGATGCTGCGCGTCGTCGCGGTCGAACAGGCTGAGATAATAGGGCGTGATACCGACCGGCAGCGAGCCGGTATGGCGCTCGATCGCCGAGCGCTCGTCCTCGGAAAGGTTGAGGATGCGCGCGAGATTGTCGAGGGAGCGGATGCGGTTGCGCACCTGCCACTGCCAGTCGTTCCACTCGGCCAGGGTGGCCTTGGGGAAGAACTGCTTGCGGAAGGCACTGGTGCGCTCGCTCACCGGAAACTTCGGTGCGGACGCGCGCTTCTTCGGCGAGGCCTTGCTGCCGCCGGAGATCAACCGGCGGGTGAGGGCCTCGGCGGCCGCGGCGTTGCTTTCGCAGCCGCGCGTGAGGATGGTACTCGGAGGCTGTTCGGCGTCGTTCGGCATGGGACTGAGAAGCTCCGGAAGGAAGTGGTCAGCGACCCGTGAGCGGCATCACGCCCAAGCCGACTCGTCCCACCCTGTTGGAGCCACCCCGGCTCCTGACCTGACCTTCCGAAAATCCCATCACCGGATCGAACTTCGATTGGACAGGGCGGACAAGAACTTGGGCACCACACCCGGGCCCGCCCCCTACATACGGTGCGAGATTTCGCTTGTAAAGACTTTCTGACTCGTTTTCCCCAATCAAGTGCCGACAAATACTGATGAACTCCCAGTGCTCCCATGGACGATCTTGGGCTCATCTACGATGATCTAAGCAAATCGGCCCGACCGGCCCAATGAAGCGGCAAAGTATCACTGTAATATCGATCGGCGCTGTCGGGCCGCAGACCGCTCTTCAATGCTTGAGCTCGACGCTGCAAGTTGCGCGAGCCGAGCCGAGTCATCGCGCGCATATCCCGACGAGTCTTCCGAGTAGAGCAGAGTCCTTGCGCTCGCGACTTCGATCAGCCGCGTGCCTATAGTGGCGCTCGCGCCGTCGCCGCTCCTCTCCTCCCATCCGATACGAGGTCCTCATGGTCGACCGCATCGAGCATTGGCAGATCACCAAGCCCGTCACCCGCAGCCGCTCCGGTCTGGTCGCCTCGCAAAGCCGCATCGCCGCCGACGCCGGCGCCGAGGTGCTGGCCCAGGGCGGCAACGCCATCGATGCAGCGGTGGCGACGGCCTTCGCGCTGACGGTGACCGAGCCCTGGATGAGCGGCATCGGCGGGATCGGCTCGATGATGGTCCATATCGCGAAGGACAAGGCCACCTATGCGGTCGACTACGGCCCGATCGCGGCACGCGGCCTCGATCCCAAGCGCTATCCGCTGACCGGCGGCCCCGGACCTGCGGACCTGTTCGGCTGGCCGGGGGTCGTCGACGACCGCAACGTCCATGGCTACGAGTCGATCGCGGTACCTGGATCGGTCGCAGGATTCGGCCTGGTGCACAGCCGCTTCGGCAAGCTGCCGTGGAAGAAGGTGCTGGCGCCGGCGATCCGGCTCGCCAGGAAAGGGCTCCGCGTCGACTGGTGGACGACGCTGCAGATCGCCGCCGAGGCAGCCGACCTCCGCCGCGATCCGATCGCCAGGAAAACCTATATGCCGGGCGACCTGCCGCCGGTCACCACGACGACGGTGACGCCGCCCTATCTCGATCTAGGCCCGCTGGGCCAGACCCTGGAGCGGATCGCGAAGGCCGGCTGGGAGGACTACTACAAGGGCGACGTCGCCCAGGCGATCGCCAAGGATCTCAAGGCCGGCGGCTCGGCGATCCGCGCCGAGGACCTGGCCGCCTATGCGGCGCGCCTGGTCGAGCCGACCACGGTCGAGCGCAACGGCGTCGTGCTCCATACCATGTCCGGTCTCTTCGCCGGCCCGACCTTCAAGGCCGCCTTCGGCAATATCCCGGCGAAGCTCGGCACCAAGATCGGCGCCAAGGCTTTCGGCGCCTATGCCGCGGCGCTGTCCAAGGCCTATGCCGACCGGCTCCAGAAGATGGGTCAGGAAGACGGCAAGGGCAAAGGCTCGACCACGCACCTCGCGACCGTAGATGCCGACGGCAACATGGTCTCGCTGACCAACACGCTGCTGTCGCGCTTCGGCTCGCGCTCGGTGCTGCCGACCACTGGCATCCTGATGAACAACGGCATGATGTTGTTCGACCCGACCCCGGGCCGGCCGAACTCGATCCAGGCCGGCAAGCGGCCGCTGACCAACATGTGCCCGGTCATCGCGACCCGGAACGGCAAGGGCTGGTTCGCCATCGGCGGCTCGGGCGGCCGCAAGATCCTGCCGGCGATCCTGCAGATCTGCTCGTTCCTCTCCGACTTCGGCATGACCCTGGAAGAGGCCTTCCACCAGCCGCGGATCGACGTCTCGGCACCGGACAAGGCGGCCGCCGACTGGCGCCTGGATGCCAAAACGATCGCCGCCGTCGCCAAGGTGGTGCCGACCACCGAGGTCGAGGCCGCAGCTTATCCCGGCAACTTCGCCAACCCGATCGCAGTGCTCCGCAACGGCAAGACCAACGAGGGCATGACCAACGTCACGCTGCCGGCGGCCTCGGTCGCGACGGGATGACCGCCGAGGTCCGGGCCTGGCCGACACCCGAGGCGTTCCTCGCCAATCTCGGCGGCGTCGACGAGGTCCAGGGCTGCGTCGTCCACGGCATGGCCAATACCTGGCTGGCGCGCAAAGCGGCGTTCCGCGTGGGCACGCCGCTGCTGACCGCGACGATCGGCGGCGAGACCGTCGCCGCGGCGGTTCAGGCGAGCACCGGCAAGGTGGTCTTCAGCTTAGGCCCGACCGAGGCGATCCTGGCGCTCGCCGAATGGTGGGAGAAGGCCGGCCGCAGGCCGGCCGCCGTCGTGGCTCCGGAGTCGGCCCGCGCCGAGCTGCTGCGCCTCTGGCCCGGCTTCCCGACGCTCGAGAACACGCTCTATGCGATCCGCTCGGAGCCGTCGCTTCCCAAGACGCCCGGCCTTCTCCGCCGGGCGCGGAGCGAGGAAGCCGACTGGCTGATCGAATGGACCACCGCCTTCGGCCGCGACGCCCGCCTTCCCGGCGACCTGAAGCCGCGCCTGGTGGTGGAGAGCAAGCTCGCCGCCAACCACCTGTTCATCTGGGAAGACGGCGTGCCGCGGGCGATGGTGGCCATCGCCGGGCCGACGCCGCGGTCGGTCCGCATCAACAACGTCTACACGCCGGAGGTCTTCCGCCGTCACGGCTTCTCCTCGGCGGCAGTCGCGGCGCTGACGCGGATGGAGCTGCAGGGCGGCCGGCAGGTAGTCCAGCTCTTCGCCGACCGCGGCCTCGACCACACCAACCGCATGTACCAGAGGATCGGCTTCGAGCCGGTCGCCGACTTCGTCGATCTCGATCTGAACGCGCCTTAGGCGCGGCCGACGCAGTCCCCGATCGCCTGGTCGAGGATCGAGAGGCCGAGGTCAATCTCGTCCTTGGAAACGGTCAGCGGCGGCGCGATGCGCCAGACCGCCCCCATCGCCGGCAGCGAGACGATGTTCATCGAAAGACCGAGCTCGAGGCAGCGCCGCGTGATGCGGGCACCGAGCGGCGCATCCGGCTCGCGGCGATGCCGGTCCTTGACGATCTCGACGCCGAGCAGAAGGCCGCGGCCGCGGACGTCGCCAATCATCTCGTAGCGCTGCTTCAGGCCGAGAAGGCCGTCCTTCAGCTGCTTGCCCATCTCCTGGGCGCGCTCGGCGAGCTTCTCGCGGGCGAGGACGGCGAGGACAGCCAGGGCGACAGCATGCCGGAGAAGAGGTGGATCAGCTCTTCGGAGGCGGACCGGATCGCGTCCACGATCTCGGGATGGCTGTGCCCGAGCGTCGAGCACATCTGGCCCGAGGTGAAGTCGAGAATGGCGCGGCCGTCGATGTCGCGGACGTAGCTGCCCTTTGCCTCGCCGGCGATGACCGGCGAGAACGCGCCGCCATAGCGGACCAGATGGTCGTCGACGGTCTTCCAGAGTTCGGCATGCGGACGGGGATCGGATGCGGTCATGCGTTCCTCAGCCATGCGCTTTCCTGGCGAGGCATCCGCGCGAGACGATGCCCGCGCGGATGGGTGTTCAGCGACGTCAGATGGCGGCGACGCCGCCGATCTCGACCAGGTGACCCGGGGTCGCGAGACGCGACTCGACGGTGGCGCGGGCCGGGGGCGACTCCTTGAACAGCCACTGGTCGTAGACCGAGTTCATGTCGGCGAAGAAGCGCATGTCGCTGAGCCAGATCTGCACGGTCAGCAGCTTCTTCTTGTCGGTGCCGGCCTCGGCCAGGATCGCATCGATCTTGTCGAGAATCTGCTTGGTCTGGCCCTTCACGTCCTGGGTCAGGTCGTCGGCGGTCTGGCCGGCGAGCCAGCAGAGACCGTGATGGGTGGAAGCGCCCGAGAGACGCGCGCCGGGCCGGATACGCTTGACTGACATGACTATCCTCCGAGGGACATGGAACGGGAAAGGCCGGAGTATGTCGGAGGAGCCGGAGCGAGGCCAGCCCGCTTGACCGGCCGGCGAAATGACCGATAGCGTCGCCCGAGTGCAACCGCTCTCCGGCCTGAAAATCCTCGATTTCTCGACGCTGCTGCCGGGGCCGCTGGCGACGCTGATCCTG
>SXGS01170183.1_pt1 | contig 12220 bp, 12 predicted proteins | sample 3174681 | NCBI WGS metagenome assembly SXGS01 (sample SAMN11356861, study PRJNA531348) | freshwater metagenome | isolation source: freshwater sample F1-80 | place: China: Fuxian Lake, Yuxi | collected 2017-12-25
ATGTGATCGCGGCCAAGGCCGTGGCCTTCAAGGAAGCCCTCTCCCCCTCTTTCACGCGGTACCAACAGCAGGTCATCGCCAATGCGAAGGTGCTGGCCCAGGGCCTCCTCGACCGCGGCTACAAGATTGTCTCGGGCGGCACGGATACGCATCTCATGCTGGTAAACCTGACGAACAAAGACATCACAGGAAAAGAAGCGGACGCAGCCCTGGATGCCGCTGGCATTATCGTCAATAAAAATGCCGTGCCCTACGACGAAAAGCCGCCGGCCGTGGCCAGCGGCATCAGACTGGGAACGCCCATTGTTTCGACCCGTGGCATGCGCGAAGCCGAGATGAAAGAGATTGTGGATTTGCTCGACCAGGTCCTGCAGCATCGGCACGATCCCGCGATGCTCGAAAAGGTCCGCGCGCAAGCCAAAGCTCTTTGCAACCGCTTCCCGATCTTTCATACCTACTAGCCCGCGCCAGATGGGACAGGATCACCGCCTGTGAAATGTCCGTTCTGCGATGAACTCGAAGATAAAGTCGTCGACTCGCGTATGGCGAAGGAAGGCGAGGTTATTCGCCGTCGCCGCGAATGTCTCGGCTGCAAACGCCGCTACACCACCTACGAGCGCGTCGAGGAAATCCTCCCGGTGGTGGTAAAAAAGGACGGACGCCGGGAATCCTTCGATCGCTCCAAGATTCTGGCCGGTCTCAAAAAAGCCTGCGAAAAACGCCCCATCAGCACCGCCACGATCGAAACCGTCACGGATCGCATCGAGAAGCGCATTCAGGAAATGGGCGAAACGGAAATCGAAAGCCGGATCGTGGGCGAAGAACTGATGAAAGAGCTCCATCAGCTAGATCAAGTCGCCTATGTGCGCTTTGCGTCGGTCTACCGCGAATTCAAAGACATCGACCAGTTCATGGACGAGCTGAGAACGTTGGCCCAGCAACGCCGAGACCGGTGAGTTCCGCGGAATCAGCCCTCTCCCCCCTCGTCTTTCTCGATCCCTCCATGCTCAGCCATGCCACGGCATGGTACAATCTTTCAGCCAGTAGGCGTCACAATGCCGACAACCAAGACCAAACCTTCCAGACGGCCACGTAAAGCTCAAACGCCCAGCGGCACGCATGTGGCGATCATCGGAGCAGGCCGTGGCGGCACCGCGCTAATGGAGATTTTTGCGTCAGATCCGCTCGTCAAAATCGTAGGCGTGGCCGAAGTCCAGAAAAACGCCCCTGGCATCGCCCTGGCGAAGCGGCTCGGCATCCCCGTGACTCGCGATTACCGGAAGCTGCTGGATCTTGAGCGCGTGGATCTCATCATCGACGTGTCGGGCGATGCCAAGGTCTGGCTGCTGCTCCAAGACTTTCACCGCATGGGCGTGACGATCATCGGCGGGGCCAGCGCCAAGTTCATGTGGAAGCTCATCGGAGCCCGCATCCGCGCGACGGCGGAGATCGAAAAAACCTTGAATAAATACCAATCGCTCTATCGGCTCTACGTCAAGGAAACCGGTGTGGCGGTCACGGAAGAACGAACCCGCATTGCCTGCGAAATACACGACGGCCTCGTGCAAAGTTTGGCCGGCGTAAATTTCAAGCTGGACCTAAGCCAGCAACTGATTCGAAAAGACCCGAAAGCCAGCCTGGCCACCTTGCGCGAGAGCAAAGCCCAGCTCAAACTGGCCATTCAAGAAGCGCGGCAGGTCATCTTCAATCTCCGCCCGCTCCACTATGATAAGATGGAGTTGCTCCCGGCCCTCACGAACTATCTCACCTCGTACGAAACGCAATACCACATCAAGACGCAATTCCGCGTGTCCGGCGATGAGCAGATCCTGTTCCCCCGCACCAAAATTTTTCTGTTTCGCATTGTGCAAGAAGCCCTCAGCAACGTGGAGCGCCACGCGAAGGCGACTCGGGTCACCGTGGGGCTGGACATCGATCCGGAACGCCTCCGGGTCACCATCGGGGACAACGGGGTGGGGTTCGACATGGACACCGTCCTACGCGACCCCGACAAATGGGATCACTTCGGGATTCGCGGCATTCTGGAACGAGCGCGGCTCGTCGGCGGCGAAGGCAAAATCGAATCGAAAAAAGGGCGCGGCACGACCATCATCGTTGACGTCCCGCTCGTAAAAAAGGAGACGATACTCGATGGAGAAGATTAAAGTGCTCATCGCGGACGATCATCGGGTGGTCCGAGAAGGACTGGCGGCAATCCTCAAGACGAAAGACGACATCCTGATCGTGGGAGAAGCCCAAGACGGCATGGAAGCCGTCGAGAAGGTGAAGACCCTGGTGCCCGACGTGGTGCTGATGGACGTGAGTATGCCGCGAATGGGCGGGGTCGAAGCCACCAGACAGATCAAGCGCGAGTTCCCTCACATCGGAATCGTCGCTCTGACCATGTATGACGAACAGCAATATATTTTTGATTTGGTCCGCGCCGGCGCCACTGGCTATCTCTTGAAGGACTCCGAGTCCGCACAGATTGTCGCCGCCATTCGGGCGATTTACAAAGGCGAGTCGCTGATCCATCCCTCTGTGGCGAGCAAAATCCTCGCGGAGTTTTCTTTAATGTCCCAGAAAAAGGGAAAGAAGCCAGGGTGGGTTGAGCACGATCTGACGGAACGGGAGATCACCGTCCTCCGCTTGGTCGCGGACGGGAAAACGAACAAGGAAATCGCCAACAACCTTGATCTAAGCGAGAAGACCGTCAAAAACCACGTGCGGAATATCTTTCATAAGCTTCAAGTATACGACCGCACGCAAGCCGCGATCCTGGCTATCAGGAAAGGACTCATCGAGCTGGATCCCAGGCCCTAGCTTTGGGGCATGGAACGTTCTCCTGGGCCGGCTGACACCGCCCCCCAGACAACCACTCGCGATCGCCCAGGCACAAATCGATAGTCCATTCCGACTGCCTACCGTTATCGTGATCGCGATACAGAGTCGCACTAGCGAATCTCTCTCAGCCTGCAAAACACATATGTATTTTTTTTACAACACTAACACATGATATTGACTTTGCTTAACTATACCGTACAATCAACATGTTATATGCGTTTATCAAGGCAATAAATATTGGCACATGAATTGCTTGTACCCATGTGTAATTTATTGAGGTGATATGTGCGGCTTCAGCAAACGTTAGCAAATCCGGTGAGTTGTACGGGGATTGGGCTCCACTCTGGAGAGCCGGTTACCCTCACGCTCAGACCTGCCCCGGTCAATACTGGCGTGGTCTTTGTAAGCCGGCACAATGCGAACGGAGCCTCCCTCGCAGCCTCCGTCGAACATCTCGTGGCGACCGAGCTTTGCACCGCCATCAGCGGCAATGGATTTCAGGTCAAGACGATCGAGCATATCCTGGCGGCATTGGCGGGACTCGGCATCGACAATGTTTATGTGGACGTGAATGCCAGTGAAGCGCCAGTCATGGACGGCAGCTCGGCACATTTCGTTCGCTTGATTCAATCAGCAGGAATTGTCTCGCAAAGTCGCCGGCAGCCTTATTTGAAAATTACCCGGCCGCTCGAAGTGATAGATGGAAACCGTCGCGTCCGTATTGAGCCCTCTGCGACAACCAAAATGACCTATTCCATCCACTACAATCACCCGTTAATCCAGACCCAGACCTACACCTACGAACACTCGGCCCAGGCGTTCGAGCGTGAAATCTCGGATGCCAGAACCTTCGGCTTTTTGCAGGAAGTGGAAGCACTGTGGGCGCGCGGGCTTGGCCAGGGCGGCAACCTGGACAATACCATCGTCCTTTCTCAGGACGGAATTCTCAACGAATCAGGCCTTCGCTTCCCCGATGAATTCGTCCGTCACAAGATCCTGGATCTGATCGGAGACTTTTCGCTGCTCGGTCTGCCCTTTATCGGGCATATCATCGCCGAGCGCTCCGGCCATGCGATTCATACGCGCCTCGTGCAGCAGATTCTCATCCATCCTGATAGCTGGGTATTGCTCAACGCCGACGAAACCGTTGCCGCGCCTGAGCCACGCTCAGCCATGACCGCACCTCGACCCGCAACGCTCGTGGCACTCCAAGCCTCGTAATATTCAACCGTTGATATCGCAATCTACTGGGGATCTTGCCTGAGAGGCGGGATGCTTTGTGGCGCATGGTAACCGTGAGATATGATTTAACGTCGGGAGCAAGTGGCCTTGCTCCCGACGCTAAAATCGAGGCGGGGACTACTTCTTCTTCTTCTTTGCTGCTTTCTTCGTCGCCAAGACTCTCACCCCCCCTCGAGTATTTTGAGGTATAACTGACTCAGACACACTACACCGCGTGAATCAAAGCTTCTTCCAACGCTTCGAACGTATTCGGACTGACTTTCTTGAACCGCTTATCCCGTTTCAAGGAAGTGGCCACTGAGGTCAACGGCGTCTTCCCCTTGATCTGGAGGCCCCCCTCGACCAATCGCTGCACGAGCTCTTTCGCGTGCATCGCGCGATTCGCCTCGCGGAGCATTTCATATGCGGCTTCCGCCACACTTTTCCCCGAATACTTGCTCCGCCCCATGAGGATCTCCCTCGACTGGTCGGTGACATCCGTATTCGGTCGCTGACGACCGCCTTTTTCATCGGAATAGAATTGACTGGAAAGGCTGGCGAGTTTGGCTTTGTCAGCTTCGACGCGATAGAGCGTTTCTGCCAACTCCAAATATTTTTTGATCGTAGCGATCTCGTCGTCCAAACGGCGACGCTTCTTTTCGAGCTCTTGCAGCCGGTTCTTGTAAGCGCTGATGCGCTGTTCAAGCCCGACCAATATGTCGGTAAGTTCTTCCACGAAACTGCCCCCAAGTGAAGCATACTTGCTTTATAGCATTGCTTGCAAAGCAAGTCAATAGATAAAGCTATATTGTAGCTTGCATATAATTATAGCTTTAATGCCAGTCCATGCTTGCTCAAAGCACTCCAATCTAAGTCTCAAAAATGAAAAGATAAACTTTTCATTCTCAGATCCAATTAGGCTGAACACCCCTCTCTTCGTGGATCTTTAAAATATTTTCATGCGCGAATTTGGAAACACGGCCTCATGCTATGATGCCTTCTCATGCTCCAACCATCCGATCAGGACATTCCACTCGATACAGTCCTCGCGGTCGCCATTGACGCAGCCCGCCAAGCCGGAGCCGTGCTGGCTGACTGTACCCGCGCCGGCTTTCGCATTGAACATAAAGAGCTTATCAACCTCGTCACCGATGCAGACCACCAAGCGGAACAACGTATCATTGATGTCGTCCACAAGGCCTTCCCGACCCATCCGGTCCTGGCCGAAGAACGGGGCCTGACCAAGCAAGCTCCCTCCCGCTACAAATGGATCATCGACCCGCTGGACGGCACAACGAACTTCGCCCACGGATTCCCCGCCTACTGTGTCTCTATCGGCGTGGAATGCGACGGCCGCGAGATTGTCGGGGTAGTCTACGACCCGACCAGGGATGAACTCTTCAGCGCGCAACTCGGCCAAGGCGCTCACGTAAATGGATATCCCATTTCCGTATCCTCAACGAATCATCTCGATCACGCGCTCCTGGTCACAGGATTTGCGTACGACATTCGCGAAACCAACAACAATAACTTGAACCACTTCGCCAGATTTGCCTTAAAAATACAGGGATTGCGGCGAACCGGGACGGCAGCCCTGGATCTCTGCTATGTCGCAGCCGGCCGGTTCGACGGATTCTGGGAAGTGAAGCTGAACCCCTGGGATATGGCGGCGGGAGTCCTCATTCTCCGTGAAGCTGGCGGCAGGGTGACGGACTTCTCAGGCACGACTCACTCCATCTACGGCCAAGAATTAGTCGCAAGCAACGGGCTCCTCCATCAGGCCATGATCGACGTACTCCGAGAAGACACGCCCCCCTCGTAGACAGAATCCCACTTCCAGAAAACATGCGATAGAAGCCAACCAGCCAGGCCGGCCAGGGGAGCCATCCGGCAGATATACAGAGGGAATGCCGATGGGGTATATTCTTCCCGTACAAAATGGAAGGGACTTGGCTCTATGGCACGTTCAACGCCTCCATCGGGACAATCAAACGGGAATCCCCCCCAGGCCCCAGAGGCCGAATCGCACAACAGGGATGTAGAGTTGCTGCGGGTCCTTGTAAGCCGCAAGGGAACGCAGGTCGATGCCCAATGGGCGATTCATCCCCAACTGAAACAGGATCTGCTCCCGCAAGAATGGCAAGAGGTCACGGACCTCATGGCCAAAGTGACTGCAATCGTCGGCACCAAGTTTTCTCAGGTCCTCGCGCAAGCCGACCCGGAACCGCCCAGCAACGCATAGAGACGAAAGCGAGAGTAAGGAGCTGTCTATGGAGAGCTACTACCATCCGCACGATCTGGGAAAGTTCGCCGAGATGGGCAAGGGGAACCAGGGCCTCTGGGATAAGTTCATGGCTTACTACACGGCCGTCTTCGCCGAAGGAGCTCTGACGGAGCGAGAGAAATCCCTCATCGCCCTCGCTGTCGCCCATGCAGTCCAATGTCCCTACTGCATCGATGCCTACACGAAGGCCTCTCTTGAGAAGGGGTCGAACATCGAAGAAATGACGGAAGCCGTCCACGTCGCCTGCGCCATCAGAGGCGGCGCCTCGCTCGCGCATGGAGTCCAGATGCGGAACGTCGCAGAGAAACTATCGATGTGATTGTACGCTGCTAGAGGTAGGTGTTTTCGGGAATAGCCAGCGTGAAATATTTGCCGCGCTCTTCGTAGAGAATTCGTGCGGCCGTCAACGCCATGAGCGCCTGATCGATTTCTTCCTCGCTGCTCCCGCTCTTGTCCGGCCGCTGCGCCAGCAAAGCACGAATCTGCTCCGTACTCTTGGCTGCCTCGCTACAGACCTCAATAATTCCCGCTGCAGGCCCATCATAGCGCCGCCTGATCGGCGCCTTGGGATTCCGGCCATCGTAGACCGTGACATAGTCCATCGCTTTCGAGTAATAGAGAAACGGCCGATCGCTCGAACCGGCCAGTCTCTGCCATTCCTGCACCAGGTCAACCAATTCCTGATAGACCTCTTGATCCACCGCCCAATTATCCAGCTCATATTCAAAGTCGTAGGCGATCTTCTTTAAATCCACCTGCCGCGCATCATAGACATACTCGTAGGCGGTCCCGGGACCAATGATGCGGACACCATATTCATGGGGCTTGGTGTAATAGGGGCTGAACCGCTCCAGCCAGAACTTCCCGGTCGACTCGGGCGGCTGGAGATGGAATAACGAGGGCAGCAGGTCGATCTGCCGACGGTAGTCCTCGTTCGTTTCACCGGGAAACCCCAGCAGGATATTCCAGGAGACCGTGACATGGTAATAGAAGCTCCACTTGAGGCAGATAATATTCTGCATCGGGGTGACGCCTTTATCCATCGCCTGCAACTGATTGGCACTCAGGCTCTCCAACCCCGGCTGCATGCACTTCACGCCCCCGACCGCAAGCGTACGAATCTGGCTCTTCTGCAAATTGCTCTTTGTTTCGATGAAGAGATCGAGATCGCAATGGTCCGCCGCAAACCGGCCGAAGAGATTCTCCACATATTTCATGTCGATAATATTGTCCACCAGGCGAAAGCGCGCCGTATCGTACCGGCTGGAGAGGTAGGCCATCTCACGGGCCACCTGCTCGGACGACTTGGCCCGAAACTTCATGCTCTGCGCATTCAAGCCGCAAAACGTGCAGTGATGTTTTTCTCCCCACCAGCAACCCCTCGAACCTTCATAGAGGAGAATCCGATCGAGCCCCTGCGCCGCCTCGCCCAATTCAGCCAGTAGGTGATAGTAGGCGTCGTAGTCCGGCGGACCGGTCTTCGAAAAATCCGAAAAGAGTGCGTGATTCGGCGTAAAGGCTGGCGCCCCTCCCTCTCGATAGGCCACGCCGTTGGGCACAGACCCGGACTTTTCTCCGAGAAGATAGCGCACCAGTTCCGGGAAGACCTCTTCCCCTTCCCCCACCACCACATAGTCGATAAAAGGAAAGGCCCGGAAATATTCCAGCCCCATCTCGCCATCGTAATTCGCCCCGCCGAACACGATCATTACGTCTGGATACAGATCCTTGATAAGTTTCGCCATCGACAGGCTCGCGACGTTTTGATCGAAGGTCGAGGTGAAGCCGACGATTCTATACTGACCCCAATCGATGGAGGTCAGAGCCCCGGTCAAGAACTGCGGCGCAGTCCTCGTCGCCATGTCTTCGAAGAATGAAACCGACTGGCCACTGGCCCGCGCCACCTGCTCAAAGACCGGCTTGAACAGGCGGGGATACTCAGCGCGCTTGGGATTGTCACGGAACAGGAGGTAGGAAAAAATCCATTCGCCGAACAGCGCCCGTTTCTCGCAGATCATTTCGTAGAGAGGCACGCCGATCTGGTGGGCGAAGCGCACGTTCAAATGGTGGCACTCGACGGGGATGCCCTTCGACTTGAGCAGGGCGGACAATGTGCCCAACTGGATCGAAGGATACTTCGAATAGCTGAACGGCATGTTGACGAGCGCCACCTGGGCCTGGTCGCTCATCTGTTCCCTCGTGACGTCATAGAAGGCTCCTGCTAGCTAACGGCGGCCAGGAATGGCTCGAACTCTCGGTCGGCTTTAGCCGCCAAGTAAAAGTCGCTCTCTGTCAGGCCGTGGATCTTGTGAGTCCAGATTTCGACCCTGCACGTCCCCCAAGCCAGATAGAGATCCGGGTGGTGGCCTTCCGCTTCTGCCACAGCCCCGATCTTATTCACGTAGGCCAGGGCCTGAGAAAAATCCTTGAACGGATACACACGCTCAAGATGGCCAGCTTGGTTCAGTAACCACCCTTGCCCCAATTCCCTCAGCAAAGCCTGAGCCCGGTCAGCCGTAACCGGGGGCACACCGCCGCGACAGGGGATACAGGCGTTCTCAGCAAGGCTCATGGCACCACCTCCGGATAGGGAATCACCGTTGCAGGCCGATCGATATGAGCCCGTATTCTAAAGGGGCTTCGAGAGGAAGGGCAAGGTGTGGCGCGGAAACCGCCATAAAGCGATTGCCACGCTTCCCAGGCATCGCCCAGTATGGTAGGGAAGGACGGAATACAATGCCATGAACGATCCATGATCAACGAAACGGGACAGAAGCCCTCCACAGCGAAGATCGGCTGGTTCACAGCCTCCTGTGTGCTCGTGAGCAACATCATCGGTGGAGGCATCTTCACCACGACGGGTTTCCTGGCGCGGGACCTAGGCGATCCAACACTGATTCTCTTCTTGTGGTTCGTCGGAGCGCTCTTCGCGCTCGGTGGCGCCATGGTCTACGGGGAACTGGGCTCCGCCTTGCCCCATGCAGGAGGAGATTACCTCTACTTGCGGGAGGCCTATGGACCGCTGGTCGCCTTTCTCAGCGGCTGGACTTCCTTCACCATCGGATTCGGCGCAGCCCTGGCCGCATCAGCCGTGAGCTTTGCCTCCTATGCCCTCCGTATCGTTCCCCCTGCCGACGAGAGCGGTTGGTTGGGCAGGGGACTCGCCCTCAGCCTCCTCTGGATTGTCACGCTAGTCCATTGCGGAGGAATCGGAACAGGCGGACGTATGCAACGGGTACTCACGACCACCAAGGTCCTCGCCATCTGCTGCTTCATTCTCGGCGGTCTGTTCTACGGATCAGGTCACTGGGCCCATCTCACAACTCCAGCCCCTGCATCGCACCCCTCGCTCGGCGCCTCTGCCACCTCCCTCCTGTTCGTGATGTACAGCTACCTGGGCTGGAACGTGGCGAGCTATATCGCAGGAGAGATCGCCGACCCGCAACGATCGTTGCCGAAAATTATGGTAGGGGGAACCATCTCTGTGGCCTGGCTCTATCTGCTGCTGAACCTCGTCTATCTCTATGCCCTGCCGATCACGAGCTTAGCCCAAGAACCGCTCCTGCCTGTTGCAGAGAAAGCGGCGGCGGCCCTCTGGGGACCCAACAGCGCGAGGTTCGTCGCGGCGCTGCTCTGCCTCGCGATCGCCGGGGCCGTCAGTGCAATGGTCTGGGCCGGGCCCCGCGTCTACTGGGCCATGGCACATGACGGAATCATCAGCCCCTGGCTGGCCCGGCTCCATGCAGAGCGCGGAGTGCCGGTTCGCGCGATCTTGCTCCAAAGCACCTGGGCCTCTTTCCTTATCCTGAGCGGAACCTTTGAGCAACTGATCGTCTACAGCAGCCTCATCCTATCCCTCTTCATGGCCCTGACCCTCTCAACCGTTTTTCACTTTCACCGCAAGCCCAGCACTCTGCCCCATCGCTACCGAGCCCCGCTCTATCCCTTCCTCCCAGTCATCTTGATCGCGGGGTCCCTCGTCATCGTAATCTATAACCTGCTCCAACGGCCGGCTGAATCGCTCTTCGGCGCCGCAACGGTCTTGAGCGGGATCCCTTTCTATATCATCTGGCGCCGGCAGACCGGTGCCAGCGCCGAAAGAAGATAATAAAAAAGATGAGGTAGATATTTGCCAAGGCAGATAAGGCACGGGCGACCCTGCACTGAGGTGGGAGGTCGCCCGCGTCTGGCGCTTAGGACGCCAAGCTAGCTGTGTAATTGTCTCGGCCCAGCGAGAAACATAGACCCGCACGACAAGAAAGACTGTGGACACTGATCGGGGAGAACGAATTCACCCCGGCACTGATGTGCCTTGTGCTCGTATCGAATTCTCCATGATGGAATCATGGCTGAATCCAGTTGGTTTTTTGTGCCTTACGGCACGGCCAGTGGAGAACCGGCTAGCGCAACGATCAGCTTCCATCCTCAAGTCGGCGGGCCTGCCTGATCCGGTGGAGTCAAATCATCCATCGCTACCCTCCTTTCGCAAGAAAGTTGGCAGGGAACCCGTTAACATCCGCGCGATCTGTTCGGTTCCCTTGTCGAGTGAATGAATGGGCCGTAGATTCTACCTACGCCCATTAGAAAACTCTGTCAACCGGGGAAATAATTTTCCTGAAATAATTCTCGCAGCATAAAATATACCCTCTAATCTTGAAGCGGCGAGACCTTCGCTTCATCACGCAACCGCAAGAAAAAGTAGAAGAAGAACACTAAGGCAGTTTGGGAGCATCTTCGACGCAGCGAAATCCGACATTGGGGTCGTGCTCGGCGGGATCGCCCTTTGTCCGAAAAGATGATCGGAGCCGATAGGGACTATTGATATAGGAACCGCCCCGCTGCACCTTCGCCGTACCCTCCACCGGGCCGCGCGGATTGATGGCAGGATTTTTCGTATAGAATTGCTCGTCATACCAGTCCGTCACCCATTCATACAGATTGCCGGCCAGATCGTGAACGCCATAAGGGCTTTTCCCTTTGTCGCGATTGCCGATAGGCGCAACCATATCGGCCCCTTCCTTCAAGCCAAAAACTGCATGGGCCGTCGTCGGCGGATCGTTTCCCCATGGATAGATCCTTCCATCAGCACCCCGGGCGGCTTTCTCCCATTCCGCTTCCGTCGGCAACCGCTTCCCGGTCCACAGGCAATAGCCGAGCGCCTCCATCCAGTTCACCCAGCGAACCGGACGATCCGAATGGACAACCGGCGTTTCCTTGTCCGCAAAGCCCCAAGGCGGTTCACTTTGAATCGCCTCGACAAACTTCGCAAATCGGCCATTCGTCACTTCAAACTTATCCATATAATAACTGTCGAGAAAGACACGATGGACCGGCTGCTCGTCGTCATCGCCCTTGTCGCTCCCCATCGTGAACTCACCGGCTGGAACCAGCACCATGGGAGCGCCATCTTTCCCGACGATCTCGGCAGGAGGATGAACGCCGACCGGCTTCAGCGCAACGCCAGCACCGGAAGGAAGATGCGCCTTTCCCGAAGGCTTCGACTCAGCCTCTGATGCATGTGGTTTGGGTGGAGCTGGAACCAACACCGATTCTGGCTTAACAGGGAGAGACTCATTCGCCAGAGAGAGACTGCCGATAAGTCCCATCGATAGCAAGAGGACGATCACCGTCTCGCACATCATGGCCCAAAGCGGCATCCATCGTTTCATGTGATGAGAGTACCGAAAATAACGAGGACAATCCAGAAGAAGATCTGTGGCATGAGTAGCTAACCTCCCGGAGAGCAACGAACGTGACGAGAAGAAAGGGAGAAGAAGGTTTGCTCCGACGCCTGCAATCACGATCGCTCGTCAAAGAGGCGCCGGTACAGAAGAATAACCTGCGCGGGGCAGCGCAAGTACGGTATGGTGG
>SXGS01285138.1_pt1 | contig 12219 bp, 10 predicted proteins | sample 3174681 | NCBI WGS metagenome assembly SXGS01 (sample SAMN11356861, study PRJNA531348) | freshwater metagenome | isolation source: freshwater sample F1-80 | place: China: Fuxian Lake, Yuxi | collected 2017-12-25
AGAGGAAGAGGCGCGAGGCCCGGTCCTGGGCGACGTAGCCGGGGCCGAAGTCGCGGGCGAGCAGGCCGAGCCCCCGCTTCCGCCACAGGTCGATCTGCCACAGCCGGTCGCGGGCGGCGTTGAAGCCCTGGACGAAGAACAGATCTCGCTCGTTCCTGGCGTAGATGTGCGGCACGCCCCAGCGGTCGACGATGATCTCGGCGGGCTCGCTGAGCCCGGCGATGGCGAAGCTCTGGTCCAACGGAGGCTCCTTCACATGGTACGGGGGAGATAGCGGCAGAGGACGGCGGCGGCGAGGCAGCCGAGCGCGGCGGCGACGAAGACCGCGGGAATGTCGAAGAAGCTGAGCAGCACCGCATAGACCGCCGAGGACAGGAGATCGCCGACCTCGACATAGGTGCGGTAGATGCCGGCCATCTGCGGGCGCTCGTAGGAATGGACAGCGCGGAGGAACGGGATGCCGCCGATGCCGTCGAGGCCGCCGGCCGGAAGGCCGCCGAGCACGATCAGCCCGGCGGCAAGATAGGGGTTCTCGACGGCTGCGGCGGCCAGGGTCGAGAGCGCCAGCAGCACGAAGCAGACGATCAGGCTCCGCCGGAGGCCGAAGCGCATGGCGATGCGGCCCCAGACCGGCGTGAAGAACAGGAGGCCGACCGCAAGCGAGGACGCGATGGCGCCGGTGATCGGCGGCTCGCCCGCCCGCACCAGGTAGAGCGGCAGATAGACCATGCACATGCCCCACCACACGGCGCGGGCGAGCGCGATGGTCCAGGCCAGCCTGAGTCGCGGCTGAGCGATGAAGCGCCGGATGTTGGCGAGCGGGCTTCCGGGCCGCTTCGCCTTGGTGCGCTCCTCGAGGCCGAGGCGAAGGAAGTTCAGCAGCACCATCGCGCCGAAGAAGGTGGGAAGCACCATCGATTCCAGCGCGCCGAAGCGTTCGTAGAGGAAGACGCCCAGCGCCGGGCCGAAGGCCCAGATCAGCGCGCCCATCTGGAAGCGCAGCGGCTCGGACCGAACCAGGTCCCTCTTGGCGATGTAGTCCATGACGTAGAGCTGGAAGGTGATCACCGTGCAGACCGAGGCGAGCGCGCGCCCGGCCATGCCGGCGATCTGGCCTTCGAGTGTGCCGGTCGCCAGCAGCAACGGGAACACAATCAGGATCGAGGCGCCGAAGCCGTAGACCCGGCCGCGGCCGAAGCGGGCGATGGCGAAGGGAATGACGAAGCCGCCGACCAGGCTGGCGGCGGAGATCGCGAGATAGACGAGGCTGACCAGCCGGGGCTCGCCTAGAAGCAGATAGGCTTGGATCGGGATCACGGTCGCGGTGATCGCACGGACCGCCGACTCAAGCGTGTAGATGCCGGCGAAGGTCCAGGGGCCGGGGGCGCGCGTGGCGGCGGCGGGCGAGGGAAGGGAGGCGATCATCGAGAGCGGATAAATATCGTCCCACGGCCACCCACGGCCGGCAACCCCGGCTGTGTCGTTTCGCGCTGGGAATTTTGTCGCCTGCGCCGGCGGGCTGGGCGATCATTGAGCATCAGCCTTCACATGCCGGAGATTTCTCGATGCAGCGTCCCCCCGCCGAGATCGGCCAGTCGGCCGACGAGGTCGACACGCCGGCCCTGATCGTCGAGCTGGACGCCTTCGAGGCCAACCTTCAGCGCATGGCGCGGCTGGGCAAGGCGTACGGCATCAACTTTCGCCCGCATGCCAAGACCCACAAGACGCCCGCCATCGCCCAGCTTCAGGTGCGGGCCGGCGCGATCGGCGTCTGCTGCCAGAAGGTCGCCGAAGCCGAGGTGATGGTCGAGGGCGGGATCGCCGATGTCTACGTCTCCAACGAGGTGGTCGGGCGGAAGAAGGTGGAGCGCCTGGCGGCCCTCGGGCGCCGCGCCCGGATCTCGACCTGCATCGACCATCCCGACCAGATCCAGCCTTTGAGCGATGCGGCAAAGCGTTTCGGCGTCACCCTCGGCGCGCGTGTCGAGATCCGCGTCGGCAACCGCTGCGGCGTTCCGCCGGGCACCGCGGCGGTGGACTTGGCGAAGCGGATTGCCGCCTCTCCCGGACTCCGCTTCGAGGGGCTGCAGGCCTATAACGGCAAGGCCCAGCACATCTATGGTCATGCCGAGCGGCTGATCGCGGTGACCCAGACGGTTGCCGATGCGCGCGACACCCGCGACGCCCTCAAGGCCGCCGGCTTCGACTGCCTCTATATCGGCGGGGCGGGAACCGGAACCTATACGATCGAGGGGCAGAGCGGCATCTACAACGAGCTGCAGTGCGGCTCCTACCTGTTCATGGATGTCGACTACGGCAAGCTGAGGAACGCGGACGGGGCGCCGGTGGTCGACTGGCAGCACAGCCTCTTCGTGCTGGCCACCGTGATGAGCCGGCCGGAGCCTGCCCGCGCCATCTGCGATGCGGGCTTGAAGTCGGTCAGCATTGATTCAGGGCCGCCGGCGCTGGCCGGCAACGCACGGGCCGAATGGGTGCGCGGCGGCGACGATCACTCCGGCTGGCTCTATGCCGATCCGGCGGATGCGCCGGCGCTCGGCGACAAGATCCGCCTCGTCCCCGGCCACTGCGATCCCACCATCAACATGCATGACTGGTTCGTCGGCATCCGCGGCGGCAAGGTCGAGGCGTTGTGGCCGATCCTGGCCAGGGGAGCGGTGACCTAAGCCCGTTTCGGCTCGCGCATCAGCAGCGCCGAGAGCACGCCGAGTGCCGAGACCGCCGGCAGGGTCCAGAGCGAGGCGCGGTAGGTCTCCTCGGCATAGACGCGGGCGCCGGCGGCGAGGGTGCCGTCCCAGCCGAGATCGAGGAGCCAGCCGACCAGAGGCTGGAAGATCGCGCCCGATCCCACGACGAAAGTGTTGACCAGGCCATAGGCGGCGCCGGTGGTGCCCGGCGGGTTGTGCTCGCGGACCGCGGCGAAGGCGAGGATCATCACGCAGGAGGCGAAGCCGTTGACGAAGAACAGCGCGCCGGTCGCCGCCAGCGAGAGGCCGCGGATCCCGACGATCGCCGCCATCGCCAACGTCGCGACCAGGGCGAAGACCAGCATCGGCAACTTCCGCCGGCCGAGCCGGTCGGAGATCCAGCCGTTGACCGGCGCGCCGAGGCCCCAACCGAGGAAGAGGAGCGAGGCGAGCGAGCCGGCACCGGCGCGCTCGAGCCCATGCGTGGTCATGATGAAGGGCACGGCCCAGAGCCCGCCGAAGGCCAGCATCGGCGCGGTCATGGCAAGGCCGAAGACGGCGCAGAGCCAGGTCTCGCGGTTGGCGGCGACGAGGCGGAGCCCGGCCATGGGCGAGCCGGATACGGAGGGTCCGGCGCGGTCGCGGATGGCGATCCAGGCGACGACGGTGAGGATGACGCCCAGGACCGCCAGCAGACCGACGGCACCGCGCCAACTCAGGTGCTCGACGGCGATGCCGAGCGGTGCCTGGCCGGCGATGCCACCGAGGATGCCGAGCCCCTGGAGCAGGCCCGCCATCATTGCGAAGCGCGCAGGAGGGAAGAGCTGGGTCGAGACCGTGAGCGCGCCGACGAAGCTGAAGCCCGACCCGAAGCCGATGAGGAGGCGGGCGAGGTAGGCCGCTTCCAGCGTCGGCGCAATCGCGAAGAGGACGGCGCCGAGTGCGGCCAGGGCGGTCGCGACGGTGATCATAAGCCGGGGGCCGTAGCGATCCATCAGCATACCGACGGGAAGCTGCAACGGCGCGTAGGTGTAGAAGTAGAGTGAGGAGAGCGTGCCGAAGACGGCGCCGCCGACCTGGAACTCCGCCATCAGCTCGCCGACCATGACACCGGGGCTGACGCGGAGCACGAAGGCGTAGAAGAAGAAGACGGCCGCCGCCGTCCAGGCGAACCACGCCTGCCAGGACGCCGATGCCGACGCCGGGCGTTCAGGCAAGGAAAGGAGCGTCCTGCCGGACTTCGATGAAAGTCGGTCCCTTCGCCCCGGCGGCGCCGACGACCGCCGCCTTGAACCCGTCGAGGCTGCTCGGGCGGACGGCCTCGCAGCCGAAGGCGCGGGCCAGCATCAGGTGATCGGGGTTGCGGAGGTTGACGCCGATCTCGGCGACGCCGCGGGCGACCAGGCCGTCGCGGATCTGGCCGTAGCCGTCGTTGTTCCACATGATGACGGCGAGCGGCATCTCGAGCTCGACCGCGGTCGCCAGCTCCTGCACGGTGAAGAGCAGGCCTCCGTCGCCGACCAGCGCCGCCACCGGCACATCCGGCCGCGCCAGCTTGGCGCCGATCGCTGCCGGAAGCCCGAATCCGAGCGTGCCGTAGCCGTTTGGATGGAACCAGGTCCGCGGCTCGGCGCAGGGATAGAGCTGGTTCCCCGCATAGGCGATCTGCGTCATGTCGGTGACGACGATGCCGTCGGCCGGCAACGCCGAACGCAGCGCGTCGAGGACCTTCTTGTGCGTCTGGCGGAGCGGCGGCAGCCCATCAAGCATGCGGGTGCGCGCCTCGGCGACCGATTGGGCCGATACCTTCGCATGCGACGCTGGCGGGTCGGCTTCGAGCGCGGCGACCAGGGCCCTGACCGCGCGCCCGGCGTCGGCGTGGATCGGCACGTCGGCCGGATAGTCGCGGTTGAATTGCTGCACATCGACGTCGATGCGTACCAGCTTGCCCTCGATCGGCAGGTAGTCCGAGTAGTGATCGGTCTCGGCCAGCTCCGAGCCGATCACCACGACCACGTCGGCCTTGGCCAGTAGATCGCGGACCGGCTTGTAGATGAGGTTGGCGCCCAAAGAGAGAGGGTGCGTGTCGGGGATCGTCCCCTTGCCGGCCTTGGTCGGCGCGACCGGGCCGCCGATGAGCTCGACCAGCTTCAGCATGGATGGGCCGACGCGGTTGGCGCCGCCGCCGATGATGACGAAGGGGCGGGCAGCGCCGCGGATCAGGTCGGCCGCGGCCTCGAGCGCCTCCGGTGTCGGTGCGGGGTAGCCGACCGACGGACGCGCCTTGATGGAGAACTCTGCCGGCATGTCCAGCACGTCCAGCGGGATCTCGATATGCACGGGCCGAGGGCGCGATCCCGAGAAGACGGCGAAGGCGCGGCCGATGGCGTCCGGAAGCTCGTCGGGATCGAGGACGGTGTGGCTGAAGGCGGTCAGCGGCGCCATCGTCGCCTGCTGGTTGGTGATCTCGTGCAGGCGGCCGCGGCCGGCGCCGAGATCGGCGCGGGCGGCGACCGAGGAGATCACCAGCATCGGCTGGCTGTCGGAGAAGGCTTGACCGATCGGCGTCGCGGCGTTGGTGACGCCGGGCCCGGTGGTGAACAGGCAGACGCCCGGACGTCCGGAAACGCGGGCATAGCCGTCGGCCATGAAGCCACCGCCCTGCTCGTGGCGCGGCGTCACATGGCGGATGCGGCTGTTCTCGAGGCCGCGATAGAGCTCGAGGGTATGCACGCCGGGAATTCCGAAGACCAGATCGACACCATAGGCCTCGAGCAGGCGGATGCAGGCGACGCCGGTCGAGGTGCGTATGGGAGACATGGGCGGCTCTGGCCTCGTCGGGGGAGGGCGGGCTTGGCGGAGCGCGGCGACTCTGGCACGGTTCTCCGAGCCTCGACAACCCTGGCGACGTGCCTCTCCTCAATGGGCCAGACGACGATCCGCTGCCACCCGCTGACCCCGTCGCGCTGGGACGACCTGAAACGGGTGTTCGGACCGAACGGGGCCAACTCCGGATGCTGGTGCATGTGGTTCCGCCGTCCGAGGAAGGAATGGCAGGCCGAGCACGGCGCCGGCAACCGCGACGCCTTCAAGGGGCTGGTCGAGGCGGGCGCGCCGCTCGGCGTGCTGGCTTACGTCGGCGAAACGCCGGCCGGCTGGTGCGCCGTGGCGCCACGCGAGGACTACCAGACGCTGGCCAAGTCGCGCCTGTTCCCGCCGACCGGGGAGGCGCACCTGTGGGTGATCAGTTGTCTGTTCGTTCACCGTGAGTTCCGGCGCACGGGCCTCAGCCGCCCGTTGATCGAAGGTGCGGTCGCCTATGCCAGGAAGCAGGGCGCGCAGACGATCGAAGCCTATCCGGTGGTCGCGGAGGACCGAGCCGATCCCGCGCGCGGCTTTCATGGCTTCGCCGATGTCTTCCGCCAGGCGGGCTTCGAGGAGGTCGACCGGCCGTCGGCGACGCGTGCGCGGATGCGTATGCGGTTTCGCTAGCAGCCGGGCCGACCCGTCCTTATAGTCCCGCCGCTATGAACTTTGATTCAGTCTTCTGGACCGCGCTCGGCCAGATCATCGGCGTCAACATCGTCCTCTCGGGCGACAACGCGGTCGTGATCGCGTTGGCTTCGCGCAATCTGCCGGAGCAGTATCGCAACAAGGCGATCTTCGCGGGGTCGGCCGGCGCAATCATCCTCAGGATCATCTTCTCGATCTTCGTCGTCGAGCTGATGACCTTCTCCTACCTCACGCTCATCGGCGGCCTGCTGCTGCTGTGGATCGGCGTGAAGCTGATCGTGCCGGAGGACGAGCACGGCGCCGGGGTCAAGAGCGCCAGCAACCTCTGGGGCGCGATCCGGACCATCGTCATCGCCGACGCGGAGATGAGCCTCGACACCGTCAGCTCCATCGCCGCGGCTGCACGCGGCGACTTCTCGCTCCTGGTCATCGGCCTCGCCATCTCGATCCCGCTGATCATCGTCGGCTCGCAGCTGATCTTGAAGGTCCTGGTGCGTTACCCGATCCTGGTGGTCGCCGGCGGCGGATTGCTCGGCTGGATCGCCGGTGAGGTGATCGTCACCGACCCCGCCATGCTGCCCTGGGTCGACGCCAATGCCGCATGGCTGCATTTCTGGTCGAAGCCGCTCGGCGCTGCGCTTGTCATCGCCGTCGGCAAGGCGCTCGCCGCACGTCAGGCGCCGCCTCCGGATGAAGTCGAGGACCTAGCCGAGAAAGGACGCCGATGACCGGTGACCCCTCAAAGATCCTGGTACCCGTCGACGGGTCGAGCCATTCGGACCGTGCCGTCGCGCACGCGATCGAGATGGTCAAGCTCGGCCAGGCGAAGGAACTGCATCTCCTCAACGTCCAGCCGCCGCTCAGCGGCCAGGTCGTCGCCTTCATCGACAAGCCGACCCGCGACGACTACCACCGCGAGGAGGCCGAGAAGGCCCTGGCCGGCGCTCGCAAGCTGCTCGCCGACGCCAAGGTCGAGTTCAAGGAGCACATCAGCGTCGGGCAGCCGGGGCCGGCGATCCTCGCCTTCGCCAAGCGGCTGAATTGCGGCCTGATCGTCATGGGAACCCATGGCGCCGGCGCCGCATTGCAGCTCGTGCTCGGGTCGGTCGCCCAGGATGTCGTGCGCGAGAGCAAGATCCCGGTGACCGTCGTCAAGTGATGCGGCCGCGGCCTGCAGGAGTTCAGCCCGACGGCGCCGTCTCGCGCATCTGCGCGAACATCTTCACCATCTGCTCGGCGGTCAGGTCGTAGCGGAAGCGCTCAGCATCGAACTGGTCGAGCTCGTTCCGCTTGATGCCGAGCTCGCTGCGCGTGCCGGCCTCGTCAACCAGGACGACGTTGGCGTTGAAGCACTCGTGCAGAAATCCGTGCTTGTCCTTGATCTTGAAGCCTTCGACGCCGTAGCGGCCGTCCTTCAGCTCGGCGCCGGTCAGGTAGGAGCGAAGCTCGGTCACGTGGTAGTCGCCCATTTCGAGACCGGAAAGCCTCGCCATGGCCGCGGCCGCCTGGGTCATGAACATCGGCGTGTCGAGTTCGCGCCCAGGCACGTTGTCGAGTGGGCGGCGGAAGGCGCCGACGATCATCTGGTGGGTGAGAGCCTTCGAGATGAGCCGAGCTAGCGTGATCGTCACCTCGCCGACGATGTACTCGAAGCCGCGCGGGCTGGTCCCTTCGACCTGATGGTAGGAATAGTGCGGGCCGATGGTGAAGCAGGCACGAAGGAGCGGCACGAACCGGCTCTGGACCTCGCGGCGGGCGCGGGCGTTGTCTGCAAGGATCAGGATCAGCGCAATGTAGGTGGCGATGTCGGCCTGCAGCCCGGTCGAGCGGTTCCATACGTAGAAACCGTCACCGACGGTCGAGCGGGCGAGCTCGAGCTCCATCCCGACCTGGCGGAGGCGCTTGGTCGCCCCGTTGATGCTGTATTCGAGCGAGTTGAGCTGGGCCACCTGCTCGATCGAGGACGCCAGGCTGAATCCGACGATATCGAACAGCATGACGGCCCGATGGGGCGTGCGCGTCACCGAGTAGCGACGGATCAGGTTGTAGACGATCGCGGGCGGCAGCTCGTCGCGCCCGTCGCCGACCTGAAGCGGCAGCGAGACGCGGTTGGGTCGGGCCTGCAGATCCTTGCAGAGGTTCTGGAACGCCGTCGAGGGCATGTGGCGCTGGCCCTGGAACACCTGGGGGACGGTGGCGGCTGCCTCGAACACCCTCAGCGTCGGCACCACGCAGAGAAAGACCGTCGAGCCCTCGTGGCTCCAGCCGACGACCATGTTCTGGCCGAGCCGCCAGATCGCATTGATCGCCAGGTCGAGCTCGCGCAACGACTCGCCGACCGCTTCACGGTAGCTCGTCACGCGGCGCGGCGCTTGGTCGCCGGCATCTTGGCGCCTTCGGTTACGGCACCTTCGAGGTCGGTGTCGTAGAGCTGCGCCTCGGTGAGGTCGGCACCGCTGAGGCGGGCCTGCGACAGCTTGGCGCCGCGGAGGTCCGCCCGGCGCAAAGCGGCATTGTCGAGGACGGTAGGATAGGGTCGGTTCCCCGGCAGCATCAGCGGCGAGGCGTCGGCATCGCGGAGGTCGGCGAAGTTGCGCCGGGCACCGGTCAGGTTGGCGCCGCGGAGATCGGCGCCGTCCAGCCGGCATCCGCGGAGGTCCGCGCCCTGAAGACGCGCGCCCTGGAGCGAGATGCCGCGCATGGAAACGCCGTAGAAGACGGTGTTGCGGGCGACCAGCCCGGTCAGATGCAGGCCGTCGAGCGGCGGGCCGCCGCGCAGGTCGACGTCCGAGAGGTCGCACACCTCGCCCTCGCGGCCGGTGGTCCGGACCCAGAGGTCGTGCAGCCTCAGCATCTCGGGGATCGGCTTCGGCAGCTGGGCTACCGTGCGCCCCTGCGGCTTGTCGGTCAGCACGCCGGCCATGCTGGCGCCGGAGAAATCGGCGTTCTCGAGCTTGGCGCCGGTGAGGATGGCGTCCTTGAGGGAGGCGCCGCGGAGATTGGCTGAGGTCAGGTTGGCGCCCTGGAGGTTGACGCCCGAGAGGTTGGCGCTGCGGAGGTCCGTCTTCGAAAGCTGGCAGCCGACCATGATGGCGTCGGTGAAGTCGGTCTGCGCTGCATAGGCTTCGCTGACGTCGGCGCCGGTCAGGTCGGCGGCGCCGAGATCGGCCGCCATGCTGGCGAGGTTGCCGCCCTTCACCCGCTTGGTGATCGAGCCGTCCCTGAGATCGGCCCGATGCAGATTGGCTCGGACGAGAACGGCGCCTCGGAGTCGGCAGCCGCGGAGATCGGCGGCCACCAGGCGGGCGCCCTCAAGATTCGCCTCGGTCAGGTCGGCGGCAAAGAAGATGGCGTCCTCGAGCTGGCATTCGGAGAGATCGGCGCCAACCAGCAACGCGCCGGTGAAGTCGGCGCCCTTGAGATTGCTGCCAGACATGATCAGGCCGCTGAGGTCGTGGAACTGCAGCTGCGCGCGACGGCCGCCCGGCTTGCTCAGCATGAATTTCAGATGGGCATCCAGGATCAGCCGCAACTGCGTGTGGGTCACGCGTTGGCGTTCCGGCGCCTCGTTCGCCGACATCGCACTCCCCCGCCTTCCCTGGCGTGCCTCACGTCAGGCCCGGCTCCCTACCGGAACCGTCCCCGACCCAAACACTTATACAGAATACGCGTAAAATCCTGACTTATGAACAGGCGGGCCTTGAGTTGCCGCCTCAAGCGGTTTCCCACCCAGTTAAAAACCTTGGCACATTATACCGGGTGGCGCGACCCTCCATCATTCAAGCTAGGTATTGGCGGGTCAATGTTTCACCCAGGAGCATGAGGGCTTTGCGGGCCGGTGCCGGACCGGCACACTCGTCTTCGGACGCCGTTCGGGGGGATTGTCATGAGCCGTGATCTGTTCTCGCTTGCGGGCCAGGTGGCTCTGGTAACCGGCGCGTCGAAGGGCCTCGGTCTCGCCATGGCGGAAGCCATGGCCGAGGCCGGGGCCGCCGTCGCCCTCAACGGGCGTAGCCCAGAGACGCTCGCCGCACGGGTCAAGGAGTTCGAGGCGAAGGGGCTGAAGGCCTCGGCCTCGGCCTTCGATGTCACCGACCCCGAGGCCTGCCGGAAGGGGGTGGGCGACGTCATCGCCCGCCACGGCAAGCTCGACATCCTGATCTGCAACGCCGGCAACCAGCATCGGAAGCCGCTCATCGAGTGGGAGCTGGCCGACTGGCACAGCCTGATGAACACCCACCTGACCTCGGCCTTCGTCCTGGGCCAGGCGGCTGCGAAGCACATGATCCCGCGCGGCACCGGCCGCATCATCATGATCGGCTCGATCATGTCGCTGCTGGCGCGCCCGACGGTGCATGCCTATACGGCGGCGAAGAGCGGGCTCTGGGGCCTGACCCGGACCATGGCGGCGGAGCTTGGACCGAAAGGCATCAACGTCAACGCCATCGCCCCCGGCTTCTTCGTCACCGACATGAACACGGCGCTGGTCGAGAATCCGGACTTCAAGTCCTGGATCGAAAAGCGGGTGCCGCTCGGGCGCTGGGCCGATCCCAATGAGCTCGGCGGGGCTGCCGTGTTCCTCGCGTCCAAGGCCGGTTCCTACGTCAACGGCCATCTGCTCACCGTCGACGGCGGCCTCGTTACCTCCGTCTGAAACGAAACGGGCGCCTCTCTCGAGGCGCCCGTCCGTTCGTGAAGGCTCGTTGAAGCCTACGACTTCTTCTCGAGGTTCCAGTAGACCATCCGGGGCAGGTCGAGGATGCCCGTGACGTTCTTGCGATAGCCGATCTTGGCCAGATACTGGCCCATCGGAATGTAGGGGACGACCTCGTAGAACCGCGTCTGGAAGCGATCGATCCAGTCCTTGCGCTGGGCGTCGCTGCTGATCGTCAGGAACTCCTGACGGATCTTCTCGAGCTGCTCGTCGCAGGGCCAGCCGAACCAGTTCTTGCCGTCGCAAGGCGTCGGCGCGGTGGTGTTGGTCAGCGGGTTGCCCATGAAGTTGCCGGGCGCGTAGGAGAAGAGGACGTTCCAGGCGGCGCGGTTGGTCGCCGAGGGCGCTTCGCGGTTCTGGCGCCGCGTCAGGATGGTGCTCCAGTCCATGGTCTGCAGATCGGTCTTGAAGCCGACCTCCTTGAGCGCCTGGTCGGTCAGCAGCGCCATCTCGCCGACGATCTTGTTGTCGGAGGCGCTGAGGATGACGACGGGCTCGTCCTTGTAGCCCGACTCCTTGAGGAGCTGCCGAGCCTTCTCCTTCTCGGCGCCGGGCTTGGACCAGTCGCCGAGGCCGGCCTGGGTTTCGAGCGGCGAGCCGCAGACATAGGGTGACCAGCAGATCTTCTGCAGTTCTGGCGGCCCGGCGATGACGTCGAGGAACGCCTTCTGGTCGAGTGCATAGAGCAGGACCTGCCGGACCTTCGGGTTGTTGAAGGGCGGGATCAGGTGGTTCGCGCGCCAGACCAGCTGGTTGCCGAGCTTGTTGATGACGCGGGTCTCGACCTGCGGGTTCGACTTCACCAGTCGCTCAAGATCGACCGGGAAGTACTCCATCACGTCGACTTCGCCGGCGCCCAGCGCCTGCACGCCGGTCGCAGGATCGGGGATATACATCCACTCGAGCCGGTCGACCTTGACGATCTTGCCGCCACCGTAGCCGTCGGGCTTGTCCGAACGCGGCACATAGGCGGCGTTCTTCTTGTAGACGACCTTGCTGCCGGGGACCCATTCCTCCTTGACGAAGGTGAAGGGGCCGGAGCCGATGGTCTCGGTGATCGCCGTGTTCGGGTCGGTCGACGCCTCCTTCTCACGCATGACGAAGGCCGGGTTGCCGGAGTTGGACAGCACCTCGAGCACCGGGCCGAAGGCTTCCTTGAACTTGATGTCGAAGGTGTCCGCGCCGGTCGGCACGATGTCGGCGATCCGGCTGAACATGATCTGCGCGCCGATGATCTTGACGCCCCAGCGCTTCAGCGAGGGGACGACGTCCTTCGCCGTGACCGGC
>SXGS01308662.1_pt1 | contig 12218 bp, 13 predicted proteins | sample 3174681 | NCBI WGS metagenome assembly SXGS01 (sample SAMN11356861, study PRJNA531348) | freshwater metagenome | isolation source: freshwater sample F1-80 | place: China: Fuxian Lake, Yuxi | collected 2017-12-25
CATCTCCCACAGCTCCGTCGAGCGCATCATCTTCCCCGACTCCTGCACGCTGCTCGACTATATGTTCGGCCTGCTCACCCGCCTGATGGAGGGCCTCAACGTCTATCCCGAGAACATGCGGAAGAACCTCGGCCTCTCCCTCGGCATGTGGACCAGCCAGACCGTCCTGCTCGCCCTCATCCGCAAAGGTCTCACGCGCGAGGAGTCCTATGCCCTCGTCCAGCGTGCGGCGATGAAGACGTGGGAGGTGAAGCACGCCGGGCGCGATGACGCGGACTTCCTCGAACAGCTCAAGGCCGACCCCGACGTGGCCCGCCACTTCAAGAAAGGCGAGCTGGAAAAGCTCTGCTCCCTCGACTTCCACTTCAAGGAGGTCAAGACGCGCTTCAAGGCGCTGAGGCTGTAGCTGCCGACGCCGAGGGTTTCTAACGCACTTCGGCTCCTGACCCCCTTGATGGGGACTTTGGGCCGTGGCGGGATTGCGCTTGGATTTGCCGCCGGTCAAAAGCGTGGGAGTGAGTTGCGCGGAGCCGGAAGACGGGTGAGGGAAGTGGGTGCCGCGTGAGGGGAGGAAAAGGTTGTCCCTTGAGGGACTCTTGTGGCACTCTGCATCAGGATATTTGATTATGGAAAAACCGAAGATCATCGCTTACATGAAGCCGAGCTGCGGCTGGAGCAACGGCGTGCGCGCCGTGCTGCGCAAGTACGACCTGCCTTTCGAGGACCGCGACATCATCAACGACCCGGACCAGCGCCAGGAGATGATCGAGAAGAGCGGCCAGATGCTGCAGCCGTGCGTGGAGGTCAATGGCAAGATGCTCGCCGACATCTCCGGCGAAGAGGTGGAGGCGTGGCTTCTGGCCAACAAGGTGGTGCAGCCGAATGAGCGCACCCCCGACGCACCGACGAATCAGCCGTGCGCGAACGAGATGCCGCAGTGGATGCAGTTCAAGCGTTGAGCCAAGCGGACTTTTCGAAACGAATCTCACGAGGCACGGGCCGCGAGCGATCGCGGCCTTGCCCTTTTCCGGGCTGACAATTTCGTTGAACCGCCGCCTGCAAGACGGCTATGAAACGTTGATGCGCAGGGTCACAACCATCCCCGTGATGCAGCGGCTGGCCCAGCGCTGGCGTCGCGAGGGCGTGCGCGTCGGCTTCGTGCCGACCATGGGCTACCTGCATGCGGGGCACATCAGCCTCGTGCGGCGTGCGCGCCGGTTGGTGGGGCCGCGCGGCGTGGTGGTGGTGAGTATCTACGTGAATCCGACGCAGTTCGCCCCCACAGAAGATCTCTCCCATTACCCGCGGGACCTGGCCCGCGACCAAGCGCTCTGCGCCGCCGCCGGAGTGGACGCGGTCTTTTTTCCAAGCGATCCGCAGATGTATCCGAAGCGGGAAGGGGGCGGTTACAGCACCTACGTGCTTGAGGAGCAGCTCTCGCAAGGAATGGAAGGGGCCTCGCGTCCGACGCATTTCCGCGGAGTGACCACCGTGGTGGCCAAGCTGTTCAACATCGTGCAGCCGGACGTGGCGGTGTTCGGAGCGAAAGACTGGCAGCAGGCGGCGGTGATCCGCCGGATGGCGCGGGATCTGAACTTCCCGCTGCGGGTGGTTGTCGCCCCCACGTTGCGGGAGCGGGACGGGCTGGCCTTGAGCTCGCGCAACCAATACCTTTCGCCCGACGAACGGCAACAAGCGACGGTGCTGCAGCGAGCTCTCCAACTGGCGCGTCGGGCGGTGAGAGGGGAAGCGATTTCGGCGAACCAGCTGAAGGCGAAGATCGGCCGGCTTGTCGCGGGCGCCAGTGCGGCGCGGTTGGACTACGTGGAGTTTTTTGATCCGGAAACGTTGCAGCCGGTGCCGCCTCGATGCGGGGCGCAGATGGCCTTGGCGGTGTTCATCGGCAAAACTCGGTTGATTGATAACGGGAAATTGTGACGTGAGCCCACCGACCCACCATTTCGATTTCGTCGTGATCGGCAGCGGCATCGCCGGGCTGAGTTTCGCGTTGAAGGTGGCTTCGCGCTTTCGCGTGGCCATCGTGACGAAGCGGTGGACGGCGGAGTCGAACACGCACTACGCGCAGGGCGGCATCGCGGCGGTCACGGGCGCGGATGATTCGGTGGAATTGCATGTGCGGGACACGCTCGCGGCGGGGGCGGGGCTGTGCCACGAGTCGGTGGTGCGGCAGATTCTCACGGAAGGGCCGGCGCGCGTGGAGGAATTGATCGAGCTGGGGATGCGATTCACGGAGGGGGAGGGGGAATCGCCGGACGGCGAGCGGCATTTCGACCTCGGGCGTGAGGGGGGGCATTCGCGTCGCCGGATTCTGCACGCGAAGGATGCGACCGGACGGGAGATTCAACGAGCCTTGCTGGCCGCAGTGGATGCGCAACCGAACATCCGCATGTTCGACGAGCATTTCGCCATCGATTTCATCACGACGCGCAAGCTGGGCCAACCGGGGCCGAACCGGTGTGTCGGGGTGTACGTACTCGACAAGAGGGCGGGGCGGGTGGAGACGTTCGCCGCCCGGTCCGTGCTGCTGGCCACGGGGGGCTGCGGCAAGGTGTACCTTTACACGACGAATCCCGACATCGCTACCGGCGACGGCGTGGCGATGGCTTACCGCGCCGGGGCGCGGGTGGCGAACATGGAGTTCGTCCAGTTCCATCCCACATGCCTGTACCATCCGAAGGCGAAATCGTTCCTCGTCACCGAGGCGGTGCGCGGCGAAGGCGGAGTGCTGCGGACGGTGGACGGAGTGGAGTTCATGGACCGGCATCACCCGCTAAAATCCCTCGCGCCGCGCGATGTGGTGGCGCGTGCGATTGACAGCGAGATGAAGCGGACCGGCGCGCCGCACGTGTTGCTGGACATCACGCACAAGCCGGCGCGGTTCATTATCGACCGGTTTCCGAACGCGTACCAGACGTGCATGAAGTTCGGGGTGGACATCACCAAAGAGCCGATCCCAGTCGTGCCGGCGGCGCATTACCAGTGCGGCGGCGTCGTGGCGACGATGGACGGCGAGACGGACATCCCGGGGCTGCTGGCTGTGGGCGAAGTGAGCTGCACAGGGCTGCACGGGGCGAATCGTCTGGCAAGCAACTCGCTTCTGGAAGGGCTGGTTTGCGCCTATCGCGCCGGGGAGAAGGTGCTATCTGCCCCGCCGGAGTTTTACGAACTGGCGATGCCCGACTGGCAGCCGGGCAAAGCGCAAAACGCGGACGAGCTGGTCGTGGTCTCGCACAACTGGGATGAGATCCGGCGTACGATGTGGGATTACGTGGGCATCGTGCGCACGACGAAACGGCTCCAGCGAGCCCAGAAGCGGATCGCTTTGCTGCAGGAAGAGATCCAGCAATATTACTGGGATTTCGTGGTGACGAGCGATCTGCTTGAACTGCGCAACATCGCGACCGTGGCCGAAATCATCGTGGCCAGCGCGCTCCAGCGGCCCGAGAGCCGCGGACTGCATTACAACTTGGATTTTCAAAAAGCCGATCCGACATGGGCGCAGCAGGACACGGTTATTCGTCGGACTTGTTGATATCCAGAGAGTTGAACGGGTTTCATGCCTCCGCCCGCTTGTGACTGGATTCGTGGTTGAAAGCCCTAAACAAACCGTTTGCAAAACGTCGTGGCATGAGTAGGTTGGGCTTCCTTACCAGTAGTTTCTTCGTAAGGACAATAAAACCGCAACGCGCAAGGCAACACGAGTCTATGACGATCAAAACCTCAGATAAGACGAAGGTGAGCTTCGAGTTTCACGCTCCCGAGGCCAAAGATGTTCTGTTGGCCGGCAATTTCACGGAGTGGGAGCACACTCCCATCCGATTGAAACGGCAGAAGAACGGCACATGGAAGACCGTGGTGCCATTGGATCGGGGCACTTACGAGTACCGGTTCTTGGTGGACGGGCATTGGGAGAACGACCCGCGTTGTCAGTGCTACGTTGCTAATCCGTTTGGCGATCAGAACTGCCTCTGTACGGTGTGATGCCGTGGTGGGTTCTCGAAATTCCCCTTGAAATGTCCGAGGCGGGGGTTAGGCTCACTTGCGCTGCGCGCTTAGCTCAGTGGTAGAGCACATCCTTCACACGGATGGGGTCGCAGGTTCGAGCCCTGCAGCGCGCACCATTCTCGCTTCCACTTTTCCCGCAAAGCGCGTTTCTAGCAGAGCCGATTGGGCTTTTTCAGTAAGGCGGGGTGAAGCCGGTACGAAGCCACATCCGAACGGATCGGGTGCTGATCCAGTTGGTGAAGCCCCGCGAATCAAGATGCTGACTTGGATTTCGTGGCACCCACGCACCGGCGGGCGGCGCCGCCACCCAATTAGACACGATGTTATCGTACCAGAGCCAAGTGGGGTTATAGATGGTACCGAGATAGGTGACGCCTGTGGGATGGTTGCGGTTGAACTCCCAGAGCATCGGATCCACGTAATAATCCCCGTAAGTGCGCCCAACCCCAGTGCCGGCGCGTGTGGGCGAAGCTCCAGAGGAAGGGAAAGGTTGCTGCCGAACGTCGTTCGTGTTCGGGGTGGGAACGTAATTGACAGGGCGGAGGGTCGGGGTCTTCCAGAGGGCGTGACCGCGCGTGGCCGCTGAAAGGAAGCATGCCGTGCTGATCACCGCACAACAGATGGTCATCCAAATCACGACGCGCTTCATATTTCCTTCACCCTCGCACTGATAAGTTGACTGTCAACAACGGACAACCGTTCGCTGGTGGATTCGACGTTCTCGCTCCGTGTCTCGTTACAATCTTTTTCAAGCATCACATCCGACCCGCTGTTCAGCGTTGTGGGGTTGGACGCGATAAGCCCGATTTTGCCCCTGAAATCATTTGGCGGGCGTCTTGCCGATTTGCGCGGCAACACCCAGCAGCCGTCCATAATCGCTCAAGATATGAAGGGTCTCGCGAAGTGGGGCGTCAGCGGCAGGATCCGGCTCAGCGGCCTCCGAGTCATCGCTGTTGGCTGGATCGGCCGTCTCGGGCTTGGCCGCGGCGACGAGTGTGAGCGGCTTGCCGGTCTTGGCGGCATCAAGGGTCAACTCGTAGATTTTCTCACCGTTAGCGGGACGGGCTGCGCGCTCTTTCTTGCGAGCCTCGGTTTGGGCCTTCTGAACGGCAGCTTCTTGGCGACGCTTGAGTTCGTTGAGCGAAATGCTTTTGTCCGCCTGCTGCTTTTTCACGCGGTCAATGTCCTGCCGGACGTACTCGTAATCGCGGTCGGTGCCGAGACGCTGGGTCGAGAGTCGGGTCAATTCGGCGAGATGCGGTTTGACTCGGTTGAGTGAATCGTAGCGTGCGGGGTTGATGCTGTCGGCGGGCAGCGCGCGCGGCAGTTTGGATTCACCGAGATCCAGATGATCGAGTACGGACGGGAGCTTCAGGTCGGCAGCCACGCCCCCATGCTGGGTGGTGCCGCCGGCGACGCGGTAGAACTTCGAGATGGTGAACTTGAGCTTGCCGGAATCCTGACCGAGCCCGGCAGCGATGGTCTGGTTGAGAGGGATGAGTTGCTGCACGGTGCCTTTGCCGTGGGTGGATTCCTCGCCGACAATCAGCGCACGGCCGTACTCTTGCAGCGCCGCGGCGACGATCTCCGAGGCGGACGCGCTCATGTGGCCGACGGCGACGATCAGCGGGCCGTCGTACGTGACCTTGGCATTCTCGTCACTCAAGATTTGCGTGCGGCGCCGGCTGTCTTTCACTTGAACGACGGGACCTTCCTTGATGAACAGGCCAGCGAGTTCGACGGCTTCGGGCAGGATGCCGCCCCCGTTGCGCCGCAGGTCGAGCACGAGGCCGTCGATCTTCTCTTTCTTCAACCGCACGATCAGCGTCTCCACGTCCTCGGCGCAGTTCTCGTAGAATTGCGGCAGGTTGACGACTCCGAGTCGCTCAACGCCGCCGTTCGCGCGCGGGTGCTCCACGATACGGGCCTTTGCGAGTTGATCGGCGAGCTTCACTTCGTCGCGGATGATGCTGATGACTTTTTTGGTCGAGCCATCCGGCGAGTTGGCGGGGATGATGGTGAGGCGAACTTCGGTGTTCTTCTTGCCACGGATCATGTCCACGACTTTGCCGAGCTTCATATCCAAAACATCCACGGGTTCCGCATCGCCTTGCGCAACGGCTACAATGCGATCGTTCGGTTGGATTTTTTTGCTACGGGCGGCGGGGCCGCCGGGCATCAGTTGTCGGATTTTGGTGTAACCGTCCTCTTGCGTGAGCACGGCACCGATGCCGGTGAGCGAGAGCTTGATGTTGTTGATGTCGAAGTTGGTCGCTTCGGCTGGGCTCATGTAATCGGAGTGCGGATCGTAGCTGCGGGTCATCGAGGTGAGGTAGGTCTCGAGGATCTCGGTGTGATCGTACTCCTTCATCGTTTTGAGGAGGCGGCTGTAACGACGGCTGATGACTTTGAGCGTCTCCTCATCTAGAGCGGCCGGTTTGCCGTTGATCTGCTTGGAAAGCCGGTCGGCGAGCAATTCGAACTTGACGCGCTGGCGCCAGAGCGTCTCGGCCTCCGCCTCGTTCTTCGGCCACGGAAGTTTTTGGCGGTTGGGGATGAAGGATTCGTCCGCGTCGAAGGTGTACTTTTCCTTGCAGAGCCGATCGACGAACTGCTGGCGTTCGGTGAGGCGTTTCAGGTAGAGCGCGAAAATCTCATGCGCGGGGGCGACGGTGCCGGCGAGCGTGAGGTCATCGAGATTCTTGGCGTACTTCGCGCGCAGTTGGTCCACGTCCGTCTGGAGGAAGATCAGATGGTTGAAATCGAGCGCGTCGAGATAGTTCTGGAGGAAGATCTCGGAGATGGAGTCGTCCAGCGGCGTCTGCCGGTAATGCACCTGCCCGATGATCCCGCCGACGGCGCGGGCGATCTTGCCGCTTTGGATGAGGTCGAGATCGGCGGCGAAGGTCTGCCAACTGAGGGCAATCACCGCGAGGAAAGCCACGAAGTTTCTCATTGGTACATATGGTGCCGTTTCTGCTGCGGGAAGCAATCCGAAAGACCTCGAGCCTTGACTTTGATTTTCCAGTGCAACAGCCTCCAACACAAAGAAATTTCGAAGGCATTCAAAGTCAACCGTCCCTTCCTATGACCCGCTCAATCCCTGGTTGGAAGTTCCTGTCCCTCGCACTATTCACCGCCCTCCTCGTTGCCTGCGCCACGCTCCCCGGCGAACGCGAGGCCGGCTTCATCAGCCTTTTCGACGGCCAATCGCTCAAAGGCTGGACGCTCGTCGCGCCCAAGGGTGCCGGCTACGGCGTGACCAACGGCGTGCTCTATTGCGCCAAAGGCGGCGGCGGCAATCTCCTTTCCGAGCGCGAATACGCCGACTTTATCCTGCGCTTCGAGTTCAAGCTCGAGCCCGGCTCCAACAACGGCCTCGCGATCCGCGCGCCACTGGATGGCGGCAGCCTCGCCTACAGCGGTATCGAGCTGCAGATCCTCGATGACGATGCCCCCAAGTACGCCAAGCTCAAGCCCGCTCAGTACCACGGCTCCCTCTACGATGTCTGGCCCGCCGAGCGTGGCGCGCTTCGCAAGCCGGGCCAGTGGAACCGGCAGGAAGTCACCGTCATTGGCCGGCGCGTCACCGTCGTCCTCAACGGCCAGCAGATCCTCGACGCGAACCTCAATGCCGTGAGCGACGTCAACACGCTCCTTAAGCATCCGGGCATCCTGCGCGACAAAGGCCACATTGGATTCCTCGGCCACGACGACTACGTCGAGTTCCGCAACATCCGCCTCAAGGAACTCCCGCGCGCGAACGTGAACAACATCGCCCCCGAGGGTTTTGTGAAACTCTTCAACGGAGAAGACCTCGACGGCTGGAAGGGGCTTCTCGCCCGTCCGAATGACAATCCTACCAACCGCATTCGCCTCACCCCCGCGCAGCTCGCCGTCGAACAGGCCAAGGCTGACAAGCGAATGCGCGCGAGTTGGAAAGCTGTGAAGGGCGAAATCGCCTTCGACGGCAAAGGCGACAGCCTCGTCACCGCCCGCGACTACGCCGACTACGAGCTGCTCGTGGATTGGAAGATCGAGCCCAAGGGCGACAGCGGCCTTTATCTGCGTGGCAACCCGCAGATCCAGATATGGGATCCGCGCGAGGGTGACACCAACGCCGTCGTTGGCTCCGGCGGTCTCCACAATAACAAACTCAACTCCAGCAAACCCATCAAGCGCGCCGACCGCCTCGCCGGTGAGTGGAACCGCTTCCGCATCCTGATGCTGAGCGATCGCGTCCATGTCTTCCTAAACGACGAGCTGGTGGTGAACAACACCCCGCTGGAGAACTACTGGCAGCCGGGGCAGCCGCTCCCCGCCACCGGCAGCATCGAATTGCAGAACCACGGGAACAATCTCTGGTTCCGCAATCTTTACATCCGCGAGATCACGCGCGACTGATTCGCGGACCGCGGATACCACCGCGATTGGATTTTCTTGAGGCACCCTTCGACGGGGAGGCTCGACGACGTTCGAAACCTACTTACTGGAGGCTTTGTTTCCGCGATAGGTGGCAAGGAAGTAGAGGAGGATGAGCGCGGCGGTGAGGGAGATGCCGCCCCAGAAGAGCGGCCAGCGCGTCCGATCGGCGGTGGTGTTGGCGGCGAACCACGCGCCGGTGCCGAGGTAGCCGAGCAGGTTGCCAACGCCACCGGAGGCCAGCGACATGAGCGCCTGCGCCCGCGCGCGCCACGAGGGATCCACCCGTTCGTCCAGATAGATTTGCGCCGTGATGAAAACGAGTGTGAAGGAGAGGCCGTGCAGCGTGACGCCGGCGAGCACGGCGGTGGGGGTGTTCAACGCGCAGAGCGCGAAACGCAGCACACCGAAGGCGAGGCCGGTGGCGAAAACCCATTTCAGCCGCCAGCCGGTGAGTATTCCCGCCAGCGCGAACATGGCCAGCGCCTCGGTGACCTGCCCAAGCGTCATCCACGCGGTGGTGTGGCTCAGCCCCAGTTCCTTCAGGTGCGGTGGCGTGTAAGGATAGAAGGCGGTGAGGGGGATGCTGAACAGCGCGGCGGTGATGAAGACGACCCGATGATCGCGATTTCGCAGCAGTGAAAGCGCGTCTAGTCCCAGCCGTTCTCGGAGGGTACGCGGGGCCTCCGGTCTGGACTGGGCCGTTTCCGACAGGGCAAAAGTGAACACCGCCAGAACCAGCCACGTCACCGCGCCGCTGTAGCCGGCGAGCGGATCGGCATCGGCGTTGAGGGCGCTGACCAGCCAGCAGCCGGCCATCCAACCGAGCGTGGCGATGGCGCGGATGGGGCCAAACTCGCGTTTCGCTTCATTCAACCGGCTCAACACGATCGTTGAAGCGATGCTCCACGTGGGCGCGGAACAGAGCGCGTGGAGCTGGATGAAGGCGAGCACCAGCCACGGATTCCAGCCGCGTTGAATGGCGAACGAGGCGAGGGCCATCGCGGCGGCCGTGGCCAGAGAAAGCCCGCGCAACACCTTCAACGGCGAGGCGTGGCGGTCGGCCAGCGCGCCGAAGAGGAGCGGCGAGATGAAGCAGGCCAGCGCGCTGGTGGCGAAGGCGAGCGGCTTGATGCCGGTCATCCCGTGGGCGTCCAGCACGCTGCTCAGCGGCACGAACCACATCCCCATCGCCGCCGCTTGGATGAAGAAGAGAACGGAAAGCTCGAGATGTTTGGCGGGTGACTTGTACACGAACGGGAGAGCGCGAGGGAATTGCGAGGTGCCGGAGGATTATTTGTCGCGCTTGAGCAGGTACTCCGCGAGGGCTTCGAGAGCTTCCGCTTTTCCTTTGAAAGGCTTCAACGCAGCAAAGGCTTTGGCGGTGAGTTGGGCGGCGATCTTCTTGGATTTCTCCAGCCCCACGAGCCGGGGATAGGTGGATTTCTGGGTGGCGACATCTTTGCCGGCGGTTTTGCCGAGTTGCTCGGTGGTCTGGGTGACATCGAGGATGTCGTCAATGACCTGAAAGGCGAGGCCGACGTGGTAACCAAAGTGGGTGAGGGCGCGGAGCTGCGCGGCGGTGCAGTTGGCGCTCATGCCGCCGAGCCGCGCGGAGCAGCAGAGCAGGGCGCTGGTCTTGCGTTCGTGGATGTAGCGGAGCTGTGAGAGCGATGTGGCTTTGCCTTCGCCTTCCAAGTCGGCGACCTGTCCGGCGATGAGTTGGAGCGAACCCGATGCGCGAGCGAGATCGAGCACGAGCGCGCGATGCGAGTAACGCGCGGTGGCTTTGGCTTGAGCGAGAATTTCGAAGGCCTGCGTGAGAAGCGCGTCGCCGGCGAGGATGGCGATGCCTTCGCCAAAGACCTTGTGGCTGGTCGGCTTGCCGCGGCGGAAATCGTCATTGTCCATCGCCGGCAGGTCGTCCTGGATGAGTGAGTAAGTGTGGATGCCCTCGCCGGCGCAGGCGGCAGGGAGAGCATCTGCGGCGGTGCCGCCGCAGGCCTCGGCGGCGGCGAGAACAAGAGCCGGGCGCATCCGTTTGCCGCCGGCGAAAAGCGAGTAACGCATCGCCCGGTGGATGGTGGCGGGCTTGGCGGTGGCCGAGGGCAGGAAATGGCCGAGGGCGCAATTGACGATGGCGGTGCGCGTGTCGAGGTAATGCGCGAGGTCGAAGGGGTGGCGTGTCCGGCTCATTTTTACGGGTGGCGATTGTGGGCGACGTGTCGGGCGATGCGCAAGCCCGCGTTTTTTTCTGTTGCGTTCCAGCGGCCACCCCGTATTTTGTTCGTCCCTCTGGTGGGGATTTTCTCTTATGAATAGCGAACTCTGCAGACAGGCGATGGGAAAAGCGCACAACCCGCACGTGTTGATCAACGTCGTGTCGCGCCGCGTGCGGCAATTGAACAGCGGCAACAGTCGGCCGCTGATCGCGAACACCGCGACCATGGGGATCGCGGACATCGCCTTGACCGAATTGGTTGATGACAAGATGGCGTTCTCGCTGAACGAACAACTGCCGGTCGCGGTCGTACCGACGAAGAAGAAGCGCAAGCGCTCGTAATTTTTAAGGTTTTCCACGACAGCCGGAGGGTTTAACCTCCGGCTGTTTTCGTTTATGGCCGACATCCTCAACAACCCGAAGGCCCGGCGCGATTATCATATCCTCGAGACCTTCGAGGCGGGCATCGTGCTGCACGGGACGGAGGTGAAGAGTCTGCGCGCGGGCAAAGGCCAGATCAGCGACGCCTTCGCGCGCGTGGAGAAGGAGGAGGCATGGCTCTACAACGCGCACATCGACGAGTACGCCTTCGGCAACATCCAGAACCACGCTCCCAAAGCCCCGCGCAAATTACTCCTGCACCGCGCGGAGATCCGCAAGCTGCACGAGTTGGCCGCGGTGAAGGGGAACGCCTTAGTGCCGCTGGCCTTCTTCTGGAAGAACGGCAAGGTGAAGGTGCTGCTCGGCGTGGGCACGGGGAAAGTGGCCCACGATAAACGCGAGGATATCAAGAAACGCGACAGTGAACGGGAGATGAAGCGCGCGATGATGCACCACGCCAAGGGGCGTTGATGGGCAAAAGAAAAAGCGAGGCATAGCGCCTCGCTTCTTGTGAGATTGTTCCGCGTGTCTGAGAACTAGGCGGCCTTCTTCCAAGTGCGCTTGGGCGCCTTGGTGACGAGGCCCTTCTTCAGCGCCTTGGCCGACACGGTGACGTAACGGACTTCGCCGTTCACCACCGCTTTGACGCGCTGGAGGTTCGGCAGGAAACGCCGCTTGGTGATGGCGGTCACGTGCGTGCCGATGCCGCCCTTTTTCTTGGCTTTACCCGAGCGCCAGATGTGACTGCCCTTGATCGGGCCCTTTCCTGTCAGTTCGCAACGTGCCATAAAAATCCTTTTTTCAAATAAGGAGCGGTGAAAGTAACAGCCCCGCCCGTTGTTTCAAGCATTATTTCCGCTCGCGGATATCCGCCAACAGTTGGGCGATGACCTCGCTCCTCGGCTTCGCGCCTTGCGGTCCTTTGCCGTGCAGGCGCACGGAGACGTTGCCCGCCTCCACATCCCTCCCGCCGATGACGAGCATGGTGTGGACGCGCGCGGCTTCTGCGTCCGCGATCTTGGCCTTCACAGGATTCGGGCTGAAATCCGCCTCGACACGCACCATGTGTGCTCGAAGCTCATTCACGATCGGCTTGGCATAATCCAGCAAGGCCGCATCGTCGTTCAACGTGATCACGCGCACCTGCTCCGGCGCGAGCCAGAGCGGG
>SXGS01619299.1_pt1 | contig 12217 bp, 7 predicted proteins | sample 3174681 | NCBI WGS metagenome assembly SXGS01 (sample SAMN11356861, study PRJNA531348) | freshwater metagenome | isolation source: freshwater sample F1-80 | place: China: Fuxian Lake, Yuxi | collected 2017-12-25
CCTCGCACTTATCAGGCGCGCACTCTAACCAGCTGAGCTACAAACCCATTTACAATTATCGCAAATCCTTATTTAGAAGCGGTGTACATCTCAAACGAGCATCTAGTTTGCAAAGAAGAAATTTTCTAATTGAGTACAATAAAATGCAATAGCTTTTATTCCTTCTCATCACTTGAAGGGGTGGATTGCTAAAGCCTTGTTGAGCAAGTACAGGTGGGATTTTATCATCTTTAATACTACAATTGCTGAGAATCTTTTTATCCAACTGTCATCCTTGACACCGCAGGTGGCGAGGATCTTTTTTAGTTCGAGAACTTTACCTGAGATCCTCGGACGCTTTGCATCTAACGATGACAGAAAGGGCTAACTTAAGGACGATGAAAGGTTGGATTAGAGAATGGATCGAACTCCTCTGTATTTGCGAAGGGAAGTTAGACTCCCGTTTTTCCAGCTAATTTTGTATTATATAATTCCGTTAAAATATCGCGAGCAATTGGAGCAGCAGCACCGGAGCCGCTTTTACCATGTTCTACAACAACTGAAATAGCATATTGCGGATCGTGAGTTGGTGCGAAGGCAACAAAAATAGCATGGTTATGATTCTTCATCAAATCCGCTTTTGACATCTCTTTTTCGCGTTTAGAAATCACCTGCGAAGTACCGGTTTTACCGGCCATTTCAAAATCTTTGATGTTAATTCTTTTGCCGTAAGCAGTGCCTGATGGATCATTAACTACGCGGTTCATGCCTTCTTGAATAAAGCGCAAATGTTGTTGTTTGGTGATTTTTTTACTGCTCAATTGATCAAATTGCTCGTAAATATTTTTATTGCGTACCAGATAAGGTTTGATTGGAACGCCGCCATTAGCGATTCTAGCGGTAATAGTTGCCATTTGTAATGGAGTAGTAAGTAAATAACCTTGTCCAACTACGGTGTTTAAATTATCGCCGCCGACCCATGGTTGATTTAGCACTGTTCTTTTCCATTCTTCATCTGGAACCACGCCAGCCTTAACACCGTGAATACTAACATCGAGCTTTTCACCATAGCCAAAACGTCGGGCCACTTCGGCAATTTTTTTGATACCGATATTATTGGCGATGCTGAAGAAATAAGTATTGCACGATTGTGTGATAGCATCAAGCATATTCACCGAACCATGCCCACCTTCTTTCCAGCAGTGAAATGCTCTTTTGCCAAATTGAAAATGACCATTGCAATAAACGTGATTATGTGGATTGATGTCGCTTTCTAAAGCGGCAATAGTGGTCATCAGCTTGAATGTTGATCCAGGAGGGTATAGTGCAGCAATTGGTCGATTATTGAGTGGCGTTTTGGGATCGGAATTTAATTCGCTCCAATATTTTCTTGATACACCTTCAACAAAATTATTTGGATCAAAAGATGGGCTGGCAGCGTAAATTAAAACTTCTCCGGTGATGACATCCATCAAAACTACTGAGGCTGCATCATCTTTAATTCTTTCATAGGCAAATTTTTGCAAAGGAAAATCGATTGTCAGATGAACCTTGCTGCCTTCTTCTGGCTCTTTGGTTGACAGGGTGCGAATTGGAATTTCATGAACATTTACTTCAACATAGCGCGCGCCGTATTTCCCACGTAATGCCTGATCAAAGCTACGCTCAATACCAGCTTTGCCAATTCTAAAATCAGGATGCATGAACAGAGTCTGCTCATTATCATCAATTTCTTTTTCAGATGGCAAAGAAACATAGCCAATGAAATGTGCTGTTTCTTGCGGATATAGATAGTGCCTTAAAATACCCTGCTCAATTGAAATACCGGGCAAAATGTGCAAATTAGCTTCGATACGCGCTAAATCATGCCATGGCAAATTGTCGCTAAGCGAAATAACATTTTTTCTTTTGGCATGTTTTAGTTTAGCAAAGAACAGGCTGGCGGTTTCTTCGTCGACATCAAGAATTTCTATCACTTTTTCAATGATTTGTGAATTATTCTTGCGATGCCCTAAATAAAGCAGTAGATGGTAATTTTCATCATTGGTGGTAAGTGGTATATTATTGCGATCATATATTATGCCGCGTGGGGCTGGATGAATTACTGGCTTGATGCGATTGCTATCTGATTGAATCGAATATTGCTCATGTTTGAAAATCTGCAAATATCCAAGGCGAGCGATCAGTCCGGTAGCAAGCGCTGACTGTACGCCACCAACTACCAACAATCTGCGGCTAAAAATTTTATTTTTTCTGATATCTTGAAACATCTAGCGCTAGAGCAGTTTTTCTTTTAAGTAATCGAAAAATTTATGCATCGGAACATAAACAACGGAGGATAAAATTAGCTGAATAACCGGCCATTTTAGGTTGTAGAGATTGGTATAAAAAATCGAAAGCAGAAACCATTTTAACAGTAAAAACAAAAACAAGAATGTTACGAACTGGCGTAAAACCTGATTGAAATCGCCTTTTAGCAATAAATGATTATTTAGCGTTTGAAATAATTTGATTAATATGATATAGCAAAAGGCTGTGATACCAAGGGGCAAGCCGTTTAAAGCATCATTCCAAATACCAAGTATAAAAATAAACCAGAAGGAAAAGCGTTGCGTAAAAATAGTGAAATAAAAAATCATCATCAAGTCAAACAGCGGAATCAAATTCGGAATGCCAGAAACCTGAATGTTTGAGACGTTAACTATAACAAACAGTACAGCGATTAAATGCAGCAATATGGAATGCGTTATGGAATGCGACTCTGACATGATTATTTTTGAGAAATGCTTGCAAGATGCGCCCCAGGGGTACAGCTAGATACAGCCAGGGAGACGGCGCTAGAAACAAGGCTTCATGCTAAAGCAAACAAAATTTTAATCAATTGTTTTATGGGGTAATTCCCCTTCACTTTGTGAAGGGGTGGACGCGAAGCGGACGTGGTAGTTAGTTCAAAGAACGAGATCTTTAAAAATTCTTTAAACGTGAGTTTTGGATAAGGAATATTTCAGATTTTGACATATTTTGAGCGCTTTTTCGCTAAAATTTAGCTGCCATATTTGAACATATTGCAGGAAATTTTGGCGAAAAATAAGCCAAAATAGGGCTAAATATATGTAATATTCCTTATCCAGAATTCGCGTTTTCAGTAGCGTCCGCAAGTTGAACCAACTACCCCGTCATCGCTTACGCGATGCCACCCCTTCGGCAAGCGAATGGGAATTCCACCTCGCATTTAATCGCGCCACCTCATTAATTCGTAATTCTTAGCTCTTAACTCTTAACTCTTAATTCTTAATTCTTAATTAATTTCATATTCCTCTCCGATAGCCAATCGCCTCTAGCAAATGAGATTTGTTGATATTTTCCTGTAAATCCATATCAGCAATAGTGCGAGCAACTCTGAGAATTCTGGTCATACCGCGCATGGAAATTGACATTTTTTCCACAGCGTTTTGCAGAATCTTTTTTGATTCCTCATCAAGTGTGATAAAGTTTTCCAAAATTTTACCATCAATTTTAGCATTGGTTTTTAAAGAAGTGGCACAAGAAAAATTTTCATATCTTTTTTTCTGAAGCTCGCGAGTGGCTATTACTCTGGCTTTGATTGCTTGCGAAGATTCGCCAATAGTTTTATTTTCAACAAAAAAATCAATCGGCGTTACGTTAACTGTAATATCAATGCGATCTAACAATGGGCCAGAAATTTTGCCTTTGTAGTCGCTACCACAAATTGGCGCCTTTTTACATTCTTTTTTAGCATCGCCTAAATAACCACAGCGACAAGGGTTCATAGCGCTAATTAGCTGAAAATTAGCTGGAAAAGTTACATGACAATTAGCTCGCGCAATTGTGATATTGCCGGTTTCAAGCGGCTGACGTAGTGAATCTAAAACTTGTCGCGGAAATTCTGCTAATTCATCGAGAAACAAAACACCAAAATGTGCCAAGGAAATTTCACCTGGCTTAGCTTTGGCACCACCACCAACCATTGCAGGCATTGAGCAGGAATGATGTGGATCGCGATATGGTCGTGATGTGATAAAGCTATCCGCAGATCTACCGCTGGCGCTGTGAATCATGTTAATTGCCAATATTTCTTCGTTAGAAAGATCAGGTAAAATTCCACTTAATCTGGAGGCGAGCATTGATTTTCCTGTGCCTGGAGGGCCAATCATCAAAATATTATGATTACCGGCAGCGGCAATTTCCAAAGCACGCTTGGCATGTTGTTGTCCTTTAACATCAGCCAAATCAGGATATTGATTGATATGAGTTGGCGCCTGATAAATCGGGCGTTGCAAAGCTACTTCACCTTTTAAATGCTTGACTAATAACAGCAAATTTGGTGCGGCAATTATTGGCATTACATCATCAACGCAAGCCACTTCTTTGGCATTAATTTTTGGGCAAATAATACCGTAATTTTTTTGCTTGGCGCCAATTGCCGCTGAAACCATACCATTTACTTTGCTGATTGTGCCATCAAGTGCCAATTCACCAAGTACGAAAAAATTTTCCACCATCTCTTGTTTGATGGCGTTAGTTGCAACAAGAATTCCTAGAGCAATTGCGAGATCGAAATGATTACCCTCTTTTTGTAAATCGGCAGGAGCAAGATTGACAATGATGCGATCATAACACCATTCAAAGCCGCAGGAAGTCATTGCCGCACGCACGCGCTCTTTGGATTCATTAACTGATTTGTCGGGAAGTCCAACAATATTGAATTGACCGGCACCGGAAGTTATTTTAACCTGCACGTCAACCGGCATTACTTCAACGCCTAACAGGCAAAGGGTTTGGATTTTGGCAATCATGGGTGTGATTAATTAAGAATTATAAATTAAGAATTAAGGGTTGGGAATTAAAGAATCGCGAATTAGGAGTTAAGAGGTTGTAGCTGTCATCCTTAAGCCAAAGGCTTGAGGATCTCAGGCGACACGCTCAATCAAAAGAGATGCTCTGCAACTTTGTTGCCAAGGACGACAGAGCCAGCAAAGAGCCTCTTAATTCTTAAGTAACTAGATATATTTTTGTATTTTTTCTGACAGCTCATTTGGTGTAAAGGGTTTAGACATGTAGTCATTGCATTGTGATTCTTTTATGATTCTATCGCGATCATCTGATGTGGCAAGTGCGGTAACCATCACTATTGGAATAGTAGAGATTCCTTTAGTTTGTCTCACTGCTGAGGCAACTTCAATTCCGGTAATTCCAACTAACTGCACATCGAGTAACAGTAAATCAGGACGCTCTCTTTTTATTATATCAATTGCGGCAAAACCATCATCAGTCATTACCAAATCATAGCCAAAATGCGTAATCAATCTCCCCATGATCTTTTGATTCACCAGATCATCTTCGAGAACGAAAATTTTTTTCTTTTTTTGATCACTCATTCAAACTTAGATAGTCCGTGATTTAGGGTAGATAGTACGAGCAATTGTACCTCTACCATAAACACTGTTTAGTTCAAAACGTCCGTGATGTAGTTCAACCATTCTTTTTACTAGGAATAATCCTAGTCCGGTTCCTTGCATTTTATTGCGCGAATAGCCGTCAGAAATTTGTCCAAATTCAATCAAAAGTTTTGGCAAATCTTCCTGTCTAATACCGACCCCGTGATCTTCAACTTCAATTACCAACTCTTGCGCCGAGTTCTTTGCTAATCTAACTTCAATGTCGCGATTGCTAGAAAATTTAACAGCATTGGATAATAAGTTAAGCAATATTTGCCGAAATATTTTTTGATCACCGAAGAATCGTGAAATGTCGCTGCTAATGCTATGTTTTACGGATAATGACAAGCCTTGGGTTCTTGCTAGATTGATGGCAACAGTTACAACTTCTTTTACAACTTCTTCGACGTTAAAATGCGATTCGACCAAATTCATTTTGCCAAAAGTTATTTTGGAAAAATCTAATATATCATTGATCAAGCCAGAGAGATGGATGGCTGAACTGCTTATATCGGCGGCAATTTCTCTGTAATCTTTATTTAGCTCGCCAAACATTTCATCTTTAATCATCACCGAGCAATTGATAATGCCATTTAGCGGCGTTCGCAATTCATGACTCATATTAGCGAAGAAGCGTTCCTTAGAATCTCTAGCTTCAATCAGCTCATCTTTGTATTTTTTAATTTTGTTTATTTGTTCGGCTAAATTAGCTATTTCAGTGATATGACTTTCAACATCGGTTATTTTGTCATTTTTATTCTGGGAAATTATCTGAGAATTATAAGACAATTGCGAAATAGGGCGGATGATAAATATCTTCAAAAAGAAAAATATTAAAGCGATAAAACCTATGGCTGACAAGGTTTCAGCTGATATGGAGTATAATTTTATGTCTTGTGATATGATGGAATTGGAATCATATTTGGTAACTATGATATAAGAATATTTGTCAATTTTTTGAAAGAAGGCATAATCGCTACGATCGGAAAATAATTCATGTCCCATCAACTCTCCACTGGTTTCGCGCGATGATACGGCTTTTTTTATTAATTTTAAAGTGTCACCTTTCATAGAGAAATTCTGTGAACTTAAAATCTGCTGACCGCTATAATCAAAAATGGCGAAAGTTATATCATCTTGGCTTGTAGCGCTTTTTAAGCGAGCAGTCAGTTTGTCTAACCTTAAGCCAAAAACCAGAGATCCTAAATATTTACCATCTTTTGATACTATGCCTAATCCGGCGGGAATTATTGTTGAGTAACTTACTTTTCCTGTGGTAACATTTCCTAAGTGAATTTTGCCTGGCTCAAATATTGTTTTATTCATATAAGATCTGTCCGACACTGGTATTGCTGGATACATAATGCCACGATCGCTATTTACCACCAAATTCATTTCATCATCAACCCAGGAAAACATATTCCATGGAATCTTGATATTAACATCTCTATCAAGTCGAAAAGAGGATAAAATATTGTTGATATAATTAAGATCTTTATAGTTTTTGCTGTTGATTCGCGAGCCAATATAATCCATCAAATAAGAGCTATAATCAATGCTATCAATAAGAGAGCTGCTAATCCTTTCTGATTGTTTGTTAAGAGAGGTAATTACTTCGGTTGAATAGATTTTGTTGTTAATATATACATAGGCGCAAACTCCCAATATGAAAACCAAGGAGCTTAAAATTAAAAAATAAGTCAGAATCGAGACCGTTTTTTTACTGTCACCTTTTTTGTTTTTGGATATTTTGTGCGTTGTTATCATTAGAAATGTGAAATTCCTGCGCCAGAAAATGCTAAATTTGCTGACCTAGCTTTGGTTGCACTGGTAGACGGTTGCTGCTCAGAAAAATTACCCTTAAAACCTTGTTCTTCTGTCCATCGTTGGAAACGCTCAAACGCATCTTGCGAAAGAAAGCGTAGAGAAGTTCTGGAAGTAGTAACTGCACCATTTATAACATCTCTATCGCCTCTTACATCATTTATAAATTGTTCCCTTAAGGCCGACAAAAAAGATGATTGTACATCATTTCTTATGGATCGGTCGGTAAGCTTTATTTTAATGAGATAACTTTTGTCTCTTGCTCTTTTTACTCTCCTATCCTCTTGTTCTTTCTCTTCTTTTTGTAACGGTTCAGATTCGCAATGAATGTTTCGAATTATTACATATTTTTGTTCTTTTACCTCTTCAAAGTCTTTGAATGGTTGCCTTGTAAATTGTTTTGTATCATCACTTGAGCTGTAAGTAGGACTAGAGCTGCCGCTACTAGATGTTCTATCAGGCGGTACATCTGGAAAGTGCGATGCATAAGAGGGCTGTGGGGTAGGTGCTTGAAGGCTAGCAGCTGGAACTTGTGTGGACGTAGCAGAAGCGTGATAACGTTTTGAAGTGGTGCCACAATATCTACGTCTAGCCACCCTTAATATTTCTTGAACTTGCAGCGCAGCATCAGTAACATCATGTTCGCTATCTAACTCACTATTATCTACACTACCTTCCTTTGTCGGTGAAGGATCTGACGGTATCAACAGATCTCTTGCTCTATTGGCTGTATTTTGAACATAGTCAGTACCGAGATGAGTTGACCTTAGTCGATCGATGTTATGATCTCTGATTGCAACCAAAGATTGTAATACATTATACATTTTTGGTATAATGTTTAATTCTAAACCATTTACTTGTGCAAGAGAGTCGGTTGCTTTGTAGATGGTATCAATTTCAAGAGGCAAGCCTTCTGCAAAATCGCGATGCATAGTTGTGTAATGCTCTTTACTTCTTTGCATTCTTTCTAACAAATCTTTATCCGTTCTAAGGTTAGGAAAACCACATTTTGCCGCAATAGCATTAACTTCTGATGCCATTACCATAAAAACAGCCATCAAGTCTTCGTTTGCCAAAATATCCCCAATAGTTTTGTTGAACAAGGTGCATATACCGTTGACGACGTTAACCTGTAGTTTTTTTAACACTTCAAACCTAATGTTACCTAGTGTTGATACTGCGGTTGATATTCCGGCATTTTGAAATATCTCGCCTAACCTAGTTACATTTCGTTGTTCGGGACCAAAAACTCTATCAAGCGGAGCTGATATTTGTCCGGGATCTGTCAATACCTGAAATATTTTTTTGCCATTTTCGTCATAGTAGTGCGTACATGCTAAATTTAATGAACAACCTACTATATCAGATTTAAATGCTCCTATAATTTCATTGGCACAAGGTATACCATCAATTGGTATTGGATTACCAGCTTTGTTGAGGGTAAACCATGACGGTACGCCATTTTGTGCCAGAGTAACGGTTGTTGCTCGATCTGAGGTTGGAACGGATTTTCTTAGATGCCTAACACTATTGATAAGAGATGTATTGTGACTATAAGTTTTGGTAGCAATTACCACATGGTCTTGTGCACCTATATCTTTTGAGTCGGTTTTAATTTGATATTCTGACGGTAAGATATGCTCTACAGTACCGTTTATTTTTATATCTATACCTCTAGACATCGATTGATAATCGGCGCTGTTTTGACTGCGACCCAATATAGATACTTTTACTATTTGAGATTCTAAGTGTGCAATTTGTCTCCTTAACTCTCTTGTCTCATGTGTGTTATTATCCTCTCCTAACTCTTTTAGTCTGGTTTTAGCGCTCTCAACTTCCAATGCAAACTCCCTGTTTTTCAAAATAATAAGCCCAGCCAAAGTAGCGGTCACATGACCACATCCAACAAAAGTAATTGATTGCTGTGCTTCAACTCCTTGGGGTCTCATCTTAATTTAAAAATTTGAATTTTATTGTTTGTCATTTTCTCTAACCATATCTGCAATAATTTCTCCTGAGGCTGCAGACAAAGTCCAACCCAAGAAGCCATGCCCCATATTCAGATACAAATTGTTATATTTTTCTACTTTACAAATCAAGGGAAGGGAATCGGGACAGCAAGGGCGAAAACCAGACCAATTTAACTTTTCATCTACATTACCATAATCCGAAAAACTACTCTTTGCAACCTTGTGTAAGAATGCAAATAGTTTTTGTTTTGGTGTTGCAATAAAACTAGTGAATTCAACGGCGCCGGCAATACGAAAAATATTGCCGATTCTGCTATAAACTATACGATTTTCAATGTCAGTCATGGCCATTTTTGGCGCACTAAACTTCTCATTCACCTGCGCTGAGAGGCTATAACCTCTGATTGGATAGATATTAGTAGAAATTTTTATTCCTTTCAAAAGCTTATTACCATAAGCTCCAAGAGCACAAACATAGCTGTCGCCAGTATATACGCCATTGTTAGTATTGATACCGGTGACCTTTTTATAATTGGTGAAAATATTTTTTATCTCGGTGTTATAAGAAAATTTGACACCATACTTTATGCGACAAATTTCTTCAAGTTGTGTAATAAATTTATGAATATTGCCACTAGCATCTTGCGGATAAAACAAGCCTCCAGCCAGGTTTTTCTCATCATGTAATTTAATCAAAATTGGTTCTTTGGCAATACATTCTTCTGGTGTTAGAAAATTTATTTTGGCGCCAAAAGATTTATCCAATTCTGCTTTTTTAACTGCTTGGCTCAGTTTTTTTTCTTTACGAAAGAAATACAAAATACCGGTTTGCTGATAATCAAAACGCAATTGCGGTTCATTTGCTAGAATTTGTTTCAAAGCCTCTCTGCTACGCTCTCCAAGTTCAAAAAGCTTTTTACTATTTTCGATTTCTTTTTTTTTGTTACAGTTGCCTAGAAACTGATAAATCCAGCCAAAGAAATTTTTATTAAAAAAATTGCCGAATGACAAAAAGGATTTTGGCTTAACCATTGCCTGTAGAGCCTGAATCAGATTATCTTTGGAAGCAATCATGCCATTATGTGAATAGCTTAATTGCGCGCCATTAGCAAAAGAACATCCTGTACCTGCTGCATTATTTTTTTCCAACACAACCACTTCATGACCATCACGCGCCAAAAAATAAGCGGTAGTAACTCCAATAATTCCCGATCCTAAAACAATTACTTTCATGTGAAGATTAGTCGTTAAAATTCCCCTTCATCACGTGAAGGGGTGGACGCGAAGCGGACGGGGTAGTTGCTTGAACTTGCCCGAACAAAATTTTCACGTCGGATGAAATTTTCATTCCAGCCAAAAATTCATACTTAAACTTACAACAGTATGAACATAAAATAGGTTGCAGACCAATTTTAGCGTTATTATAAACAAGATTAAAGTACTACCCCGTCATCGCTAACGCGCTGCCACCCCTTCACGTAGCGAAGGGGAATTATCCCCCCAACCACTCATACCAAGCGAATATTTTGGTGTAATTTTTGGCTGTGTAAAAATGTCGCGATACAAGATGCGATAGCTGTTATTGTGCCATTGCAATATGCCATAATAGTTAGTCAACAAAATTTCATCAAGCTTTCGGCATAGCTGCAGCAATTCTTTCTGATTGTTGGTAGCGGCAATTTTTTCTACCAACATATCAACTTCTTTATTATCTAAACCCATTAAATTAGCGCCGCCGCGAATATTTTTTTGCGAAGAGTGGAAATAAAAAAACAATTCACTTCCTGGTAATAAATTTTGTCGCAACACCGCAACTATTACATCAAAGTCAAAATTATTAACTCTGGTTTCGTATTGGTTATCATCAACGAAACGTGTCTTTGCCTGTATTCCCAGCTTTTTCAAATTTTGTACAAATGGTGCCACAATCATTTCAAAATTTTTACTATCGATTAAAAATTCCAGCGTAATTGCTTGATGATTTTTTGGATCTAAAAGCTTGCCATCTTTCAACTCATAGCCGGCATCTTTTAAAATTTGTGCTGCCACAATTAAATTTTTGCGATTAAAGCCATCGCCTTCTGAATATGGTAATTTGAAGTTATGTTGCGCATATTGCGAATTGGGAAAATAGCTTTCGGTTCTGGTATAAGCATTATAAAAAATATGTTGCTTGAGCCATTCAAAATCAAAAGCGTAAGTCATCGCTTGACGTAAAGCGATATTTTGAAATTTCTCTTTACGTAAATTTAAAACAAAGAGTTGTACCGGCGCAGGTAAGCCATGGACAATTTCTTTTTTGATAATTTGACCATTTTTTATCGCATCAATATTGTAAGCATTTGCCCAATTGCGCGCTACATTTTCTTGACGAAAGTCGTATTTGCCAGCTTTGAAAGCCTCAATCAAAACATTCTCATCGCGATAATAATCATAAATAATTTCATCGAAATTATAACGACCTCTATTAACCGCTAAATCCTTTCCCCAATAACTCTCGTCGCGTTTATAAGTAATCGATTTTCCTGCTTCAACTTTAGCAATTTTATAGGGACCACTACCAACTGGCGCTTCCAAAGTGGTTTTATTAAATTCAACTTTGTCATAATAATGCTTAGGAAGTACTGTCAACTCTGCCACCATGGCAATTAAATCACGCTTGTGTTTCTCTTTAAAATCGAATCTGACTTCATACAAATTTATTTTGCTCACTTGCTTCACATCGCTATAAGCTGCTCTGTAAGACGGATGACCATCGCTAATTAATTTGTGAAAAGTAAAAATTACATCATCAGCGGTAATTGACTTACCATCGCTAAAGCGGGCATTTTTGCGCAACTTAAAAATCACATAATTCTTTTTATCATCATAGCTCACCGCCTCAGCAATCAGGCCGTAATAGGATAGCGGCTCATCTTCAGATTTTACCATCAAACTATCATAAATCAGATCAATTCCAGCGGCGCTAATACCTTTTAAAATGAA
>SXGS01003745.1_pt1 | contig 12216 bp, 10 predicted proteins | sample 3174681 | NCBI WGS metagenome assembly SXGS01 (sample SAMN11356861, study PRJNA531348) | freshwater metagenome | isolation source: freshwater sample F1-80 | place: China: Fuxian Lake, Yuxi | collected 2017-12-25
CGTAGTCGTCCCGGTAGACCTGCACCAGCGCCTCGAGCCGCCGGGTCAGGAGCTCGACCTGCGCCGGGCCGGCGCCCTTCTGGGGGGCGAACACCCGGGCGGCGTCGACGAAGGTCGTCGACACGTCGCAGGCGACCCGGAGCCGGACGCCGCGCAGTCGGGCGACAGGGTGCAGCGCCCGCAGCGCGCCGAGACCCCCGTCGGTCGTGGCCGAGCCTCCGACGCAGACGAGCACCTCGCGGGCGCCCGCCTCGATCGCCGCCGCGATCAGCTCGCCGGTGCCGTACGTGGATGCGGCCACCGGGTCCGGTGCGTCCCCGACCAGTGCCAGGCCCGAGGCCTGCGCCATCTCGATCACGGCCCGGCGTGAGGACAGCCGCCACCCGGCCTCGACGGGGTCGCCCACCGGGTTCGACACCACCGTCCGCCGGTTGGGTCCCCCGAGCACGTCGAGCGTTCCCTCACCGCCGTCGGCCATCGGCACCTCGACGACATCGTGGCCCGCGGCCCGGAGCGGCCCGGTGAGCGCGGCCGCCGCGGCGCGCGCGTCGAGCGTGCCCCGGAACTTGTCGGGCGCCACCACGATCCGCACCGGCGCAGCGTAGGGCCGGACCACCCGGCCCGGCGGCGGCGAACCGGACCGGCTGCGGGACGGACGGCCCTAGGCTCGTGGTGGATGGTCGACCTCCACTCCGACACCCCGGTCGTGATCGCCTCGAACCGCGGGCCAGTGTCCCACCGCCGTGACGGCGATGACCTGGTCGCCGTCCGGGGCGGAGGCGGTCTGATCAGCGGACTGCGACCGCTGCTCGACTCGGGTCGGGCCATCTGGATCGCCGCCGCGCTGTCCGAGGCCGACCGGGCCGCGGCCCGGGATCCGGCGAGCGTCGTGCGCAGCGACGTGGACCACCTCGACGCCGTCCACCTGCTCGATGTGGAACAGGCCGAGTTCGACCGCTACTACGACCTCGTCGCCAACAGTTTCCTCTGGTTCGTGCACCACGGGCTGTTCGACTCGACCCACACACCCGTCTACGACGACGACTGGCACGAGGCCTGGTCCTCCTACCGCCGGGTCAACACCGCCTTCGCCCACGCCATCTGCCGCCACAGTCCTGCCGATGCCGTCGTCCTGGTGCAGGACTACCACCTGACCCTCCTGGCCCCGATCGTCGCGGCCGAGCGGCCCGATCTGCGGATGGTGCACTTCCACCACACCCCGTTCGCCGGTCCCGACGGCATCCGCCTGCTCGAGCCGACGGCCCGGGACGAGCTGCTCCGTGGACTCGGCGCCCACACGGCGTGCGGGTTCCACACCAACCGGTGGGCGACGAACTACCGGCGCTGCCAGGAGGACCACGGCACCGCCGGCGGCCAGCGGGGGTTCGCGTCGTCCCTGAGCAGCGACCTCGGCGACCTGCGCTCGGTGGCCCGCTCAGCGGCCTGCGACCGGGCGCTGGGGGACCTCGAGGGACAGGTCGGGGACCGGCAGGTGGTGGCCCGGGTCGACCGGATGGAGCTGTCCAAGAACGTGGTCCGGGGGTTCCTGGCGTTCGACCACCTGCTCGGGCTCCGGCCGGACCTCCACGACCGGGTCACGTTCGTCGCCCACTGCTACCCGTCGCGGCTCGGGGTTCCCGCCTACCGCGCCTACCACGACGAGGTCGGGGCCACCGTCGAGCAGGTGAACCGGCGCTGGGGAACCCCGGAGTGGACGCCGGTCCTGTTGAGCGATGTCGACGACTTCGCGGCGTCCGTCGCCACCTTCCGCCGCTACGACGTGCTGGTCGTCAACCCCGTCCGGGACGGGCTGAACCTGGTCGCCAAGGAGGGGCCGGCGGTCAACGAGCGCGACGGGCAGGTCGTGTTGTCGACCGAGGCGGGGGTCTCAGAGGAACTCGCCGGTGCCGCCGACGACATCAACCCGTTCGACATCGTTGCGACCAGCGCCGCCATGGCCGCCGCCCTGGACCGGGACCCCGAGGAGCGTCGGGCCCGGGCCGCCCAGTTGCGCCGGGACGCCGAGGCGCGCACGCCGACGGACTGGTTGGCCGACCAGTTGGCCGCCGCCGACTGACCCCGGCCCGGGGCGGTCCGCACGACGGCCGGGAACTCAGGCGACCAGACCGGCGAGCAGCATCGCCGCGCCGACGGGCCCGTCGACCACCACGTCCGCCCGGCCCAGCAGCTCGTCGGGGGTCTCGGGGCCGGCGACGGCGACACGCAGCGTCGGGCGGCCGGTGGACGCGAGCCGGTCGAGGGCGTCGAAGGCGGTCAGGTCACCCACGTCATCACCGACGAAGCACACCGGACCCCCGCCCACACGGGCCAGGTCGACCACCACGGTGCCCTTGTCGACGTGCAGCGGCGGGTGGAGCTCCACGCTCATCTTCGCCGGGCGCACCTCCAGCCCCGAGGCGGCGCCCGCCCGGTCGACCAGCGAGCGCACGTCCGCATCCCGGTCGGGAGCGGCGCGGTAGTGGACCGTCGCCGAGGTGCCCTTGTCCTCGAGCGTCACCCCCGTGGGCAGGTCCGGTTCCAGCGTCGCGATCGCTCTGCGGACCCGTTCGCGCCACGCGCCCGCCTCGGGGTGCTCCTCGACGCGACCACCCCGGCGCGACTCCAGTCCGTACAGGCCGACGAGCGTGAGCGCGGGGTGGTCGCCGAGCCGGCGGAGCAGGAACTCCAGCGGGCGACCCGAGACGACCGCGACCTCACCCAGTTGCCGGCTCAGACGATCCAGGACCTCGCCCGCTCCGGCGATCGGGCGGGCGGCGGCGGGGTCGTCGACGATCTCGGCGAGGGTCCCGTCGAAGTCGACGGCGATCAGGGTCCGTCCGGGGTCGCCGGCCACGGCCGAGCGGAAGGCCCCCTCCGCCGGAGTGTCACCCCGGGACGTCGAGGCCGACAGCGCTGCTCCCGGTCAGTTGGAGCCGGTCGAGCCCGATGAGCCGGACCCGGACGAACCGGTTCCGCTCGAGCTGCTGGAACCAGAGCCGCTGGAGCCGCCGGAGCTGCTCGAACCCGAACCACTCGAACCGGAGCTGCTCGAACCGGAGGAGCCGGAGCCGCTGGAGCCGCTCGAACCGGACCCGCTGGAGCCCCCGGAGCTGCTCGAGCCCGATGTACCGGAACCCGAGCCGGAGCTGCCCGAACCGGAGGTGCCGGACGACCCGCTGGAGCCCGAGGTGGACTCGGCGCCGACGATCGTGGCGATCTCCGGTCCGGCGATGATGAGCACACCGAGGTCCGTCGGCTGGTTGTCGGCCAACTCGGCCCCGCTGGGGAGCTCCTGCACCTGCGAGGCGTTCAGCCCGAGCAGACGGGCCAGCGCCTTGGCGCTCGCCTCGAAGCCCGGCGAGTAGTACACGGTCGTGACCGACACCTGCGAGGTGGAGTCGGTGGCGACGGAGTTCGAGTAGCCCTGCTGGGCGAGGAACTGACCGGTCTTGCCCGCCAGACCCGTCACCTCGGAGCCGTTGGCCACCACGACCTTCACCTGCTGCGGTGCCCGGTCGGTGGTCGGGACGGTCGTCGTGGGGGCCACCGTGGTGGTGGTCGTGTCCTCGGTGGCGATGTCCACCGGGCCGTCACCCGACTGGAAGCCGACCCCGCCGGCACGGAGCAGGAGGATCAGCCCGAGCACCACCCCGACACCCACCAGGATGAGCCCACGGGCCGCAGGATCCGGTCCACCGGGGGAGCCCGAGCGCAACGGGGTCCTGGGTCGGTCGGTCGTCGCCATGTCGGAAGACCCTAGCCGTCGGGTCCGGACGGGGTCAGGTCGACCGGCGCCGTGGGCCGATGGCGCCGGTGGGCTAGGAACGGTGCGTGGGACCGACCGAGCCCGGCCGTCGCAGACCCGGCCGATGGCACATCGTCATCGGGATGCTCGCCGCCGTCGGGCTCGTCGCGTTCATCGCGACCGAACGCGAGCAGGTGCGGCTCGCACTCGCCCAGATCCGGACCCTCGACTGGGCGTGGATGACCCTCGGCCTGGTGGCGAGCGTTCTGTCGATCGTCCTCTTCGCCGGGGTGCGCATCGTCCTGCTCGACGCAGCGGGTGGCCGGATGCGGCTGGGGACCGCCACGACGGCCTCGTTCGCGAGCGGAGCGATCGCTGCGACCGTGCCCGGAGGCGGAGCGATCGCCACCGCCTACATGCTCCAGCGGTACCGGGACGCCGGCGCCGATGCGGCGGGTGCCACCTGGGTCACCGTGGCGTCGGGGATCGTTGCCCCTGCGGTGCTCGTGGCGACGACGCTCGCCGGGTACGCGATCCTGGGCGAGGGATCGGCCGCCGTGATCGTCCCGGCCCTGCTCGCCGGGGGGTTGCTCGCAGGATTCGGCCTACTGACCCGGCGTCCGGGACTGCTCCACCGGCCCACATCGACCGCCGTGACCTGGTGGCGCCGGGTCCGGCGACGACCGATCGACGGGGCCGACGCCGTGGCCGTCGAGTTCGTCGACCGGTTCGGTGACATCCGGGCCGGTTCCGGACGCTGGGCGGCCGCCTGGCTCCTCCAGGTCCTCAGCTGGGCCGGTGAGTTCGTCACGCTGGTGGCCTCGATCCTCGCCGTGGGCGGGACCGTCCCGTGGCAGGCCGTCCTGGCCGCCTACGGCACCAGCCAGCTGGCCGGTGCCGTCCCGCTGGTGCCCGGAGGCGCCGGTCAGGTCGAGGCCACCCTGGTCATCGGGCTCACCGCCGCCGGCATGGACACACCCACTGCGCTGGCGACGGCGGTCGTGTTCCGGATCGCATCGCACTGGCTCGTGGTCCCGATCGGCTGGATCTGCCTGGCGTTCGACCGCCGCACGCCCCGCCCGGCCGACTGAATTCCCTTCGTGTAGTTCGATCCGAGGGGTTCACCGACGCCGCGCGCGACCGATGTCACTCATGGAGGCGGACCGCACCGCGCCCGTCGGGTCCTCCGCAGGCCCGACGACACCCAGTGGGAAGGGTTGGTTCATGGATGACCATCGTCGTTCACTCGTGGTCGACCACGTGCACTTGGTCGACCAGGTCGTGGCCCAGTTGGCACCGACGCTGCCGAATCACCTCGATCGCAGCGAACTGCTCTCGGCCGGACGGCTCGGGCTCACCGAGGCCGCGATCCGCTACGAGCCGTCGACGGGCGTTCCGTTCGGCGCGTTCGCGATCCACCGGATCCGCGGCGCAGTCCTGGACGCCACGCGTTCGTTCGACTACCTGCCCGCACGCGTGCGGGCCATGCAGCGACGGGTGTCCGACGCCGCCCAGATGCACCAGAGCGAGTTCGGTGACGCCCCGACCGACCGGCAGCTCGCCGACGCCCTCATGGTCGACCCCGTCGACCTGCGCCGTCTGCGACGCCAGGTGGCGACCGGGCCGGCCTGCTCGCTGGACGTCACGACCGCAGCCGAACGACCGCTCAGCGAGACCGTGACCGACGCCAGTCAGTCCACCCCCGAGGAGACCGCCGAGGAGCACGAGCTGCTCCGGCTCATCCGCCGGGCCGTGGCGCAGCTGCCGGAGCGTCTCCGGGTGGCGATCACGGCCACGTACCTCGAGGGTCGGTCCGGCCTGGAGGTCAGCGAGCTGCTCGGCGTCTCACCCTCCCGGGTGTCACAGCTCCGGGCCGAGGCCCTGCTCCGGCTCCGGGCGGACCTGTCCCAGATCGTCGACATCAGCTACGACGGTCAGGGCGAACACGCCACGACCGCCGGATCCGCACGGGCCTGAACCCGGTCGCCAGACCGGCAGACCACCCGGCCGGCGGACCACCGGCCGGCAGATCAGGGGACCAGCGCCCGGACTCAGCGTGCGTCCGGGCGCTGCCCGTCGGCGGGCGCCGGTGACGACTGCGTGAGCGGGTCGAGCGGGTCGAGGGAGACGATCCCCTCGTCCAGGAGCGCCTCGGCGATCGCTCCCCGCACCCTCGGGAGTGCGAACTCGGCGAAGCTCTGCGGGCCCTCGAGGTCGAAGTCCTCGACGGCCTCGATCAGCTGCAGGCGACCGCGGACCGCCATCTCGAGCCGGTCCAGGTGTCGGGGCATCGCCGGGGCGAACTCCCGGACCACCCGCTCGACGAGCGGAGCGGCGGAGGCGACCAGTTCGACGCGGCGTCCGTCCACGACAGACCCCCTCAGCCCTGGTGGCGGCGGGCCCGCCGGGCCAGTCCGAGCACCACCACGCCACCTGCGAACAACAGGAGTGCTGCAGCCAGGCGATCGCCGTCCATCCCGGTGGCCGCCAGCTCACGGGGCGGCGCCTGCGAGGCCCCGCCCGACCGGGTGATGGTGACACCGGCCACCGCGGCGGGCGGCGAGGGTGCGGGCGGTGGCGGGGTGGTGTCGCCGGGGACGGTGACGATCGTGGTGGACCCCAGGACCTCGGGTTCGGTGGTCGTGGGGGCCTCCGTCGTCGTCGGGGCCTCGGTCGTGGTCGGGGCCTCCGTCGTGGTCGGCGCCTCGGTCGTGGTCGGGGCCTCCGTCGTCGTCGGCGCCTCGGTCGTCGTCGGCGCCTCCGTGGTCGTGGTCGCCTCGGTCGTGGTCGGGGCCTCGGTGGTCGTCGTGGCCTCGGTCGTGGTGGTCGCCTCGGTCGTGGTCGTGGCGATCGTCACCGTGGTGGTCGACTCCGTCGTGGTCGTCGGCTCAGTGGTGGTGGGCACCGTCGACGTCGTGGTCGTCGTCGTGGTCGTCGTGGTCGGTGGCGGGTAGACGACGACGCACAGGATGACGTGCGAGATGTCCTTGCCGTTCGAGTGGGTGTAGGCGTCACCGACCACCGGGCCGTCGATCAACTGGTTGGCGTCGTCGCCAGCACCGGCCTTGATCACGATCAGGTCCCAGGCGCCCCCCTCGGGCGCCGGAGGAACCTGGAAGGGGGTCGTCACGGGCTCGTACTTGACGCAGTACTCGTATCCGTTGGACTGCCAGTAGTCGACCTGGTTGTACTGCGGATCCTGCGGGAGGTACTGGGCCGACGAGTCGGCCACGACCGCCAGGAGGGCGACGAGCGTGACACCTCCGACGGCGACGAGGGCGGCGAGGAGCTTCCGATGCTGCATGGGACCCACGTCGGGCAGAGGCGCCGGAGATTGAGCGCGTGATCGCTCCGAACGCCCGGAACCGCTCCGGGACGAGGGTCCCTGCCGGGCGGAGTGGTCCGACCCGAGGTGCCGGGCGTCGACGCACCCGGACCGCCGGGACGACTGCGTCGCTGACACCCGGGAGGAACCGTGACCCTGACCAGGACCGAACGACCCAGCTTCCGCACCTGGCTCGCCGGCGCACCGCGCTGGACCACCGTGCCCGATCTGAGCGAATGGCTCGAGCGCGACGGCATGCGACTCGAGGTGGTCCGTGAACCCGACGCCGTGGTGCACCGCATCGAGGTTCCCGGGATCGACCCGGACCGGGACCTCCGGGTCGAGCTCGACGACGGCTGCCTCGTCGTCACCGCCGAACGGCGTGAGGAGCACCACGGCGACGGCGACGGGCCGGTGCGATCGGAGTTCCACTACGGGCGCTCCAGCCGCCGTGTGACCGTCCCGTCGGGGACGACACCCGAGGACGTGAGCGCCTCCTACCGGGACGGGATCCTCGAGGTCAGGGTGGCGACGACGGGAACGGGCCCCGAGTCACACCGCATCGCGGTTGCCCGGGACTGAGGGTCCGGAGCCCGTGCGTTCCAGGACGAAGCACACCGGGTCCTGACCGTCCTCGGCCACCGGGGCGCACTGCTCCCGGGTGAAGCGGGCCCGGGTGGCGACCAGCGCCGCCGCCGTGCGGGACGGCACGTCCAGCTTCCGCATGATGCTGGTCATGTAGTTCTTGACGGTCTTCTCGGCCAGGAACAGCTGTGCGGCCACCTCGCGGTTCGACCGTCCGTCGGCGACCAGGTCCAGCACCTGTCGCTCCTGGTCCGTCAACCTGGCGATCGCGGACTGCTCCGGCGAGCGACGCGGCGAGCGGTGCGGCCGGACGACCCGGGTGTCCCCGCTCCGTGGGGCCCGGCCGGTCACGTGACGGAGTTCGTCGAGGAGCCGATCGCAACCCACGTGCTTCAGGACGAGCGCATCCGCGCCCGCCTCGACCGCGGCGTCGGCCACCGCCGGGGCCGCGTCACCGGTCAGGACGACGATCCGGGTGGACGGCAGCTCGCGACGGATCGTCGCGCACAGATCGAGTCCGCTGCCGTCGGGCAGGTGGACGTCGAGCACCACGACGTCCGGACGGGTCGCCCGGATCCGGAAACGCGCCTGTGTCACCCGCTCGGCCTCGCCGACCACCTGGAGATCGTCCTCACCGTCGACGACGAGCGCCAACGACTGACGCAGGACGACGTGGTCCTCGACCAAGAACACCGCGACCGGTCGCCCGTCCGGGTCAGTTCCGGTCAGGTCGATCACCTCCGACTCATCCACCCGGGGGAAACCGATCCGCTCGGGTGGTGTCGACCGGCACCGGGACGGGCACGACGGCGCTCGTGGCGCCGATCCAGACGTACTCGTCGAACTGCTGCGGGAGCACGCCGCGGAGCACCGCCGGCCGATCCGTCGGGGCCGGACCGACCACCGGACCGACGACACGTTGGGGCCGGCGGCCGCCGAGCTCGGCACCGACCCGATGCTGTCGCGTCGCCCGGAGGTCGAGCAGGAACGCCGGGAGGTGACTGGCGTCGAGCAACTCCTCGATGCTCCCGGCCCTGGCCGGTTCGAGCGACAGGACCTCGGTGTGGCCACCCCAGGAGGTGGCCGCCGCCACCGAGCCGGTGCCGCTGCCCATGCCGATCAGGTAGGCGTCGTCGCCGAAGGCGGACCGGCAGGCCTGACCCAGGCTCGAACCGCCGGCGAGGTCGAGGTCGGTGGCGGCGGCATCGCCGACCCGGGCGGCGTGCGACCAGACGACGACGGGCCCCTCGGCCCGATCGACGATCGAGCGCAGGAAGGTCGCCGCCCGCCGCTCCCGCTCGGACCACCAGTCCGGACCGCCCGCCACGGTCGCGGCCACGCTCTGTGGCGTCGAACGCACCAGGTCGTCCTGCGCCGTCGGGTCGAGGAACTCCCTCGGGCCGGACGGGTGCTCCAGGCGCTGCCGGGCGGCCTCGACCGCCCGCTCCACGACACGATCGACCGCAGCTGCAGCTCGTCCCGACAGCGTCGGCGGCCCGACCGGCCCGTGTGCCCACGGGACGTCGGTGACGTAGCGGCGCCGCAACGCGTCCGCGGCAACGGGGTCGCTCCCGTCGAGTGCGTCGAGCACCTGCGACCGCACGCAGTCGCCGGCATCGACGTCGAGGCCCACGAGCCGCACGGGGTCCGATCCGTCGCCGGCCGCCACCCTACGGCGCAGCCACGCCAACAGGGCTCCGAACTCCTGGTTGCGCCACCGCCACGACGGGAAGGCGGCGCACGGCGGCGGTTCGTCCGGGCTCGGGTCGATCCCGGCGCACCAGGCGTCGAGCGCAGCGACGTCCGGCCAGTCGGCATCGAGCACGACCGTCCGGCACCCGAGGTGGTCGACGAGGGCCCGGGTGATCCGGGCACCGACCTGGACGAACTCCGAGGTCCCGAGGGTCGAGGGACCGAGCAGTACGACGCGTGCGCCGGACAGCCGGTGCAACAGTCCGGACAGGTCTGCGCCGGTGATCGAACTGAACGGCTCGCAGGCTCGGGCCAGGCGCTCCGCCGGGGACAGCTCGGGATCGGCCGCCACCGGCTCGCCGGTGCGGTGCCGGTGCGCACGGACCGGTCGGGTGGCGCGCTCCGGGAGCAGCGGGACGAACTGCACCGGGCCGAGCTCCTCCCGGTCCAGACGGTCACCGTCCCGACGGACGACCACGAGTTCCTGGTGTCCGTCCGCCGGACCCACGGGCATCACGAGCCGACCCCCGTCGGCCAACTGGTCCAGCAGCGGCTCCGGGATCCGCTCCCCCGCTGCCGACACCACGACGACATCGAACGGCGCCGCCTCGGGCCACCCGAGTGCGCCATCGCCCCACCGGACGTGGACGCTGCCGTGGAGGGTGGCCCGCAACGACTCCGAGGCGTCCACCACCAGGTCACCGTGGCGCTCCACGGTCCACACCTCGGCGGCGAGTTCGTCGAGGACGGCCGCGGCGTAGCCGGATCCGGTCCCCACCTCGAGCGCCCGGTCCGTCGGCTGGACGGCCGCGGCCTCGAGCGCCAGCGCGACGACGTAGGGCTGGGAGATGGTCTGGCCCGAGCCGATCGGGAGCGGTCGGTCCTCGTAGGCCGACGCCGCCGACGCCGCCGGGAGGAACCGCTCACGGGGCACCGTCGCCATGGCGTCGAGGACCCGTCGGTCGCTGATGCCCCGACGGACCAGCCCCTCGTGCACCATCCGGTTGCGGGCTGCGGCGAACCTCCGTTGGTCGCCCGTGGCCGGCTGGGTCGTGTCGTCTCGTTCGTCGGTCCGTGCCATCGTTCGATCGCGGGCGTCCCGCCCTCCTCCTCCGCCGTCCGGCCCCACGACCGTCGACAGCGGATGCTCACCACATCGGTTCCCGTCGACCCCGATGAAGCGTCACCGGTGGCGAACCCCGCCGGCCCGGCCCGCCGCCGACCGGCGAACCCGGTGGCGGAGCGCCAGGTGGAGGGAGTTCGCCGCCAGCACCGCCGGGATGGCCGCCACGGCGACGATCGCCGCAGGCCAGGACGGGACCGCCTGGCCGAGCACCGATGCGACCGGGGGCACCAGCAGGAACCCGGCGAGCAGGACGACCTGGAGGACGATCCCCCAGACCAGCAGGCGGTTCGACCACCAACCGAGCCGCCACGGCGGTCGGCTCGCACTCCGACAGGCCTGCGCGTTGGCGACCTGCCCCAGCACCACCGCCGCGAACGCCGCACCACTCGCAGCGGCGAGCCCATGTGCGTCCGGAGGTGCACCACCCCAGGTCCATCCGACCACGGCGAGTCCCATTAGGAACGCCAGCATCTCGACGGCGGCTTCGGTCGGGCCCAGGACGCCGAACACCCTGGCGAGGAGGGATCGGTCCACCAGGTGCCGCCCCGTCAGCGGACGGTCGAGCAGCCCCGGGCTGGGCCGCTCGGCACCCAGCGCCAGCGCCGGGACCAGGTCGGTGACGATGTCGAGGCACAGGACCTGCAGCACGCCGATCGCCAGCGGGAGGCGGCCGCCGGTCAGACCCCACAGGACGAAGGGTGTCAGCTCGGCCACGCCGGCCGTGAGGTGGTACGTGAGGAACCGGCGGATGTTCGTGTACGTGGCGCGACCCTCCTCGATGGCGGCGACGATCGTGGCGAAGTCGTCGTCCAGGAGCACCAGGTCCGCGGCCTCGCGAGCGACATCGGTTCCGGACCGGCCCATCGCCACGCCGATGTCGGCGCGTCGCAGCGCCGGGCCGTCGTTGACCCCGTCGCCGGTCATGGCCACCACGTGGCCACGAGCCTGCAGGGCCCCGGCGATCCTGAACTTGTGCTCCGGGGTCGCCCGACTGACGACGAACCCGTCCCGGTCGAGCAGCTCGCCGAGTTCGCGCTCGTCGGCGGGCAGCTCGTCCCCGGTGACGACGAGTGCGTCCGGGCCGCTCACGCCCACCTGACGAGCGATCGCCAGCGCCGTCGCCGGGTGGTCACCGGTCACGACCCCGACCGCGACACCCGCCGACCGACAGGAGCGGACGGCGTCGTGGACCTCGGGCCGCGGCGGGTCCTGGAAGGCGAGCAGTCCGATCAGCTCCAGGTCCGACTCGGCCGCACGCGCGTCGGCAGCGGGGCCGGGGCGACCAGTGGCGACGGCCAGCACCCGGAGGCCGCGCCCGGCCAGTTCGTCGATCGCCGTGCGGGCGGCGTCCCGGTCGGGGCCGTCCCGGCACACCGGCAGCACGGAGTCGGGAGCGCCCTTGCACCACAGGTCCTCGCCACAGCACACCGACGAACGCCGACGAACCGGGTCGAACGCGAACCACCGGTCGACCGGCGGAGGTTCCAGCCGGTCCCGCCGCAACCGCCTGGACAGCGTGTCGATGGCCGCCTCCATCGGGTCACCCACCGGCGCCCAGCCCTCGTCGTCGTGGACGACCCGACCCCGCGACGAGGCGAGCGCCGCCATCGCCGTCGTCGACGCAGCGTCCACGGCTGCCGCGTCGCCGGACACGACGGCGTCGAGCTCGTAGCCGTTGCCGATCACCGCCACCGTCCCTGCGGGCGTCCACACCTCGACGACGGACATCCGGTTCTGGGTGAG
>SXGS01180332.1_pt1 | contig 12216 bp, 15 predicted proteins | sample 3174681 | NCBI WGS metagenome assembly SXGS01 (sample SAMN11356861, study PRJNA531348) | freshwater metagenome | isolation source: freshwater sample F1-80 | place: China: Fuxian Lake, Yuxi | collected 2017-12-25
ATATCGCTGTTAGATCGCCAACAGAACATCATCCGTCGTGCCGGAATGTTAGGAATTCCGACGAACGAAACATCAAAATTATGTCCGAAATAAATTGGGCCGCGTTGTCCTGAAGCACTAGCGAGGGGTTGATCTCCAAAAATCCGACTAAGCTCCCAGACGTCCCCACCCACCACGGTATAACGAGCAGGAGTTGCTTTAGATCCATCGGTGTTAAATCCTTCTTGATAAATTAGTTCTTGAGAAAAACCAGAAAGTGGCAGTGCTAAGACAGCGGTTACAAAGGCCCTCTTTAAGATCAATTTTTTAAATCGGGAGGGAGAGGAAGAATCGATGGTGTCCATTTGGGCTTAGTTTAAGATTTTTAAAGATGAAGCGGCGGACTATTTCAGGAGAGGAAAGGGAAAGGGTGAAATATTCTTCTCTCGTTGGTTTCTTGTCAATGAGATTTTTAGATTTCTCGCCACTCAAGTTTTGCCAAAATGTTTATTACCGGAGAGGGGCTTGGACTGAGGGCCAGCCTCACCCTTGGTCCCTACCGCGACCCACTGAAGGCCCGCGACACCAAAACTTGCGTACCTGGGATGGGTTTAACCCGAGCTTAACAGCGGCCCCACCCACCGGGTTCACATCCTCGAGGCCAACGGCCCCAGCTACCGGCTCGAGGACGCCAAGGCACGGCTCAAACGCCGCTGAAATACGCCCCCGCCGGGGCGGCGCCTCCGCTCCGCTTCGGCTTCTTCCCGGCGCGGTTCCAGCTCCTCGGCCATAGGCTTGACCAAACCCTCCCGCCAAGCCCTCATACCCCAAAGGGTGCCGCACTTTTAGACCGCCACCTGCCGCACTATTGGACCGACTTTCACAGTTTCGTCCGATTGGGTGACAGGCCTCATTCATGGAGGAGAGGCAGCAACCACCCCAAAGGCATTCAGCGCCCTCGGGCGATCACTGGATCCGGGCCGAGGTGCGCTCCGACATCCAGCGTATGTCACGATTTCCCCGCTGCGTGGGCACTCCCTGGGGCATCGCGCCGAGCTTGGTCCGGCCGTCCACCCAGCGCTTGATCTCAGAGTGGCCGTCGGCGAAGGCGAAACCCGCCGCCCCGTTGTGGTACCATCCTGGCCAGTCGATCATCTTCTCGTCACCGTCACGCCAGACCCCGCCGGCGGGCGGGCCGATGATGGCAAACCCGGCGTCGTTGAGGCTCTTGTCGTCCTCGTCTAGGAAGATGATGGTGTTGGCGGGGCCGGGGTTCACGAAGTCGCCAAGCTTGCCGAAGCAGTACCAGGTCTTGTTGCGCGTATGTCCGTGGGACCCGTCGAGCCAGGGACCATCGACCGCCAAGCGACCCCGGGTGTCGGGGTTCGTGCCGACCGCCTGGCTCGCCGCGAAGGTGCGGGCCGACTTGACCTTACGACCCGATCCGCGGTCACGCGGAGCGGTGGAAAGCCCCATCCGTCGGTCGGCCGGGCAACTGTACATGGTGCTGCCCTTGCCGAGGTAGTTGGCCAGCAGCGAACGGTTCGGATCCTCGAGGATCTGGCTGTTGAATTCTTCGCCACCGCCACGACCCGCCTGGCCCGGGCACCAGTTGCGGCCGGGAGTCGTGTTGCCGTCGTCGGGGTTCGGCCAGAGGAGATCCTCGTGGTCGTGGGCGTATTGATGGGTCGCGAGGATCATCTGCCGCCCGTTGTTCATGCAGAAGATGCCCTGGGACTTGGCCTTCGATTTGGCCAACGCCGGCAGCAGCATTCCGGCGAGGATCGCGATGATGGCAATGACCACCAGAAGTTCGATGAGGGTGAAACCCGAGTGCCGAGGCCGACGTAGCTCAAGGCCCGGGACGGTGCAACGGGGGGGGGTGTTCATAGGGAATATGGGCATTGGTAAAACAATGTCCCAATTGAAAGTCAACACGAAACGCCAAGGCGTGTTTTTCCGCTTTTCCGGAAGGTTTCAACGTTCATGGATCCGGCCTGGACGCATCCCATGATGATGCCTGGAAGCGGGGTGTTCTGAGTTCTTGCCCGTTCTCTCGGTTTTGGATTGCGCCATCGTAGTGGTGGCGAGAGCGAGACACCTAGCGAGAAGGAGGGCAGATTCATTGCAAGGCATGGCCTCAAGCTACGCCACCAGCGGCTCGAGGCACTTCGATTCCAGTCGGGTGGTGTTCACAGATCCCGGTCCTGCTGCCTTGGCTGCGGCGTTCGCAACAAGTAGACATAAGCGCTGATTGCCACCACTAAGCCTACGGCTCCAAGTGAAAGCACAAAAGGCCTCCGTGGAAGAAGATTCAGGTCCAGCAACAAATGGCTGCCCAAGGCGATGCCACCTAATGCGCCCATTAGCATCCGCCAACGCGAGCGCCACGGACCGAGTACTAGGAACGAAAACACCGTGCCCAAGTAGAGCCCAACGTCCAGGCGCACATTCACGTCGCCCCGATGCCCGATGGCGTTTTGATAGAGTGCGCCCAGCAGGTGCAGGATCGCCGCAGTCTCGAAAATCCGACTGCCGCGGCGCAGGTCCAGACTGCGGGCGTTCTCTGTGGCCAGCATGAGGCCAAGAAACACGCCGCCATTCAACGCATAGGACAGAAACTGCAGGCGCTCGGCATCCAGCCAACCGGCGGCTGTAGTTTTCAGGCCCAGCATGCTCAGCGTGGGGCCGTTGCCGGCCATTACATCCAGCGTCGCAATGATGGTGGCCACCGCCACCAGATGGAATGGAAGACCCCAGCGCACGTGTCCGAATCGCTCAAACAACAGGCCGATGAAGGCGAAACCCGCCAGCGGCAAGGTCCAGAGTGCTTGAATCTCCGGCCTGCGCCCGAGCCAGTTGAACTGCATCAGAAGGCTGAGAAAAGTCACCGCCCCCAGTAGACATGAAGTCCAAGCGAAGCCGGTGAGACGCAGTCGGGCCAGCGCGATTACGGACAGGACCAGTGCCGTGAAGCAGGACGCAAGCACCTGTGCATTGGTGAAGTCATTGGGGAACAATTGCCGCACATCGGCGGCGCTCTCACTTAGCAAACCGATCCCGGTGAGAGCCGCCAGCATGGCCGGCACCAAGGACAATACCGCGCCCGCCAGAAACGCCGCAGAGGCCAGAGCCTCCTTGCGCCACTCGGCAAGCAAGCCAACCGCCACGAGGATGCCGCTGCTCAGCAATGGCAGCGCCGAGCGCCAGAATGGTGAGAACTCGTCCCGCACCAGCCACACAATGAATCCTGAGGCCAGTACCGCAATCCAGGTGCTGGTGTAGAGGATCGTCTGCGCAAGGGTCAGTCGGCGCGCATCCACCAGCCAATGATCCTCGTCCGCCAAAATGCGGCGGTGAACTACATCGAGTCGGTCCCGCTCATCGGAGGATATGATTCCTTGATGTTCCCAGTTAATCAGGTCATTCGAGAATTCGCTGATGCGTCGGCGCAGGATGTCGCCGTAGAGCGCCGGTCGCAGGCGGACAGGTTCGCCCGCCAGGAAGCGGCCCAAGTCAAGCGCTACGGCCTCGGCCGTCGGGCGTTCCGCTGGATCCGCCGCCAGACACGCTAGACATATGGCCTGCAGATCAGCTGGCACCCGCGTGGCCACGTCTCTCAGGAAGGGTGGCGTCGCTTTCCGGATAACGCCAAAGACCTCCTCAATCGTCGCGCCCTCGAAAGGTACCCGCCCCGTGAGCAGCTTGAACATCACGCTGCCAAACGAAAACACATCGGAGGTTGGCGTGAGCGGAGCCCCGGTTACCTGCTCGGGCGAAGCGAAAAGAGGTGTGCCGGCAAAGCCGTTGGTCAGCTCATTCGCTTCACCCGGCGCGAGGGCGAGTCCGAAGTCCAGGATGACTGGCCGCAAGGCGGGTGTGAGCAGAATATTGCCGGGCTTAAGATCACGATGAATGACGCCTGTCCGGTGCGCGACCGCCAAGGCGCTGGCAATCTCCTGCAACACGCGCACTTTCTGCTCCTGAGTCAGACTGCTTGCAAACTGATCTAGCGGAAAGCCCTCGACCAATTCCATCACGATGGCGGGCGGTTGGTGTTCATCCATGACGGCATGGACGGTAACAATGGCCGGGTGCCGGAGTCCGGCCGTCTTGCGTGCCTCTGCAAGCACCTGACGGGCCGTGGTGGCATTGGGAATGGCATGCAGCACTTTGAGTGCAACCTTGCGCTGCAATTTTTCATCCCATGCCTCGTAAACGGTCCCCAACGCGCCGGCACCCAGCCTGCGGTCGGTTCGGAAACCGGCAATGATGGGCACCGAACCCGACACCTTCTCCCCCGACAACGCCCCGTCTTGGCGTGGAGTGCTTGAGGCTTCGATCATGAAATCCTGGGCCTGTTCGTGCGCTTCCAGCAGTTGTTCCACCTCCGTCCGGATGTCGCAATCTTCCGCGCAGGCCTCATCCAGAAAGCGCTGCCGCTCAATGGTCGACGAGAGTTTCACCGCCCTGGCAAACAGGATCTCTGTGGTGTGGGAATCAGCCATGGCATCGATCGACCTAAAAATTTCTGAACATTTCTGTCCACGAATTACGCACTAACCAGTGAGGCGATTTATCGGCATTCATTCCATGCTTGGAAAATCAAATCTGCAGACGCCGGCAGGCAGGCGTCATCGAAAGGAAACCCATGAGGATTAGGACTGTTTGTTTGCTGTTGGGCGCCATGTTGATGGCTGGTTGCCTCCCGAACCTAAAGTTCTGGTGGCAGAAGTCGTTGCATCCATTCTACCAACCGCAGGATCTTGTGTTCGAGGAGGGCCTCCTCGGAACTTGGCGGGAAGGCACGGAACCCGATGCAGGCCGCGACGATGCCGGAAGTGCCTGGATTTTTGCCCGGCGCGAGACTGGTGGCTACCAACTGGCTGTTGGCGACGGGGATCAAACCAATCGGTACATTGCCCATCTCTTCGAGTTGGACAATGTGCTGCTCCTCGACATCGTGCCGGAGGAACGCACCATAAGCACCGTTCCGGCGCACAACCTGTTCAAGGTAATTACGTCCGAGAGGCAACTCGCCATCGCCGCGCTTAACCCCGAATGGGTGCAGGGGTGGTTGCGAGAAAACCCCGGATGGCTGGCCCACTTTGCCATAGTGGATGAGGACCATCCCGCGGACCGAAACAGGGACGAACTCGTGCTGACCACCGACACCGTCAAGTTCCAAGAATTCTTGCGCGCACACTGGAGCGAGGAGCATCTCTTCACTGAACCCCTACCGCTTCGTCCAGTCGCCGCCTGGAAGAAGGATTAGCCAACCGACACACGCGGAATCACTCTCCAGCAGAATTGCCCTGCACCGGAGAACTCTGTGAATCATGAACGAAGTCACGCAAATCCTCCAACGCATTGAGTCTGGCGGCCCGACTGCCGCGGCGGAACTTTTGCCGCTCGTGTACGAGGAACTGCGCACCCTCGCTCGTGCCAGGATGGCCCGCGAACTACCCGAGCACACGTTGCAAGCAACGGCTCTGGTCCACGAAGCCTATCTCCGACTCGTCGGCAACGAGGCGCAAACGTGGGCCAACCGTGCGCAATTCTTCTCCGCCGCCGCCGAAGCCATGCGCCGCATCCTGATCGACCACGCTCGTCGCCGCCGGGCGCAGCGCCACGGCGGCGACGCCCCGCATCTGGCTCTTGAAGGTATCGAGATTGTGGCGCCCGGTGATGATGAACTGCTTGCCGTGCATGAGGCGCTGGATCAATTGATGCGGCACGATGCAATCAAAGCCGAACTCGTTAAGCTGAAGTACTTTGCTGGTCTGACTACGGAGGAGGCAGCCGGCGTGCTGAAACTCTCCGTTTCGACGGCAAGACGTCACTGGGAGTATTCCCGAGCTTGGTTATTTCGCGAGACTAACCGCGCCCGCCGAGCCGACGCCTAGACCGGCTTTAGGGGGGTGAGATCATCGACGATCAGCTGGCTGGCTCGGGCCAGCCTCTTCAAGAGGGTCGACAGACTGCCGTCGGCATGGGCCGTGCGCAGGGCTCGGAACAGTTTGGGGCCGTGGAAGAAGATCGTGCGATGCCCATCCCGGCAGGCCTGATGGCCCAGTGCGCACGCCAAGTAGGTTTTGCCGACGCCAGTTGGTCCGGTGATCAGGCAGTTGCGCTTCTCCTGGATCCATCGGCTGGCGCGCAACTGGTCGACGTGGGCCCGTTTCAAACCGCGGCTGGCGCGATAGTCGACACCCTCGGGAGTAGCGTCGGTGATCTTGAGCTGGGCGTATTTGAGCCGCGCGGCCATACCTCGGTTTTCGCGCCACATCCATTGGCGTTCCACCAGCAGAGCCAGGCGATCCTCGAAGTCCAACCCGGTGATGCCCTTCTGGTGACGTTGTTCCTCCAATGCCTGCGCCATGCCTTCCAGGTTCAGAGCGCGGAGCTTTTCGATGGCCTGGGAGTAGAGCATAGGTCAGGCGTAGTAGGGGCTGCCGCGGAGGTTTTCATGGACGGGGCTGGCCATGGGTGGTTCGTGTTCCAGGGGCTGGCTCTCGAGCCTGCTCTGCAGGATGGATTTGATGCTCGTGTAGGAGCAGGTGCCGAAATGCAGGGCTCGCACGCAGGCTGCCTCGACCCGTTGGGCGCCGAGGGCTTTGCCCAGCCGCATGATGCCCAGACATGAGCGGTAACCTTGTTCGGGATGGGGTTTGCTTCGCAGGATCTCCTCCATCACCCGGGCGCAGTTAGGGCCTACGGTCTGGGCCCACGCGACAAGTCGACCAGGAGTCCACTGCAGGTGCTTCTGATGGGACTTGGGCCGATGTTCATCGAGCGTGGTGAAGTGCCCCTTCTGATGGCTCCGCTGATGGTCCGCGACTCGCTTGCCCGACTGGAAGATCTCCACCGTCTGCGAGGTGATCCGCACCTCGACAAGCTGATGCACCAAGGTGTACGAGACGCTGTAGAAGTGGTTCTCGACGGCGACGTGGTAGTCGATGTTGACCGTGGCCTTGAGCCAGGTGGACAACGTGAACGGGCTGGACGGCAACGGCAGGAGGCGGCTCTTCTCCAACGTCAAAAAACTCTCCTCCCGGGAACCCTCCAGCTTCTGGAAGGGCTGTGCGTTGATGCGGGCCAGCAGCGGAGCGATGGCTTCGTTGAGCGTGGCGATGCTGAAGAAGCGCTGATCGCGCAGCACGGCCAGGATCTGCCGCTCGGCGATCTGGACGCCGGTCTCGACCTTTGCCTTGTCTCGCGGCTTCTTCGGTCGCGCAGGCAGGATCACGGTGCCGTAGTGCTCGGCCATCTCCTGGTAGCAGCGGTGCAGGCGAGGTGGCAAACCAACCTCCCGCCGAAAGGCATTGGTGACCTGGCCGCGCTGGAGTTGCAGTGCGCCGGAGTAAACCTAAATCCGGCAGTTGAAGTCGGCGCTCCGCCGTTACCGGCAACTTTCCTCAGGTTTCAGAACAGTGCTGAGATGGGTGTCCACCGCCAAAGATTCCTTCGCCCCCACCTCACCCGCAGGGTGAACCTTCAGATCTCCCCCAAACACGTCCATCCCCAATCCCGCCAACCGTTTCCTTCAACCTCCACCCACTTCAACTGCCGTTTTTAGGTTGAACTGGATCCTGGGAATCTATGCCATGATGAGTGCGCTGACCCTCATCGCCTATGGGGCGGACAAGGCCCAGGCGCGCCGGCACCAGGGACAGATCCCTGAACTCACCCTCCACCTCCTCGCGTTGGCCGGCGGCTGGCCGGGAGCCTTGCTGGGGCAGCGGTGGTTCCGTCACAAGACACGGAAATGGGGATTCCAGATCCTGACCTGGTCCATTGTCCTGGCCTATCTGGGGGTGTGGGCCGCCTGGAGGCTGTGACACGCCCAGTGGCTCGGGGTGATTTGACCTTCCCAATCCGCCCTCCGCTGCAGTCCACTCAGGGATCCCCAATCTTAACCACCCCTCGCCGTGGCCACACCGAATCCCGCCCTCCGTCCGTCCCCCATCGAAGCCACCCACACCGATTCGAGCCTTCCCGACCTGACCCGGGTCGCTCCGGAGGAACGGGACCGGGTCTGGTTCCGTACCTACTTCCGCGGCGAGGGCACCCCACAGCTCACCGTGCGCGCGGTGCTAATGGGCGGCATCCTGGGTGCGCTCATGAGCGTGTCGAACCTCTACACGATACTGAAGCTAGGCTGGGCCTTCGGCGTCGCCATCACGGCCTGCGTCCTCAGCTATGCCCTCTGGAACGCGTTTGTCGCGGCGGGACTTGCACGGACGCGCATGACCCTGCTGGAGAACAACTGCATGCAGTCGACGGCATCGGCGGCGGGCTACTCGACCGGAGGCACCATGGCCACGGCAGTCGGGGCCCTGCTCCTGATCTCGGGCGACGCGGGGCGGCTCGAATGGCTGCCGGTGGGACTCTGGGTCCTTTTCACCGCGCTGCTGGGGGTCTTTCTGGCGATTCCGATGAAACGGCAGATGATCAACCACGACCAGCTCCCCTTCCCCTCCGGCATCGCGGCGGCGGAGACCCTCCGCAGCCTGTATTCCCACGGACGCGAATCCATGCTCAAGGCCCGGGCCCTCATCCTCTCGCTCGGTGTCGGCGTCGTGTCCGCCCTGTTCCGCTCGTTCGGCTACATCCCCGAACAGCTGTTCTTCAACCAGACGGTCGCCCAGATCCGGGGTCAGGTCCTGACCGGAAAGACCCTCGGGATGTGGTTCGAGCCCAGCCTGCTGCTGATTGCAGCCGGCATGATCGTCGGGATCCGTGTGTCCAGCTGGATGCTGGTCGGGGCGACGATCAACTATCTGGTCCTCGCTCCCCAGATGGCGGGGCTGACGGACTGGTCCGAGTCCGGCAAGAGCTTCTTTGGACATCTGGAGGCCTCTCTCGGCGACGGCGGGCTCGTAAAGGGCGTCAAACTGACCCTCTGGAGCCTGTGGCTGGGGACGGCGATTCTGGTGGCCTCCGGCCTCACGTCCTTCGCGGTCGGCTATCGCACCATCCTCCGCGCGATCCGGGGCATGCGCGGCAGTGGGTCCGGTCCAGCGTCCGCCGAAGACCAGGCCATGCAGGCGATCGAGGTGCCGACCCGATGGCTGTTGGTCGGGGGTGTCCCCATCACGCTAGGACTGGTCCTCCTCTGCTGGCTGGCCTTCGGGATCGCCCCTTGGCTTGGGCTCCTCAGCGTGGTGCTGTCCTTTGTCCTCGCCCTCGTGGCGTGTCGGGCGACGGGTGAGACTGACACGACCCCGAACGGGGCCATGGGCAAGATCACCCAGTTCGTCTACGCGGTCCTCGCACCGGCCAACACCTCGGTGAACCTGATCACGGCCGGAGTCACCGCTGGGGCTGCGGGATCCAGCGCCGATCTGCTGACGGACCTGAAGAGCGGCTACCTGCTCGGGGCGCACCCAAGGAAGCAGTTCCTTGCCCAGTTCTACGGAGTGTTCTTCGGGACCCTCGCCGTGGTGCCCGCGTGGTACATCCTCGTGCCCAACCAGGCGGCCCTCGAGGCCTTCAACTCCCCGGCCACCTCCATATGGTATGCCGTCGCCCAGGCTCTCTCCCGCGGGATCGAGACGATTCCCTCCAGTGCCCGCCTCGCCATCGTCGTGGGGGCTGGTCGGGATCGCTCTGTCGCTGCTCGAGGCGCTCACCCCGGAACGGATCCGCCGGTGGGTGCCCTCGTCGATGGGACTCGGCCTGTCATTTGTGGTTCCGTTCGCCAACTCACTGAGCTTCTTCATCGGCGCCCTCCTCGCGGTGGTCTGGACCCGGGTGCATCGGTCGTCCGCCGACCGCTACATCATTCCCGTGGCCTCGGGAGCCGTGGCCGGCGAATCCCTGGCGTCCGCGGCTTACGTCATCCTCGCCGCACTCGGAGTCGCAGGCGGGCATTGAGGATGCGAGGGACGGTCCTGTCGAAGACACCATGCCTCCCCAACCGAGGGCATCAGAACCTCGGCACACGAACCGTCTGACCGTCCATCGACAGCAGGGAACGACTCCAAACCGGTCACCCGGGATCACGGCCGGATCCGTGTCACGGCACCGTGATTGACTGCTGGATCACCGCGTTGAGCAAAGGGTTGTAGGTATATCCCCGCTTGGCGAGATCACTCACCTGGAAGGTCACGGTCCCGCTTCCCTTGAAGGTGGGCGACGTCAGGATGGCCACCCCTGCGGCATCCGTCTTGCCCGAGGTCGACCGGGCAACAAGGCTTGAGAGCCCGTCCGAAAACTCCCGCGGTAAAGAAAGCAGCGCCGGCATGGGCTGAAAACCGCTGGAATCCCGAGGAAACCGCGACTTTTTCGTTGACTCGGCGCTCGGCCTGACACGGCCCATCTCCCGCGGCAGCGGGTGTCGGGGCGATGCAAAACGCCCTCTACGACACCGACCTCACCGACGAGCAGTGGAGGATCCTCGAGCCACTCCTCCCGAAGCCCTGCAGGACGGGCAGGCCCCGCACCTGCCTGCGCCGCGTCGTAAACGCGGTCCTCTACGCACTCAGGACCGGCTGCCAGTGGGCCAACCTACCCAAGGATTTCCCGCCCAAAAGCACCGTCCACGGCCACTTCCGCGCCTGGACCCGTGACAGCCTCATCCGATCCATCCATGACCGGTTGCGCGCCTTCGCCCGGGCGGACGACGGGCGGCTCTGCCGGCCCACCGCCGCCGTCCTCGACAGCCAGACGGTCCGTTCCGCCGGGCTTGCCGAACAGGCCGGCTACGACGGCGCGAAGAAGACAAAGGGCCGCAAGCGGTTCCTGCTCGTCGACACCCTCGACCACGTGCTCGGCATCGCGGTGCTTCCCGCGGACATCCCCGAACGGTGCGGGGCGAAAACCCTGCTCGACGAAGTGCTCACCTCACCCACGTGGCTGCAGCGACTCTATGTGGATGGCGGGTTCAGCGGGCCGGACTTCGCTAGGTACGTGGCTCAGCTGAAGCCCGGCCTCGCGGTGGAAGTGGTGAAGCGCATCGACGCGGACCCGTGCTTCAAGGTCGTGCCCAGGCGCTGGGTGGTCGAGCGGACCTTCGGCTGGCTCATGCAATCCCGGCGCCTCGTCCGCGACTACGAGCGACTCGCCGAGAGCGTCGCGGCGTGGATACATGTCGCGATGATACGGATCATGCTGCGCAGAATGGCCTGATTCCGAGGGTTCCATGAGTTTTCGGACGGGCTCTTAGTCCGCGGCATCAACCGTTTTTTAAGACGCTGACGCTGGCGGTGGAGTGCTTGGGCTGTGACCCCGAGGCTGGGCGCAACCTCGGCCAGTGGGTTACTGGTGCTTAGGAGCCCGGTCCAGAGTGCTCTTTGCCGGATGTCTAGCTTTGACACCAAACTGGCCAGCATGTCGCCTGCGATCTCGAATCCTCGGGTTTCGGCCAGATGTTCGACTCCATCGAACAATTCAGGCGTGGGGATGGTGCCATGCGCGAGAAGGAGATCTTCGGCTTGGTCACGAATGTCGGTGGGTTGGTTATTCATGTGGTGGTCAACGTGGTGATCCATTGGCGGTGAAAGTCGGCTAGGTTGGTGTCGTTGGTGACGCTGACGTTTTCGATTGATCGGCAGGCGCGGAGGTTGGCGGAGCCTTCCATGCTGATGCTCCCGAAGGTGGCCACCTTGGCATGGGTACGTCCGGCCACGAGCGTCACCGGCCATGGTGCCAGAAGCTCCCGGGCTTCCTGGAACTCGGCGGCATCGGCTTTTGCGAAGTAGTCACTGCAGCAGATGGTGGCCTCGGTGATCTGGCGGGCTTGGAGACGTGCTAGGAGCCCGTGGATCCATGCGCGACCGAAGCCCAACGTTGAGACGTGGAGCGATCCCGGAAGTTGGGTGCCATCGACCACGGTCCAAACTACGTCACCGAGTGCCACGTTGCCGGGCAGGATGATGTGCACGGACTCACCTGGAGCCGGCAGCGGGTCAAGGATTCCTGCTAGGGCGCCCCGGGCGCGGTGGTCCTCAGCACGGCGCCGTGTCGGTTGGTGCCGGTGGGCTTGGACAGTCGGGACGGGCTGGGTCCGCGGCTGCCATTGGAAGTCCATCGGCACGTCGAGGTCGTCGGCCAGGAGATTGTCCAGTCCGTCGTCGTTGGGTTCGATCAGCCCCATGGGTCGGTGCTGCTTAGCGTGGCGAGGGCGACCTCCTGCACCCACCTGTTTAGCTCGATCTCGCAGTGCTCCGGGTCGTGTGGGCTGATGCGGCCTGAGAGCTGTTTGGGCATGGCCTTTAGTAGGGAGGCCACCGC
>SXGS01401323.1_pt1 | contig 12215 bp, 11 predicted proteins | sample 3174681 | NCBI WGS metagenome assembly SXGS01 (sample SAMN11356861, study PRJNA531348) | freshwater metagenome | isolation source: freshwater sample F1-80 | place: China: Fuxian Lake, Yuxi | collected 2017-12-25
CGCCGAACATCTGGCTGACCAGGGGGGCGGTGATGAAATCCCCCCGATCCCCCAGGCCCGGGCGCGTGGCATAATAGCCCGCCTGCGGGTCATGCAGGCAGATCGTCATGTACTGGGCGAGGCTTAAGGGGCCTGTGGCCGCGATCTGGCCAGCCAGCCGCTCACGCAGGGCCATCGGACCCCGGGGCCGATCGGATGCGGAAGGGGTCCTCAGCCGCTGCATTGGGCGGGGCTTCGGACGGCGCCGCCGGCGCGGCCACCGGGGCCGGAACCGGCTCGCGCAGACCGCGCCAGATCAGGAAGGCGCCCCCAAGCAGCATGGGCAGGCTGAGCATCATCCCCATGGTCAGGCCGAGCGGAAAGTCCGGCAGATAGGAGTCGGGTTCGCGCACCAGCTCCACCAGGCTGCGGAACACCGCATAGCCAACCAGGAACAGCCCTGCGACTGCGCCGCGACGCTCCAGCCAGAAGCCCCTGTGGGTGGCGAGGCGCAGGATGATGAACAGCACGAGCCCCTCAAGAATGGCCTCATAGAGCTGGCTCGGATGGCGGGGATAGGGCCCGGCGCCAGGGAAAATCACCCCCCAGGGCAGTTCGGTGGGGCGACCCCACAGCTCCCCATTGATAAAATTGGCGATGCGCCCAAACAGCAGGCCAATGGGCACGCAGGCCGCCACCAGGTCCCCCAGACGCAATAGATCAATGCCATTGGAGCGCGCGAAAGCCGCAACCGCAATGACGACCCCCAGGGCGCCCCCGTGGAAGCTCATGCCGCCTTGCCAGACCTGGAGGATCTCCAGGGGGTTCGTCCAGATGGTCGCCGGGGTGTAGAACAGGACGTAACCCAGCCGGCCGCCCAGGATGATGCCCAGGGTGACCCAGAGGATCAGGTCATCGATCTGCGCCGGATTGGCGGCGGGGCCGCGCACGGGCGCCAGGGCGGGATTACGGACCAGGTTCACCACATAGCGCCAGCCGATCAGGATCCCGGCCACATAGGCCAGGGCGTACCAGCGGATAGCAAAGGGCCCGATCTGGATCAGGATGGGGTCGAAATCAGGGAAGGGCACCGGCGCGTTCTCCAGCCTATTCACCCCTGTTTAGCCGACAAGGCCTTCGCATTCATCCCCCGGCGCCCCATATTGATCGGGCGCGGCGCTCGGTTCCGCGCCTCTTGAGCCTCCTATGCAGACCCAGAACCCCTTCCTCGACGAAATCGCCAAGCTGACCACCGCTGCCATGGGCATGGCCCAGGCCGCCAGCGAAGAGGCGAAGTCCGCCTTCCGGGCCCAGGCCGACCGTGCGGCGGCTGAGCTCGATTTGATCCGGCGCGAGGAATTTGAGGCGCTCAAGGCCGAGGTGACCGCCTTGCGAGCAGATATCCAGGCCCTGCGAGATCAGGCCTCCAGCGACTGACCCCCGCGTTCACGAATACGCGAAGGGGGCTCGCTCTCCGGAAGAAGCCGGTGACAGGCCCCCTGCGAAGCAGATTAGTTTCACGACTGCCGGTGAGTCGTTCGGGCCTCGCGCCTGATCCACCGCAGCGAAAGGACCGTGGGTTCCATGGATATGCCCCAGCCTGACGAAGACGTCGTCCTCGGCCTTGATCCCCTGGACGTCGTCGAACACGTGCTCACGGCCGAGAACCTCGAGTTTGACCGCACAGAAGACGGCGACCTGGCGTTCACCCTGGCGGGGGAATGGAAGGACTATGAGCTCTGGTTCGCCTGGCGACCGGAGGCAGATTGCCTGCAGCTTTGCCTGGCCCTGGGCCACACGGTGGCGCCTGAGGCCCGGATGCCGGCCCATGAGCTGGTGGGTCTCGTCAATCAGCGCCTGTGGCTGGGCCATTTTGAGCTCTGGGATGATGGGGAAATCGTCTTCCGCCACGCCATGGCCTTGACCAGCGCCGAGCGACCGAGCCTCTCCCAGGCCGCCGCCATGATCGACATTGCGGTGGAGGGGGCAGACCGGTTCTTCCCGGCCTTTGATTTCATGGTCCGCGGCGCCAAGACGCCGGCTGAGGCCATGGCCGCCTGCATGTTCGAGACCGTCGGCGAGGCCTGAGGGTCTCGCCCCAGGCCCGGAGCTTGATTAGAACCTGCGGGTCATGACAGGCGGGGAGACACCTATGGTGCCATTGCTGATGCTGGGCGCCGGTCGCATGGGCGGGGCCCTGATCTCCGGATGGCGCAGGGCGGGGCTGTTGGCCCCCGGCGACCTCATGATCACCGATCCCCATCCCGGCGAGGAGGCCCTGGCGGCGATCAGCGAAGGGGCCCGTCATGATCCGGACGCGGCCAGCATGGGGAAGGCCGCCTGTGTTCTCCTGGCGGTGAAGCCCCAACTCTGGCGGGAGGCCGCTGCGGCGGTGTCGGGCTCCCTGTCCCCTGAGGCGGTGATCGTCTCTGTCGCGGCCGGGGTCTCCGCCGCCGAGATCTCGAAGGCCTTTGGCGGCCGGCCCGTAGCCCGGGTCATGCCCACCACCGCGGCAGCCATAGGTCAGGGCACGGCCAGCCTGTTCGCCCCCGATCCGAGAGCGTCCGCACTCGCCCGGACCCTTTTCGCCGCCGTAGGCACGGTGGTCGATCTGGAGGATGAGGCCCTGATGCACGCGGCCACGGCGGTCTCAGGATCAGCGCCGGCCTATCTCTACGCCTTTGTCGAAGCCCTGGAGGCGGCCGGGGTCACGGCAGGGCTGACCCCCGAGGCCGCCCAAACCCTGGCTAGGGCGACCATTTCAGGCGCCGCCGCGCTCATGGGGCAGAGTGGCGTCGACCCCGCCGTCCTCCGACAGCAGGTGACCTCACCGGGGGGAACGACCCAGGCGGCCCTGGAGGTGTTGATGGGCGCCGACGGGCTTGAACCCCTGTTGAAGGCAGCGGTGGCCGCAGCCGCTGCACGGTCCAGGGCGCTCGCCCTCTAGTCGGCTGGAGAACTCGCAGACCTGCCTGAGGGTCAGAACAGCCGGAACACGCTTTCAAAGGAGTCGCCCAGGGCGTTCACGAAGGTGACCGCGGCCAGGATCAGGGCGTTCCAGATCAGGGCCAGGATGATCACGCTGAGGGCTGCGGCCACCGCGCCCACCAGACCCGCGACCCCATCGCGCTCCAGAAGCCCGAAGCCGAAGGCGGCGATGGCCAAGGAGGGCAGCATGTTGCCAAAGGGAATGGGTAGAAAAACGATCACCGCCAGCAGCAGGCAGACCGCGCCGATGAACCGGTCGGCCACCCGCCCATAGAGAAAGCGCCAGCGGGGCCGCAAGTGGCGTTCCAGCCTCTGCAGATGCGGGGCCATACGCACGGCCATGGTCTGGAACTCGGCCCTTTGCATGGACCGGTTCATCAGGGCTTGGGGCAACCAGAGAGTTGGGCGGCCAATCATCAGCTGAAAGGCGATGAAGATCAGGGGCGCGCCGAGAATCGCCGAGACCCCCGGCGGCATGGGCAGGGCCAGGGGGGCGGCGAACACCGCCAAGACGGCGCCAAATGCCCGGTCTCCGAACGCCTCAAGCACGTCGGCCACCGTCACCTTCGGGTTCGGGCGATCGGCGAGACCGGCGAGAATATCGGAGAAACGGTGGACGTCGTCGACCACGGTCGGACCTGCGGGCTTGGAGTTTCGGCTGTGGCGTTCACATGGACGCGCCGGGGGGAAATTGCACCCCCTCAAACACATCTTGTGGTCGAAAGGGGCGCTCTTGTGGCTTGGCGTCCACGGCGCGCCGCCTACCTCAGAAATGAGGATGGGTTCAGGCGGCGACTTGCTGGCCGAATACGACGCCAACCAACACGGCAGCATAGTGAACGCCCGCGCCCCCCAGCACATGGCCATGCCAGATGGCGCGGCGGAAGGGCAGGCGGCGCATCATGTAAAAGATGACCCCGACGCTGTAGACGGCCCCGCCGATGGCCAGGAGCAGCATGGCTGTTCCCGGCAGGGCGGCCATCAAGGGCCGCAGCGCCACGACGACGGCCCAGCCCAGGGCCAGATAGATCACCACCCAAACCTTGCGATCGAGGCCGCTGAGGAACAGCTTGCCCGCCACCCCCAGCGCCGCCACGCCCCAGATGGCCGCTGTCATGGCCACGGCCCAGGCGCCGCTCAGCCCGGCCACCGTGAAGGGGGTGTAAGAACCGGCGATCATGATGAAGATCCCCGCATGATCCAGACGCCGCAGGAGAGGGCGGTGACGGGCCGGGGCAAAATTATAGGCCGTGGAACAGCCGAGCATGAGCAGCAGGCCGGCGGAATAGATCACCACCGCCGTGGTCAGCACAGGCGAACCCCGCCAGATTGACAGGCCGATCAGTATGCCGCCGCCGATCAGGGCCGCCGTGAGGCCGATGACATGAACGCAGAGGTCTGCGCACTTGGCCGACGGCGTCGGATAGTGGCGGGGCGGCTTTGAGGTCTGGATGACTGAGGTGTTCATAACAAGGGCTGCTTTGTACGCCTCGTCGGCCGCCGGCGCCTAGACTCAGGGGCCGCGTGTCGCCAGGAATGCGGCGACTGCGGCCCTGGCGCCTCACTGGACGCCAGCCACTGACAGGATGGCGAGCAGGCCAACGGCCATGCCGTGCACATTCTCAACCGGCTCCACATCGATCCACTCGTCCAGGGCGTGGGCCCGGCCCCCGGTTCCGCCCGAGCCCATGGTGATCGCCGGGATGCCCAGGCTCATGGGGATGTTGGAGTCGGTGGACGAGGCTGAAAGGCTGGCGCTGTAACCGGCCTGGGTGATCGCCGCCACCACGCTGCGCACCAGGTCCGAATTGGGGTCAGTGGCCCCGGCCGGGCGATCGCCGATCACCAGGGGTTCGACGGTGATGGGGCCCTGGACGGTGGAGCGGGCGGCGTTTTCCGCCTGAGCGGCCTCCTGGAAGATGGCCAGCAGTTGGGCTTCGAGCTGCGCCAGGGCCTCGGGGCTCTCTGAGCGCATGTCGTACTCGGTGTAGACCTCGGCCGGGATCGAGTTCACAGAGACCCCGCCGCCAGTGACGCTGGCGGAATAGGTGGTGCGCGGCGACAGGGGCGGCTCGATTTCATAGAGTTTGGCCGTCGCCCGGGCCATGGCCGCCATGGGGTTGACCAGACCGAAGGCCCCATAGGAATGCCCGCCAGGACCCCGGAAGAAGGTGCGGTACCGCTTGGAGCCGACGGCCCCGGTGACCACCCGGGAGGGATCGGAGCCATCGAAGGAGAAGAAGGCGCTGACCCGGTCGCGGTAGGCGCCTTTGGTGAAGAAATAGCGCACCCCGCGCAGATCACCTTGCCCCTCTTCCCCAACCGTGCCGAGGAACAGGATGTCCTTCTCGGTGACCACACCGGCGGCGTCCATGGCCCGGATGAAGGCCAGGATGGCTGCCAGGGAGCGGGTGTCGTCCCCGACGCCCGGCGCCATCAGCCTCGTGCCCTCCCGCCGCACAGCGACGTCGGTTCCGGCGGGAAACACCGTGTCCAGGTGGGCTGACACCACCACCAGGGGACCGCCGGCCGGGCCGGATCCGCGACGCAGCCCCATGACATTGCCCTCGGCGTCCATGGCGGTGTCGGTCAGACCGTGGGCCTCAAGCATGGTGAGGTAGGCCTTGGCCCGTTCGGCCTCCTGGAAGGGCGGGGCGGGGATTTCCGTGAGGGTGATGATCTCGCCCACGGTCCGTTCAAAGTCCTTGGCCAGGTGCGCCTTTGCCTTGCCGAACATCGGGCTCTCGGCAATCGCCGCCGTCCGTGCTTCGGCGGCCAAGGCGGGGCCGCCAAAAGCCAAGGTCGCAGCCAGGATCACGGCGGCTGACAGGCGGGCCATGGGGGCGGGGCGGGGGCGAATCGTCATCCAGAAGGTCCTTGTTCGGCAACCATGTCTGCGGGGCAGGCGCCATGATGCGCATATCGCTCCGACAGCGCACATACCTTTCGTCACAGGCGAGTGGTCAGCGCCTTTGATGCGACGGTGCTGGTCAAGTCCGCGGTGGGGGGGCTAGGTTCGGCCCTTCGCGCGTTGAGCGCAGGTGAGGGGGACCTTCATGTCGGAAGACAACAGCGCCGTTCAGGCCTTCTACGACCAGGTGACAAACGTCAGCGACTTCATCTGGGGGGGGACCTGGAACGGGGTGTCGGTCCTGCCGTTCCCGCCCATGGTCGTCGCTCTGTTGGGGGTCGGCCTGTGGATGATGATTGGTCTGCGCTTCTATCCCATTACCCATCTGGGCAAGGCCTTCGCGGGATTGTTCAAGAGCGAAAAGGACGCTGACGCCGAAGGCGACGGCAAGAAGGGGGAGATCTCACCCTTTGCGGCCCTGTCGACGGCGCTGTCGGGCCAGGTCGGGACAGGCAACCTGGCTGGTGTGGCTACCGCCATCACTCTGGGGGGGCCTGGGGCGCTTTTCTGGATGTGGGTGACCGCGCTAATCGGCATGGCCCTGGCCTTCGCCGAAGGTTCCCTGGCCATTCGCTATCGGGAACAAGGCGCAGACGGCGCCTACCGTGGCGGCCCCATGACCTATATCCGCCGGGGCCTTGGCAAGAAGTGGGGCTGGCTGGCTGTCCTGTTCTGCGTCGGCACCCTGTTTTCCTCGGTGACCACCGGCAACATGATCCAGGCCAATTCTGTGGCCGACTCGATCCATGGCCTGACCGGCGCCCCGGAATGGGTGGCCGGTCTGATCGTCGCCGCCGCCGTGTTCGCCGTGATCATTGGTGGGATCAAGTCGATCGGATCGATCGCCGAAAAGATCGTGCCCACCATGGCGCTGGCCTATGTCACCATGGCGATCATCGCGGTGTCCCTGAATATTGAAGCGCTGCCTGGCGCCTTCGCCACCATCTTTGAAAGCGCCTTTACCGGCCATGCCGCCACGGGCGGGTTCCTTGGGGCGGGCATGATCATGGCGATCCGGGCGGGCGTCGCGCGCGGCCTGTTCTCCAACGAGGCTGGCCAAGGCTCGACCCCCATCGCCCACGCCGTCGCCCAGACCAATGACCCGGCCCGTCAGGGTCGCTTCGCCATGATGGGCACCTTCATCGACACCCTGGTGATCTGCACCGCCACCGGTCTCGTTCTGCTCACCGTTCAGGGGGCCTTCCCCGCCACGGGCGCCGATGGGGTCACCGTGATGCAATCTGCGGTCTGGAGTTCCGACCTCAATGGCTTCGCCATGACCGAGGCGGCCTATGCGGCGGCCTTCCCCCTGGAGGTGTTCGGCTTCTCCATTGGCGCCCTGGTGGCGTCCGTGGCTCTGATCCTGTTCGTGTTCACCACCCTGATCACCTGGAGCTACTACGGTGAGCGGGCGATTACCCATCTGTTCGGCCCCAAGCTCGCCATTCCGTTCCGCCTGCTTTGGGTCGTGATGATCTTCGTCGGCTCGTTCCAGGAGATCACCTTTGTCTGGCGCCTGGGGGACATCTCCAACGCCAGCATGGCCTTGCCCAACCTTGTGGCCCTGGCCCTGTTGTCAGGGGTGGTCTTCAAGCTGGCCAAGGGGGATCGGAAGGCGGGTCCTGACCACGACTAGCGCGACCTAGGCAGGATCGGCTCGGGGTTTCCCGGGCCGATCCAGACCTTCGAATGGTCTCTGAAGTCCGCCCCGATTGCGGACTTTGAGCGTTTGTCGACCGTCGAACCGGGTTCCCCTTTTGCGGGGCGCGCTCTAGCGTGGCCCGTAACAGAAGTAACAATACCCCGAGAGGAGTCCCGACATGCAGAACCGCCGTCAGATGCTTTTTGGCGCCGCCGGCGCCATGGCCTTGGCCGGGACCATGGTCCCCCATGCCCGTGCCTGGGCGCAGGGCGCTTCGTCCGCCAGCGACCAACTCGACGCGGTTCTGGAGGCCTTCTACCAGGAGGCCCTGGACGATGTTCCCGAACTGGTCACCCGGCTGGGCCTGGACTCAGGGGCGAGGGCTGGCGCCAAGCGTCAGTTGAGCTCCGCCTCCATCGCCGCCCTGGACGCCGAACGGGCCAAGACCACGAGCCAGCTGGCCCGGCTGATGGTCCTGCCCAGGGCTGAGCTCTCGGGCATGGACGCGATCAATTACGACGCCATGAAATTCACCCTGGAGACCAACCATGCGGCCAACCGGCGGTTTGTCTATGGGTCGGAGGGCGCTGGCCAGCCATACGTAATCTCCCAGCTGTCGGGCGCCTACCGGTATGTCCCGGACTTCCTGGGGTCACAGCATGTGATCGAGACCCAGGGTGATGCGGACGCCTATCTGGCCCGCCTGGAAGCCTTCGCCACGGTGATGGATGAGGAAGTCCTGCGGATGCGTCGGGACGTGGGCCTGGGCTGCACACCGCCAGATTTCGTCATCGAGCGCACCCTGACCCAGATGCGGGGTCTTCTCACCGATGCGGCCGCCTCGCCCCTGGTCACCTCAGTGGCGGACCGGGCTGCGGCCAGGGGAATCGCCGGGGATTACGCCGGACAGGCTGCGGCGATCTATGTCGACAAGGTGGCCCCGGCCCTGCAGCGACAGATCGACCTGATGAGCGAACTGGCGCCGCAGGCGGTCCACGACGCCGGCGTCTGGCGCCTGCCCGATGGGGACGCCTATTACGAACATGCCCTGCGTGCATCGACCACCACCACCCTGACCGCCGAGGAGGTCCATCAGATGGGCCTGGAGCAGGCCCGGGAGCTGTCGGCCCGGGCCGATGTGATCCTCAAGGCCGAGGGCTATACCCAAGGGACAGTGGGCGAGCGGATTGCGGCCCTGTTCAAGGAGCCCAAATACCACTTCCCCAACACCGACGCCGGCAAGGAGGAGCTGATCGAGTCGCTCAACGTCATGACCGAGGCCATGTACAAGCGACTGCCGGAGTATTTCGGGACCCTGCCCAAGGCGCCGGTGGAGGTCCGCCGGGTGCCCAAGTTCATCGAGGCCGGGGCGCCGGGGGGCTACTACAACCAGCCGACCCTGGATGGTTCGCGGCCGGGCATTTTCTGGATCAATCTCCGGGACACCGCAGAAAACCCCACCTGGACCCTGCCGACCCTGACCTATCACGAGTCCGCCCCGGGCCATCACATGCAGCTGGCCCTGCAGCAGGAGGCCGACCTGCCCATGATCCGCCGGGCGACTTTCCTGGCGGCCTATGGGGAGGGCTGGGCGCTCTATGCCGAGGAACTGGCCAAGGAGATGGGGGTCTATGAGGATAATCCCCTGGCCGAGGTCGGCTACCTGCAGGCCGCCCTGTTCCGCGCCGCCCGTCTGGTGGTCGACACGGGCATCCACGCCAAGCGCTGGAGCCGGGAACAGGCCATCGAAACCATGTCCTCCATCGACGGCTCACCGATCTCGTCTTCGACCACCGAGATCGAGCGTTATGCGGTCTGGCCAGCCCAGGCCTGCAGTTACATGGTCGGCAAGCTGGTCTGGTTGCGGCTGCGGGAAAAGGCTCGCGTGGCCCTGGGGGACCGGTTCGACCTGCGGGCCTTCCATGATGCCGGGCTGCTGTCAGGCGCAGTGCCCCTGACTGTGCTGGAGGCGGTGATCGACAATCACATCGCCGCCCGCCGCGCCGCCTGATCAGAAGGGCCAGATCCCCTGGGGCTGGCGCCCCGGGGGTTCAGGCCGGCAGGCGGATCACCGCCCGCAGACCACCCAGGGGGGATCGGTCCAGGAGCACCTCGCCCCCGTGGCCCCTGGCCACGTCCCGGGCGATGGCCAGCCCTAGCCCGACCCCCTTGATGTTCTGATTGCGCGCCTCGTCCAGGCGGTTGAACGCCTTGAAGGCATCTTCGTACTGGGCGGTCGGGATGCCCGGGCCATCGTCGTCGACGGCGATTTCCACTCCGCCAGAGGGAAGCCTTCGGGCCACCACCTCGATGCTCTCCCCGTGGACGGCGGCGTTCATCACCAGGTTCGATACCGCCCGGCGCAGGGCGTTGGGGCGCACCCGCACAGCCAGACCGTCTGGGGCCTCAACCCGAATCTTGGCGCCAGCCCTGGCTGCCCCTTCGCCCACCTCGTCCAGCAGGGGCCGCAGGGGCGTGTCTTCGACGCTTTCGCCACCCTCGCCTCGGGCGAAGGCCAGGTACTCGTCGATCATGTGCTCCATCTCGGCCAGGTCCCGTTTCATGTCGGCGGTGCGCGGCGAGGGCGGGGCCAGGGCGAGTTCGAGTTTCAGCCGGGTGAGGGGGGTGCGCAGGTCGTGGCTCACCGAGGCCAATAGCGCCGTGCGCTGTTCGATATGGCGCTGGATGCGGGACTTCATGGCCAGGAAGGCATGGGCGGCCTGCCGGACTTCGCGGGCGCCATGGGGCTTGAAGTCCTGGTCGTCGTCTCCCCGGCCGAAGGCGTCGGCGGCGGCGGCCAGACGTTCGATGGCCCGGGTCTGGTTGCGGATGAACAGGATGGCGATGGCGGTCAGCAACAGGGTCGCCACGGTCATCCAGAGGATGAAGATGTGCCCCTGTGTGGCGAAGGCCCGGTCTCTGGGGGCGAGGATCCGCAGCACCCCCTCATCCACCTGTACGCGGATGTCCACATAGGCGGGGTAGCGGGTGGTGTCGAACCAGAAGGGAGCGTCCAGGCGCTCTGAAAGCGCCCGCTGCAGGGACCGGTCCACCGGGGCGAAAAAGGAGTAGCGGCGGTTCTGCGGCAGAGCCCGTCCATCCTGCAGGGCGATGGACAGGCTGAGGGACTCTTCAGCCCGGGCGGCCAGGACGGCAAAGGCCTCGGGGCTTTTGTCATCCTCATATCCGGCCACGGCCCAGGCCACTTCGCCCGCCAGCCCGTCGGAGAGCCGGCTGGTGACCGTCTCCCAGTGGGCGTCGAAGAAGATCCAGGTCACGGCCACCTGCATCAGGGCCACCGGCAGCACGATGATCAGCAGGGAGCGACCAAACAGGCTGGTGGGCAGCCGGCGCTTGATCATCCGGCCGAGATAGCGTGGCGGCAATCGCAGGCGCATCAGTCGGGCGCCAGCATATAGCCGACCCCCCGGACGGTCTGGAGATAGCGGGGCATCTTGGGGTCTGTCTCGATCTTGCGGCGCAGGCGGGTGACTTGAACGTCCACGGCCCGGCCAGAGGGATCGACCGTGTCGCGGGCCAGCTCCAGCCGGTCTACCGGCTCGTGGGGCGACTGGGCGAGCCTTCGCAGCAACACCGCTTCGCCTTCGGTCAGGCGAACTGGGGCGCCTTCCCGTGACAGTTCACCCCGGGCGAGATCAAACGTGCAGTGACCGAGGGAGAAACGTCCTGCGGCCGGCGCCCGTTGGGTGGTGCGGCGCAAAATAGCTTCGATACGCAGCAGGAGTTCCTGCGGCTCAAAGGGCTTGCCGAGATAGTCATCGGCCCCGACCTGCAAGCCCTCGATCCTGTGGTCAGGTTCGCTGCGGGCGGTGAGCATCAGCACCGGCGTGCGACCGGCGGCGCCGCTGCGTCCTCTGAGCCATCGGGTGAGGGAGACGCCGTCCTCGCCGGGCATCATCACGTCAAACACCGCCAGGTCGAAGTCCAGGCTTTCGAGCAGGCGCCGGGCGCTCGCGCCACCGGACGCCGTCGTGACGCGAAACCCCTCCCGACTGAGGAAGGCCTTCAGCAGTTCACGGATGCGGTCATCGTCGTCCACCACCAGAAGGTGACGGGCAAGCGGTCCTGTAGCTTCACCGAGGCTCATGCGTCTGGCGGCTCCCCTTGGCGCAGGGTGACAGGATAGGCCGCTCTTGAGCCTTCGGCCATGCGTTGGCGTGGCCATTTCGTTTGACGCGCGCTTCGCGGAGCGTTGTAAGGGGAGCGCATTGAAAGGAGGCTCTACGCCGATGGCTCTCGTTCCCTTTGACGATCGCGATGGATGGATCTGGCTGGATGGCCAGTTCGTGGCCTGGCGCGAGGCGAAGGTGCACGTATTGACGCACGGCCTCCACTACGCCTCGGCGGTGTTTGAGGGCGAGCGGATGTATGGCGGTGAGATCTACAAGCTCACGGAGCATACCGAGCGCCTGTTCAAATCGGCGGAGATCCTCGACTTCGAGATCCCCTTCACGGTGGCCGAGATCGATCAGGCCTGCAAGGACACCTGCGCCCGCAACGGCCTGACCGACGCCTATGTGCGCCCGATCGCCTGGCGGGGATCAGAGATGATCGGGGTTTCGGCCCAGGACACCAAGATCCACGTCGCCATCGCGGTGTGGGAGTGGCCGAGCTACTTCTCGCCGGAGGAGCGGGCCAAGGGCATCCGCATGTGCTGGGCCAAATACAAGCGCC
>SXGS01276128.1_pt1 | contig 12214 bp, 12 predicted proteins | sample 3174681 | NCBI WGS metagenome assembly SXGS01 (sample SAMN11356861, study PRJNA531348) | freshwater metagenome | isolation source: freshwater sample F1-80 | place: China: Fuxian Lake, Yuxi | collected 2017-12-25
CACCCCATCATCGGCGTCAATACCTTTCGCAATCCGCAGGGTGATCCGGTGCCGGAGCACATTGAGCTGGCCCGTTCGACCCCGGAAGAAAAACAAAGCCAGCTCGCCCGCTTGCGTGACTTTCATCAGCGCCACGCGGCTGAAGCGCCTGCGATGTTGTGGCGGCTCAAGCAAGCCGTCATCGAGAACCGCAATGTGTTTGAGGTGGGCGGGCAGTATCGGCGCAGCATGTAAGCCCAGTCACCTTCGATAGACCGGCTAGAAGGAGTGGAAGGGGGTCGAAGGGAGCGGAAGCGCCCACTGAAAAATCCCTTAAAAAACAAATACTTACATAATTTCAAGCATTTCAATTGCGCAGGCTGGCGAATTGATGCGTTTACAATTTGCAAAATTAGCCATCGAAACCAAGGAGAAAAAATGAGCGCTGGAGCAAAAAGTACCTACGGCAAAATCACGCACGAAGCCGTTGAACAAGTGCGGCGGCGGCTTAACAAGGTCTACCCCATCACGGAGCCATTTGTCCGCTATGTCAATACGGACAGCATACGCCACGCCGCACGCGCCATCGGTGACATGAATCCGCTCTGGATCGACCCGGCACACGGCAAGGCCAGCCGCTACGGGCGCTGCGTCGCGCCGCCGGCGCTGTTGTACGCAGTGACGTGGGGCAGTTGGGATATGCGCCGCGGCGAAGGTCTGCCGGGCGTGCATGGTCTGCACGCCCACGACAAATGGACCTACTATCGACCGCTGCTCGACGGTGACGAAGTGCACGCAACCAAGGAGATGACCGCGCTCGAAGACCGCACCGGCAAGTATGCCGGCAGCTCGAAAATGCAACGGCGCGAGTTCAAGTACTACAACCAGCGTGATGAACTGATCGCGCGCTGCGTCATGTCGGCGGTGCGCACCGAGCGCGAGGCTGGGAAAGAAGCCGGTAAATACATGTCGATTCCCAGAGCCAAATACAGCGACGACGAAATACGCAAAATCGACGCGGCCACGGGTGCCGAGGAAGTTCGCGGCAATAAGCCGCGGTATTGGGAGGATGTCGCTATCGGTGATGCGATTCAGCCGGTTGTGCGCGGCCCGCTCACGGTGGGCGACATGATTGCGTGGATGATGGGTGTCGGTTCACCGCATATCCGTAGCGGGCAGTATTGGCTGGCCTACCGCACGCAATCACCCAAGATCGCCGTCAAAGATCCGGAGACGGGCATTCCGCAACCTGTGGAGCGGGTGCACTGGGATGCCTTCATGGCAGCCGAGATCGGCATGCCCGCACCTTATGACTATGGTTCGCAGCGCGGCGCATGGGCCACCCATTTGATGACCAACTGGGCGGGTGACGATGGCTGGGTCGCCGAGGTGTTTGCGCAATACCGCGGCATGAATTTCCTCGGTGATACGGTGTGGATACAGGGCGAAGTCACGGACAAGTGGCGCGGCGCGCAAAGCGGCATCGGCTACGTCAGCTGCCAGATTCACGGTATCAACCAGCGCGGTGACGACATCATGCCGGGGACCGCTGTCGTGGCGTTACCGTCGAAATCAGCGTCTTTGCAGGCCTTCCCCATTGACTATGAAGCTGACCGCCGGGTCTGAGCAGGCAGCGCCATTGTCACCCGAACAGCCCATGACGCCACCCCAACCATCGCGGCACGCCAGACCGCTCGCAGGTATACGCGTGCTGGATTTCAGTCATGCAGCGGCAGGTCCCTTTGCATCGATGCTGCTCGGCGATCTTGGCGCCGAAGTGATCAAGATCGAAAAGCCGCGCAACGGCGACGGCAGCCGCTCGATGGGGGTGCCGATGCCCGGGCTTGGCCCCAAGGATTCTGATTACTATGTCAGCCTGAACCGCAACAAGAAGGGCATTGTGCTTGATCTTGCGGTGCCGGAAGGCGTGGCCATCGCGCGGCGTCTGGCCGCACAGAGTGACGTGATCGTGGAAAACTTCCGCCCGCAGGTCATGAGCCGGCTCGGCCTCGGCTTTGACGCGCTGGCCCCATTGCGTCGTGGGCTGGTGTACTGTTCCATCTCGGCGTTCGGGTCAAGCGGCCCCTGGTCCAAGCGTCCAGCCAACGACATCATCATGCAAAGCGTGTCGGGCCTGATGGGCATTACCGGCGAGGTCGGCGGTGGGCCAGTGCGCATCGGTGCACCGATTTCAGATTTTTCCAGCGGCTTGTTTGGCCTGTCGGGTGTGCTGGCGGCGCTGTTTGCGCGCGAGCGCTTTCCCGAGGGCCAGCACATTGAAGTGGCGATGCTGGACGCCTCGCTCAATATGATGTGCAATTACATCCCCTCGGTGGCCACGTTGGGACGCCAAGTGGATCGCCTGGGACGTGGCCACGCGCAGATCGTGCCGTATCAGGCTTTTTTGTGCAGTGATGGCGAGTACGTAATGGTCGGCGCTTTCACCCGCGAGTTCTGGTGGAATCTTTGCAAGGCTGTCGATCGCGAGGCATGGATCAAAGACCCGCGCTATGTCACCAATCCAGCACGACTGGCCAATCGCGCTACCTTGATTCCCGAACTGGAACGGATCTTCGCGCGAAAAACGCGGGCCGAGTGGCTTGACCTGCTGGACGCCGCTGACGTACCGAATAGCCCGGTTCTCGAATTGCACGACGCGGTGCATACCGAACAGGTGCAACACAACCAAAGTCTGCGTCCGCTGGATCAGGACGGCGTTCCGGTACAGGTTGCGGCTTGTCCGATTCGCGCTGCTCAATGGAACGACGAGCCACTGACCCCGGCCCCCCAATTGGGGGCAAACACCAGCGGCGTACTGTGTTCTTTGCTGGGCATGACAGAAGATGAGGTCATCGCGCTGGCGCAACGCAAGGTCATTGGAGCGGGTGGATAATGCGCAAACTATCGATGTCCATAAAAAAATGATGAGGAGAAAAATGGCATGGCGTCCAGTTACCCATTCTTAAAATCGTCGGCATTAGTGGCGACATCGCTATTGTTTACCGCGGGTGCCGTGCTCGCACAGTATCCGGAACGGAGCGTGCGGCTAGTAGTCCCTTATGCCCCCGGCGGTGGCACCGATTTGACCGGGCGGCTTGCCGGACAGCGCCTGACCGAAGCGCTGGGTAAACAATTTATTGTGGACAATCGTACCGGCGGCGCGGGCAATATCGGCACCGAGCTGGTGGCGCGCGCAACGCCCGATGGCTATACGCTGCTGATAGCATCCTTGTCCAATTCAGTCAACGTTAGTCTGTTTCCCAAGCTGCCCATCAATCCGGTAACGAATTTCGATCCGGTATCCTTGCTGGTGACGGTGCCCATGATGTTGGTGGTCCACCCCTCGCTGCCGGTAAAGTCGATCCAGGATCTGGTGACGCTTGCCAAAGCCAGGCCTGGACAGTTGAATTATTCATCGGGCGGCATGGGTACCGCCAATCACGTGGCCGGCGAAATGTTCAAGAACATGGCGCAAGTAGACATTGTGCATGTGCCGTACAAGGGCGGTGCGCCGGCACTGTCCGATGTGATCGCCGGGCAAATTCACCTGATTTTCGGCACTATGACCATGACGCGGGACTTCGCCAAATCCGGCCGCCTGCGCGCGCTGGCCACCACGGGCCCGAAGCGATCGGCGGCTGCGCCGGAGTTGCCCACCATCACGGAAGCGGGCGTTGCGGGCTACGAAGTCGGCGCCTGGTACGGCCTGCTCGCGCCAGTCGGCACGCCCAAGCCCGTCGTTGGCAAGTTGAGCGAAGAGCTGGCGCGCATCGTGCGCATCCCGGAAGTGCGCGCATCGCTGCTGGCACAAGGCTCTGAGCCCGCGGGCAGCACGCCGGAAGAGTATGCCAAGTTCTTGCGTGCCGAAATTGACAAGTGGGCGAGGATCGCCAAGGCGTCTGGCATGCGCGCGGACTAGGGTCGCTCAGGCATGACAGCGAAGAAAAAAACCAGCGCACGGCAAAAGGCCGCAGCTGCGCAGACGCCCCCACCGGCGCCGGGGCAAGCGCTGCAAGGCGTTGTCGTGATCGACCTCTCGCACATCTACAACGGCCCCTACGCGACGTTTCTCATGGCCATGGCGGGCGCCACCGTAATCAAAATTGAACCGCTGGGTGGCGAGCACTTACGGCTACGCGCGAACCTTGGTGGCGCTGCCCTGCCCTTTGCCATGCTGAACAGCAACAAGCAGGCAATCACCTTGAATCTGAAGACGGAACGCGGCCGCTCGCTGCTGCTGGACATGGTGCGCAAAGCCGATGTGCTGGTGGAAAATTTTGCGCCCGGCGTTACCGACCGTCTGGGCATCGGCGCTGCCGCGCTGCAACAAGAGAACCCGCGCCTGATTTATGCATCCAGTACCGGTTATGGCCGCTCCGGACCTTACCGCGACTATCCGGCAATGGACCTGACAGTGCAGGCGATGTCGGGCGTGATGAGCATTACCGGATTTCAGGATCGCGAGCCGGTCAAAGCAGGCCCTGCCGTATGTGACTTTTTCGCGGGCGCACACCTGTTCGGCGGCATCATGATGGCCCTCTACGAGCGCGAACAGACTGGCAAGGGAAAAATAGTGGAAGTCTCGATGCAGGAGGCGGTCTACGCGTCATTGAGCTCCAATCTCGGCATGTACCACGGCAGCGGCGGCAAACTGCCACCGCGCACCGGCAACCGTCACGGTGGCCTGGCTGAAAGCCCCTACAACGTTTATCCGGCGCGCGATGGGCACATCGCGATAATCTGCAACAACAACTGGCATTTTTTCGCCTTGCTCAAGGCCATGGGCTGCGAGGCCCTGGAACAAGATCCGCGCTTCTGCGACCTGAAAAGCCGCATCAAGCACCTTAATGACGTCGATGCGCTGGTTGGCCAGTGGACAGTCCATTTCGACCGCCAGCAGCTGGTCACATTGCTGCTGGCATACCGCGTGCCGCATGCACCCGTGCGTGATATGGCCGACGTCATCAATGATCCGAATATGCATGCTCGCGGCACGCTGCAACGGATCGACCATCCTGAATTCGGCAAGGTCGTGCTACAGCACAGCCCCATACGTATCGACGGCATTCCGCTGGTGCCACTGCAACCCAGCGGCCGTCTCGGCGAACAAAACACAAAGGTGTACCAGAATTGGCTTGGCCTATCGAAAGAGACGCTCGATCAACTAGCTAGAGACAAGGTCATATAAATTAGGTAGTGTCTCAGTTTGATGTGTAACGCTGCGTTTAGTCGATGGCTTTGCACGGTGGGGTCTTTGCTTGTCGGCTTACCGCATCAAGATCATCTTTAAGTGTCTTGACGTGATAGGCGATTTTATCCTCCGTCATTAGGCGAGCAAAAACACTCGGCGGTTTGTCTTCGTTACCACCTCAACTCGTTAAAACAAATTCAACATTGGGTTGAAAGGGAGTCCATCTTTCTTGCCTATTTTCGTTATTTCATACTCATACTTGTGCATCGTTTTGCTCACGACATTTTTCCTCAAGTGGCAAGTGCGTCTGCTTCATCAAGGCCCCATACGTGGTCAGAAACTTTGGCTTCCATCGCCGCAGTAACGCGCTACGTCCTGTGAATGCGCCCGAACATGTAGTGCATGTAATAGATTTCCAGCGCGGCGGCGTGATTCTCCGCCCTTTTTTAAAGTGTCAATAAAATCAGATAGTCATCTTTTCCCGCTCGCAGCCCACGTCAGCACGTGCCCGCTGGAGCGAGAAAAGCGCGCTAGTCGATGCGCACGCCGGCTTCTTTTATCACTTTGGCCCACTTCACAAGTTCGCTACGGATCAGCACGGCAAACTCGTCAGGCCCGCGCACCGTGGCATCACCACCCTCACCAAGATAACGCTCGCGCAACTCGGGGCTTGCCATGGCTTTGGCAACGCCTGTATGAATTTTGTCGACGATGGCGCGCGGCACACCGCGCGGCGCGAGATAGCCATACCACACTGGCACTTCATAACCGGCCACGCCAGCTTCGGCGATGGTGGGAATATGCGACGCGCTGGGCACGCGTTTGGCGCCGGTGACGCCCAGCGCATTCAAGCGGTTCGCCCGCACATGCGGCAGCGCCACTGCCGGATCAGGGAACACCATGTTCACCTGGCCTGCCACCACATCGGTGAGCCCCGGCCCCATGCCTTTGTACGGCACGTGCAACAACTCTATCCCCGCCATCGACGCGAACAAATGCCCGGCGAGATGACTGATGCCGCCGCTGCCTGACGAAGCGTAAGTCAGCGCCTTGGGCTTGGCCCGCGCCAGCACGATGAGTTCTTTCACGCTTTTAACCTGCACTGTCGGGTGCGTGACCAGCATCAACTGCGTGGTGTTGGCGACGCAAATCGGCGCGAAATCCTTTTCGGTATCGAACGGCAGCTTGCGGTAGAGCCCTGGCGCGATCACATGCCCGATGGTGTGCAGCATCAAGGTGTAACCGTCGGGAGCAGCTTTCGCCACGATGTCCATGCCGATGGTGCCGCCGCCACCACCGCGCGTGTCGATAACAAAGGTTTGCTTCATGTGCTCGGTCATTTTTTGCGTGGTGAGCCGCGCGATGATTTCCGCAGGGCCGCCAGAGGCGAAAGGGACGACCACGCGCACAGGGCGCGAGGGGTAGTCTTGTGCTTGCGCGGCGTGCGCGAACAGCAATGTAGCGATGCAGGCGATACGTATGGGTTTCATGGTTTTGAGTCTTTAAGGAATCACATCTTCAGCGTTTAGGAATTACAAACCTTTTTTGCATAAGCCCCAATGTATCCGCGGTGCGTAGTACGGTCAATTGGTGGCTTTTCATGCAGTCCGCGACTACGCGCTGCTAAATTGCATCGCAGCCAGCGCATAAAATCGCCCATAACCTATTGTTTTTCATTGTGTTTAAGAAAACAGGCAAAGCCGCTCCTTCGCCCGGTGCAACCTGCCGATCCACGCCGCCCCAATGTCCCCAAAACACATGCGCCCGCCGCGCACGTGCCCTTAGCGGCGGCGGCGGAGCAAGCCCGATGTGCTTGAGCATCTTTTCGATCACGTCCGGCTCCCGGATCACCGCGATGAGCTGCAGTTTGCCCGCTCACTCACAGCGCTCTACGTCGTTGCCGAACACGCGTATGAGCAGCCTTGCCCACGTCATGCACGCGACGCCGTTGCGCTGGGCGTCCCCTCTACAAGCTCAGGACAAGCTTGAATCGTGTGTGCGAAACTTGCCGAAAGCTGATTCATGTTTTCTTGTTTTCAGAACAGATAAATTGCAATGCTCACGTCCCCGCTGACCCCTTCGTGGTTCTGGTGCACCACAACAAAATTGCAGGTGCAGGTTGCATGGGGACAGGAATTTCAAACGCCCTATTCGCATAAGTCCCAATGTTTCCTCGCCCCCGTCGCGCGATCAAATGAAGCGCTAAGTAAAAATTCCTGCTGCCTCGTGCTGCGCCGCGTTGAAATGGTTTTCGACCACCACGGGCTGCTTCCGGATGTCGCGGAGCTTGGCCCCAATCAGTCGCGCGAGCTCATACGGCGAATCACTGGCCTCCCACCGAAGACGGTGCGTATCGGCTGGGTCGGCTAGCAGTCGGCGGACGCCACTGCCGCAACCGGCTGCGTAACCCATGAAAATCCCGCCAAAGCCACTACGATCCAACAAATTTTTTGCACGACACCCCATCTCCACTTTCTCTACTGCGCTTTCCAACGCGGCTCGCGCTTCTCCACAAACGCACGCACCCCCTCGGCTCGATCTTCGCTCAGATAGGGATTCGGCCCGGTATCCAGGCGCAGAGCCGTCTGAACCGGCAACTCCCAGCCTTTGATCGACATATGCTTGTAGCGTTGCAACGTTAGCGGCGCATTCTTCAACAGACTCCGCGCAAATTTTTCTGCCGCGTCCTTAAGCTCCGCCAAGGGCACGACCTTGTTGACCAAGCCCCAGTGCAACGCCTCCTGCGCGGTGATCGGCTCGGCGGTATACAGCATTTGCATCGCAACGCCGCGCGGAATCATGCGTGGCAGCACCACTGAGCCAAAGTTGGCCCCCATGCCGCGCTTGGCTTCGGGCAAACACAGCCTGGCATGATCGGCGGCGATGCGAATGTCGCACGAAAGCGCCAGTTCCAGCCCGCCGCCGTAGGCAAGGCCATTGAGCACCGCAATCGTCGGCTTGTAGGTTTCGAGCACAGTCTCGAAAACATTTTTTTCGGGGCCGGTCATCGGCACCGTATGGCGCCGGCCAGCTTGTCGATCCTGGTTGTTCGCCTTCAGGTCATTGCCGGCGCAAAACGCTTTGTCGCCCGTGCCGGTGATCATCACCACCCACACGTCGGGGTTCACAGAGGCATCGCTAAACGAGTCGATCAAGCTTTTGCGCACCTCTTGATTGATCGCGTTGAGCACCGCCGGGCGGTCGAGGGTGACATAGGCAACTCGGTCGCGGATTTCGTAACGCACTGCCGGTCTGTTGGTATCGTTAGGTTCACTCACGGGTATTCTCCATTCGGGTCACGGGCATTGTCTACGTTCTTGGTCGAGCTGGGTGCAGCGATGATGGGGGCATCCACGATGTTGCCTCAAGAGAGTCTCAGGGCGCCGTCGCAGGCTTCGTCAGCCAGATTAAACCAGTTGGCCAACAAATACGTGCGCAGCATGCGTTCGATGCCAATCGGCGGGCAGTCATTGCCCGCCCTGGGGTAGTGCGCTTCGATCAGGGCACAGAACTCGGCCCACGGCACCAGTGTTTCCATTCGTGCCAGAAACGCCGCCTTGCGGTTGGTTCTGTGGTGTCTCTCGAATCCCGGCGTCGTCGCCAGTGTCACTTGTATCATGTTTCGTTTCGTCGCTTTCGATCTGCTGTCCAAAATAGCAACTTACTGCCTCGCTCCGCGGTTATAGTATTCTCGCGAACTTATTCTGTGTTTCCTTAATAATCAATTGCTTACGAAATAAGCAAGGGCCATGCTGGTCTGTCGCTCTTAAATCAATACAAAGATTAGACCTTCGCCGCTGCCTGCGGCTTCAAGCTGATGATCAACACGCCCGCCATCACCAATACGGCGCCCACCCATTGCACGCCTGTGATCGCCTCGCCCAGAAAGACCTGCCCAAACAGCATGGTGGAGACGGGGCCTACGCAGCCGACCAGCGCCACCTGATTGGCGCCGAGGCGCTTCAAGCCCTCGGCGATCAGCCACAACGGCAACACGGTGGAGAACAGGGCCATCACGACCGCCAGCACCAGTACCGGCTGCGACACCGCCAGTTTCTCAGGGCCGTTCATGGCCATGAAATGGGCGATGACAAAAAAAGACGCGGATATCGAGGCGTAGGCGGTGTAGCGCATGGAGCCCATTTTTTGCACATAGCGGCTGCCAGCCACGTAATACAGTGCGGTGGTCACGGCGCTGGCGAACACCAGCGCCGAGCCCAGCATGAGTGCGGTCAACTCCCCGGATAGTTTGATTTCCTCGCGGAACACCAGCGCGATGCCGCCGTAAGACAGCAACAGCGAAATAACATGCCGCGCGCGTATCGGCTGTTTCAGGAACACCGCGGACATCAGCACCACTATGGTCGGGTAGAGAAACAGGATCAGCCGCCCCATACCCGCCGAAATGTATTGCAGGCCGGTGAAGTCAAGCAGGCTGCCGAGGTAATAGCCGATGAAGCCCAGTCCGATGACGGTAAGCCAGTCGCGTTTTTCCAGATGCACCGCGCCCCCCCACCACGCCATCAACACGAAAAACGGCAGTGCGATCAGCATGCGCAAGGCGAGCAGGGTGACGGGGTCCACGCCTTGCTGGTAGGCCAGCTTGACGATGATGGTCTTGGCGGAGAACGTGATCGCGCCCGCCAGCGCGCAGGCGATGCCGATGTAGGCGCTGTGCAACGACGTGGCTGGGGTCAACAGATTTCTTTCTTCCTCAAGGGACGGCGCGGGCAGGTTGCCGCACTCAATACCCCGTCACACACTTGCCACCGCCATCCAACGCCATCGTGCGTCCGCTGCTCGCCAGGTGCGAGGGCGGTTTCAGTTGCTTGATCAGCGCGGCGGTGCGCGAGATGGGGCGAAGCTTGCCGCCTTCCGTACCCGGTTCGTTCACATAGGCGATGATGCCCGAGGCCGGCTTGATCAGTTCGCTGATGGCGTGTGCACCCGACAAAAAAATGCCTGGGTTGACGCCGAGATTCAGCACGGCAAGATTAGCCTTGTGATACTCGTTCACCACAGTTTTCATTTAGGAGTGGATGCCGGTGTCGCCCGGCACATAAGCGGGAGTATGGGAATTTCAAATCCCGTTTTTGCATAAGCCTCAATGTATCCGCAGAGCGAAGGGCAGTCAATTCGAAGCCTTTTCACGCAGGCCGCTATTACGCGCCTTAAAAATGCGTCACAGCCATCACAGCAAGTTGCGTCGCACCTATTGTTTTTGCCGGCAATTCCAGTCGAACGGGCAAGGGCGCTCCTCCGCCCTATAAGACCTGCCACGCCACGCCACTACTATCCCCTCAAACAATTACACCCACCGTGCTTAGGCGTTCAGCGGAGGCTACAGATCAAGCGCCGCGTGTTTCGGGCGTGGCGGGCCGTTGACGGGCGATCAGCGGCAACAACCAGGCTTCGAACATCAAAAGTTTCGCCATAGATTCAGTTAAAAATATCCATTAAATCATATACTTATATGAAACCATTTTCAATGTTCAAGCAAATGTTCCCCGTGTTGCAGTAGCATGCAACCGAAGCGTGTTCACCGAGGAGTTCAGCGTGCCTGAAATTCTGAGACAGCCCATCACCGACCGCAGCGCCTGGCGCGGCGCCGATCTGCGCCACGACAACCGTTGGTACTGGAATCTGCCCGACGCGGCCATACGCGACATCGATGCCGCGCTGGCAAACCCGAAAAACACCGCCGTGCCGCTGATACAAATGACCCGCGACCATTTGCCGCTACCGTCTATCGAGCGCGACATCGCCGCGCTGGTGCAGGAGTTCGAGCACGGTCGCGGCTTTGTGGTGATTCGCGGCCTGCCGCTGGCACGTTACACCGACGACCAGATAGCGCGCATATTCTGGGGCATCGGGCGGCATATCGGCAATCCGATTTCGCAGAATGCGCAGGGCGATCTGCTGGGGCATGTCAAGGATGTGGGCGGCCTCACCTACGGTGCCACCAACGTGCGCGGCTATCAAACCACGGCGGAACTGTCGTTCCACAACGATAACTGCGACGTGGTTGGGCTGCTGTGCTTTCGCAAGGCGCGCGCGGGCGGCGTCTCGCGTCTGTCCAGCGCCACCGCGATTTACAACGAAGTGCTGGCCAAACATCCCGAACATCTGGATCTGCTGTGCCGCGGCTTCCGCTACGATCTGCGGGGCGAAGAGCGCGCCGGCATCGCACCCATCACCGGCTACATTCCCGTTTACAGCTATTACCAGGGCAAGCTGTCCGCGCGATACGTTTACACCTCGATCAAGCAAGCCTCGCGCAAGGGCAACTACACACTCACTGCCGAAGAAACCGCCGCACTGACTTTTTTGAATCAAACCGCCGCGCGCGAAGACATCATGCTCGAAATGATGCAGGAACCGGGCGACATGCAGTTCTGCTTTAATCACACCGTATTTCACTCGCGCACCACGTTCGAGGACTGGGAAAAGCCCGAGGACAAGCGCCATCTGCTGCGTCTGTGGCTGAACGTGCCCAACGGCCGCAATCTCGCGCCGGGATTCGCCGACCGCTATGGCACGGGCACCGGCATGGGCGTGCCGCCACCCGGCGGTGAAGTTCAGGCAACCATGCGATCGTAGCGCCTGACATACTTTCGAAGGAAGACTCCGTCATGCCCAAACCCATCGATGCACAAACACTGAAAACCATGGCAGACGAACTGCGTGACCTGGCCATCACCGACGCTCGCGCGGCACAACTCGCGCTCGACGTGGCGCGCGTCAACAACGCCGCGCGCGCCGAGGGCGCCCGTAATGACTTCAACGCGCAGCCCAGCGATTTCGCCGTCACCCTTGCTGCATTGGCCAGAAAATGAATGCCGACCTGCTTAACCTGAGTCTCACGGAAGTCGCACAGGCGATCCGCCGCAAGAAGGTCTCGTCGCTGGAAGTCACGCGCGCCTGCCTGGAACGCGCGCGCGCCGTGCAACCTTCGGTAAACTGCTTTATCGTAATTGAAGAAGACGACGCGCTGCGCGCTGCGCGTGCTGCGGATCGAGCCGTCCTGCGCGGCGCGAAACTCGG
>SXGS01601302.1_pt1 | contig 12214 bp, 8 predicted proteins | sample 3174681 | NCBI WGS metagenome assembly SXGS01 (sample SAMN11356861, study PRJNA531348) | freshwater metagenome | isolation source: freshwater sample F1-80 | place: China: Fuxian Lake, Yuxi | collected 2017-12-25
CCCCATCGTGCTGGTGGTGCTGGTCGGCGTTGCGGTGCTGGTGACGCTGCGCCCCACCGTCGGCGTCGTGGTCGGTGATCCGCCGACGCGCCGCCGCATCACCATCGTGGTGGTGGTGGCCGCCGTCGCCATCGGGTTCTACGACGGCATCCTCGGTCCGGGCACCGGCACCTTCCTCATCATCACGTTCGCCACCCTGCTCGGCACCGAGTTCGTGCGCAGCGCGGCGATGGCGAAGGTGCTGAATCTGGGATCCAACATCGGCGCCCTCCTGTACTTCTCGGCGACCGACGACGTCCTGTGGTTGCTCGGCCTCGCCATGGCCGTCGCGAACGTCGCGGGCTCGCTGGTCGGCTCACGCATGGCGATCTCGCGGGGCGCCGGGTTCGTGCGCATCGTGTTGCTGGTGGTGGTGTTCGCGCTCGTCATCCGACTCGGGTGGCAACAGTTCGGCTAGCGTCACCGATGTGAGAGACGTCGACAGCGATTTCGTCGCCCTGCCACTGCACGCGCTCGCGGACGCGGCGCTGACAGCGGCACGTGCGTCCGGTGCCACGCATGCGGATCTGCGGGTGCATCGACTGCGGACGCAGTCGCTCGCTCTCCGCGACGGCGAGGTGCAGTCGAGTGTCGAGGCGACGACGCGCGGCCGCGCGGTCCGGGTGATCGTCGACGGAACCTGGGGATTCGCGTCCGGTGCGGTGCTGTCGGTGGACGAGGCCGTCTCCGTCACCTCGCGCGCCGTGCTCGTCGCACAGGCGTTGCGCGACCTGAACCGGGATCCCGTCGTGCTCGCCTCCGAGCCGGTGTACGAGAACGTGTCGTGGGTGTCGGACTACGAGGTCGATCCCTTCGACGTCCCCACCACCGACAAGGTCGATCTGCTGGGCGAGTACTCCGGCCGTCTGCTGGCCTCGGACGGCGTCGACCACGTGACTGCCTCCGTGCTGCAGGTCAAGGAGCAGACGTTCTACGCCGACCTCGCCGGGTCGCGCATCACGCAGCAACGGGTGCGACTCCACCCGCAGATCGACGCCGTGTCCGTCGATTCCGCGTCGGGTGGCTTCGATTCGATGCGCACCCTCGCTCCCCCGACGGGACGTGGCTGGGAGTACCTGACCTCCGACGGGACCGGCGCCGACGGACTGTGGGACTGGGACGACGAACTCTCGCGCATCCCCGACTGGCTCGCCGAGAAGACGAAGGCCCCCGGCGTGGAGCCGGGTCTCACCGATCTGGTGATCGACCCGACCAACCTGTGGCTCACCATCCACGAGTCCATCGGCCACGCCACGGAATACGACCGAGCCATCGGCTACGAGGCCGCCTACGCCGGAACGTCCTTCGCGACGCCCGACCAGCTCGGCACGCTGCGCTACGGCAGTGAGTCGATGCACGTGACCGCCGACCGCACCGAACGCCACGGGTTGTCCAGCATCGGGTGGGACGACGACGGCGTGGCCTCGCAGTCGTGGGATCTGGTGCGCGACGGGGTTCTCGTCGGCTACCAGCTCGACAGGGTGTTCGCGCCCCGCCTCGGGCTCGAGCGGTCGAACGGGTGCTCGTACGCGGACTCGCCCCACCACGTCCCGATCCAGCGAATGGCCAACGTCTCGCTGCAACCGGACCCGCACGTCGATCGCAGCGTGGACGATCTCATCGCCGACGTCGAGCACGGCGTCTATGTGGTGGGTGACAAGTCGTGGTCGATCGACATGCAGCGCTACAACTTCCAGTTCACCGGCCAGCGCTTCTTCCGCATCGAGAACGGGGCTCTCGCCGGCCAGGTCCGGGACCTGGCGTACCAGGCGACGACCACCGATTTCTGGGGCTCGATGGAGGCGGTGGGCGGACCGTCCACGTGGCGTCTGGGCGGCGCGTTCAACTGCGGCAAGGCGCAGCCCGGTCAGGTGGCGGCGGTGTCGCACGGCTGCCCCGCTGCTCTCTTCCGTTCGGTCAACGTCCTCAACACACGAACGGAGGCGGGTCAGTGAGCGTCAGCACTCCCCTCGGCGGCCACGATCTGGTGGAGCGTGCGCTGTCGTACGCCACCGTCTCGGACACCGTCGTGATCGTCGCCGACATCTCGGAGGCATCCTTGCGGTGGGCCGGGAACTCGATGACCACCAACGGCGTGGGTGACTCGAGGTCCTGGACCGTCGTCTCGATCGTGCGGGACGGCACGGCGGCGCGGGTGGGAACGGTCTCGTCCACGAGCATGGATCCGGATGATGTCGCCGGCGTCGTGGCAGCCGCCGAGGACGCCGCTCGTGCGGCTCAGCCCGCCACCGATGCGATGCCCCTCGTCGAGGGCGCCCCGACGCCGGACTCCGGCTGGGGCGACGTCCCGCTCCGCACGGGGATCGACGTGTTCGACTCCGTGGTACCGGGCCTGGCGCGGGGATTCGACGGAGCCGATGCGTTGTACGGCTTCGCGCATCACACGGTCCGCACCGTGTGGCTGGGCACGTCAACCGGGGTACGGCGGCGCGTCGTCGAACCTGTCGTATCGCTCGATATCAACGGGAAGAGGGGTGGTCTCTCGGGCGGTGCCAGTGCCTGGGTGGGCACCGGTACCCGAGACTTCCGCGACATCGATCTGGATGCGTCCCTGGCCGAACTGACGCGCCGGCTCGACTGGTCCGCCCGGACCGTCGACCTTCCCGCGGGACGCTACGAGACGATCCTCCCACCGTCCGCGGTCGCCGATCGGATGGTCGAGCTGCTGTGGTCGATGGACGGCCGGGGCGCGCAGGAGGGCCGCACCGCCCTGTCCGCTCCCGGCGGCGGCACCCGCGTCGGTGAGGTGCTCGGACACCTCGGTCTCACGCTGTACTCCGACCCGTCCGAGAACGGCCTCGAGTACGCCCCGTTCGTGGTCACCGGATCCTCGAGCGACGCGGTGTCGGTGTTCGACAACGGAATGGACGCAGGCCGCACCGACTGGATCCGCGACGGTGCCATCACCTCCCTTGCCTACCCACGTTCCGCCGCAGCAGAATTCGGGGCCACACCCACTGTGCCCGGTGACAACCTCGTCATGGTGGGCGGCGCCGGCGGTTCCGTCGACGACCTCGTCGCGCGCACCGAACGCGGACTCTTGTTGACGACCCTCTGGTACATCCGCGAGGTGGACCCGACGACCATGCTCCTCACCGGGTTGACGCGGGACGGCGTCTACCTGGTCGAGGACGGCCGGGTGACTGCTGCCGTGAACAACTTCCGGTTCAACGAGAGCCCGCTCGACATCCTGCGCCGCGCGACAGAGGCGGGTACGACCGTTCCCACCCTGCCGCGTGAGTGGTCGGACTGGTTCACCCGCGCAGCGATGCCCCCGATGCGGATTCCCGACTTCCACATGTCGTCCGTGAGCGCGGCCCAGTAGGAGGGGCCTCATTCGCCGGGTGCGGTGAAGTAGTCGGTGCCGTGCGAGTCGCGGACATGGACGATCCCGTCCCGGAGCATGCGGTGGTGCCACTGCCGCCGGGTCTTCAGACCGTGGTGCCGACGGCACAGCGGCGCGAGGTTGCCGGTGACGGTCCATCCGCCTCTCCGGGGGTCGGTGTGGTCGAACGGGACGACATGGTCGAGGTCGCAGTCTGCACTCGGCACAGCACATCCCGGATGAACGCACGTCGAATACAGCGCTGTCACCAGCGACGCGACCGCCTCGGACGGCCGGTAGGTCAACGCCCCGGCCGGGGGCACGCCGTATCCCCCATGTCCGTCGGGGTCGGCGACGGCACGGTCCACCGCCGATGGTGGGAGCGTGCGGAGGTAGTCGACCTGCTCCCGGAGTTTTAGGTTTTTCGTGCTGCCCAGTTTCCCCTTGATGGGGGTCCACCCTGCCGACATGCGGCGAGTTCGGCGGACTTCTCGACCGGCGGCGGGCACCGGCGGGTCGGGGATTGTGGGTGGGTCGTGCTCCGGGCAGGGGCAACTGCACCCCACCCGCGGTTCCGCGACCTCCGCGGCGGTGATCATCGCCTGCCACGTCGCATCCCCGGCAATTCTCCGGGCTACATCAGCTGGTACCGGTCCCCAGCCGACGAGGTGGCCGGGTTCCCCCGCCAACCCTGCTGCGGTGGCAGCATCGAGGACGATCACGGCACGGGCCGGCGTACCCGAAACGGCCCCGGTCAAGAGCGCGTGCGCGGCGTCGAACAACCGAGCCGGCAACGACGTCGGATCGGTCACCCCGCGTGCGGCGGCAGCGGCGATGTTCCGCCACAGTGCGGCGACTTTGTCGGCCGGACCACGGATCTTCAGCTCGGCCTGATCGCGCGGGAGCTTGCGCACCGTCGCCGACCGCTCCAATGCTGCCCGTTCACGGATGATGCGGTGCCAGTCAGCGTCGAAGTCGGCGAGGATCCGGTCGATCGCCGACGCGACCGCACCCGGCGTGCACCGGGCTGCGACAGCAATGACCCGCTGCAGTAATGCTTCGGTCGCATGATGGAACCCGGCCAGGGATCGGCAGACCGTGCGGAACGCCGCGTACGCCAACCGGCCCGCATCGAACGCTTCCTGCACCGCAGGACGGGCGGTGCGAATCAAAAACAGCCACTCCGTGACAGTGCTGGTGGACACCGACAGCGCCGACGCGACCTCCGCGACCGCGCATGCTTCGGCGGCGTCGGCGTCGAATACCCCACCGGTCGCGAGCACGGCGGGGCGTCGGGACTCGGAGTGGATGTAGGAGCACGACGCGGCGACGGTGCGGGCGAACGAGGCCTGGGCGTCGACCTTCGCCGACACCAACACATCGACGGAAACTGGTGCGTCGTACACGAATTCACCCCCCGGTGATGCCCCGATCAGGCCGCCCCCCGACGACCTGACCAAACACTAACTCACCCCACCGACAGAAACTGAAACGTGTGTTCGAACCGGGCCGCGCGGCGCCTCGCAACTCCGGGAACATGGAGTGTCAGCGGGAGCGCCTGATCCGGACGTTCGGTGAGGTCTACTCGAACAGCCATCAAGCGACGCGGAGCGCCAACCCGACGGTGCTGCTCTTACCCTTGAAGAGCGAGCTCATCGTCACCACGATGCGGCCGGTGATGCCGTACTTCTCGATCACCACGTCGCGGGTACGCGCGGTGCCTGCGTCGTCCAGCACCTCGGCGACAGCGTCCATGGCCGGGCCCACGTTCTTTCCACTGCGATCGCAGGTCGCGACCGTGACGCGCGGCGTGTTGCGGATTCGCTTGACCTTCCACGACTCCCGTTGCGTCCACATGAGGAGCCGGTCCCCGTCGAGCGCCGCCCAGATGGGTGTCGGCTTGGGGGTGCCGTCCTTGGTGAATGTGGTCAGGAGGACGTACTTCGCGGTGCCGACGTCACCGAACGGGTTGCTCATACGAGACAGGATAGGCCGGTCAGTCGCCCTCTAGCTCGCCTTCGCTCTCGAGGTAGGCCGCACGGAGGTCCGCGAGCACTGTCGGGTCCGGTTCCGCCCACATGCCGCGTTCCACGGCCTCGAGCAGTCGCTCGGAGATTCCGTGCAGCGCCCAGGGATTGGACGTCGACATGAACTTCCGATTGGTCTCGTCGAGGACGTACTCCTGCGTGAGCTTCTCGTACATCCAGTCCTGCACGACGCCCGTGGTGGCGTCGTACCCGAACAGGTAGTCGACCGTCGCGGCCATCTCGAATGCGCCCTTGTACCCGTGCCGCCGCATCGCGTCCATCCAGCGCGGGTTGACGACGCGCGCACGGAACACGCGGGACGTCTCCTCGTGCAGCGTGCGGGTGCGCACCGATTCCGGGCGGGTGCTGTCGCCGATGTACGCCTCGGGAGACGTTCCGGTGAGCGCACGCACGGTCGCCACCATGCCGCCGTGGTACTGGAAGTAGTCGTCGGAGTCGGCGATGTCGTGCTCGCGGGTGTCGGTGTTCTTCGCCGCCACCGCGATGCGCCGGTAGGACGAACGCATGTCGTCCGCTGCCGGGACGCCGTTCAGTCCGCGGCCGTACGCGAAGCCGCCCCACGTCGTGTAGACCTGCGCCAGATCCTCGTCACTGCGCCAGCTCTTGCTGTCGATCAACTGCAGCAGTCCGGCGCCGTACGTGCCGGGCTTGGATCCGAAGATGCGGGTGGTGGCTCGGCGGTCGTCGCCGTGCTCCGCGAGATCGGCCTGTGCGTGCGCACGCACATAGTTCTGCTCGTCGGTCTCGTCCAGGCCCGCGACCATGCGGACGGCGTCGTCCATCATCGCGAGCACGTGCGGGAATGCGTCGCGGAAGAAGCCGGAGATGCGGACCGTCACGTCGATACGCGGCCGTTTCAGCTCGTCCAGAGCGATCGGTTCGAGGTGCGTGACGCGGCGCGACGCCTCGTCCCACACGGGCAGCACGCCGAGCAGTGCGAACACCTCGGCCACGTCGTCACCCGAGGTACGCATGGCGCTGGTCCCCCACACCGACAACCCGACAGAGCGCGGGTACCCGCCGTGATCCTGCAGGTAGCGGGCCACGAGCGACTCGGCCATCGCCTGGCCGGTCTCCCACGCGAGCCGCGACGGCACCGCCTTGGGGTCGACCGAGTAGAAGTTGCGGCCGGTCGGCAGCACATTGATGAGTCCACGCAGCGGCGACCCGCTGGGACCGGCCGGGATGAATCCGCCGTTCAGCGCATGCAGTACACGGTCGATCTCCTGGTCGGTTCCGCGCAGACGGGGAACCACCTCGGTGGCCGCGAAGCGGAGGATCTCGGCGACGGTGTCGGGCAGTCCCGCGGTGATGCCGTCGACGGCGTCCACCGACCAGTCGGCGCGGTGCAGTGCCGCAACGAGACCACGTGCCTGCTCCTCTACGGCATCGACCGACGTACGGGCCTCGTCGCCGTCCTCGCTGAGACCCAATGCTTCCCGCAGACCCGGAACGGTGCGCTCCCCACCCCACATCTGACGGGCCCGCAGCATGGCAAGCACGAGGTCGACCTCCGCCTCACCGCGCGGAGCCTGCCCGAGGACGTGGAGCCCGTCGCGGATCTGCACGTCCTTGATCTCGCACAGCCAGCCGTCGACGTGCAGCAGCATGTCGTCGAACACCTCTTCGTCGGGGCGTTCCTCCAGGCCGAGGTCCTTGTGCATCTGGGCCGCGGTCATGAGCGTCCAGATCTGCTGACGGATTGCCGGCAGCTTCGCCGGGTCCAGAGTCGAGATGTTGGAGTGCTCGTCGAGCAACTGCTCGAGGCGGGTGATGTCGCCGTAGCTCTCGGCGCGGGCCATCGGCGGGATGAGGTGGTCGACGAGAGTCGCGTGCGCGCGGCGCTTGGCCTGTGTCCCCTCGCCCGGGTCGTTGACCAGGAACGGGTAGATCAGTGGTAGATCGCCCAACGCGGCGTCGGTGCCGCACGAGGCGGACATGCCGAGAGTCTTGCCGGGCAACCACTCGAGGTTGCCGTGCTTGCCGAGGTGCACGACGGCGTCCGCGGCGAACCCGCCGTCCTCCTCCGGGGCCGCGAGCCAGCGGTAAGCGGCGAGGTAGTGGTGGCTGGGGGGAAGATCCGGATCGTGGTAGATCGCCACGGGGTTCTCGCCGAACCCGCGAGGCGGCTGCACCATGAGGACGACGTTGGAGAACCGCAGTGCGGCGATGACGATCTCGCCCTCCGGATCCGCCGAACGGTCGACGTACAGCTCGCCCGGTGCCTCGCCCCAGTGTTCGACGACGCCGGATCGCAGGTCCTCCGGCAGCGTGTCGAACCAGCGTCGGTAGCGCGCGGCCGAGATGCGGATGGGGTTGCCCTCGAGCTGCTCGGCGGTGAGCCAGTCGGCGTCCTGCCCACCGGCGGCGATGAGCGCGTGGATGAGGGCGTCGCCGTCCTGCGCGGCGAGGCCGGGCACCGCGTCGTCACCGTCGACGGGTCCGATGTCGTAGCCCAACTCGCGCATCCGCGTCAGCAGACCGATCGCCGACGCCGGGGTGTCGAGTCCGACGGCGTTGCCGATGCGGGCGTGCTTGGTCGGGTACGCGGACAGCATCAGCGCAATGCGCTTGTCGGCTGCGGGAATTCGGCGCAGTCGAGCATGCCGGACCGCGATGCCGGCGACACGCGCACAGCGCTCGTGGTCGGGTACGTACGTGCTGAGGCCGTCGGCGTCGATCTCCTTGAACGAGAACGGCACCGTGATGATGCGACCGTCGAACTCGGGCACCGCGACCTGGGTCGCGACGTCCAGCGGGGACATGCCGTCGTCGTTCGCGTCCCACATCGCGCGGGAGCTGGTGAGGCACAGGCCCTGCAGGATCGGCACGTCGAGCGCGGCGAGCTCGGCGACGTCCCAGGCCTCGTCGTCGCCACCGGCGCCCACGTGGGCCGGGCGGGTTCCGCCGGCCGCGAGCACGGTGACCACCATGGAGTCGGCTTCGCGCAACGCCTCGAGCAGTTCGGGTTCCGCGCTGCGCAGCGACGCACAGTAGATCGGGAGCGCGCGGGCGCCCTTCGCCTCGATGGCGTCGCACAGGGCATGGATGTAGTCGACGTTGCCCGCGAGGTGCTGGGCTCGGTAGTACAGGACGGCGATCGTGGGCTCTGCCCCCGTGCGCCTTTCGCGTACCTCTGGATGCGCAAAAGGCGCACGGGTGCGCAGCACACCCCACGTCGGGAGATGGGCGGGCGGCTCGAATCCGTGACCGGTGAGCAGAACTGTGTCCGACAGGAACCACGACAGCTCGCGGAGGTTGTCCGCGCCGCCCTCGGCCAGGTACTGGTGCGCCTGCGCTGCCACATTCGCGGGAACCGTCGACAGTTCCATCAGCTCGGCATCAGGAGCCTGCTCGCCGCCCAGCATGACCACCGGAACGGGGCCGCGGAGCACCGCGTCGATACCGCTCTCCCACATCCGGCGCCCGCCGAGAATGCGCACGACCACCAGGTCGACACCGTCCATGAGCGTCGGCAGATCGGCGTCGACGAGGATGCGGGACGGGTTGGCCCAGCGGTACTCGGCGCCGGAGGCACGTGCGCTCAGCAGGTCGGTGTCGGATGTCGAGAGCAGCAAGATCACGGTGGTGGAGCCTTCCCTGGGGTTTTCGCGCCCCGTCGGCGTCGGTGTGCACCCCAGGTCTGACTTCTCCGGAGACGCTGGAGTCACAGTGGCGCGACCGCGCCGGAGTCTCACCGGCTTCCGGGGTGCTTCGCGATGATCGTACGTCGTAGCCTGGACTGCATGAGTGATGCCGGGGACAGGACCAGACGGGACGCCTGCCCCGGGGCGCTCCAACTGCACGAGGCGAAGGACGGCTTGCTGGCTCGGGTGCGTCTGCCCGGCGGCGCGCTCAGCGCCGAGCAGATGGGTGTGCTCGCGGCGGCGTCGACAGATTTGTCCGACGGTGAGTTGGTGCTCACCTCCCGGGGGAACGTCCAGATCCGCGCGGTACGCGATCCCGACGACCTGGCCGACCGGCTCGCGGCCGCGGGACTTCTGCCGTCGGAGACCCACGAGCGGGTCCGCAACATCCTGGCGTCGCCACTCTCGGGTCGTCTCGGCGGAACGGCCGACGTCCGCGACCTGGTGTCCTCGCTGGACACCTCGCTCACGGGTGATCCTGAGCTGGCCGACCTGCCGGGTCGGGTGCTCTTCTCGGTCGACGACGGCCGCGGCGATGTGACGGGTTTCGGCGCCGACATCGGCGTCCACGCCGTCGACGAGGACGCCTTCGCCCTCATCCTCGCGGGCGCCGACAGCGGCGTCCGGGTCCCGCGGGCCGACGCGGTCGCGGTGATGCTCGACGCGGCACGCGGGTTCCGCCGCGAGCGGCAGGGGCACTGGCGCATCGCGGAGATGCCGAACGGCGTGGAGGCTGTGCTCGGTCACGTCGATCACGCTGTCGGCGACCACCCTCGGGTCGCCGTCGAGACGTCGGTGGAGCCGCCGATCGGATGGTTCGTGCAGGACGATGCCACCGTCGCGCTCGGTGCCGCACTCGCCCACGGCGTGCTGCCGGCCCGCACCGCCCTCTTCCTCGCGGCGGTCGAGAAGCCGATCCACGTCACGCCGTGGCGCGGCATCGTGCTCCTCGATCTCGACGAGGGCGTCGCCGAGCAGGTCGTGCGTGTGTTGGCCCCGATGGGCCTGATCTTCGACGCGGAGTCACCGTGGGTGCGGGCCAGCTCGTGCGTCGGATCTCCCGGCTGCGCGAAGTCGCACTCCGACGTGCGCGCCGATCTCGACGCCGCCGTGGAGCACGGCGAGGTGGGCGACGGCCGGGAGCACTGGGTCGGGTGTGAGCGCCGATGTGGCCGACCCCGCGGTGAGGTCACCGACGTGGTCGCGACCGAGAGCGGTTACCAGCGCTCCTGAGCCGCCTGCATCCGATCAGGAGCCCGGTGAGGTCACGATCAGGTAGTACAGCGTGGCACCGATGGCCAGTATCTGTTGGCCAGGGAAGGCGTAGTTGTCGACCAGCCAGTGGCCGGCGAGGTCGAACAGAGTGCTCGGAAACATGGTTCGGCTCCGTTCTCGTCGACGACCCCGCGGTCGTTCGTCTCGGCAACGTTACGGGCGTTGCAGCACGACCGGAACAGACCCATCGTTACGATTCGGTGTCGATCCGTGGTGCCTCTCCCCCGTGCCGCGGCGCCGGACCCTGGCCGACCACGGCGCGTCATCGCTCCCTATCGTGGAGCCATGCACGACTACATTCGCGACGGCGACGAGATCTACCGGCGCTCCTTCGCGACCATCCGAGCGGAAGCCGATCTGTCGGCGTTCTCCGACGATGTGGCCCAGGTCGTCGTGCGCATGATCCACGCGTGCGGAGAAGTGAATCTGGCGCAGTCCATCGCGTCGACGGCCGACGTCGTGGCGAAGGGCCGTGCTGCGCTGCGCGCGGGGGCTCCCATCCTCTGCGACGCCACCATGGTCGCGTCCGGCATCACCCGTCGACGGCTCCCGGCCGACAACGAGGTGATCTGCACCCTCACCGCACCGGACGTCCCGGAGATGGCGCGCGAGCGCGGCACCACCAGAACGGCCGCAGCGGTAGATCTGTGGGTCGACCACCTCGACGGCGCCGTCGTCGCGATCGGCAACGCACCCACCGCACTGTTCCGGCTCATGGAGTTGATCCAGCAGGGCGCTCCGCGCCCGTCCGCGATCCTGGGTGGGCCCGTGGGCTTCATCGGCGCCGCGGAGTCGAAGGACGATCTCGTCGCCTCCGGTCTCGGCCTCGACCACCTGCTCGTCCTCGGCCGCCGCGGTGGCAGCGCCATCGCCGCGGCCGCCGTCAATGCCATTGCGACGGAACGCGAATGAGCGGCAAGCTCTGGGGTGTCGGTATCGGCCCGGGTGATCCGGAGCTGGTGACGGTCAAAGCCGCGCGGGTCATCACCGCCGCCGACGTCGTCGCCTTCCACAGCGCCCGGCACGGCAAGAGCATCTCGCGCCGCACCGCGGAGCCGTACCTGCGCGAGGGGCAGATCGAGGAGCACCTGGTCTACCCGGTGACGACGGAAGGCACCGACCACCCCGGCGGGTACGACGGCGCGCTCGCGGACTTCTACGTCGAAGCGTCCGAACGTCTGGCGGCGCACCTCGAGGCCGGGCGCTCGGTCGCGCTGCTCGCCGCCGGCGACCCGATGTTCTACAGCTCGTATCAGCACATGCACGTTCGTCTCGCGCACCGCTTCGACACCGAGGTGATCCCCGGCGTCACGTCGGTCAGTGCGGCGTCCGCGGCGGGCGGGGAACCGCTCGGCGAGGGTGACGAGGTCCTGACCATCCTGCCGGGGACCCTGCCCCGCGCTGAACTCACGCGGCGACTCGAGGACACCGACTCCGCCGCGATCCTCAAGCTGGGCCGCACGTATCCCGCTGTGCGCGAAGCCTTGCGCGACAGCGGCATGATCGACCGCGCCCGCTACGTCGAGCGCGCGAGCACCACCGGCGAACGCGTTCTCGCCGCCGACGATGCGACGGACGTTCCGTACTTCTCCATCGCCGTGGTCTCGAGCCCGTCCTACGTGGTCAGCGAACCCGCTGCGTCGGGCGAGGTGGTGGTCGTCGGACTGGGGCCGGGCTCCGCCGAGTGGACCACGCCGGAGGTGCGCGGCGAGCTGCTCCGCGCCACCGATCTCGTGGGCTACACCACCTACATCGACCGGGTGCCCGTTCGAGCCGGCCAGCGTCGACACGCGAGTGACAACCGAGTCGAATCGGAACGGGCCGAGATGGCACTCGATCTCGCGTCTCGCGGCGGTCGG
>SXGS01059250.1_pt1 | contig 12212 bp, 11 predicted proteins | sample 3174681 | NCBI WGS metagenome assembly SXGS01 (sample SAMN11356861, study PRJNA531348) | freshwater metagenome | isolation source: freshwater sample F1-80 | place: China: Fuxian Lake, Yuxi | collected 2017-12-25
CATAGCATCGGGGCATGGGAACCGCGGTTTGGGTCGCTGTGGCGACATTGCTTCTCGTGGCGGACGAGTTTTCCGTCATGCTCATGCTCCCCGAGCTCGGGGTCGCATTCCCGGACAGCGATGTGCGCTGGCTGCTCATCGCCTTCGCGCTGGGTGTTGCGCTTGTGCCGCTCTGGGTCCTGAAGACGGTGCCTCATTGGCAGGAAACCCCGGTACTCCTTGGCTCGTTCATCCTGCTCGCACTTGTGAACGGTGCCGCGGCGATGCTGCCGCCCTTCGGTGTCGTCCTGGTCGCACGCGCTCTCGCGGGTGGATTGCACGGCCTCATCGGCATGCTGCTCTTCCGCATCGCGGGACGCGGTGGTTTCAAGGTCGCGGCGGCACTCACAATGGCGTGGTCCGTTGGCATCGCATTCCTGTTGCCGCTCGACGCGTGGCTCGGCACATTGATGGATTGGGACGGTCTCATCTCGGTGCTCTCGGGGTTGGCGCTGTTCGTCTTCCTCCCCGCCACGCACTGCCTGCCCTCCGGACCGAGTCCGACACTCACGCCTGTGCGCAGCCACCCAGAGGCGGCGCCCGCCTCATCCGAAAAATGGCTGCTCGCGGCAGAACTCGCAGGCAGCGCCGCACTCGCCGCGCCCTTCGCTCTGGGCGTCTCGTTTCTCCGCTCCACGGAAGGTGCCAACCTCGACCTCTGGGATGCTGCTGTCCTCGCCTCTTTCTCCATGTTCGGCCCGCTGCTCGTCGTGCTGTTTCGACGCTCGCTCCTGTTCGGGCGCGCTGTGACCGTGACAGCCTGCGTCGCCGCACTCATCATCGTGGGTCTGCTCGTGCTGCTGCCGACGGCCCTGAAGGATGCGACCCACGCAGCCTCGCTCATCCCGCTCCTCGCCGCTGCGGAATATGTGCGGCGCCTCGGCCTGCGCGGGCTCGCTGTGCGTCTCGTTCCCGCGGCGCGTCAATCCGCGTTCCGACAGACAGCCAATGCCACCCAGCAGCTCGGCCTCGCCATCGGTATCGCGGCAGCGCTCACGCTCGCGGGATTCCGTGAGGTTGCACACCTGAGCGCAGCGATCGCGACGGCCAGTGCGCTGGTGCTTTGCATCCTCGCCAGCGGCGGCCCGCGCAGCGCGCGCTGATTGCCACGATGAACGCCTGACCGCCGACCGACTGCGTTCGCTGCTCGCGCGGAATCAGAAACGCCAGCGCAGGCAGAAGCAGAGGGCCCAATGCGGCGAACGCGAACCCGAGAAGGTGCTCGCGTAGCGCTCGAAGCGCTGGCTTGAAAGATGCGGCTGCGCTGAGAGCCGTTGCAGCGTGCGTTGACGGCGAAGCTCCGCTGCAGAGGCATCTTCGCCGTACTTCTGGAGCAGCGCGACCAAGTGCGCGCGCACCACGAGGGTTTGCGGTGTGTCTTCGCCGACCTCAGCCACGATCAGCGCCTCGGCCCGGCGGGCCGCGCGGATGGCGGCGCGCAAGTCACCACGCTTCTCGGCGGTGGCGGCACATTGCGTCAGGACGAGAGCCTGCAGGTGCTGGCTCGCGCGTTCGGTCACGGCACTGAAGGCTTCATGCGCCGCGGTGAAGGCCTGCTCGTGATGCTCGATCTGGCTCCACGCCACGGACTCCATCAACTTCAGCGTGGCCAACTCATCGAGTGAGCGCGCGAAGAAGAGCGCGTGAGCGGCCATGGCGCGCTCGCGGACACTCTCGTCCATCCAGGCGCGGAGATCCGGCAGCTTGCCTTGCAGGCGTCGCGAAAGCTCGGCCAGCACTGGTTGCGGGTCCAGAGCTTTCGCTTGTGCGGTGAGAACCATCGAAGCCTCCCCGGCCACAGCGCCAACCGCCGCCGCGCCACACTGCGCCATTTCGGCACGCCGAGGTACCTTTCCCCAGTTTTTTGCGGCAGATTTTGGACGGTCATTCATGGGTGCCACGCCGCGAGGTGCGCTGTACGATGCCGATCCCGCGTCGCACCCTGCTTGCCAGCGCGGCCCCTGCTCATCGAGGAGACAGTGATGTTGAGACTTCTGGTGCTCGGCACTTGCGCCACCATGCTCGCCGCTCAGGCCCCCGAATCCGCGATTCAGGCCATGAAGAAGGAGGCGACAGAAAAGGAATCCGAGGTCCAAGCCACGCTCAAGGAGCTCGTGGATGGCATCGGGCCGCGGCTCACCTCCTCGACGAACCTCACCCGCGCCTGCGAGTGGGCACGCGACAAGTTCAAGGGCTTCGGCATCGCGGATGCGCGCATCGAGAAGTGGGGCGAGTGGCCCGTCGGCTTCGATCGCGGAGCGATGAAGGGCCGCGTCACCGTGCCCGAGGCCATGACCCTCGAATTCACCACGGCCTCATGGACACCGGGAACCAACGGTCCGGCGGAAGGGCCTGTGCTGGCGGCACCTGCTTCGCTCGAAGAACTCGAGAAGGTGGGCGCCACGCTGCGCGGTGCCTGGATGCTCGGGGATGTGCCCGGATTGAAGCGCGAAGAACGCTCGGCTGCGCTCTCGAAGACAGGCATTCTCGGAACCATCAGTGGCGGTCGCGGCGATCTCGTCATCACTGGCGGCAACCAGAACGTCACCTGGGACAAACTCCCGCAGGAGGTGCGCATCACGGTCAACGGCTCGCAGTTCAAGAAACTGAAGGAGTGGGTTGATGGCGGCACCAAGGTGCGGGCGGAATTCGACCTGCCGCAGAAGTTCGTGCAGGGCCCGATAGCGCTCTACAACGTGATCGCGGAAATCCCCGGAACCGAGAAGCCCGACGAGCTGGTCATCGTGGGCGGTCACATCGACTCATGGGACGGCGCACGCGGCACCACCGACAACGGCACCGGTACGGCCACCACCATCGAGGCTGCGCGCCTCTTGATGAGCGCCGGCGCGAAACCGCGTCGCACCATCCGCTTCATGCTCTGGAGCGGCGAGGAACAGGGGCTGCTCGGTTCGCGGGCCTACATGGAACAACACGCGGACGAGAACGACCGCATCTCGGCCGTTCTCGTTCACGACGGCGGCACCAACTACGTCAGTGGCATCAGTGCCACAGCGGCCATGATGCCCATCTTCACGAAGGTGTTCGATCCGCTGACGAAGCTCTCGGAGGAACTGAAATTCACGATCCGCGAAGTGAAGGCGCTGCCGATGGGCATCGGATCCGATCACGACAGCTACGTGCAGAAGGGCATCCCCGGGTTCTTCTGGTCCCAGGCGGGCAAGGCGAACTACACCCACACGCACCACACGCAGTACGACACCTTCGATGCGGCCATCCCCGAGTACCAACGCCACACGAGCCTGGTCGTCGCCGTCGGTGCTCTCGCCATCGCCAACCTCCCCGAGAAGCTCCCGCGCGAGGGGCTGCGCTCACCCACCGAAGTGGTGCGCGGACCACGCCGCAGCATCGGCGTCCAGTTCGATAGTGATGACAGTCTGCTCGTCGCGAGTGTGGCGGAAGGCAGCGCCGCCGCAAAGGCCGGCGTAAGAGCCGGAGACACCCTGAAGAAGGTGAACAGCACCGATGTGAAAGACCGCTTCGACCTCCGCGGCGCACTGCGAGAGGCAGGTGAGAAGGCGAAGCTCACAGTGCTCCGCGACGGCAAGCCCGTCGAGCTCGAGATCACCATCGCGCAACAGTGATGCCGACACGTGCGCGGCGGAGTCTCCGCCGCGCGCGAGGCCTTCAGGCCCCGTCGGGGCGGCGCCGCACTTCGTGGTGGTGACGCACGTCGCGACCCTGTGCGAGATAGATGACCTCTTCAGCGATGTTCGTGGCGTGATCGCCGACGCGCTCGAGATTGCGCGAGACGAGAATGAGTGCGAGCCCGCCGTCGATGATCGTGGCATCGCGCTTCATGCACGTGAGTGCATCACGCAGGAGGCGCACCTTCATCTCGTCCACGCGGTCGTCGATATTGAGCACCTGCTGCGCCAGCGCCGTGTCCCGGCGCACGAAGGCATCGAGGCTGTCATGCACCATGCCACGCACGACGGCAGCCATGAGCCCGAGGTCCGCTTGCAGGGGCGGCGCCGGGTTTTGCATGACCACGGCCGTGTTCTGGCAGATGTTCACAGCCTGGTCGGCGATGCGTTCGAGCTCGCCTGCCATGCGTGAGCACATCATGGCCATGCGCAAGTCGCCAGCCACCGGGTGTTGGAGCGCGAGCAGTTCGATCACCTGCTCGTCGATTTCGATCTGGAGCGCATTCACTTCGCGTTCGCGCGTGAACACGCCGGCGTGACGATCCGCACTGGAAGTCACGAGGCCCTGAGTCGCTTCCGCGATCATCCACTCCGCGCCCTCACCCATCTTGAGCAGACTGGCCTTGAGCGCATCGAGCTGTACATCGAAATGCCGGTTCATCAGCCGAACCTCCCTGTCACATAGCCTTCTGTCTGCTTTTTCGCCGGGCGCGTGAAAATCGTGTCCGTGCGGTCAATTTCCACCAGTTCGCCGAGCCACATGAAGCCGCACCACTCGCTGGCGCGCGCGGCCTGCTGCCTGTTGTGCGTGACGATCACGATCGTGTAGTCGCGCTTGAGTTCGTGCATCAGCTCCTCGATGCGCGCGGTTGCACTCGGGTCGAGAGCGGAGCAGGGTTCGTCCATGAGCAACACTTCAGGCTCCACCGCGAGCAGGCGCGATACGCAAAGCCGCTGCTGCTGCTCCGCGCTGAGCGCGATGGCACTCTGCCCGAGAGAGTCCTTCAGGTCGTCCCACAGCGCCGTCGCACGCAGCGCTTTCTCGACCAGCTCATCCAGGCGCGTCTTGTCAGTCTGGCCATGCACGCGCGGCCCGAAGGCGACGTTCTCGTACACCGAGAGCGGAAACGGATTCGGCCGCTGGAACACCATGCCCACACGCTTCCTGAGCGCCGTGAGCTCCATGCCACCCGCCAACACCTCCTCTTGGTCGAGGCGGATGCTGCCCGTGATGCGGAATGTCCGCGTTCCGTCGTTCATGCGGTTGAGACAGCGCAGCAGCGTGGATTTCCCGCACCCCGAGGGCCCGATCATGGCCGTGATCGAGCGCGCCGGAATGACGAGGCTCACGTCCTTCAGCGCGTGGAAGTTCCCGTACCAGGCGTTGATGCCCGCGACGGTGATCTTGGCCGGCGCCGCATGCTGACCTTCAGCCGAATCGGCCGCTGATGTAGTCATGCGTCTCCTTCTCGCGCGGGTTGATGAAGATCTGTTTCGTCGCTCCGCACTCGACGAGGCGACCGCCGTTGAAAAACGCGACCCGGTCCGAAGCGCGCGAAGCCTGCATGACGTTGTTGGTCACCAGCACCACGGTGAGATGCGACTTCAACTCCTGCAGCGCGTCTTCGATACGCGACGTGGAGATGGGGTCGAGCCCCGAGCACGGTTCATCCAGCAGCAGGACTTCCGGCTCGAGCATGAGAGCACGCGCCAGACAGAGCCGTTGTTGTTGTCCGCCGGAAAGCGACGGCGCCGACATGTCGAGGCGATCCTTCACCTCATCCCAGAGGCAGGCCGCACGCAGCGTCGATTCAATGCGCCCCTCAAGACCGCTCTTGCTGCCTCCGAGAGCCGGGCCGAGGGCGAGATTCTGGCGGATCGAACCCGGCAGCGGCACCGGCACGGCGAACACCATGCCGAAACGGCGCCGCAGCGCGGCAGTGTCGATGGCGCGGTCCGCGAGGTCGATGCCCTGGTACGCAATCACGCCTTGGGTGCGGCATCCCGCATCAAGGTCGTTCATGCGGTTCAGGCTGCGGAGAAACGTGGTCTTGCCGGCGCCCGCAGGCCCGATGACGCCGAGGATCTCGTGCTCCTCGATGGCGAGTTGCACGTCATGCAGCACCTGCCGGGCTCCGTGCCACGCGGACAGGCCGCGCACTTCAATGAGCGCGCTCATGAGCTGCGCATCCTTCGGCGCACCTTCGCGCGGATGAGCACCGCGGTGAAATTGAGGGCGAAGGTGAGCAGCAGCAACACGAGCACCGTGCTGTAGAGAAGCGGCTTGGTCGCTTCCACATCCGGCGACTGCGTGGTCATCACGTAGATGTGGTAACCGAGCTCCATGAACTGGTCGTTCAGGCTCCCGGGCAGGAAGGGCAGGAAGTATGCGGCGCCTGTGAACATGATGGGCGCCACTTCGCCCGCGCCGCGCGAGATGGCGAGAATCGTGCCGGTGAGGATGCCGCCGAGCGAGTTCGGCAACACCACGTGCCACACCACCTGCCAGCGTGTGGCTCCGAGGGCGTAGGCCGCTTCGCGGTAGATCTTGGGCACTGCTCGCAGCGATTCTTCCGTTGCCACCACCACCGTCGGCAAGGTGAGGATGGCGAGAGTCAGGGAGGCCCAGAGAATGCACGGCTGCGCGAAAGTGAGTGTCCCGCCGAAGAAGAGCTGGTCGATGCCGCCGCCGGTGAACTGCACAAAGAAGCCGAGGCCGAACAGTCCGAAGACGATGGCGGGCACGCCCGCGAGATTCTGCAATGCAAGGCGTACGAGCTGCACGAAGCGCGAATCCTGCCGCGCGTATTCGTGCAGCCAGACCGCGGCAGCGACGCCGAGCGGCACCACCGCAAGGGTCATCAGCAGCACCAGCACCACCGTGCCGAAGATGGCCGGAAAGATGCCGCCCTCGGTCATCCCGGTGCGCGGGTTCCCGGCAATGAACTCCCACGAGAGAAGTTCCCAGCCGTTCACGGCGATGTTGCCGAGGATCACAACCACCATGATCACGATGATGAGCGCCGCGAGCCCGGTGAGGCTGACGAACATGCGGCTGGCCGTGCGGATGCGGCTCGACATCAGCCCTTCCCTCCCGCACGCGCGCGTCCCTCAAGCCGGCCGCGGAGACGGCGCACATACCAGAGCCCGAGGAGATTCAGGAAGAAGGTGATGACGAAGAGCAGGGCGCCAAGAAAGAAGAGCACGTGATAGTGCGCGCTGCCATTCACCACTTCACCAAGCTCCGCCGCGATGGTGGCGGAAAAGGACCGGAAGGAATCCGTGGGGCTCCACGACATCGTCGCCGCGTTGCCGCTGGCCATGAGCACGATCATGGTTTCGCCGATGGCACGCCCGAACCCGAGCACGCAGGCCGCGAACACGCCGGGCATTGCGGCCGGAAGCACCACGCGCCACGCTGTCTGCCAGCGATTCGCGCCCAGCGCGAGAGCGCCGTCGCGGAAAGTCTGAGGCACGGCTGAGAGCGCGTCTTCAGCGACCGTGTAAACAATGGGAATCACGGCGAGGGCGAGACCCGCGCCAGCACTGATGGCATTCAGCCGGAAGCGATAGTTGAAGGAGTCTTGCAGCCAGGTGGCGAGCACCATGAGCGCGAAGAACCCGAGCACCACGCTGGGGATGCCCGCAAGAAGCTCGACCACGGGCTTGATGATCTCGCGCGTCCGACGACCGGCGAACTCGGAGGTGTAGATCGCGGCGCCCACCGCCAGCGGCAGGGCGATCAGGAGCGCGACCAGCGTGACCTTGAGCGTGCCGATGAGCAGCGGCAGCAAGGCATACTTCGGCACTTCGGCCACGGGCTGCCAGACCTGTCCCGTGGTCGGAGCAACCATGCTCCCCACACTCACCTCTTCGTGCACTTCTGCCGAGGTGATGAGCGGCACCGCCTCCTTGCCGACAAAGACAAAGATGAGGATCAGCGCCGCAACGACGATGTAGCCGCTCGAGAGCACTGTGCCCTCGAGCAGCCACTCCAGCGCGCGTTTGCGCTTCCGCAACAGCGGGTGCTTATTTGCCGCGGGCTGCAAGCGCCTTCCAGCTTCCAAGCTGGCCCGTATAGATGGCCTTCAGATCTTCAATGCTCACGGCCTTCACGGTACTCGATTCGTGCACGAAGATCGCGAGGCCGTCCATGGCCACGGCGAATTCCTTCGCTTCCTTGCCGAACTTCTCCTTGATCTGATGACGCTCTTTGTCCTTCATGGGCCGAGACGATTGGCAGATGTCCGTCGCACCGTTGATGAGCGCCGCGATGCCGGTGCCCGAGCCTCCGCCGGTCACCTGGATCGCAGACCCCTTGTGTTTCTCCATGAAGTGCTCGGCCCAACGCTGTCCTGCGATGACCATGGTGTCGGAGCCCTTGATGGTCAGGTTGTCGGACTTGCCGGTCGTGCTGGTGGAGGTCACCGTTCCGCGCGCGGCCTTCGCGAGCGGGTAATAGCCCACCTTCTCGCATACAGCTTGGCCGTCATCGCTCACGACCCACGCGATGAACTCCCGCACGAGGCCTTCCGGTTCACCCACGGTGTAGAAGTAGAGGTTCCGGCTGATGGGATAGGTGCCGTTTACAACGTTCTCAAGCGTCGGATTCACGGCCGGTGAATCCGGTCCCTTGCTCACCGGAATGGCGCGCACGCCCTTCACATATCCGATGCCGCCGTAGCCGATGGCGCCGGGGTCCTTCGAAACTGCGTTGATCACGGCCGCAGTGCCCGGCAGTGTCTGCACATCCGCAGCAAAGTCCGCGTTCCCGAGCACAAACTCCTTGAAGTACATGTACGTGCCCGAGTTGTTCTCGCGGCCGTAGGTGACGATGCCGTCCATGTCCCGGGGTTCACCCGAGCAGGCTGCGACGCAGCAAAGAAACAGGAAAGAAAGGATGGTGCGAGACATGGGATCTCTCCTCGCACCCACTCTCCCCTCCGAAGATCAAGGAACGGCCAAGAGCCTGCGAAGGCCTTGGAAGTTCTGGCCGAGCCCGGGGCCCTGCGGCTGATCAAAGGGGGGAGCGCCGTATCCCCATGGCCCGCAAGCGACTGCTCACGGCGCGGCGACGACGTAGGCGAGCCAGCAGGGGTCGTTCGAGCAGCGCTCCTTGAGGCTGTAGATGCCGTTGCCGGTAGTGGTGCCGCGCTTGGTGCCCTCGAAGTAGCAGCGCACATCGCTGAAGCCGGCTTCGAGGAGCAGTTCGCGAACTTCGGGAAGAGACCACAGACGCCAGTCATAGGTGAAGGCGTGCTTCTGGCGCGTGCCATCCGGGAACTCGAACGAGATGGCGCAGCGCATGTCGTGGCTCACGATGTCGAAGGTGAGATGCTCCCAGACATAGGTGAAGCCGTGCTTCCTGCGGCGCTCACAGAGCACTTCCATGGATTGAGTGCCGCCGTGCATGTCAAGGAAGAAGAGGCCATCCTTCTTGAGATGGCGATGGACGGCGCGGAAGTAGTCGCGGAGCAAGGGGCGCGTCTTGAACACCCAGTAGCTGAAGTTGAAGGCGACGTTCACATCCACGCGCGGCGTGCGGGTGTGCAGCACGTCGCCGGTGAAGAGAACCACGCGCTCCGCCGCAGCGCCGAGCGGGCCGAGGTTGTGTTCGCGGCCCCAGTCCTGGACCTTGGAGTCCAGATCGATGCCGAAGGCGGTGCGTTCGCGTCCGCCTTTCACCCACTGGCCGCTGAACAACGCCGTGCCGCAGAAATCCTCGCGCAGCGACTGCGCCTCGCGCCCACGCAACGCGCGGAAGGTGCGCGTGATGAAACTCGCATCCGCTTCCGGCGTCTGCACGGATTCCTGATAGAGGATGTGCTTGTCCGCTTTGCGCGCCGTCCGCGCGTTTTTCGATGGCTTGGTCTTCTTCAAGCGAATCTCCCCGTCGCCCCCCGATAGCCCGGCCATGCGTGCCGCACAAGGACGCAGCAGCCCCGGGGCTCCCTGTGCCTATACTGCGGACATGCGCATGCACCGGATCGGATCAGTGGAACTCGCCCTCGCGGAACCCGTGCCCACCCCCACGGGCTGGGTGGGGCGCCCGGAACTTCTGGAGGCGGTTCTCGCCTGCTGGACCATGGTGGACAAGACGGACCAACCCTTGACGCCGCGCATCGTGGGGCGGCCCGGCATGGGCAAGACCACACTCGCGCAGGCCGCCGCGGCCAGCCTCAACGTGCCGGTCTACATCTTCCAGTGCAACATGGATACGCGGCCCGAAGACCTGCTCGTGCTGCCGGTGATCGCCGAAAACGGCCGCATTGCGTACCACGCTTCCGCACTCGTCACGGCCATGCTCGAAGGCGGCGTGGTGATCCTCGACGAAGCCAACCGCATGAGCGAGAAGTCCTGGGCGAGCCTCGCGCCGCTCTTCGACGCGCGCCGCTATGTGGAGAGCGCGGTGGCTGGCTGCCGCATCCCGGCGCACGCGGACTTCCGCGCCTGCGTCACCATGAACGACGACAGCTCCACCTTTGAAGTGCCGGAGTACATCGTCTCGCGCCTGCAGCCGCAACTCGAAGTGGACTACCCCGAACGCGACGCCGAACTCGCGATCCTGCGCTGGAACGTGAGCTTTGCGCCTGAGGACATGCTTTCCATCACCGCGGACTTCCTCGAAGCCGCGCATCGGCACCAACTGAACTACAGCACACGCGATGGCATCAACATCCTGCGCTACGCGGTGAAAATGCAGAAGGCCGGCCTCGAGACGGACAACATGGCCGCGCTCGTGCGCGCCATGGATGCGGTGCTCGGGCCCCAATGCCGCGACTTCGCCAGCGGCACACAGACCCCCGACGGTCCTGCGGATGAAGAGGATGGCACCGACGAGAACGAGGAACTCTGAGATGCGCACGGCCGCGGCTGCGTGTGCACTGTTGCTCCCCGCATGAGCGAGCCCGACGGCAAACTCCTCGACACCGGATCCATCACGGCGCTGCCCGTGATTCACGGGCGTCTTGCTTCAGCAGTGCTGGCAACCCGGCTGATCCGCTCCGGTGCCTTCACGGATGTGGCGGTGGAGCTCTCGCCATCGCTCGCCACCGAGATGTTCGCGGGCATCGATGAACTGCCGCGCATCAGCACCATTCTGTACCGCGAGGAAGAGGAATTCGACGGCAAACGCGCTCCGCGCTGGCACGTGCCCGTCGATCCTTGCGACGCCATCGTGGAGGCGTTGCGCCGCGCCCGCGAACTCGGGCTGCGCACACACTGCGTCGATCTGGATGTGCGGGGCTACAAGTCGAAGCCCCTCGCGCTGCCAGACCCATGGATCGCGCACACGCTCGGCGTCGAAGCCTGGTATCGCACACAGTTGCCTTTGCTCCGGCAGCATGCACGCGACATGCAAGATTTGCGCCGCGAGCGTCACATGGCGGCCGAACTACAGCGCATCGCCGCTGAGGGCTCTCCGCCAAGGCGTGTGCTCTTCGTCACCGGGCTCGCACATTGGGAGTCCATCCGCTCCATGCTGGAGAGCGGCGAGTCCTTGAAGCCGGAGCGCGGCGCCGAGCCCGCGCATGTGGAACGCCGCGTCCTCGCACGCGCCTCGCTCCGCGAGGCGCTGACGGAATTCCCGTGGATCACCGCGCGTTGGGAGAAGGCGCGCGCGCGCGAGGACGCCAACACATTCGACGCCGCACACCTGATCCCGCAACTGCTCATCGCCGCGCGGGATCGCTTCGAACGCCAGCACGGCGACACCCTTGAGCGCCCGGACACCGCCAAGCTGCGCGCGCTGGTGAACTTCGCCCGCAAGCTGGCGGTGCGTTCGGGCCGCCTCTTCCCCGACGCATGGACGCTCGCTATCGCCGCGAAGGGTTGTGTCGGCAACGACTACACCCTCGCACTCCTCGAAACTCTCGCACAGTACTCGCGCAACCCCGTGACGGGGCTCCTCCTTGACCACGGCACCGCACGCATGGAAGAGGAATCCGTGCCACTGGAACGGAGAACCGACGGCGAGGCGCGCGAGGTGAAACTGCTCAGGCTCCGCCGTCCACCAGCGCGCGCGTTGCAACGCCGCTGGAGAAAGATGTGGGATCCGCACCGCGCCTGTTCATGGCTGCCGGAGGACTCCGCCATTGAGGCCTTCCGACGCCACGTTTCCGGTGGTGCGCTCAGTCTCGCCGGCATCGAGCGGCGGCGTGTCGAGCCCTTCACCACTTCGTTCCTCGACGGTCTCGATCTCCGCGCAACCGCGCGCGATCCGATGCAGCGCCTGCATGTGCGCGAGGAGCCGCGTATTCCCGGCCGCGTGGGCTCCGTCGTCGTTCTGTTCGAGGATGACCCTGAAGGCACGCGCTTCCCTTGGCGCATGACCTGGTATGCCGAGAAAGAATGGGAATCCACGCTCGCGTTCTATGCGACCGACCCCATGGCGGAACCTGTGGGCCCCGGCGTCGCGCGCGCGCACTACGGCGGAGCGATGTTCCTCTTTCCATCGCAGCACATTCCCGACATCTGGGACGACCTCCGCTTCGAACAATCAAGGAC